>Ga0310811_10001868_pt1 | contig 26162 bp, 26 predicted proteins | sample YCmetagenome_FD_207642 | JGI IMG/M metagenome (GOLD analysis project Ga0310811, IMG submission 207642) | Soil microbial communities from experimental microcosm in Duke University, North Carolina, United States - YC | ecosystem: Engineered > Artificial ecosystem > Soil microcosm > Unclassified ... | reverse complement strand
TCCTTGCGTTTGCGCACGCGTACGAACGCCAGTCGCGCCGATTCACGGCCCCGCGGCGATCATGACGCCGCATCCAGCAGCGCCATTCCGGCTGCTCATGCGCTTGCCCGTGCCGTGGGTGTTCGTCCTCGGCTATCTGCTGGGCGCGGCCGCGCAGCCTGTCTGGCAGATCCGACTCGGGCACGCTCAATCTGCAGGCCTTGCGACGTTCGCCGCTGGCGCTGCCCTCGCGGCCTGGGGGTGGTTCACGTTTCTCAAAGCACGAACGACGACGGTACCGGGCAAAGCCTCGGCTGCGTTGGTGACGTGGGGGCCGTACCGGTTCACACGGAACCCGATGTACGTTGGATTGACGGTTGCGTATGTCGGCGAAGCGCTGCTTCTCGGGCAGGTATGGCCGCTATTCGTCTTGCCCGCGGTCGTCGCTTACGTGAACTGGGTCGTCATTCCTGTGGAAGAAGCCAGGCTGACTGAGGTGTTCGGCGATCGATACATCGCCTATCGCTCGCGCGTGCGCCGCTGGGTCTGACCGTGATGAAGTCAAGACGCGCCTTTCACCTGGCACTCGCCCTCGTCGCTGCTGTCTTCCTGACGTCGTCCAGCGCGTCGCCTGCGGGCCCCACCTTTCTCGTCAGGCGATGCGACGAGTCCATCGCCGGCCCGCGGGTGACATGTGGCAGTGTGGCCGTGCCCGAGAATCGCGCCGCACCTGGCGGGCGCGCGATCTCCATCAACGTCGTGGTGATCCATCCCGCAAAAGCCGCGACGCGGCCGCCGATGTACCACCTGGAAGGCGGTCCGGGGGTGGGAGCGACGCCCATCGCGCCTTTCTTCGCGGGACCAGGCGCCGCGTACGGCGAATCGCGCGAGATCGTGCTGATCGATCAGCGTGGGACCGCCGGATCGGCGCCTCTCCATTGTCCGGGAGAGCAGCGCCCCGTCTGGGCGGACGAGTTCGATCCCGCGGTTGTCGACACCTGTCGCAGGGCGCTGGAGCAGCACGCGGATCTGACCCAGTACTCGACGGAGAACGCGGCGGCAGACGTCGACGATGTGCGCGCGGCCCTGGGCCATCAGCAGATCGATATCTCGGGCCTGTCCTATGGCACCGAGCTCGCCCAGGCCTATATGAAACGGTTTGCTTCGCGTGTGCACGCCGCCATGCTCGTGGGCTTCGTCCCCCTCGATCTGCGTCAGCCGCTGTTTCATGCGAATAACGCGCAGCGTGTCCTCGATCTCCTGTTTTACGAATGCGCGCGCGACATGGCGTGCAACCAGAAATATCCGCGGCTGAGGGACGAATGGACGGCCGTCCTTCACCGGTTCGATGCCGGTGCGGTGAAAGTGACGGCAAACGGAAAGACGATCGAGCTTCGACGTGGGCCGTTTGGCGAGCTCGTCCGCAACATGCTGGGGGCGGCATCCGGCCAGCGCTCGATACCTTCGCTGATCCACGCGGCTGCCGGCGGGGACCTCACGGTATTCGTCTCGACGGATGCGGGTGCGTCGGCGCGCGTCGCAGAAGGGCTCTACCTGTCCGTCGTCTGCTCTGAGGCGCAGCCGCGCATTCCTGACGACATCGCGCCGTTCACGAGCGGTACGTTCCTCGGCAGCTATCGGGTCGATCAGGAACGCGCGGCATGCGCACACTGGCCGCGCCATCCGGTCGCGGGCTCATTCTATGACCCCCCGTCCGACAGCGGCATCCCGATGCTCGTGCTGAGCGGATCGATGGATCACGTGGCGACGCCCGACTGGGGATGGGAGTTCTGCCGGACCATGAAACGATGTACGTTCGCGAGCATACCGGAGATGGGGCACGGTCCATTCGATCTGGACCGCTGGACGGAGGGGGAGTGTTTCGATCGAGTTGCCGTCGAGTTCCTTTCAGGCGCCGCGCAGCCGGATTTGTCATGTATCCGCCGCATGCGTCCGCCGGCTTTCAAATGACGGCAACGGCCCGTCCGCGACAAGTCTGACCCATGGAGCGTGTTCTCGTCACCGGCGCGACCGGAACCATCGGTCGCGAGGTCGTTACTCAGTTGCTGGGCACGGACACTCGAATCCGCGCGTTGACTCGCAACCCGGCGGCCGCCGCATTGCCGGACGGCATCGAGATCGTGCGCGGCGATCTCACGGATCCCGACAGCCTGGTTCCATGCCTCGAGGGAGTGGATACCGTCTTCCTCGTCTGGAGCGTCCCGGCGGGCGCGGCTCCGACGGTGAAGCGGATCGCGCGCCACGTCCGGCGTATCGTCCTGCTCACATCACCGCACAAGACGCCGCATCCTTTTTTTCAACAGCCGAATCCTCTCCGCGGCCTGTTCGGCGAACTCGAGCGCTTGATTGAAACGTCCGGCGTCGAGTGGACATTTCTCAGGCCAGGGATGTTTGCCGCCAACGCGCTCTCGTGGTGGGCGCCGCAAGTCCGTGCTGGCAACGTCGTCCGCTGGCCGTATGCGGACGCTCCGACTGCGCCCGTCGACGAGCGTGACGTCGGCGCGGTCGCAGTCAGCGCGCTATTGGCGGAGGAGCATGGGGCGGAGTACGTCCTGACCGGGCCGGAATCGTTGACGCAGCGCGAGCAGGTCGCGACGATCGGCGACGTGATCGGCCGGCGCCTTCGCTACAACGAACTCACACCCGAGGAGGCGGCGCGTGAACTGGGGCTGCCCTCGATGCTGCTCGATGCCTGGGCGGCGGCGCTCGGGCAGCCGGCGCATCTCACGTCGACGGTGCGCGACGTGATCGGCACCGAGCCTCGGAGGTTCCGTGACTGGGTCACCGACAACGTTGCGAAGTTCCGGTGGCGTGACTGATCACACCGTCGGGGACTGCACTCGACTATTTCGTCGATGGCGCGAGCTGCCAGCCGGTGTGTACCCATTTGCCGTCGCGATTCAGGAATATCTCGGTCGCCGTTCCCCGCTCCGTCTGCGTTGCCCCGCCGGCCTGTAAGTCCATGACGTAAGACGAGTAGAGAATTACCGTGTTGCCGTAGGCCTGGATCTCGGTTGCCGGAAACTCCAGCCGCGTCAGTTTCCCGCCAGAGGCGGCAAAGTTGCGCGAATGGTCGAGCGTCGAGTCCAGCGACCCGAAACCGCCGCCCGACTCGATCGTGATCAGCTCGGGTACGAGAATCTCCTTCAGTCGATCGCTGTCGCCCGCGAACCAGGCACGCCAGACATCCTCGCGCACCTTCATCAACGACGCCCGCTCGCCGTCGTCCAGCATTCGCCGCTGCGACATCAGCTGGGACACTGCATCCGGATGCAGCGACGTGTTCGAGGCGACCTGAATCCAGCCAGCGGAATCCTTCCGGTAGACGTCGACGAACGTGAGCTTCTGAGTCGTTTTGTCCGTTCCCGCCAGGCGGTCGACTTCCGCCTGGAAGGTCACGACGGCGGTATCGCCATAGAAAACGATGTCGAACTCGCCAATGCGATATCCGACCATGCCCTGGTCTTTCGGGATGTCTGGCGGGAAGGTGGCCTCGTTCATGTAACCATCGCGGCCGCGGATGACATGGCCGGACCAGGGCGTGAAACCCCGCCATTCCGCGCCGTGCGTGGCCTCCAACGTTGGACGATCCTTGTCGACGAACGCCTGGAAAATGCTCTCGATGTGCGCACGAATGGCGGCGGCGTCGGCCGGCCGGTCGGCCGCAAGGGTTTGTGCCGCCGCAGGAATGGCCGTCGTGAGCGAGACGGCCACGACCAGAGCTGCGAGCTGCGTCCGCATGGGTCCTCCTTGCCGCGGATGATACTGCGCTCCGTTCGTCCCGCGCTGGGGTAGGATTACAGCTTCCCACGGTTGTCCGTCAGCACCAGGAGGCCAAGATGAAGAGTCGGCTCGCGGTATGCGGAGTTGCGCTGTCACTGGTCGTGTTGTCGGCGGCGGCGGCGCGGATGGAGGCCCGGCAGGCGATGGCCGATCCATCGCAACACGCGGTGGTGACTCCAGACCAGGTGATGTTCCAGCCGATCGAGGTCCCGGGTTTCAAGAGCGGGATGAAGATTGCGGCCATTCACGGCGACCCGAACGCGATGTCGGGAACATACGTGATCCGGTTGCAATTCCCTGCGGGCTACACGTTCCCCGCGCATTGGCATCCCAATACGGAAAACCTCACGGTTCTCTCGGGTGAGCTTCAGCTCGGGATGGGCGGCAAGGAAGATGCCTCGAAGCTCGTGAGCTACAAGCCCGGCACGTTCGTCTTCATTCCGCCGAAGATGCCACATTTCGGCGGCGCGATGACCGAAACGGTGATTCAGCTGCACGGAGAGGCACCCTTCAAGATCGAGCTGGCGAACAAGATGTAGGCGAGGTCAACAGATCGGCCGGGCCGTCCTCGAGTCGAGACGGCCCGGGATTCGTTGCATCTCGAGCGTCATCCCTCTTCCGTTGCCGTTCCGCGAACAGCGCGAGGCGTGGAGCGCGCCCCACGAGCGCTGAAATGATCCTCGTACGGCCGCCGGCGCCGTATCTCGCAAGCTACGTTGCCGCGCGCGAGCGCGGGTGGTCGCCCGACAACCTCCGGGAGGACGCGGCACGCGAGCACCTCGCCCGCATCGCTGCGAACGCGCCCGCATTTCTTGCCGCCCAAACCGACCTCGTGCTCGCGTGACCCTCCGCTCGGGGTCTGACCCCGATCGTCCGTCGATGGGCGCTAATCGGGGTCTGACCCCGATTGTGCGTCGATGGGCGCCAATCGGGGTCAGACCCCAAGTGGCAAAATTGGCAGCGATTTTCGGCGGAAACTGCGCACGCTGTGGAAACGCTGTGGAAAAGTGGTCCCGAACACGCGAACTTTGGCGCGCGGGATCACGATCACTCAGCGGAGTTTCGTGGTCGTGCGGGACTCCAGTAATCCCGCATCAACTCGTGCGTCCATGGCGGCTGCACGACAGGCTCCGCGGGAAGGAACTCGCGAAACACCGGCTTGATGTCAATCACCGGCGTTCCGTCGAGCGCGTCGAGATTGCGGACGGTGAGCGTCCGTCCGTCACGCTTGACGATCCGCACGATCGTCGCGCCGATGCGGTTGGGCCGCAGTTTCGCGCGCTGGGCGAAAATGCCGACGCGCGGCCATGCCGTGTTCTCACGCGGATGGCGTGCTCCCGCGCGAATCGTGTTCGCATCGAGCTTGTCGAAGAGGAACAGGATCTCCGCGTGAGAGAATGCCTCCAGCCCGTCGAGGGATTCTTCCGGCAGGTCCGCCGCCAGCTCGATCGTCGTCCGTTCGCCGCCCCAGTAGTCGTCCGTCACCTCGTGCCGTGTCGAGTGGACGAACGCCACCGGCCTTATTGTGAATTCCATGGCGCCCAGTGTAGCGACAATCAATCCCACCACGGCGCTCATCGTCGGGGCCGGCATCGGCGGACTGGCCGCCGGCATCGCCCTTCGGCGCGCCGGCTGGAACGTCCGGATCTACGAGCGGGCCGCGCGCCCCCGCGAGCTGGGATTCGGCCTGCTGCTCGCGCCGAACGCCCTCGCGGCGTTGCACGAACTCGGCGTCGACGATGCCGTCAGGCGAGAGGGCTCCGTGAACGGCTGGATCGAAGTCCGGCGAATGGACGGGACCCTGCTCAGACGGCTCCATTCGCCGCTCGGCGGACCGTCCCTCGTGGCGCTGCGCTCGACGCTGCACGGCGCGCTGCTCGCCGCGATTGACCACGAGTCGCTGCGGCTCGGGCACGAGGTGACGGGATTCAGCGAAACGTCCGACCAAGTGGCGATCCACCGCGGCGACTCGGCCATCGATACCGGCGCGGTGCTGGTCGGGGCTGACGGTGTGCGGTCCATCGTTCGGCGGACGCTCCACCCGGATGAAGCCCCGCCGCAACCGAGCGGATACACGGCGATTCGAGGCGTCGCATTTGGCGCCGGCCGTGCGCTCGGAGACCTGTCAGGCATCGCGTATCTGGATCGCGGGATCGAGGCGGCTGCCATGCGGGCGGCAAGCGACGCGGTGTACTGGTATGTCTCGCTGCGGTCGCAGGACGTGCGGGCGACGACGGCGGCCGCAGCACTCGAGAACTGGCTGCCGTCGTTCGATCGTCCGCTCAAGGAAGTGGTCTCGAGCACCACAGCCGAGGATATGCGGCTGGATGAACTCTATCAGCGCAATCCGCTGGCGAAGTGGGGCCATCGCCGCGTCACGCTGCTCGGCGATGCCGCGCATCCGGTGATGCCGCACACGGGTCAGGGCGCCGCGCAAGCCCTCGAGGACGCGGTGGCGCTTGGTCTCGCACTGCAGAACGGCGACATCGAACGCGCGTTGCGACGCTATGAAGATGTACGATCGCGGAGGACGCGGCAGTTCATCGATATCGGACCACGGATTGCGGGCATGACGACGACTGTGAATCCTCTCGCGATTGCATTGCGCACCGCCGCCGTGAAATGGCTGCCTGCCGCCGCGCTCGCGCGCTCGATGCGTACCCTGCGCGACGATCCCCATCTCCAATTGCGAGCGGATAAAACGTGCTGAGCCGCCTCATGAATCCACCGCTCTCGTCAGTCATCGTCGGCACGTGGCAGCTCGAATCACGCACGGATCGCACGCAATCCGGTGAGCACCGGATTGAACCCTCGCTCGGCGATGATCCGATCGCCCTGCTGTACTACGACGCCGCGGGCCATTTCGCTGCCCAGTTCATGAAACGTCATCGCGAAGAGCGGGGAGCCGACGCCGTCCGCGCCGGGTCCAACAACACTCGTGCGATCGGCGGCTACGACGCGTATTTCGGTACCTACACCGTTGATGATCGCACCGGAACTGTTACTCAGACGCTCGTTGGAGCGCTCGGCCCCGAGAACGTCGGCCATGTCGTCAGTCGAGAGATGCACGTAACGGACGGCAGGCTCACGATCGTGCTCGAAACGTCAGCCCCGGACGGCGAGCGGCTGACGCGAACGTTGATCTGGAAACGCGTCGGCTGACGGTCGGCCCGGCAGCGTGAGGTCGTGCGCGTCGAGGGACGGATTACTTTCCGGGCGGCCAGGGCCGCTCCCACGTGCGCCACCAGGAAAGCGGCTGCAGGCCCAGCTGGTCCCACCACGCCTCCAGCATCTCGCGATCGCCGCGAAGAATCCCGTCGCGCGTCACGCCATCGCCCGGCGGGGCGATCTGCGCGAGTCGATCGAACACCCGGGCGCGCTCATCCGGGCGCACGCGCGAGAGCAGATGCCACAGCGTGATGCCGTCGCGCGGGCGCGCCGCCGCGAGGACCGCGTCGAGGGCGGCGGTCCGATTCGGCGACGTCTTGGGCTCGAAGTCGACGCGGGCCAGCGCCGCGCGAAGACCCTCGTCCGCATCGTCGAAATAAGGCGTTCCAGGGCCGAAGTCCGGTCGCGTCTGCGCGCTCGCGCCAGAGGGGACGAACGACTCGCGCCCGCCGGACGCGAAGGCCACCCACCCGCTCTGGACGTGGAGCAGACCCGTGCCGTCGTCGCCGATCTCGAGCGTATACACGCACCCGAGATCGATGGCCGTCGCCGACGGCGCTTCGACCGCGAACTCGCGTGGAGGAGCGAAGATCATCGCCCGCACGAGTCCCTTGCGCAGTTCGATCCGGTTGTTGCCTGGCCGCGCTGAAATCAGGCGCACGCGAGAGTTCGGGGCGACTTCGACCGACCCGATGTCGCCGACCTGGATTTCCGCCCGCGAGGAGGCGTCGGTCACGAGCCACTGCCCGACCGCCAACGTGCCACGCGTGTCGAGCGCGACCCGTCCAACGGTCGGACGGCCGCCGAGCACCGCGACGTGCCACTCCGCGCCGCGCGGACGCAGTCCGAACAGCAGCGCTCCGACAGCGACGATGAGCAGCGCGGCGATTGCAGCCATGCGTGCCGAGAACTGCCACGAAGCCGTCCAACGCGAGCGAGGATGCACCGCGTCGGTGATGACAAACGGCGGTGGCGCAGAGCGATGGCGGATGCCTGCGAGCACGCGCTCGAGCCGCACGACCTCCGGATCGGGGTCGCCCGACCGATCCCACAAATAGTCGTCATGCATCGGTGCTGCTCCCGTACATTCTTTCCCGCAGCAGCTTCATGCCGCGATGCAGGTTCACGCGAACCGATCCGGCGCCAAGCCCGGTCCGCAACGCGATTTCGGGACCGGTCATGCCCTCGACCAGGCGCAGGATCAACGTCTCGCGGTATGCCTCCGGCAACTCGTGGATGAGCCGCAGCGCCTCCTCCGCTTCCGCGGCCGGCGCGGCCGGCGCGCCGAGCGTCGTGGGCAGCTCGGTAGTTGGAGGCGTTCGTCGGTAATGGTCGACCGCCGCGTTCCGCGCGATCGCCGCTATCCACCCACCGAACGCCCGCGTGTCGCGCAGGTCCTTCAGCCGCTGCATCGCGCTGAGGAAGACCTCCTGCGTGAGATCGTCCGCGTCTGCAGGTCGCACGCGCGCCAGCAGGATGCCGTGGACCATCGGCGCGAAGCGCTCGTAGAGCCGTCCGAAGGCCGAACGATCCCCCGAGCGCGCGCCCTCTACCAGCGCGGCCAGGGCCGATTCGTTGGTTTCACCAGTCGTCAGCCCAGTCTCCGACGCGACACGAGACTCGAATCCGAGACCCAGATCAATCGCGTTCAAGCGGGACCTCATTACCGAGGCCATTCGACCATAAAGACGTCCCGGGAAGCGAACCGTTAACGAAGCGCCGCGAAGAAGAGCCCGCCTGCCTTCCTGTGTTAACAGAGACGCTGCGGACGCGTCATGTGGGGCAAGAAAGGACGGCGCTATGACATACCGTTTCCGCCCGTTCGTGGTCCTGTCGATGACCCTGCTGCTCGCAAGCTCCGCCGCTGCGGGTCCGCCCTTGATCTGCCACCCGTTCGAGATTGGCGGGGCCAAATCGCTGCCGTGGCAAGGCCCGGCCTGGATGGCCGTGGATCCTGGCTACGACGCCAATCGAGTAGTCGATGACACGCTCGCTTTGCTCACACCTGACACACCGGTGCTGGTGAGGATGGAGACCTTGCGCCGTGCGACCGTCTACACACGCAACGACCCGGGCCGCGCCGGGCAGTTGCTGGCCAGGCTCGCCGATCGCACGGCCGGGAAGGACTCCGGCAGCCGCGACTATGCGCTCGCCCTCTTCGATATCGGCTATCTCACCGAAACATTCAAGCAGGCCGCATGGATTTCGGCTTCCTCGCGCGAGGGCGGATCGAAGTTTCAGCCGAATCCGGCAAAGGACGGCTACGCACAGATTACGCGTGCGATCGCGCTGACGGGCGATCCCTCCATGGAATTTGCCGCGGCGATCGTCGCGAGCGATCGGAGGACCTACGGCGAGGGCAAGTATCGGGCACACCTGATGCGCGCCGTCGCCGGCGCACCCGAGAATTCGCTGCTGACGCGGAACCTGACCGCGCAGTTCGGAGCCGACCAAGTCGGCGAGCTGCGCCGCGAAACCCAGAAGAGCCGCTGACCGGCCCGCAAGCGACCGTCCCGTTCGCGTGCACACCAGCACGCGAGCGGGTCGCCCCCTACTCCTTATCAATGTCGCGGCAGGATCCGGGAGAGCGCGCTCGAGTGCCGACCCGCGTTTTCGAGGCGCTTGTGGCGCGGATCGCGCACGGCTCCTCAAGCGCGAAATAGCAGCCGTCGCTCGCTAAGACATCTCCCCGAGAAGCCGTTCCAGTTCTCGGCCGCGGGCCTCGAGCCGCCGTCGCGTGACAGCCGTGCCCAATCCCACCGCGCCCCACGCGAGAGCCGCAACCGCCCAGATCGCAATCGCCGCACTGTGCGTTCGTTCCCGATAGAGCCACATGCCGATCAGGCCGGTCCCGATGAACACCGGCGAAGACCACACAATCGCGGTGGTGACCAGCGTGGCCTGCCTCGCGACCATGAACGCCGTCGTCTGCAGTTGGGAACGCGTGTCCACAGGGCCGGGCAGTGCCCGCCGCGACCAGTCCAGATACATCCACTCGGCGACACCGCAGGCAGCCGAACCGACGGCCATCAACGCATATGCGCCACGTACGAGCGCGGTCACGCCCCGAGCGGCACACCACACCAGCAACGGCACGAGCACGGCCTGAGCGATCAGCGCGCCCGCGCGGCTCCAACGTTCCCGTTGCTGCGCCGCCCGCGTCGCGGACAGCACCGTTTCGACGTCGGCGCGGCCGATCGCATCACCCGGAATCCAGGCTGTCCACATCTTGCTGTCTTCGTCACTCATACGATTCACTCCCCGGGTGAAGCCGCTTCCGGATTCGACTGAGGCGTACGGCAACGGTCGCCGCCTTCATGCCGGTGACCTCCTCGATCTCCGCTGCGGTGAGGCCCTCGAGCCACAGCAGCGTCAGCATGCGATCCGCGGGATGCATTTCTCTGATCGCCTGCTTCAGCGCGACGCGCCGGAAGTCCATCTCGGTCGTGCCTGCGATCGCTTCGTCCAGCGGCTGCTCGCGCGCCTCGCGCTGCGCGCGCCGCGTCCGTCGCGTCAGCGCGACGTTGTGTGCAATGCGGTACACCCACGTGCGCACGCTCGCATCGCCGCGAAACGCCGGCATCGCGCGCCAGAGCGCGAGAAGGATGTCCTGGAACAGATCGTCGCGGTCTGCCGCATTCTGAGCGTAAGCTGCACAGAGGCGCCGCAATGGGCCGCGATAGGTGTCGAGCAGTTCCGTGAACTGTCGTTTCTGGTCTGAACCGCGCGTCACAGATAGATAGTCTGTCCTTCCTAACGGTTTCTAACATCGCGGACCGCGCCACCCTCCGCGGGCGGTAAGGTTGTGGACCATTCCAAGTTGGGAATTGGGAATTGGGAATTGGCGATGTGAATTGGGAAATTGGGAGTTGGGAGTTGGAAGTTGGAGTTGGCTCAACGCTAGTACAATGCCCCTTGCCTATGGCGACCCCGCAACGGCGGTCTGCCACTCCTGAAGCGCAGCTCCGGGCGTTCATCGCGAAGTTCAGCCCGGCCGACCAGCGCCGGATTCGAGCGGTACGCACGGCGATCCGCAGACGCCTGCCCACTGCGAACGAGCTCGTCTGGGACAACTACAATTTCCTTGTCATCGGGTACTCGCCGAACGAACGGCCGCTGGACTCCGTTCTGTCGATTGCGGCGCGGGCCGATGGAATCGGACTCTGCTTCATCTACGGCAGGCGGCTTCCCGACCCTGAGCGGCTGCTCGAAGGCTCCGGGAAGCAGACACGGATGCTGCGCCTCCCGTCCGCGGACCGGCTGGCGGAGCCCGGGGTCGCGGCGCTCATCGATGCCGCCGTCGCGCGTGCGAAGACACCGTATCCCATCCACGGCAGGGGGCGGCTGATCATCCGATCGGTCTCCGCGAAGCAGCGGTCGCGGCGGCGTGCGTGAGCGTTGTTCGTGGAGGTGACCACTCTGCTGCGCGCAAGACGATCGCGCAGCAGAAGTTGATGACCGAGGCGCGCTGGCGCGTCGGTACTGACTGGATATCTCGGAGGCATTGTCAGGCACCGGCCGTTCTTGCGCGGGTCGGCCGCAGGTTGGATTGCGCGGCGTCATCAGCCGGCGCAGGCGGCCTGAGTCGCCCTTCGCTATCGCAATTCAAAGGAGAGCGCATGTTTCCGCCCGATTGGAATCTCGTCGCGCGCATACGCGCCCTGTTCGATGCATGGAGGCCTGCGGAGCCGCCAGTCGATCCGCTCGCACCGGTGCGCGAGCCCAAGTGGCGCGACCCCGGTGGCCGATCTTCCGCGATCGCCGTTCCTGAACCGGAGCCCGACGAGTTCGTCCTGGCAGGCGCCGGCCGGCGCAAATAAACGGGTACGGGTTTCGCGTGGTATTCTAATACCATGCGAACGACCATCGACAAGGCTGGCCGTGTGGTCATTCCGGCGGCGATCCGGGATCGCGCAGGGCTGACGCCAGGCGCGGAACTCGAAGTGTCGATGGACGAGACCGGCGTTCGCATCGAACGCGTCGCGCCGGCGCCGCGATTGATGCGCGTGGGCCGACGGCTCGTGGCGCGGCCGACGGCGCCCGTCGAGACCCGCAGGGAGATCGACGTCGCTGCGCTGATCGAAGAAGAGCGCAACCGGTGGCCGTAGCCGTTTTCCTCGACACGAGCGTGCTCGTCGCGGGGCTGATCGACTTCGGCGTGCAGAGCGCGCCCGCCCAATCCCTGCTGCACGCCGTTTCCGAACGGACCGTGCGTGAATCGGGAACCGCCTGGCATTGCTGTCTCGAGTTCTATTCGGTCGCAACGCGTCTGCCCGCCGAATACCGATTGGCACCCGCCGACGCCGTCCGCCTGATTGAAGAGGAGATCTTCGGCCGGATGGCGGTCCACGATCTGCCGCCGGCGCAGCGGCGCGACCTGCTGTCCGCCGCCTCGAGAGACGGCATCGCCGGCGGCCGCGTGTACGATGCGCACATTGCCGAGATCGCCCGTGCTTCTGGCGCCGCCGTCATCGTCACGGACAACCGTCGTCACTTCCTCGCGGCGCTGCGTCACGGACTGCGTGTCGAGACGCCGGGGGAGTTCATGGCCGCCCTGAAGCGATCGCGCTGAGGGCTGCAATCCGCCGCGCGAGCAGACGGCCCTGCGGGTATGATCCTCGGCGTATGTCAGCCCGGATTCTCGCACTCGCCGCGGTCGTCATCACGCTCGTACCGATCAACGCTCAAGTTCCGGTGCAAGACAAACGACAGGCTGGAGACGCTCTCCGGCCGGCAGTCATGGGCCCGTCGGGCGGTGTTTCCGCCGGCCATCCGCTCACTACCGAAGCGGCGTTCGAAGTGCTGCTCAAAGGAGGCAACGCCTTCGACGCCGGCGTCGCGGCGCTCCTCGCGGGCGGCGTTGTCGAGCAGGATCTCTACAGCCTCGGCGGCGAAGCGCTCGTGCTCGTGTATCCCGTCAGTGAGAAGAAGGTCACCTCGATCGTCGGGCAGGGTTGGGCGCCGCATGCGGTGGATGTCGATTGGTATCTCTCGCGGCACAAGACGTTGAAAGGGGAGGGCCTCGATCCCGCCGTGGTGCCGGGTGCGATCCACGCGGCACTCACGATCCTCGACCGATGGGGAACGATGAGTTTCGAGCAGGTGGCCGCGCCTGCGATCCGGTACGCATCAGACGGATTTCCGATGCGGCCGAGCACTGCCCGCGCAATCGAAAGGGAACTGCCGTTCTTCGAGCGCTGGCCTGGAAATCGCCAGTACTGGTTGAAACCCGACGGGTCGATGTACAAGCCGGGGGAGACGATCCGGTTTCCCGCCACCGTCCGGACACTGCAGCGCATGGTGGAGGCCGAACGCGCGGCGAAACAACGGGGCCGCTCCGCCGGCATTGCCGCGGCGCGCGACCGCTTCTACGGGGGTGACATCGCACACGAGATGGTTAACTTCCTGCAGCAGCACGACGCACCATTCGATGCGAGCGATTTCGCTGATTTCTACGCGCGCATCGAAGAGCCCGCAAAGACGACGTACCGCGGCTACACGGTATACAAGCACGGGTTCGGCAGCCAGGGCCCGATGCTGCTTCAGACCCTCAACATCCTGGAGCAGTTCGATCTCCAGAAGATGGGCTACGGCTCCGCCAACTACCTTCACACGATCGTGGAGGCGATGAAGCTGGCGTATGCCGATCGCGATACCTACTACGCCGACCCCGAGTTCGTGCAGGTGCCCGGACAGGGCCTGCTATCCAAGGAATACGCGCGTCAGCGAGCCGCGCTGATCGATCCCCGGCATGCGTCGACCAGCTTCATCGCCGGCGACCCGCTGCCGTTCGATTCCAAGGTCAAGACGTGGACGTACTGGAAGGCGAACGAGCGCATGCCGGCCAGCCCGACGGTCGGCGACGCCGATGCCATGGCGTCTCGCGGCCTCGACTCCGCAGGCGTCTCCAAGGACACCACGCACATCTCGATCATCGACAAGGACGGGAACATCTTCGACGCAACGCCCAGCGGAGGCTGGATACCGGGCGCCGTCATCCTTGGCGACACCGGGATCGGGATGAGCATCCGCGGGGAGCAGTTCTGGCTGGACAAGACACGCGCGAATCAACTCCGGCCGCGCGCGCGTCCCCGATACACCCTGACGCCGAGTCTCGTCTTTCAAGGCGACCGCCCGATGATGGCGCTCGGAACCCCGGGCGGTGACAACCAGGAGCAGACGATTCTGCAGGCCCTGCTGTCCGTCATCGAGTTCCACGACGACTGGTATCCGAATCTCCACGCAGCCTTCGAGCGCCCGCGGGTCCAGACGCTGCACTTCTTCGGCTCGTTCTGGCCGCACGCTCCGGGCTTCAACAAGCTGAATGTCGAAGCGACGATTCCAGACGCGGTCTACAACGAGCTGCGCGCCCGCGGGCACGATGTCAGCCGGCTGCCGGCGTTCGGCATGTCCGGCTGCGCGACGGCCGTCATGATCGATCCCGCGACGGGGAACCGGTTCGCGGCGGGCGATCCGCGGCGCGACTGCTATGCGATCGCATATTGAACCCGGGCGCGTTGCGCACGTCTCAGAGGTGAACAGGATGGATCGTCTCGCCCGCTGGATGGTGGCGCTGGCGTCGCTCGCGGGTGCTTTCATGGCGGTGCCCGCGGCACAGCCGGTGTTTCGCGGCACCGAGATCTTTCCGCCGGAGGAATTCGCGGCCCACCGTGCGAAGGTGATGGAGCAGATTGCCGATGCCGTGGCCATCGTCCTCGGCACACCCGGACCCCCTGGCGAGATGCCGTTCCGGCAGAACAGCCAGTTCTTCTACCTGACCGGCGTGACCGAACCGCGCGCTCGAGTGGTGATCGACGGACGCACGAAGAAAACCGTCGTGTATCTTCAGCCGAGGAACGTACGCCGCGACGCGAGCATGTTCGGGCCATCCCTGGCTCCCGGACCGGACGCTGCGAGCGCGCTCGGCGTTGATGCGGCGCAGCCGGACACGGATTTCAGCGCCGCCATCGCTTCGATCGCGGCCGAGCATCGCACCATCTACACGCCGTTTGCCGCCGAAGTCCTGGGCAGCCAGTCGCAGGGAGATCCGACACGATTCTGGAACACCAACCGGGACGACCCCTGGGACGGACGGGATTCACGCGAGGCCGCATTCATAGGGAAGTTGAAGGCAGCCGCACCGCAGTCGGAGATCAGGAATCTCGATCCGATCCTGAACGCCCTACGGGCGGTCAAGACGCCCCGCGAAATCGCCGTGATCAGGGAAGCCACCCGGATTGCGGGTGACGGCATCATCGCCGCCATGCGCGATGCGAAGCCCGGCATGCACGAGTACGAGCTGCAGGCCGACGCGGAATTCGTCTTCAAGAAATCCGGTGCGCTCGGCGCAGCGTACTTCGCGTTGATCGCAGCGGGGCAGAACACGTACTACACGCACTACAACCGCAACACGGCGGTTCTTCGCGATGGTGATTTGGTGCAGTTCGACTACGCGCCGGATTACAAGTATTACCAGTCGGACGTCACGCGCGTGTTTCCAGCCAGCGGGAAGTTCACGCCGCGCCAGCGCGAGTTCTACGGCATCTATGTGAAGCTCTATCAGGCGCTCATGACGTCGATTCACGTCCACGAGCGTCCGATTGACACGATCGCCGAAGCGTTGAAGAAGATGGACGCCATCATGGCCTCGTATCCGTTTACGGACGCGCACATCAAATCGGCAGCGGTCGCGTTCGTCGAGGATTTCCGCTCGCAGAAGGAAGCCGACAGTCTCGGCCACAACGTCGGCCTCGAGGTGCACGACCCCGGCGGCTTGCAGGCGCCGACCTTCGAGCCCGGTCGCATCTTCACGATCGAGCCGCAGATGCGCATTGAAGAGGAACATCTGGGGCTCAGGCTCGAGGACATGATCCTGATCACCGATACCGGCTACGAAAACCTGTCGCAAGTCGTCCCGATAGAGATTGACGACATCGAGAAGACGATGACCCACATCCCAACCGTGCGGAGGCCTCAGTGATTCGATCCGTTCTTGCGGGCCTCAGTGCAATGGCGCTCTGCGCGCCGATCGCAGCGCAGCAGCCGGCCGCTGCACCTGCGGCGCAACCGTCTACGCCAAGGCCCACCCTCACGCCCATGAGTGTCACGAGCGACGGCTCGGTACACACCGCGGCCGGCGTGATCGAATATCAGGCGGTACTCGGAACCTTCGTCGTACATCCTCGGGGGTGGGACGACGCCGCGGCCCGCGACGACAAGGACAATCCGGGAGCCGTGGCGACGATGTCGTACGTGGCCTATTTCAAAAAGCGCGCAGAAACAGGGAAGCGGCCGATCACGTTCCTGTTCAATGGCGGTCCCGGATCGTCGACCGTGTGGCTGCACATGGGCGCATTCGGTCCCCGCCGCGTCGTCACGCTCGATCACGCGCATACGCCGGCCGCACCATACTCGCTCGTCGACAACGATCAGTCGCTGCTCGACGCGAGCGACCTCGTGTTCGTGGACGCGCCCGGCACCGGCTTCGGCCGCATCGCGGGTAAAGACAAGGAGCAGGCGTTCTACGGAGTCGACCAGGACATCCACGCGTTCGCGGTGTTCATTCGCGACTTCCTCTCGAAATACAACAGATGGAATTCCCCAAAGTACATCTTCGGTGAAAGCTACGGGACGATGCGGGGCGCGGGGCTGGCGCTGGCGCTGCAGGACGAGTCGATCGATCTCAATGGCGTGATGCTGCTGTCGTGCATCCTCGACTGGGATTTGATGCCCGACGATCCTGAACTCAACCCGGCGGTGGACGAACCGTACGAGGTGGCGCTGCCGACCTATGCGGCAACGGCGTGGTATCACCACAAGCTGCCGAATCAGCAGAAGGCGCTGCGGCCGCTCCTGGATGAAGTGGAGCGGTTCGCCACGACCGACTATGCGCTCGCGCTCCTGCAGGGGAACAGCCTGGCCGCAGATCGCAAGCAGGCGATTGCCGAGAAGCTCCACGAGTACACCGCGTTGCCCGTGGCGTACCTGCTGAAGGCGAACCTCCGCATCGAATACGGCGCGTTCCAGAAAGAGCTGCTGGCGTCTGACGATCTGACGACTGGCACGCTGGACACGCGGTTCACCGGGGCGACGCTCGACCCGCTCAGCAAGACGAGTCAATACGATCCCCAGTCCGCAGCCATCGGCTCGGCGTATGTGGCGGCCTTCAACAGCTACGTGCGGCAGACGCTCAACTACTCAGCGGACGCGGGCTACGAGCCGGAAATCGATACCTACGCAAGCTGGGACTACAAGCACCAGCCCCCAGGCGCGCCCCGCGCGCTGATTGCGCTGCCGAACGTGCTGCCAGACCTGGCGGCAGCCATGAAGCGCAATCCGGACTTGAAGGTCATGATCAACGGCGGTTACTTCGATGTGTCGACGCCGTATTACGAAGGGTGGGTGGAAACGCACCACCTGCCGATCCCGCCGGCCGTGCAGCAGAACGTCGAGTATCACTACTACGAGTCGGGCCACATGGTGTACGCGCACGAGCCGTCGCTGAAGGAGCTGCACGACAACGTCGTGGCGTTCATACGCCGCACGTCCGGTGGGTGACCGGACGGCCGGCGTCTGACGCGTTATGGATTACGGACGAAGCCGTGTCTGCGCAGATCGGCAGTGAAGTAGTCTCCGACGATCCTGCCGGAATTGTTGATGTAAGCGGCCTGAGTTGCCGCGGCACCCGGAAAAGCAATGTCGATGAAGGTTCCGTCGGGCAATCGCAGGAACCCGTGCGGAATGCCCAGTCCACATGACGGGTCGAGGCAGCTCGGACCCACGGCATCGCCCCGATCGTTGACGGCGTGGACTTCGGTGCCCGCGGTTCCCGGCGGATCCACCGTGGTAAATACCCCGGTGCGTTTGAGCCTGATGAAGCCGTGTTCGATGCCTTGAGCATCGACATACCCGCCGCCGATGTCTCCGCGATCGTTCATGTCGACGCCGACCGTCGAGGATCCACCGGGGAAATCTACGGCCACGGTACTGCCGTCTGCGAACCGCACAAAGCCGTGGAATACGACGAAGTCGTTGGTGTACACGCCCCCGATGTCTCCCGCACTGTCAATGCTGAATGCGGCGGTCGAGACAGCGCCCTGAACGTCGATCGTCGCGAACGTATGACTATCGCTCCTCCACAGGAATGCGTGGCTGCCTCCCTGATTGTCGGCGTAGTCTCCGACGATGTCGCCCGGAGCGTTGATGCCCTGCGCCCGCGTTTCTCGCGCGCCAGGAAAATCGACCGTGGAGAATGCGCCGTCGCTCGTGCGGAGATATCCATGAAACGGTCCATTGTCGGCAGTCTTGTAAAACCCCACGATGTCGCCGGGGTCGTTGATGCCATGGGCTCTGGTCTCGACGGCACCCGGAAAATTGATAGCTGTGAAACTCTGACCTGTCGCAGTGGTGATCCCTGTCAGGGCGCATGCGGCTGTAAGCGGAATGATCCTGGATAGCAGGCCCACGGTCGCCTCCTTACGGGTTGTGATGAACGTCTCGTGGATGAATGCGACATTCGAGAGCGAAACGTGTCAGGCGTGGACCCGATGTCTCATTTCCGGATGAGATTGATGTTCGTCTGCGACACCGCACCCTTGCATGTCTGTCCGGTCATGGACCCACCCATCAACGAACCGCCGTAAAAGACGGGGTTGGCGCCATTGATCCCGAGGCCCAGCGTAAAGGTGGATGGGCATGCACCGCCGAAGGAGACCTTCATCGGCACGGTCGTGCGCGGTCCGGGAAACGTGCTGTTCACCGGGCCGGACAACGTGCCGGCGCCAAGACTCAGTGAGCTCGACGCCACGGCGATCGAGCCGGTGATGCTTCCGCTGCTCACGTCGACGGTCGTTTCCGAAATCGTGAACGTCCATCGGCCGCCGCCGGCAGACGCGGGAACGTTCATCGTCCAGTTACCTCCGAGCGGATACGGGGACGATCGATAGGGGTACGGAAGCTGCGCGCTGAACGTCCCGTTGGAGTACGACTGGCCGTTGCAGCGCTTTCCGCTGAACGTGCCGGTCATGGTAGTCGCCTCCACATTCGCTGTGCCGCTCGCCGTGTTGCCGCACCCCTGACCCTGGTTGCCGATGCTGAAATTGAAGCTGAGCGTGTTGCCCGAGACGGTGCCGACGAGCGGGCCAGCCCCACCATCAGGGCCGTAGATCAGAAAGTGACCCATGACCTGTGCGCCCGTCTGGCTCAACTCGAGGGCCATCGTGTTCGACCCGGTTTGCGCGGGGAAGGAAGCGTTGCCGTCCCAGCGGATGAGTGCCGGCGGGGTCGTGTCGGCCGGAGATGACCCCGCTCCCTGCACATCGACCATGGGAGCCTCCGTCTGTCCGGTCGGGGTCGGAGCTGTGAGGGGGCCACTGCTCCCGCCTCCTCCGCATGATGCGTTCAACACTGCGGCTGTCGTCACGATTGTCAGAGCGAGCTTCTGCATTTCTTCATCTCTCGAACCAATGCGACATTCAGGGGCGAAACGTGTCAGGGAGACCTGCCCAGCCGCTGTGTTATGCTTGCGACCCTGCAGACTCTAGGCTGGTAACCACTTACACACCCGCAGGTTAGCCATGTCTGGCGACGGCGATATCACGCGCCTGCTCGTAGACTGGAGCAGCGGCGACGAGGCCGCGCTTACCCGGCTCCTGCCACTGGTGTACGACGAGCTGCGGCGGCTCGCCCGCAGTCACATGCGCCACGAGCGCCCCGATCACCTTCTGCAAACGACAGCGCTTGTCCATGAGGCGTACCTGCGCCTCGTCGACCAGAAGAACGTCCGCTGGCAGACGCGCGCGCATTTCTTTGCCGTCGCCGCGCAGGTGATGCGTCACATCCTCGTCGACTACGCGCGGGGACGCGGGCGCGAAAAGCGCGGCGGCGGCCATTCGAACGTTTCGCTGCACGACGCGGCCGCCATCTCCACTGAACGGGTGGAGGAACTTCTGGCCGTCGATGCCGCACTCGACAATCTCGCGACGCTCGATCCACGCAAGGGCAGGGTGTTCGAGTTGCGCTACTTCGGTGGCATGTCCGTCGACGAGGCCGCCGACGTGTTGAACGTGTCTCCGGCCACCGTCGCACGCGACTGGAGAATGGCGAAGGCATGGCTGCGTCGTGAAATGGGCGACGGATAGCGCCATGGACCCCGAGCGATGGCGTCGCCTCGAGGAGGTCTTTCAGGCAGCGCTCGACTGCGAGCCTCGACAACGAGCCGCACTCGTGGACGAGGCGGCCGGAGGCGACCGGCTCCTCCGACAGGAGGTCCTCTCATTGCTCGCGGCACACGATCGGGAAACGTTCACCAGCGCACCAGCATTCGAGGATGCGATGCGTGTCCTCGAAGCGACGAGTCCGTCCGCCGGCTGGCGGATCGGTCCATATGAAGTCGTGCAGGAGATCGGCCGCGGCGGCATGGGACGGGTCTATCTGGCGGCCCGCGCGGACGAAACCTTCGACAAGCTCGTCGCGATCAAAGTGATTCCCCGCGGCCTGGATTCAGACGAGGCCATCCACCGGTTCCGGAGCGAGCGGCAGATCCTGGCGACACTCGAACATCCCAACATCACGAGGCTGCTCGACGGCGGCACGACCGACGACGGGCTGCCGTACATCGTGATGGAGCTCGTCGATGGTCAGCCGATCGATGAATACTGCCAGGCCCGCGACCTGTCGATACTCGAACGCCTGCAGCTCTTTCAGCAGGTCTGTGCCGCAGTGCGCTACGCCCATCAGAATCTCGTGATCCACCGCGATATCAAGCCGCGGAACGTGCTGGTGACAGAGGACGGCGTGCCGCGGCTGCTGGACTTCGGGATTGCGAAGCTGCTCGATCCGACAACCGCGCCATCGCCGGGCACGGTCGCGGCGCTGCGGCCGCTGACCCCCGACTTCGCCAGCCCGGAGCAGGTCCGGGGCGAGCCGATGACGACAGCGAGCGACGTGTACTCGCTGGGCGTCCTGCTGTACGTGCTCCTGACCGGCCGGCGGCCCTATCGTGGCCCGATGTCGTCGCCGGCGGAGATCGAACAGGCGATTTGCGAGGAAGAACCCGAAAAACCGAGCGTCTCGGTACCCGACGACTCTCCGCACGTGAAGTTCCGTCGTCGTCTCGAAGGTGATCTGGACACCATCGTGCTGATGGCGCTGCGCAAGGAACCGCAGCGGCGCTACGCGTCGGTCGACCAGTTGTCGAACGACATCGGACGGCATCTCGCGAACCTGCCTGTGGTGGCGCGACGCGACACGCGACGGTACCGGACGGCGAAGTTCGTACGGCGCAACAAGATTGCGGTCGCCGCCGCGGGGGTCGTGTTCGTCGCCGTGGCGGGCGGCGTTGCGGCGACCATCTGGCAGTCTCGAGTCGTCGCGCGCGAACGCGACATCGCCAGGCTCGAGCAGGCGAAAGCTAAGCGCATCAATGCGTTTCTTCAGGAGATGATCGGGTACTCGGGCCAGACCGTACCGGGATCGCCGACGCGCGCGAAGGGCCACGACGCCACGGTTGCGGACATGCTGGACGACGCGGCCCAGCGCGTCGAGACGGAGCTGGCGGATCAGCCCGAGGTGAAGGCCGAGATGCTCGACACGATCGGCAGCACGTATTCGGTGCTGGCAAAGTATGACGCGTCGGCGCGGTTTCTCCGCGAAGCATACGCGCTCGATCTGAAACTCTATGGTCCGGATGGCCGTGCAACGGCGAGCGTGATGTACCAGCTCGCGAACCTGTCCTATCTGACCGGCGACTATACGTCTGCAGAATCGTGGATTCGCAAGGCACTGCCGATTTACAGGAAAGAAGGCACCCGTCCGGATTTCGAGCTCTGGCGTCTCTCCGGAATGTTGAGCGACGCGGCGTTCATCATGCGCGCACGAGGTCACCTGGACGAGGCCGAAGCGCTGTGGCTCGAGTCTCTGTCATATGGAAGCCGCCTCGATCCGAAGCACCGCGCCGTGCTCGTCAGCGACAAGACATTTCTCGCGCAACTCTACATGGACCGTGGCGACGTCGAGCGCGCCGAGAGTCTGGCGGTTGATGCCGTGCAGGACTTGCGCGCTCAAGGCGCTCCGTTCGGACTCGCGCAGGCCCTCATCGATCTCGGAAACATCCGTCGCGCGCAGCACCGTTATGCGGAGGCGGAATCGCTGATCGAAGAGGGGACCGCACGCTACGCACGAGCCCAGGGAGAGGAGCACCCCAACGTCGCGTACGGGTTGATGAGCCTGGCGACAGTGCACTCTGCCGAGGAACAGTACGATCGCGCCGAACGCGAGGCACGCCGTGCGCTGGCGATCACTGAGCAGGCATCCACGAGCGCGGTGAGGCAGGCAGCAATCGTGGGCGTACTGGGACGCATTCTGACCAGGACGGGTCGCGCGGCGGAAGCGGAGCCGCTGCTGCGTCAGACGCTTGCCACGGTGGAGCAGAAGTTACCGCCACATAGCAATGCGACGGCGAGCGCACTCGGAGCCCTCGGTGAGTGCCTGGCCGCCGAGCACCGCTACGGCGAAGCCGAACCGCTGCTGAAGGAGAGCTACGCCATTCTGCGGCAGCTGCACGTTCCGCAAAGCCCGGCGCTGGAGGAAGCGCGACAGCGGCTGCTGCAGGTTTCCGCGCACGCACATCAGCAGTGATGCCCGGGCAATCCGCGTCGCCGTTATCGCTTCCGCGACGGCCGTGACGGTCTGCGCGGCAATGTCGGATCGCCGCCGACGCGGCGCTGCCATTCCTCGGCCATGTCCTCGTCTGGATCGAGCGGCTCCTGCGGCGGCCGAAGGTCTCCCGGTACGTGCTGCAGGTTCACGCGCACGCGCGTCCACGTGCGATGACGTCCGCGAAGGCCGTCGACGAGAACGTCGGCGGGCTCGAGGTGCGCCGCGGCCTCCGGATGTTTCGCCTTCCAGCGATCGAACCCGGCAAGCGCGTCGGCCTTTTCGCGCGCGCGGCCGATCTCGATGAGCGGATACCGCGATACACGCCGCCGTGACGGCGCGACACGTGGCGCCTCACCCGGCTGCTTGCGATAGTGCGGCGGCCATGGTGCATCGCCGAGCCCGTCTGCTTCCTGTCGCGCCGAAAGCTCGAGAAGCCGGTCGAGCGATCCCGCATGCGTGTCCATCGCCGCATGGCGATCCCCGATGCGCGCGAATCGGCCGGGCATCGATGCGAGCGTGAACGCTTCGGGCTCGCAATCCGCGACCTCGTCCCAGGACAGGGGCGCCGAGACGCGCGCGTCGGCGGTCGGGCGCACGGAATAGGCGCTCGCGACCGTCCGGTCTTTCGCATTCTGGTTGTAATCGATGAACACGCCGTGCCGCTCTTCCTTCCACCACTTGCTCGTGGCGATCGCCGCCGCGCGACGCTCGACTTCGCGGGCGAGCGCCAGCGCGGCGCGCCGCACCTCGTCGAACGTCCAGCGGCGCTCGATCCGGACGAACACGTGCATGCCGCGCGAGCCCGAGGTTTTCGGCCACCCGGTCAGCGCGACATCATCGAGCACGGCGCGGACCACCGCGGCGACGTCTCGAACCTGCGACCACGCGACCCCGGGCACGGGGTCGAGATCGACGCGAAGTTCGTCCGGGTGATCGAGATCGTCTGCGCGCACGGGATGCGGGTGGAGCTCCAGGCACGCGAGGTTCGCCATCCACGCGAGCGCGGCGGCATCGCGCGGCACGATCTCCTCCGCGCTACGGCCCGACGGAAACTGGAGCGACACCGCGTCGAGCCACTCCGGGCGAACCTTCGGCGCGCGCTTTTGGTAGAAGAATTCTCCGCCGACGCCGTTCGGATATCGGACCAGCACGTTCGGCCGTCCGCCGGCGCCGCGCAGCGCGCCATCCGCTACCGCGATGTAATAGCGCACGAGATCGACCTTCGTGTGGCCGGTCTTCGGAAACAGGATCTTGCGGGGGTTCGAGATCGTGACCTCGCGCCCCGCGACACTGACCACCTCGCGTTCCGCCGCTGTCCCCACGCCGCCACGATATCAAACGGGGTCTGACCCCGATGCGGCCCTGATTCCGGCGGGTCGGGGTCTGACCCCTATGGCACGAGGATTGGCAACAAGCGGTGGCTGAAATTGCGTACGCTGTGTTGGAAAGCTGTGGAAATGGGACGCGCAATCCACGCAGCGGCGAGCGCACTCGGCATCCGCGTCAAGTCCGGGTGGGCATCAGCCGTGTTCGTCGGCTTGAACGCCGAGACGCCGATCTATCTCCACCGACACAGGCTCCTGTTGTCCGACCCCGACGTCCCGCAATCCTCACAGCCGTACCACCGGGGGTTTGGCAGCCTGCAACAAGACCGCGACGTGATTCGCCGCCTGACCCGGATCGTTCACACCGCCGCGCGTCGATCTTTACAGGCAGCGCTGACGGAATGCGCGACGATGGGACACGGCCCGCAGACTATCGCATTGGTGGTGGGCAGCACGATCGATCCGCTGACGGTGGGCAACGAGCACATCCGCGCTCACGCATATGAGGCGCGGCTGTTTCGGGAATCGCTGGAACGCGCCGCCTCCGCCGCCCACCTCTCGTGCGTCGTCTATCGCGAACGCGACCTCAGTGCGATCGCCGCCAAGGCGCTGGGGCCCGTCGCTTCGTCAGTGGTGGCCGCGATGGGCCAGACAGCCGGCAGGCCCTGGCGGGCCGACGAAAAGCTTGCGGCCCTGGCTGCGTGGGTCGTTTGTGACGGCGGGAATCAATGACCGCACCGGCCTTCGCACATGAAGCGAGTGCCGATCAGCGACGCCGCGCACCGGTCGTCATCGCCGCCGGCTCGCCGGCCGTCGCGTAGTAGAGCGAGTTGAACAGCAGCTTGAACGTCGCCCACGTCTGCGCCCGGTACTGCGGGCGGAATCCGAACAGAATCACCCGTCCCTTGCCGACGGGTGCTTCGACGACGGCTGCGCGGCCGTTCAGTTTTTCGGCGCCGAGAAGCCAGCCGCTCAAAAGCGCCGACCCGCTCTTCGGATACGTCACGATCGCCTTCGCGTCTCCTGACACTTCAAATGCCGGACTCTGCTCGAACCACGCGATCGACTCGGCTCCGGATCCGTAAGCGATCGGGCTGCGCGTATCGACTTCGGTTTTCACGATCGATCCGGGCGCATAGAAGGCCGCTGAATCGGGGCCGATTGCTCCGCCGCCGCCTTCACTGCGGTCCCCTGACAGGCCTGCCAGGACGTTCTTCACCGGCAGCTTGAACTCCTCGATCGGCATCATCGACGCGCTGTCGAGCGCGACGAGCGTTCCGCCCGCCTCGACGAACGCCTTCAGCGCGGCGACGCCGTCGGCTCCCAGACCGCCGACGTACTCATCCGGCATGGTCCCGGCCGCGAACCCGTTGACCATCTGCCGCGTTCCCTCCTGGGGGAGCACGATGGCGTCGAACTTCTCGCGGAGATTGCCGGCCTTCACATCTCTGTTCTCGAGCGACGTGTAATCGATGCCCCATTGCTCGAAAATCCAGCGCGTCCAGCCCTCGTCCATCGAGGCGACGTAGGACTTGTAGAGGCCCACGCGGGGCGCCTTGACGACGAGTCCCGACGGCACGGTGTCGTTCACCGCGTCAATCGTGATCGGGAGATCCTTTGCGAGCGCGGCAATTGCTTCGTGAACGTTCTTCGGTCCGTCGACCGGCACGACGATCGACGTGGGCGTCCAGATCACTTTGAATCCCGCCTTCGTCAAGCGTGTCGTGGCCATGATCCCGTCGTTGTCGTGCGCGAACTGATACGCCTTCTTTGCGCGCGCGACGACCTTGCCCGCGGGCGCCGTAATCGGATCCTTCAGCAGCTCGAGGTCCGCGGTGAACGGCTGCTGCACTTGCACGCAATCCACGCCCATCATCAACGGCATCGTGAACGCCGTCACGTCGTACGGCCGCTGCGGCGGTCCGCCCGGATACTGGCGCAGGTCGGGGTAGTGCTGCACTTCGGTGAGTGTCTTCGCAAACGCGCTCGACGGCTGCGCCATGAGGATCACGTGCGTGCCCGAGGGATACGTCCTGCCGTCGGCGGTGAACGGCGCGCGCGCGCGCTGAACCTCCAGATCGGCGAACTGCAGTGTCTCGAGCAGCTTGTATGCACTTGCGGGATCGGGCTGGTCGGCGCTGAAGACGATGGCGTACGGCTTGTCCTTACCCGTCAGCGGATCGCGGCGCCCGACCGCGTCCTGATTGATGCGATAGAAGTTGGCCAGCC
>Ga0310811_10001867_pt1 | contig 26170 bp, 32 predicted proteins | sample YCmetagenome_FD_207642 | JGI IMG/M metagenome (GOLD analysis project Ga0310811, IMG submission 207642) | Soil microbial communities from experimental microcosm in Duke University, North Carolina, United States - YC | ecosystem: Engineered > Artificial ecosystem > Soil microcosm > Unclassified ... | reverse complement strand
TCGCATCCCTTCTAGCCGAGGTCCCGGGCAGCGGTGCTTGTCTGGACGTCGGCTTTGTAACGTACTCGCCTAGTGGCAAAGCGGGTTTTCTCGGCGTTCGGAAGGAAACGATGGACCGTTACGGCCTGACGAGTGAAGAGGTCGCCCGCGAGATGGCGGAAGGCGCACTAGGACTGGAAGGCTGTTCCGCGGAGATCGCGGTGTCGAACACCGGGGTTGCGGACTCCGCGCCACCAGGCGGTCCGGTCCCGGGTACGCAATGCTTTGCCTGGTCGTACCGTGGGCGTGATGGGTGCATCGTCACATTCAGCGAGACGAAAATTTTCGAGGGTGGCCGCAACGAAATACGCGACGCGGCCGCGCTGTATGCACTCTCCCGAATTCCCCGGTATGTCGAAGCCCTGCCCGCGCGAGGGACCACGAACGACAGGACGACCACCATGGACAACATGACTGATGCCGACGTACAACGCTGGCGGTGCAAGCGGAGCAACGCGACGAAGCGGATGCCCAGTTTTCGTTGGCTTTTATTCAGCCAGACGAAATGCTAGTGATCGACATCAAGGATGCAGCGGATGCAATGCTCGGGCGCTCAGGCACGCCGGCACGCAGTATGTTGACGACTTCCAGGAAGACTTTGTCCTCGGCAACATCAAGGCGCGACAACGCATGATTGCGCAGTACGCCATTGCAGGGCCTCGTGCGGTTCTTCTCGTCGATGACTACACCCTCGGCGTGTCTGGACGGCGACAATCGGGGAAGCCCGGCGGAACTGTGCACGTTCGGGAACTCTGACGGGACGGCGACATGAAGGTCATGGTGGGCGCGCTTAAAGGCGCGATCTCCGAGTTTGGCAAGCCGCTGATCGCTGCGGTCAAACGGTTCGGGTCAGCGCGAAGCAACGCAAGGGCGATCATCCACTCAGGCGCGCAAATTGCGGACACAGGATCGGCATGTGATCGGAAACGATGTCAAAACCGAGGAGCGATTATGGCGGACCCTGCAATCAACGACCGACGCGACACGACAAGCCCAGTGGGCGATGCAATCGAAGTGCTGACGGCGGACCATCAAGCCATCGAGAAGCTTTTCACTGCATTCGAGAAGACCGACGACGGCGATCTCGATGCCAAGGGCACGCTCGTGCGTCGCGCATGTGAAAAGCTGACGATTCACGCAATGATCGAGGAAGAAATTCTTTACCCGGCCGCTCGCCGCGCGTTGGGCAGTGACGGCCAGAAGGACGTGGACGAAGCATACGTGGAGCACTTTCAGGTCAAGACGCTGATCGAAAAATTCACTAGTCTGAAGCCCGGCGCGGACGGGTTCGACGCGACGTTCAAGGTGATGTCGGAGAACGTGCGACACCACGTGCGCGAGGAAGAAGAACAACTGTTTCCGGAATTGCGCAAGACAAAACTGAACCTGGGCGCGCTCGGACAGAAACTCTCAAAGCGCAAGGATCAGTTGCAAGCAAAACTCCCGACCGACGTCGGTGATCGCACCTGATAGCCCTCCGAGCGTTGACGGGTCCACCGTTTGTGATGTGAGAGGAGCTTTGTGCTGCGCCGTGAACGTCCTGTGCTGCGAGTGGGGTTGCCGCGATCGGCCGTTAGGCATACTAGACGTGAATTATGGGCCGACAGGCGGTCAATGCCGTCGACCGCGATCCGCTCGCTGCCCGGAACGGACCGGGGCGTCGCGTCCGCTGCCCCTGTTTGACGGAAAGTCGCGCATACCCCATTCGAACAGCCCGGTATCAAGCACACCGTGATTAGGTGGGCAAAGTCAGCAATCAGGCACTCCAGCGTCGCCCGGCGCCAAAACGGTAAGCGTGCTGACGTCTCGTTAGAGATCTGTCATTTTAGGAGTGGCGACATGCGCACTTTGGTTATTCGTTGTTGCCTCGTCGTCAGTTCAATCGTGAGTCTCACGGCCTGCTCGTCCGCCTCCACATCTTCTTCCGATGCAGGCTTCGGTCCGCAGCCTGTATTGCCGGCTCCTAAGTCACCGCTACTCCAGACGGTCAACATCGCTCCCATCAAGCCACGTGACGGCACGTGGAAACCAACATCGCCAGCGGGATTTGCCGTCAATGTCTTTGCGCAGAACCTTCAACATCCGCGCTGGCTCTACACCTTGCCCAACGGCGATGTTCTCGTTGCGGAGAGCGATGCGCCCGCGCAGCACGACGAGGGTAGTGGAATCAAGGGTTGGGTCAGGCACCAAGTCATGAAGCGCGCCGGCGCAGGCGTGCCGAGTCCGGATCGCATTGTCCTGCTACGCGACGTCAACGGGGACGGTGCAGCAGACACGCAGGCCGTGTTTTTATCGGGGCTTCATTCGCCGTTTGGCATGGCGCTTGTGGGTAATCAATTGTATGTCGCGAACACCGATGCGCTTATTCGCTTCCCCTATAAAACGGGCGACACGCAAATTACCGCTGCGGCTGTCAAGGTCGCTGATTTGCCTGCGGGTCCGATTAACCATCATTGGACCAAAAATATTCTGGCGAGCCGTGACGGAAAAGTTCTTTACGTGACGATCGGCTCAAACAGCAACGCAGCGGAAAATGGCATCGAAGCGGAGGCGGGTCGCGCAAGAATTCTCGAGTTCGAGTTGGCGACAGGTCAGTCGAGAGTATTTGCATCCGGCTTACGTAACGCAAATGGGATGTCATGGCAGCCCGAAAGCAGCCAACTATGGGCTGCCGTGAATGAACGCGACGATCTAGGAAACGATCTTGTGCCGGACTATATGACCGCCGTAAAGGATGGGGCATTTTATGGCTTCCCCTATAGCTACTACGGGCAACACGTCGATACCCGTGTGAAGCCGCAACGCCCAGACATGGTTGCCCGAGCGATTGCTCCCGACTACGCGCTTGGCAATCACACGGCGTCCCTCGGGCTTGTCTTCTATGATGGCACACTATTACCGGAACACTATCGAGGGGGCGCGTTCGTCGGCCAACATGGGTCATGGAATCGCAAACCGCACAGTGGTTATGAGGTCATTTTCGTACCCTTTGCCGGTGGCAAGCCTTCGGGCCCCCCGGAGCGCATCTTGACGGGGTTCTTGACCCCCGATGGGCATGCGTTAGGGCGCCCAGTAGGCGTCGCCATTGATAAGAGCGGCGCGCTGCTGGTCGCAGACGATGTCGGTAATGCGGTGTGGCGTGTCAGCCCCAGCAACGCCAGGTAGGTGGCGTACCAGGAGTTCTCAAAGGAACCAGTCGTGGCAGGGCACTGGCACGCTGCTGCAGGTGTTTGTGGTCCGACCATACTCGGTCAATGAACGGACGGTCGGCAGTGACACTGGAAAACTGTCAGTCAACGCTACGTTGGCCGCTACGGATCGTTTCCGTCACCGACGCGCAGCGGGACTCTATTACCCTCGAATGTTAGAAATGTCTCCCGAATCGCACCAGGCCACGGCAGTGCATGACGATCGACGACAGCAGTTATTCAGGCGTGTATTTAAACTCGGGCAATGCCTTCAGTGACTCTCTGGTCGCGTCTGGCAGCCGCATCTGCTTATCGACAACTTGAAGGCTGCTAAACGGTACAGCAACGAGACGGGTTCCCATACCGAGAAACCCTCCCACCGAAAGGATGACGTAGGGCACCCGATCGGTTGGACTGACGATCAGGTCGTCAATCGTTCCGATTTTGTCCTTATTGCGGTTATAGACGGCCGCTCCGTTAATTTTGGAGGCGCGATACCCCGTCGCCAGCTGGACCACATCGACACGCTTCTCCGTGATGGATTGTGGCGTTCCTTGAGCACGCAGGGTTCCGGTCGTGAAAACGGTTCCGAGCACAGCCACCGATACCAGTGTGATAACCCGTTTCATCGAGCACCTTCGCGGTTCGAAATGAATATGCTCAAAGTGGCGTCCGCCTGCCACATGAGTGCTATCGGGTGTCGTCCTGTTCAATGACACCCGTCGGGCGCGAGCGATTGCTCGCACGCTGCCCCAGGTCGGTTCTAGTCAGTTGCCGACTAGTTCTGCGTTGTTGGGCATTACATTTCATGGCGCTACATGCGGCGCGGCATGCCGAACAACGTTTCCGGCTCGTCGGACCGGCGCTTCAAACTCGCCCTCTTGCGCGCAATATACAGTCCCAGTCCAGGGGGCCGTCCGCGTCAGCCGGTTCTGTTGTTCGCGCCACGTTTTAGGAGATCAAAAAGCGGCTCCAAGGTCGCTCGCTCGATCGGGCTTGGATCACTACTTTGTAAAACCGGCGCAACTGCCGATTATGCTGACGGTGATCAGCGGCGGTGGCTGTAGGACGAGCTGCTGTGCAATCAGTCTAGGAATGTTCCACTGCCGGTTGGCAAGTTCGTAGAGGAGGTGCCCCTCCGTGTCAGTTGGCGTCAAGCGGAACGCACGAGCGCGTCGAGACGCGGCGTCGGCACCGGAAGTCTGAGTGGCCGGCTGGGCGACCGACATCGCTCGCACTCAGGTGGAGTACCTTCGCGGCGGGCGGGGTGAACCTGCGCACGCACTGATCGACGCCGAACACAATGATCGGCACGTTGACGCTGCCGAGCAAGTTGGTCATGTCATCGTTTAGTCAGCTCAGTTCGGCGTTGCGCGCCTTGTTCGCGGCACGGCAATTGCGTCCTTCGGGGCGCATATTGGCGCGAGTCGGCAATATGGTCTTTGGTGCGGGTTTCAACAACGACTTGCATTGACGATAACAGCCGCTCGTTGCGTTTCCACCATGTATCGAGGAAGCCATGATTCGCACTTTCAAGAAATTTGCTCAGGGATCTCCCGGTGCTGTGGGCTCGTTAGCTGCCGTAGCCGCCGCAGGTGTCACTGCCTTGTGGGTCCGACACCGGGCACGCAAGGCCGAGCGCGACAACCCGCCCATCGGGCGCTTCCTTGAAGTCGATGGCGTGCGCCTTCACTACATCGAAAAAGGTGAAGGTTCGCCCGTCGTCCTGCTCCATGGGAACACATTATTGTTGCAGGATTTCATCGGAAGTGGTCTGGTCGATCAATTGGCCCAGCGTCATCGGGTGATCGCTTTCGACAGACCCGGTTTTGGCTATAGCGAGCGTCCCCGAGACCGACTGTGGACGGCGCAGGCGCAGGCCGCGTTGTTGGCGCGGGCGTGGGCAAATCTGGATGTGCGCCAGCCCGTGATACTAGGGCATTCATGGGGTGCCTTGGTGGCGCTTGCCATGGCAACGGATCTGCATGCCGACCTAGGCGGTCTTGTGCTGATCTCCGGTTATTACTACCCAACAGCACGTCTTGACGTCGCCTTGAGCGCGCCTGCGGCGCTTCCCCTGATCGGCGACGCGATGCGCTATACCGTGTCGCCGCTGACGGGTCGCCTTTTTCTAAAACAGTCGGTCAAAACGATGTTCGCGCCGGCACCCGTGCCGGCCGATTTCTTTCAGGTCGTACCGCGTGAAATGGTTCTGCGACCCTCGCAGATCAAGGCCGTGGCAGAAGACGCTGCGTTCATGGTTCCGGCGGCGGCGTCGTTGCGAAGCGATTATTCAACGCTGAAAATACCGGTGAGCATCTTCGCGGGAGCCGAGGACAAACTCGTCGATGCGGAATCGCAGTCGGGGCGCCTGCATCACGATTTGCAAAACAGCACACTGGCGATGACGCCCGGAGCAGGGCACATGATGCATTACGCGATGACGCAGGACATAGCTGAATCGGTCGACCTCGTATCCAATGCCGTGGGGGCGAGGCGACCCGTGTCGACATCGGCACAGGCCTCAGCCCTTGCCGAGAAGAGTGGCGCTTGACCCTCGCAATCGATACTGGTCAGGCTGAAGCCTATCATCCATGCGGATTTCGACAAATCTGCAGGTCGATCCCGTATACGCGAGCCTGCGCGGGCGGCGCGCGGTTGGAGGCACCCTCGACCGCGGTCCAACATATGCGGCGCAAATCGGGCTGGAAAGGGACATCGTAACCCCAAAAAAAACGACGGTCGGCAACGGGTCGACTACGGAAGTTCGGGGCTGAGTCGGGGAGATCGATCGTTCGACCGTCGACGAACTTCCGGATCCGGCCAGATTGAGACGTTCGACAGAGCCGCATAGATCGTCAACAATGCAATGTCTCTCTGGACGCGACCTATTGCATTCGACTTGAAGTAACCGATAGCGTCGTCGATTTGCTTCAGTGCCGATATCAGGATTCACGTATGTCCCGCTCCGAACGTCTCCTTCATCTCCTGCAAGTGTTACGTCGTTATCGACGTCCCGTGCCTGGCCAAGCCCTGGCCGAGGAGCTCGGCGTGAGCATCCGCACGCTATACCGGGACATCGCCAGTTTGCAGGCGCAAGGAGCAATGATCGAGGGGGAACCGGGCGTTGGTTACGTTATGAAACCGGGTTTCATGCTGCCGCCCATGATGTTTCGCTCAGAGGAACTCGACGCCCTGGTTCTTGGCATGCGCTGGGTGGCCGATCGCTGCGACAAGACGCTATCGTCCGGTGCGCTGAGCACGCTTGCGAAGATAGCCGCCATACTGCCCACTGAACTGCGTCGCGAACTGGAGGAGTCTTCGCTGCTAGTCGGCGCGCCGTTGAAGAGACCTGCCCACAAAGTCTCGCCTGACCTTCTGCGTGCCGCAGTCCGAGAAGAGCAGAAGCTCAATATTACGTACGTGGACGCCAGTGGTATTCACTCGCAGCGTGTCGTTTGGCCCTTTGCCTTGGTGTATTTCGACCAGGCGCGAGTCCTGATGTGTTGGTGCGAGCTTCGAGCTGATTTTCGGAATTTCCGTTCGGACCGGATCTCTAACGTCGAGCAGTTGGAAGTGCGCTACCCCAAAAGGCGGTCAACACTGCTTCGTGAGTGGCGTAGGCTCAATCACGTCGCCAGCCGCACAATACTGCCAGAATCTGACAGTATCGATCATTAGACTGAGCTTCCTTTCTTGGCGAGGAGCTCAAAATGAAGTTCGCATCGGTTCGTGTTGTTACCCGGGATATCGATGGGCTGGTGGAGTTTTATCAAAGGCTTTCCGGTATCGAGGCTGTACGTCCGGCCGATGGATTTGCCGAAATGCGGTTCGAAGGAGCGACGCTTGCGATTTCGTCTGAGCATCTGATCGAGCTTTTCAATGTCGGTGCTGCCACTGCGGCTGCAAATCAATCGGCGATCCTGGAGTTCGAAGTAGAGGACGTTGACGCGGTGTTCGAACGGATGAATGCGTCCGGGACAAACATCGTGATGCCGACGACGTTGATGCCGTGGGGCAATCGCTCGCTCTTGCTGCGCGACCCTGACGGGAATCTCGTCAACATATTTTCTCGCCCCAAGCGTTGAGGAAACCCGCCGTCACGGCTGCCCGCCGCGTCGTTGTTCGTTCGCGAACGGCCGCTTCGGGAAGACGCGACCGTCTCTTGTGGGTCGTCAAGCGACTGTCGGGAAGCGGTCATTCATCGGCGCTAGAAGCCGACTGGTGGAGGTCCGCTGGTGGGCCTCCATGCCGAACAACAATTGCCCCCGGTCGTGGTTGACCGGGCACTGGAAACCATCCTGGCCCAGGATTCTCGGGCATATATGACGCCATCAGGCGCGACGCTCGATCTGGTGACCGACCTCGTGCGCGCCCAGACCCTAGGTGAGGAGCGTCGTATTCACGATGTTCACGGCCGCCCACCCGGGTAACGCTCGCTTCGTTGCCGGTAAAATGCCGGTTAAAAGTGCTGAACCACCACATTCTCGGCAAGCTCGATTTCCGTGGCATCGAACGCTTCCAGACTTGGGAGGCGCGCAACCCGGAGTGGGGCGAACAAATCCAAGCGGCATTCGAGAACTCGACGCTCTAGGCATGGGCCGGACACGCAATCGCACAAATCCGGAAAACCGAACTGGAATCTGGACATGGGCGGAGCCGCTGAACGTAAGTCTCGGCGCTCCGATGTGACGGCGGCAGCAGCAATGTGCCCTGGCAAGGCACCGAGGAGCGATACTGGCACCTCGGCGGGCGCCATCGTGGCGGCGCTCGTTGCTGCCGGCTACTCTGCGAAGGAAATTTTCGACGTCGAAGAACGATCGCATATTCTCCAAAGAATCGCCAAGGGGGCTTGGGCAAAACCCACTGACCTCTTTACGCTGGCCGGATGGGATGCTATTACCCGTCAGATCCGGACGAAAAAGCGCCTTGCGGAGTTCGTAGGATGGTTCTCCAGGCGCGCGAAATGGCAACGCCGCGCTTTGGCTGCGACCGCGCTAATGGTCGGTGCGGCCGCAATATGGGGTAATTGTCCTTCTCGTGCAATTTCTGGCGGTCATCGCTCGCAGAGCGCCGTCCAGCAAGAATCTCCTGTGCTGCAGCATCTCTTCGAAACACGCATTCACCAAGCCTCTGATAAGTAAGCGTTTTTCGACACTAACCGCCAGAAATTGCACGGAAAGGACGATTACCCCAGGTTGCGCAGCGAACCTTCAATGGCGTCTTTAAACGCCAAGCCAACACGGCGATGGGTAGGGTTCCGATGATGATCAGCCAGCCCATGCGGGCGTCGGGATCGCTTAGGCGATGCCGGCGCGGTGATTGAGGTCAGCCACGCCAGGACAATGCGCGCAATGTCATGCCGAAAGTACAGTAAAAGTGCTTCGAATGATGGAGCAGCTGCGCAAGTCGCCGCCTTCCAGGTGCCGACGAAGGGCGCAGTATCGAGAAGGTGCGAAATCAGCCCGTCAGTCAGCGAGCAAGGAATCAAACAATGATCACATCATTTCGACCACCTTATTTCGTACTTTTCGAGCGCGACCACGCGCTGCAATTTTGAAGCGGGTCGTCGCCTTTTTCGGTTCAGCTACTCGACCAGCGTAAGCGGTTTGGCAACACCGGCGAGATTCAACGATTGTAGCAGCAGACATTCGCGCTTAAAACGAGCGGATGGGCCGCGTCGGCGCGTTCCCGAGCGAGCTTCAACAGCACCGGCCTCCCGCCCGCCAAGCGGCGGGCACGGTAGAGGTCCGAGCCGGCTGCGGTGCCGATCCGCTCAAAGGTTTGACAGTTCGCGATGACCATAGTCTCCCCCTTTGTCCCACCGGTGACACGACGCACACCTGCACGTGGCATTTCGCCTGCTGCCTTAAACGCCCGTTAGGGATGCCTGTCGACGGAACTATTACTTCGTGATTTTGCAGCGACCTGATGACTATAGAACATAACGCGATCCTCACCCCAGTTCTGACGGCGGGTCGCGAGAACGAAAGAGGTACCGCGCTGGGGATGAAATGGATGGGTGATCTGGATCGTGGCGACTGCGTGATCGTCACCATGACAAGCAGTTGTTGACTTACGATAACGGGATGGCGGAAAGCTTCGTGACAACGATGAAGCGGGATTACGTGTCGTGGATGCCCAAGCCAGATGCACGAACGGCGCTGCAAAACCTGGCCATCGCGTTCGACCATTACAACGAGTCGCATCCGCACAGCGCTTGAAATACCATTCGCCACGCCAGTTTCGGCAGCGAGCAAATTTACCAACCAAGCGTGACCCTGTGTCCGGTCATGCAGGGGCAAATCCACCATATCACAAGCTGATCGCGTAGTCCGAGGCACCTATCTGCCCCACCGCAACGACGGCGTATGCACCGGGCTGTCCCAATGTCGCATCATTTCATCGTCGAGTTCGCACAGCGTGATCGACGCGCCAGCCATTTCAAGCGAAGTCGTCAGTGCGCCAACCTGAACGCGGCCGATCTTCAGCTCCCGCTGTTGTAACCACAACCGCGTCGAATTGAAGAGCAAATAAAGCTCGCCCAGCGGCGTCCCGCCAAGGCCATTGATCAGCACCAGCAATTCCGCTCCAGCCGTCGGCTTGAGATCGTCGACGATCGCTGTCAGGAGTTCCCCGGCAATCGCATCTGCCGTGGCAAAGCGCGCGCGGCGGCGGCCCGGCTCGCCGTGAATGCCGACGCCGACTTCGATTTCGTCGTCGCCGATCTTGAACGTCAACGTACCAGCCGCCGGCACGGTGCAGCTCGTGAACGCGACGCCCATCGACGCCGTCCGATTATTGATCCGGTCGCCAAACGCCTTGCATTGTTCGAGGTCGGCACCACTTTCGGCCATGCTGCCGACCAGTTTCTCCACGATCACCGTGCCCGCAACACCGCGTCTTCCCGTCGTGTAGCTGGAGTTCTCGACGGCTACGTCGTCGTTGATCAGCACCATCGCGTTGGGCACCTCGGACATCTCCGATGCCATTTCGAAGTTCATCAGGTCCCCGGAGTAGTTCTTTACAATGAAGAGCGCGCCCGCACCGGTATCGACGGCTTTGGCGGCGGCCATCATCTGGTCCGGCGTCGGCGATGTGAAGATCTGGCCCGGGCACGCCGCATCGAGCATGCCGTAGCCGACGAATCCGCTATGCAGCGGCTCGTGTCCCGATCCGCCGCCCGATACGAGCGCAACCTTCCCCGGCTTCAGTTCCTTGCGGCGCACGAATACCGGCTCGTTGTTGAGCACGACCAGATCGCCATGCGCGGCCGCGAACCCGGCCAGACTTTCGGCGAGGAAATCGTCGATGTGGTTGATGAATTTCTTCATGGTCTCGCTCCTTTCACTCCCGGTTTTGTGCGAGCCGAGCGCACACCGCGGCAATCATTAACTGACTGGAACGCGCACCGGGATCGATATGGCCGCGCGAGCGCTCGCCGAGAAACGACGCCCGCCCTTTCGTCGCGAGCATGTCGCGTGTGGCGAGCATGTTCTCTTCAGCCACCTTTGGCAATGCGTCGAGCACGGCGTCCGCAGGCGAGCCGGTCCCAGCGAGCTCGTGAAAGCGCGATGCAACCGGAATCAGCACATCCATCATCGTCTTGCTGCCGACCCCTGTCTTTCCCCGCTGCGCAACCGCCTCCACGCCGGAAGCAAAGATGCGCGCGACACCCGCGACGTCCGGCCCGCTGCCGGCCGTTGCCTTCCCCATACCATTGAGCAGAGAGAAAAATAACGGCCCCGAAGATCCGCCGACCGTCGACAGCACCTTGGACGCCGCCAGTTCGAGCGCCGGTCCGAACGCCTCTGCTTCGATGTCCGCCCGCACCGCGAGCAGTGCGTCCATGCCGCGCAGAAGGTTGAAGATGTGATCGCCGTCGCCGATCTTCTGGTCGAGCAACGCAATTTCATCCGCGTGTTCCTTCAGCGATGCATACGCAGCATCGATGCACGCCATGACCGTCTTGCCGTTCATGTCGGGATCCTCCTGCCGTCGGCACGGAAATAGAGAAGGCTGCGCGCCGGCAGCGAAACGCCCACCGACTGCCCGGGACAGAAATTGCGCTCGGCAACCGTGGTCGCGACGACCGCGGTTCCGTCACGATCGAGAATCACCAAGTGCCGCAGCGGTGAATATTCGAGCACCTTCAGATTGAGCACGTCGCGCGCGTCCGAGTCGTGCAGCACGATATCTTCGGGACGTATCGCGACGGTCGCGGTGCCTGGCGGCATGGCGACCTGATTGAACAGCGTCGGCGGCAGCAGGTTGATGGGCGGCGAACCGAGACGCTGTGCCGCGCTGACCGATACTGGATTGTCGTAGACTTCGCGCGGCGTGCCCATTTGCGCGAGACGGCCGTGCTCGAGAATGCCGATGCGGTCTGCAAGCGTCGTCGCTTCCACCTGATCGTGCGTCACGTAGATGATGGTCGCGCCGATCGTTCGATGCAGGCGCTTAAGCTCGATGCGCAGCTCTTCACGCAGTTTCGCATCGAGCGATGACAGCGGTTCGTCCATCAGGAACACCTTGGGCTGGCGCACGAGCGCACGGCCGATCGCCACCCGCTGCATTTCGCCGCCGGATAGATGCGTCGCCATGTTGGCGAGCTTCGATTCCATGTGCAGCATCTGGGCGACCGTCTGTACGCGCGCGCTTACCGCGGCCTCGCTGACGCGCCGCCGCGGCGAGCGCAATGGAAACGCCAGATTGCCGAACACGGTCAAATGCGGATACAGCGAATACTGCTGGAAAATGAACGCGACATCGCGATCGGATGGATGCATGCGCGTGGCCAGTTCGCCGTCGATGAACACATCACCGGCATCGGGCCGCTCCAGTCCGGCGACGAGGCGCAGCGTCGTGGTCTTGCCCGCGCCGCTCGGCCCAAGCAGCACGACGAACTCGCCCTCGTCCACGTCGATCGACAGGTTGTCCACCGCGACGATGTCGCCGAATCGCTTCGTTACGTTGCGCAACTGGATTTCAGCCATGAGCGCCTCCGTTGACGGGCATCGTACGCGCGGCGCCAGGTAGCAGGCGCCCGGTTGTCGCGTCGTAGAGCAGCGTGCGCTCCTTGTGAAACGACAGGCCGACCGGCGACCCGGCAGCCAGACCCTCGTTTTTGCCCGCTCTCACCCGCACGGTGCCGAGTGCCGTCTCGATCACCAGAATCTGATGGGAGCCGAGATATTCGTCGGCAATGACACGTCCGCGCAACGGGCCGCATTCATCGACGACGACATGTTCGGGGCGAATCCCCAGCAGTACGTTCGCGGATATCGCGTCGCAACGCGGGACGGGAACGGTTGCGCCGTGCAGCAGCAACTGTTCGTCGCCCGCATCGACACCGCGATCCGCCGGCAGAAAGTTCATCGGCGGGCTGCCGATGAAGTTGCCGACGAACACGGTCGCGGGAAAGTGATAGATCTCGTGCGGCGGCGCGGCCTGCAGCACTTCGCCCTGGTTCATCACGACGATGTCGTCGGCCATTGCCATCGCTTCGCTTTGATCGTGCGTGACGTACACCGTGGTCGCGGCGAGCGCGTTGTGCAGCTTGCGCAGCTCCAGACACATCAGCTCGCGGAAGTCGGCGTCGAGCGTGCCGAGCGGTTCATCCATCAGGAACGCCTTCGGATGCCGCACGATTGCACGGCCCAACGCGACACGCTGCCGGTCGCCGCCGGAAAGTCCGCCCGTCTTGCGATCGAGTATGTTCCCGATGCGCAACATGTGCGCCGCCGCGTCGACCCGTGTGGCGATCTCGCGGCGCGACACGCCCTCGTTCCTGAGCGGGAAAGCGATGTTGTTGCGCACGGTCATGTGCGGATACAACGCAAACATCTGGAATACGAACGCGATGTCGCGTTGCCGCGCGCGCAAGGCGGTCACGTCTTCGCCGTCGATCAGGACTTGGCCCGACGTCGGCAGTTCCAGCCCCGCGATCATCCGCAGTGTCGTGGTTTTACCGCAGCCGGACGGACCGAGCAGCACGACAAAGCGGCCCGCGCTGACCGTCAGATTCGTATCGCGCACGGCGGTGAAGTCACCGAAGCGCTTGTGAAGATGGGCGAGAACGATCGTGGACATGGTTCAGTCAGGAAAGTGACTCGTGACGAGGAAGGCCGTCGCCCCCACCAGAATGACCGGAAACGACCACGTGAAGAGCGGGAGCCAGAATGGCTGGACGAGCATCGCCATACCCAAACCGATGAGCACGGTCGCGGTGCCCTCGCTGTAACTTCGACGCAGCAGACGCCTGCGCCGCACAATGGACACAATGGATGCGCGTTTCATTTGCGCACCGCTCCGAAAGTGATGCCGCGCAACAGATGCTTGCGCAACACGACGGTGAAGATCAGGATCGGCAGGACGAACAGTGTCGTCGCGGCGGCCACGGCCGGCCAGTCCTGCCCACCTTCGCCGATGATGAACGGTATGAACGGCGGCATCGTCTGTGCGTCGCCGCTCGTTAGCAACAATGCGAACGCATACTCGTTCCACGCGAAAATTAGGCAGAAGATCGCGGTCGCGGCGATGCCGGTGATCGCCTGTGGCAACACCACTTTCACGAAGGCCTGCAAACGCGTATAGCCATCGACGAGCGCCGCCTCTTCGTACTCGCGCGGAATCTCGTCCATGAAGCCTTTTAGCAGCCATACCGCGAGCGATACGTTGACCGCGGTGTACAGCACGATCATGCCCAGATATGTGTCGCTCAATCCGAGCGCGCGATACATCAGGTAGATCGGAATGGCGACGGCGATGGGCGGCATCATGCGCGTCGATAGAATGAAGAACAGCAGATCGTCCGCTAGCGGCACCTTGAAACGCGAGAACGCGTAAGCCGCCAAGGTGCCGAGAAACACCGCAAGAAAGGTCGAGCCGAAACCGATCACCAGGGAATTGACGAAACGCGGTAAAACCTTCGACGGTCCGGCGATCACCATATTGCGCTTGCGAACGTCGCGCTCGTACCAGGTCTGCGCCGGCGGCAGGCTCGCGATGAATTCCGGTGTCTGACGCGAGCGGATCGTGAAGAGGCTCACGTAACCCTCCATCGACGGCTGAAACAGCACGACAGGCGGATACGCAATGGCGTCTTCCTGCGTCTTGAAGCTCGTCAGGATGATCCAGACGATCGGCAATGTGGAGATCAGTGCATATGCAATCACGACGATTGCGGCAAATGTCTTGCCGCGCGGCGATGCTGACACCACCGACCGTTGAAGGGCAAGATCTGTCATCGCTGTTTCACCCGGTTGAGCGCCTTCACGTAGATATTCGCTGCGCCGAATACGGCGACGAACAGAATGATCGCGAGCGCCGACGAATAGCCGGTCTGCCATTTCTCGAACGCAGCGCGCTTGAGCGTGATCGATACTGTCTCGGTGACCGAACCCGGGCCACCCGAGGTCAGCAGGTTCACCATGTCGAACATCTTGAAGTTCTCGATGCCGCGAAACAGGATCGCTAACATCAGGAACGGCAACGTCATCGGCAGCGTGATCGACCAGAACTGGCGCCACGGCGACGCGCGATCGACCTCGGCCGCTTCGTAGATATAGTCGGGAATCGAACGCAGCCCGGCAAGGCAGATCAGCATCACGTAGGGCGTCCACATCCATATGTCGACCATCACGATCGTCCACGGCGCGAGGGACACATCGCCGATCATCTGGAACGATCCTGGCGGGATGCCGGTGAAGAAGCTCACGATGTCGTTGAAAAGGCCCGTTTGCGGTTGCAGCAGGAAAGTCCAGAAGTTGCCGACGACAGCCGGCGACAGCATCATCGGCAGCAGGATCAGCGTGGTCCAGAAACTATGGCCGAGAAACCGGCGGTTGATCAGCAACGCGAGACCGAAGCCGAGCAACACCTCCAGCCCGACCGACCAGAACACGAAGCGCGCGGTGACCTGCATCGCGTACCAGATGTCAGCGTCGGTGAGGATGTCGGTATAGTTGTCGATACCGACGAAGCGCGCGGGCACGCTCGGCATGTTCGACTTGAAATTCGTGAACGACAGTCGCAGCGCCCAGATCAATGGAAAGATATTGATCGCCAGCAGAAGCGCGATCGTCGGAAGAATGAACAGCCATGCGATCGTCCGATCCGACAGACCGCGCAGGCGCCTCGCGACGCGCGTCGACGCTCCAGCTTCGAGAGCCTCCGGTGGGAAAGGCTTATTTGCCAACATGCCTGACTCCTTGTTGCGGACCGGCACGGCCTCCCAGCCGTTGCCGGTTCAGGTCGACTACACGCTAGTTCTTGCCTTCCGACTTGAAGACCTTGTTCCAGTCCTTGACGAGCAGATCGAGCGCTTCCTTCGCACTGCCTTTATCGGCCACCACGTAATCGTGCACGCGCTTTTGCATGTCGAGCAGGAGTTCAGCGTAGGCGGGTTCCGCCCAAAAGTCCTTCACGATCGACATCGACGTCAGGAAGGCCGGCGCGAACGGCGCACTCTTCGGAAAGTCCGGCGCATCGACGACCGATTTCGCTGCCGAATAGCCGCCCAGTTGCCACCATTTCTTCTGCACGTCGGCTTGCGCAAACCACTTGATGTATTCGAGCGCATCCGCCTTGTGGTCCGAGTACGAGACGACCGAAATGCCCTGGCCGCCTAGCTGCGTGAACTGCTGTGTCTCTTTCGGATTGACGAAGAAGCCGATCTTGTCGCCGCCCACGTTCGGGTCTCTATAGAGGCCCGGGAAGAACGCAAACCAGTTCATCTGCATCGCAACCTGACCGGACTTGAACGCATCAAGCCCTTCCTGCATGTAGGCATTCGTCATGCCCGGCGCGGTGCAGCACTTGTACAGCGTCTTGTAGAACTCCAGCCCTTTGATTGCGCCGGGCGAGTTGACGAAGCCGTCCAGGCGATAGGGCTTCTTGGGGTCCTGGTATTCGAAGCCGAAGTTATAAAGCATGTTGGTCACGCCCATCGTGATCCCTTCCGACCCGCGCTCCGTGAAGATATAGACGCCGTACACGGTCTTGCCGTCGATCTTGCGCCCCTGGAAAAACTCGGCCGTCTGCTTGAGTTCGTCCATCGTCTTTGGCGGTTCGAGTTCGCGTTTGTATTTTTTCTTGAACTCGGCGCGCAGTTCCGGCCGTGCGAACCAGTCCTTGCGATAGGTCCAGCCGACGGCATCGGCCATCGCCGGCAACGCCCAGTAGTTCGGCGTGTTCTTCGGCCACTCCGCATAGCCGACGACCGTCGCCGGCACGAAGTCGTCCATCGATATCTTGTTCTTCGCGAAGAAATCGTTGAGCTTGACGTAGTGACCGTTGACGGCCGCTCCGCCGATCCACTGGCTGTCGCCGATGATCAGGTCGCACAGCTTGCCATGCGAATTGAGTTCGTTGATGAAACGATCCGCGTAGCTCGTCCACGGGACGAACTCGTACTTCATTGCGATGCCGGTTTTAGCCGTGAAGTCCTTCGACAGTTCGACCAGTGCGTTGGCCGGATCCCAGGCCGCCCAACACAGTGTCAACTGCTTGCCCTGAGCCTGCGCGGAGGATGCGATACCGAGTCCCAGCGATAGTATGGCCGCCGCCATCACCTTTGCTGACGTAAGACGTAACATTTGTCTTCTCCTTGTCTCTTCCGAGTCTCCCACCTGATGACAGACAGCGTCCATGCGCCGGCCGCTGTGTTCGGGCTGTGGCGGATTCAGATGACCGTCCGCGTGTCGCGAGCGTCAGGCATGCGCATTCTCACGAAGATAGATTCGGGTTTCCGGCGTTGGAATGGCAAGCGCGCCACGCACGTCGTTCAAAAAGTTGATTGCAGCGAGCCCCGCCCAATGGACGATGCCGCGTACGTCCTGATCGAGAATGACGTCGATGGCGCCCTCGGATAGTTGGGCGCGGGTCTCGGGCGTGCACTCATGGCCGATCAGGACGAGACGCGCCTTGTCGCCCGACTCCTGCAGCGCCGACGCAATGCCGGAAATTCCGCCACCGGTCGCATACACGCCGACCAGATCGGCATGCCGTGCCAGCAGGCCTTGCACGGCAAGACCGGCACTGTCATCGTCTTCGGCAAAATCCGGTTCGGCGACCCAGCGCAGATTGCGAAAATCCGCTTCGAGTACCTGCGAGAAGCCGGCGCGTCGCTCCAACTGATCGTGCAGCCGCGACGACGCGGAGAGCACCGCGACCGTGCCGATGCGCCCGCCCAGAAAGCGGCCCATCAGTAACCCGGCAGTGCGGCCGGCAATTCGGTTATCGACGCCGACATAAGCGGCGCGGCCGCTCGCAGGCAAATCGGAAAACACGGTGACGACTGGCAGGCTTACATCGTTCATGTCCTGAATCAGGCGCTCGACCCACGGGTAATCGAGCGGCACGAGAACCAGCGCATCGTAGTCGGCGATCTGCTCGGCGAACGTCGCCGTGTCGCGCTGCTTGGAGAAATCGCAGCGGTAAGACGACGGGAGGATACGGTGCTCGCGAAAGAAGCTGGCGGACAACGCGATATCGCGCTCGACATGATCGAGAAAGCGGGAATTGATCTGCGGAAGAACAAAAGCGACTCGGAACGACAAGGCTTTTGCGGGACGACCGCGGCTCGCACGCTCGTCGCGCAGTGTCGCCAGCGCGAGATGGACACGCTCTGCCGTTTCGGGACGCACCGCCAGATCGTCACGTAGCACGCGGTCAACCGTGGCCACGCTGACGCCAGCCCGACGCGCAATCACCATACGTGTAGCCGGCATGGATCTCCTCCGGTGCCGCGCCAAGAGAGAGTCTTTTTATTAACTGAAAAGTAGCTTTTTTTGCCGGAAATGCAAGATTTTTTGTCCAGTTAAATGCGTCATTTCGTTGATTCGACATCACGACCCTTTTCGGGCCGAGAGGCGTCCGTTGCGCGCCGCACTTTCAACCGTGTCAAGGCGGGTTTCCCGCCATTTCGATGGCTCGCAGCGCCACCGCGAGGTGCGCGACGGCGCACACTGCGCGGTCGCACGCGACCCAGTGCACCGCCACGAAATCCGCGCAGGTTTGACCAGGATCAAGCCGCGCTGACGCGCGCCGCTTAAGCTACACTGCAGCAGGTCGAAGTGGCGCGGCGGGCGCGAGCCCGTGCGGTGCATCTTCGCCGCCCTGCGCGCCGCCGGCGCCTACCCGCGCCGGCGCCCCGACCCACGGACACGCGCCCCGCCATGGTAGAACCGGCTTCATCTGACGTTCGCCACCCGCAACGCAGGCTGCTCGACATGATCGACGCGCTGGTGCGCGACATTCACGCGGCCCCGCTCGCGACCGGCGGGGCCACACCCGACAGCCGCCTCGAGGCCGATTTGGGACTCGACAGTATCGCGAAGGCCGAACTGCTCTTGCGCGTGGAGCAAGCGTTCGGCGTCAAGCTGCCGCTCGAAACGTTCGCGGGCAGCACGACACCGGCCGACATCATGCGTGCGCTGCAGCATGCCGGAGCTTCCGACACCCGCGCCGAGGCAGGCGGGAGGACTAGCGACAGCGGCTCGTTCCGCGGTTCGAGTCAACATTACGGCTACGGCTATGGAACCGGCACGAGCCACGACACGGGCCTGCCCCACGATGCGCGGACGCTGGTTGACGCGCTGCGGTGGCATGTCGACCGCCATGCGGAGCGCGTGCATATTTTGATCCTGCGCGAGGACCTGCCGGTTCAGACGCTCAGCTACGGGACGTTGTACCGGAACGCGATGCGCAGCGCGTTCGGCTTGCGCGCGCTCGGCGTCGATCCAGGAGACACGGTGGCGCTGATGCTGCCGACCGGCAGCGACTATTTTTCGAGCTTCGTCGGCGTCATGTTGTGCGGCGCGATCCCGGTGCCCCTCTTCCCGCCGGCGCAGGAAGCGCAGATTGCCGAGCACTTCCCAGGCCACGCACATCCAGCCGGGTCCCGGCAAGCGCGATGAACAACCGGCTCGCGCGCGCCGCGAAAGCCCAGCTGTGCCGCCCGTCGCGCTGCAGCGCGACGACCGTCCACGCGCACGGTGCGATTGCGGCGAATAGCGCCCATCAGTACAGCCCGTACGCGCGATGATCTCGATGCGCTGGCGCCAGCCCGGTTGCTGCGACAGATCGCCCGCGTGCTGCCAGCGTGCCAGCGTCGCATTGCGCCTGATCTTGCCGTCGACGTCTTCAGCACGCCGTGCGGCGGCAGCAGTACGATTTCCTCGGCGGGGCCGCCGAACAGCGTGACCGCCGCGGTCTGGATGGCCAAGCGGATCCGTTCGCGCACGGCCGCTTCGCGCGATCTGGTCTCGGCGAACACCACCAGCCGCTCGGTGCCGGCGACGGGGTCCCTGCGCGCCGCAGACCGCGACGCAGCCATTGCGTACGCCCGGCACGCGTCCAGCCCGCGTTTCCAGTTCATACGGATAGAAATGGCGCCCGGCGCGGATGATTATGTCCTTCGCGCGCCCGGTCACGTAGATCTCGTACGCGGCGAGAAAGCCGATATCGCCGGTGTCAAGCCAGCCGTCGTCGAACAGCCGCCCGCTCTGTGCGGGGTTGCGGTAGTAGCCGCGGGTCGCCGACGGGCCGCGGAACTCGATCTTGCCGATGTGCCGCGGCGGCAGCGACGCGCCGACATCGTCCACGATCCGGATCTGATGACCGGGCAGTGCGCGGCCGCATGACACCACCTCGAGCGCGTCGGCGTCGCCGGCGGCAGCCGGCACCGCTTCGTGCGCATCGCCGAAGCGGTCGCGGCAGATCCGCTCGGTCGTGAGGCCGCGGCCCGGCCGGGAACGCAAGGGCGACCGTGTTCTCTGCGAGCCCGTACACTGGCGTTAGCGCGTGCGGATCGAGCCCGTCGGCCGCGAAGCGGGCGGCGAACCGGCGCATCGTTTCAGCGTGTACCGGCTCCGCGCCATTGAACGCGAGCCGCAGCGATGCGAGGTTCAGGCCGGCCGGTTGGCTATCCGGCGGGATGTGGGCGCAGCGCTCGTACGCGAAGTTCGGCGCCGCGGTGATCGTGCCGCGATAGCTCTGGATCGCTTCGAGCCAGCGCAGCGGCCTCGCGAGGAAGGTCAGCGGCGACATCACGACCAGTGGGAAGCCCCAGTACAGCGGAGCGAACCACGCGCCGATCAGGCCCATGTCGTGGTACAGCGGCAGCCAACTGACCAGCACTTCGTTGCCATCGACATGTGCCGCCTCGCCCATCGCGCGGACGGAGCATCTCGAACATCCGCAGTCGTCGGTGACTTCGACGCCTTCCAGGACTTCGGTGCATTCGGAACACGCGGCCCCCCTCTCGACTGACCACCGGCAGATCGCAGACGTCAATCACAGCAGCTACCTCGACGGCTTGGTCATGCTAGCTGCGCTGCCGCACCCGATGAGCATGGTCGCGAAGCGCGAACTGGCGGGCCGGTTCTTCGCGGGACGCTTCCTGCGCGGGATCGGCACGCGTTTTGTGGAACGCTTCGACGCGCGCCGCAGCCTCGACGATGAAACCGCGCTGGTGCAGTGCGCAGCGGCGAGCGAGCGACTGCTGTTCTTCCCGGAAGGCACCTTCGTGCGCGCAGCAGGCTTGCGCGCATTTCATCTCGGCGCGTTCGTCGCGGCCTGCACCGCGCGATGCGCGGTGGTGCCGATCGCGATCGCCGGCACGCGCGCAATCCTGCGTGATGGCATATGGTTGCCGCCGCGCGGCGCGATCACGGTGACCGTGATGCCTGCGCTCGATCCAACTGGCACTGACCTGCACTCGGCCGCCGCGCTGCGCGATGCAGTCCGCAACGCAATCGCGCCGGCCACTGGCGAACCCTGTGTCGATGCGGTCGCACCGCTCGAACCGCCGCACATCGCGGCGCCCTGACCCTGCAGATATCCGATGTATACCGATCTGCAACTGAAGCATGCCGTCAACGCCGAGCGGGAGCGTGACGCCAGGTCGACGCAGCGGGATCGACGTTGACGTGTCCGACGGCGTCGTCACGCACTCCGGCCACCTGCCGGGGCGCAGAAGATCTCCGCCTAGCAAGCCGCACAGCGCGCCGCGGGCATCGAGATGGTGGTGATTGAACTGTATCCGTCAGCGTACCCCGTCACAAGTTGGAATTTAGTATGAGACCAACAACGCTGCGAGAGATCAGGACGAGGTGAGCGAGATCCCACTGCGACGATCGTGCCAGTAGTGCCAGTCGGCGACGGCGAGTCGTGTCGGTTTATCGCTGTTCACCGGGACGATCTGAGCCAGGGGTTCCACCACGTCACGTTGGCCCCGCCGAACCCATCGCTCATGAAATCGGGTTGGCATCTTCGTTCACGTTTTGCGTCGATCTCGATGCGCCGCAACGAGGGGACCGCCGCGTGCAGCAACTGGCCGAACATGAAGACGCGCAGGTCGGCGATCAGCGTCGTGACCTGTGCGTTCTCGAGGATCTTCGCGTGCCGCTGGGAGGAACGCGATATCGTGCGGGCGCGGCCGGTAGATTTCGCCGACGAGCGGCGCCGACACCTGCGCCGGCTTAACGCGACCGCCTGTGCGTGTCGAAGCTCGACGACGTTGTCCCGCGACGGAGGTCCCAGCGGATTGTCGGCGATATAGCTGACGGACATTCAGAGGTGCAGGTGCGGATGTACTTCCAGAATGCGTCGAGGGTCATCGAGCATTTTGCCGATTGCGAGATAGAGGCGATACAACTCGGCGCTGGGCGCCTGCCGAAGCGAGTCGAGAATCCATGAAGGAAGGACTGAGTGCGTTCATGCGAGCGAAACCCTCGCATCCTGCGCTCTCGCTCGCGGGTCGGCTGGTGACTGTTCTCGGCGCGGTTATTCACACGAGCGGCGGCTTTGACGAACACATGTTTGACGTCCGCCAGTTCGGGAATGTCAGCCTTAGCGGCCGGGTAGCTGCCCAGTTGGTCAGTGACGATCTTGCGCGGGCCGTTCGGATACTGGGCAAGCAAGCGCCGGAAGAAGCGCTTTGCGGCGGCTTTGTGTTGTGTTTCTGGATACAACGCCCGGACAAAAAGACCCCGCAGTGCAGGCTGAAGAATGGTACGCACTCGCGGCGCAATTGACCGAAACGGATGTTAAGGGCGCGGAACGAGCCTACCGAAAGGCCCTTGAGCTTTCGCCGGAACCCTTTTATGGTGCGTACGTGGATTTGGGCGCGCTCCTTTGCGACGACGAACAGCGGTGCGAGGACGCGCTCGCCATATTTGAGCAAGCCTTGGTCATTTTCCGGACGATGAAGTGCTGCACTACAACCGCGCCGTGGCCCTCGAAGGCGTTGGCCGCCCGGATGACGCCGAGCGTAGCTATGCGCAATGTCTCGAGCTCAACCCTTCTTATGCGAACGCGCACCACAACCTCGGCTTGCTCCGGGGCAGGCGCGGCGACAAGCAAGGGCTCGTACGTCACCTAAGTGCCTATCGCCGGCTCAAGCACTGACGCCTCTCGATGAATCGAAGCGCGGACCCGCCTCATCGTTCACTCGAAGTGACAATCGCCCCCGGTGGGCTTGGCGCGCCGCCCGAGGCCGAGGATATCGTGGGGGACTATCGCTCAGTCGGCCTGACGCTGGGGCGCCATCCGCTGGAGCCGTTACGGCCACAGCTGCTTGCAAAGCGTTTGATGCCAGCCTCCACGCTGCAGACGTATCCAAACGGAAACCTTTGTGCAGGCCGCGTCCATGTCAAGTTTGAGGGAGTCGAGGAGCTTACCGGGGGCGTGGAAGAAACGCATTCAGTCACTACCGGTTACGAAGGACACGTCTATCAGCCGTCAGCGTCAGCGTCGCCATGAGCCATTCCATCGGTCCTCGTCGGCCAGGTCTGTCGTGTCGACAAGTGCGGAGAGTCGTGAATTCTGCTGGGGAACAGAAAGTCGGTTGCATGCAGCCCGGCATGCCTTCCCCATCTCGGACGTTCATTGGATTTTCACCCAATGTCTGAATCCGTTTCCAAACGCACTCGTGTGAATAATCGAGACAAGCTCCTTTAATGTGAAGAAGGCCGACAGTTCGAAAGCGAACAGAGTACTTGCGAAACACGAGCGACACTCCGGATCACGAACGTTCACCGCCGAACCTTTTTCGATGCGACTTGTTATGTGTTGGTACGCACATGGTGATCAGCCATATGCGTGGAGTGAGACGTATCGTATATCGGAACATATCGCAATCCTAATAGAACGAATTAAACGCGAGGTCATCTATGACTAGCAGGCGCGCTTTCTTGAAATTCGGTGGGGCGATAGGATCCGGCATTTTGACCCCGGGGGGAAGGATTGTTTCGGAAGCGATGGCCAAAACTGTTCACCGCCATGCAACTGCAAGGGCCACCCCGGCTACCATGGATTCTCGCACGCTCTCCAAGTACAAGGATGCGCTGCCGATCCCGAATGTCCTAAAACCGGTTGGGGCGCTCAAAGGCAGCGATTATTATGAAGTCGCAATGACGCAATTCAAACAAAAACTGCATTCGGATTTGCGCCCGACAACCGTGTGGGGATATGGCGACGCGCGACAGTCGTCGGGCAGCTTCCCGGGTCCGACATTGGAAGTCGGCACTCACCAGCGCATTTTTATCAAATGGATCAACAACATTGCCGCCAGCGGCCATTTGCTTGGTGATGCGTATGACTCAACCCTGATGGGAGCCAACGACGGTGAGCCGCACGTTTTTCGAAGTGGAGCCAAGAAAATATCGGTTCCGCATTTTGAATGGTTCTAACGCGCGCTTCTACAATCTGCGACTGTCGTCAGGCCGACCCTTCACGCAGATTGCCGCCGAGCAGGGGTTGTTCGTGGCTCCCGTTCAACGCCAAAGTATTCTGCTCGGGCCGGCTGAGCGGGCTGATGTGATAGTCGATTTTGCTGGCCAGCGCGGTGACATCTTTCTCACCAACGACGCGGCGGCGCCATTCCCTGATGGCGATCCCGTGGATCCGACCACCACGGGCCAGATCATGAAGTTCAGCATCGCCAAGCCGCTGGAGCGGTCCGACGTAAGTTTCGTGCCACCCAGGCTGGGCGGCGCCCCGCCAATACCGGAAAAACTGGCCAGCGTGACGAGGAATATGACGCTCGTGGAGTTCGACGATACCAACGACAACCCGATCATTGGTCTCCTGAATAACCGGCACTGGATGTCGCCGATCACCGATAAACCGAAACTCGGGGCTGTCGAGATTTGGAATTTCATCAACACCACGGGCGATACCCACCCCGTTCACTTGCACTTGGTGAGATTTCAATTGCTACGGCGGCAGAAGTTCGACGTCAGTGCCTATTTCGCGGCATGGAATCCCCAAGTTCCCGGCTCCGGGCCGGCGCCGATTGCGCCCGATCCGTACCTGCTCGGTTCGCCGATTACGCCCGAATCGAACGAAACCGGATTCAAGGACACTGTACGCGTTAATCCGGGCGAAGTGACCACCATCATCACGCGCTTCGACGACTATACTGGGCAGTACCCGTGGCACTGCCATATCCTCGATCACGAGGACAATGACATGATGTTGAAGTTCGAAGTGCTGGAGCCGCAGAAAGATCGATGACGGGGCGTGCACGCCATGGACGACAGCTGATCAGACCTAGCTTACGAATTCCGGCAAGCGACGCGGTGGGCACGCGAACCTCCGGCGACTGTCGCCAACCAGCCCGCTAGCGGGCGGCCGCAAGTTCTCCTCGAACGGCCGCTCGTGGCTGCGGATTCAACCGGCCGATGCAACAGATTGATGAAATCGTTCGGCAGGCGTCCCGTAGATCAGGGTTTTCCTCGGACGCTCATTCAATCGCCTCGCCACGGCGTTGAGTTTTGCCTGTGTACGCCGAAAGGTCGGTTCCCTTGGGGAAGTACTGCCTCAATAGCCCGTTCGTATTCTCATTCGACCCGCGCTGCCAAGGATGCTGGGGGTCACAGAAGTAGACCTTGATGTCGGACGCCACCGTGAAACGTTGGTGGTCGGCCATCTCCGTTCCACGATCCCGGGTCAGCGATTTGTAGAGCTCCTGCGGCAACTTGCAGGCATGCTTGATTAGTGCATTGATGACCGTCTCGGTATCCTTGCTGGCGACCTTCACCAACATCACGTAGCGCGTCTGCCGTTCGACGAGAGTCGGAATCTGGCTGCTCCCGCTGCCGCACAGCAGATCACCTTCCCAGTGACCGAGTACCGCGCGGTATTCAACTGTGGCCGGTCGTTCGCTGATCGACACCGTGTCGCGAATTCTGCCGTGATCGTCCGTCTTTTGCGTGTGATGGCGCGAGCGATGCATGGCCCGGGTGCGCCGCAAATGCTCGAGCAACTCCTTCTTCAGCGCGCCACGGGCCTGGATGAAGAGGCTGGGATAGATGGTCTCGTGTGACACAAGGTAGTCCTCGTTGCCCGGATACGCGCGCTTCAACCATCCGGCAATTAAAGTGAATGGCGCGGAACTTGACAGCATGTTCAGGTTCATCACAGTGCGTAGCGCCTCGACACCGCCCTGCAGTCCATAATCCTTCAAGTTCAAATCCGCTCGGCTTAGAGCACGCGTTCGAGATGGAACGAGTCTGGTTGCTCGTGATCATCGATGTGTGCACGCGCGCTGTGCTGGGCTGGGCTGGGCTGGGCTGCCAGAGAGTACAGCCGCCACGACGCGATCAAAACCATCGAAAAGGCGCTGGAGCCCCACCGCCCCCGGACCTTCACGATTGCGGGGCTCGGCTACGGACCGCAGGACGGCTTTCCCTCACAACGGCTGCCGGAATTCGCTTATGTAACGTGGGAATGGATGCGGCTCGATAACGGGGGCGTCGACATCGGAAGTCCGGTACTACAAGTTCATTGAACTTGACGCGTATCTTCGGGCGCGGTCCCTCACGCAAGCCTCACGCCCTCGCGAAGGACAGATCGTCTCAGTCCTGCGCGAACACGGTGTCGACGTCAAATGGGAAGGCCACTGTCCGGACAAGACATTTGCCCAATCGGGACGT
>Ga0310811_10001866_pt1 | contig 26190 bp, 24 predicted proteins | sample YCmetagenome_FD_207642 | JGI IMG/M metagenome (GOLD analysis project Ga0310811, IMG submission 207642) | Soil microbial communities from experimental microcosm in Duke University, North Carolina, United States - YC | ecosystem: Engineered > Artificial ecosystem > Soil microcosm > Unclassified ... | reverse complement strand
CGTGCTCATGTATGCGGCGGTCTCTCTTCTTGAACATGTGCCGATGCGCGAAATTTCTCGTTGATGTGAAAGAGCCAAACAACTCACTCGAAACGGAGTCCGTTCATGAATCTATTTCTCAAGGCAGCGTGCGCGCTGAGTTTTGCGGCAATCGCATCGTCGGCGATGGCGGCTGACAAGCTCGTCGTAGCTGAACCAAATCATTCCTTCGGATACCTGCCATTATATATCGCGATCAACGAGGGCTATTTCGCCAAGCATGGCCTCGACGTCAGCATGCGTACGATGGGCAGTGGTGCCGGATCCACCAATGCCGTTCTGAGCGGTCAGGCCTTCGGATTCATCGGCGGTCCCGAGCACGACGCCTTCGTCAAACTGAAAGGCGGAGAAATGCGCGCGGTGGTCAATGTCGTCGACCGCGGCAATGTCTACCTCGTCGCCAAGAAAGGCCAGGAGCCGAAACCAGGACAGAACTTAGCCGATTACTTCAAAGGCAAGACGTTCGCCATCAGCGCCTACGGCAGCACGCCGAATTCGATCGCGCGATATATCATCGTCAAGTCAGGCCTTAAACTCGATCAGGTCAAGCTGAAGGAAATGAGCTATGAGGGCATCGTTGCGACCTTGAAAGTCGGACAGGCCCAGATCGGCATCATCCAGGAGCCGCTGCTGCAGAAGGGCAAAACAGAAGGAATCTGGGGAGAGCCGTTTTACAATGTGCCGAAGGAACTGGGGCACTATGCCTATTCGGTCATCAACATTCGCGAAGCCACCATCAAGGAGCATCCGGATCAGGTGAAAAATTTCGTGCTCGCTCTTGTCGAAGGCCTGAAGGATATCTACGCGCATCCTGACAAGGCCTTGCAGATCGCACGCAAGGAGTTTCCGACAATGTCGCAGGACGATCTGAAGGTAACCTTCGACCGCGGGCTCAAGGATAAGATATGGAGCGAGGACGGCGTGATCTCGCAAGACGGCTGGAAGACCGCACAAAGCGTGACCATGCAGGCCGGAGTCTTGAAGAAGAAGGTTCCTTTCGACTCGATCATCGACATGCAGTTCGTCCCGGCAGCCAAGAAATGATCGAGGTTTTGCTAACGCGTTTCAAAGGAACGAGTCTTCGGGCCTGAATGGAGGTCAACTGGGGCTAATTTCCGCACGACGGGATTAGCGTCCGAATCAACGCCTTGCTCAATGCCCTGCGCTTTGCGCGTATTTCAATCGCGCCACCGTTGCTCTTCCCTGCGGATCAGGCCGTGGGGAGGATGTCGCGGAATGCACACCAGGCTCTCATGCGCTTCCGCATGAGAGGTCGAACCATTTCACGCACCGCTTCTTTCGCCCGTTCGAGGAAAGATTCATGGATCAGATCAAGAACTTCAACATTATTGAAGCAACCATCGCAGACATCCATGGTGCCATGCGCGAGGGTCGATTAACGGCGCGGCGCCTCGTGCAATCCTATCTGGACCGCATCGAGGCCTATGACAAATCGGGTCCAGGCATCAATGCGATCATCTCGATCAATGCAAACGCCCTCGCGGAAGCGGACGCGCTCGACAAGGACTATGCAGCATCGCGCGTTCTCAAACCACTGCACGGGATTCCGGTCATCGTCAAAGACCAGGCTGACGTCGCCGGCATGGCGACCACCATGGGATCCGTTCTCTTTCGCGGCCACATGCCGGGACGCGATGCCTTCGCCGTGGCAACGCTGAGAACGGCCGGCGCCATCGTCATTGCGAAATCCACTCTGGGGGAGATGGGCGCCGGCGATTGCCACGGGTCGCTGTTCGGCTCGACAAGGAATGTCTTCGATCTTGAGCGGACGACAGGCGGATCATCGGGTGGATCGGGTGCCGCCGTTTCCGCCAATTTTTGCATGGTTGCAATCGGTCAAGAGGGATTCGCGTCCATCCGGCGCCCTGCCGCGTGGAACGGCGTCGCCGGAATACGGCCTACCGCGGGATTGGTGAGCCGGACGGGCGTATATGGCGGCTGGCCGACGATCAATGGCTCGCTGGGGCCCATGGCGCGCAGCGTGACGGACATGGCTGTGCTTCTCGACCACATGGTCGGATTCGATGCGGCGGATCCTTTGACCGCGATGGGGGTCGGTCGCGCTGCGTCCAGTTATGCCGGCGCGCTCGACAGACAATCCTTGAAGGGAGCGCGACTGGGCATCCTCCGCGAATCCATCGGCGCGTCGTCGGATCCGGCGAGCGCCGATTTCGCCAAGGTGAACGATGTCTTCGAAACCAATGTCCGCGAACTCGCAGCCGCTGGCGCGATCATCGTCGATCCACTCGTCATCCCGGACCTTAAGGCTTTGCTTGCGACACGCACCCGTTCCGAAGACGAGGACGACGAAGCCTTTCGTGAGTATGTCTCCGGTAGCGCGGCGCCACCGTTCAAGACGCGACAGGAAGCGCAGGCGTCCCCGCTTTATGCCGAGACGACGAGAGGCGTTAAGCAACGGTGGGAGGTCGTTCATCGCAACGAACGCCACTACGAATACCTGAAAGCGCGCGATATTCTGATGATGAATATGTTGAAAGTCATGGCCGAGAACCGGCTCGATGCGATCGTGCATAAGGCCGTCGAACATCAGCCGACCTTGATCGAGGAGGGGCTGAAGCCGCCGTTCCGCGATCAGACCGGGGCTCCGCACCTCAACACGTTTCTCGTTTTCGTCCCGTCGGTTGTGGTTCCGGCCGGCTTCACCGTCGATAACCTTCCGACCGGGATCACGTTTCTCGGCCGCCCCTATGACGATGCGGCGATGTTGAATTTTGCCTTCGCCTACGAACAAGCCACCAAACATAGGCGCGCGCCTGCCCTGACGCCGTGAAGTCTTCCATTGCCGCGAAAAAATCTCAGATATCGTGCCGAGACCGCACGTCAGCAGGAGCAAGGTCTTTTCATTCACTCAAATATCTTCAGTCGTTTTCACCAAGTCCGTTCACCAGGTCCGCACGGTTTCAACTTGAATGATGGAAGCTCGCTGGCGCAATGACATCGAATCCCTGATCTTCCCGATCGGGGGGCAGGCGGCAATATGTGCGGTACACCTTGGAGCATTTCGAACGCTGCTCGGCAGAAAGCCGACGCCGCAAATCTGCCTTGCCTATTTCGAGAGGTTCGAAGATGCGTTCAGGGCGGCGGCCGGCCTCAAGATTGCGCGAAGACGGATTCCGGCAGGAACCAATCTCCATCTAACGAGTCGCGACGTCGCACGAAAATTGATAGAGTTTGAAAAAATTCAACGCGGAGAACAGCCATGACTCAATCGCGGATCACCCATATGCCGGTTGCGACCGCCCAAGTCGGGCGGCTTGCTCAAGCGCTGATGGCGATGATTCTCGGCCTTTTCATCGTTGGAGTTGTCGGCTTCTCTCATATCGATGTCATTCACAACGCCGCGCACGACGTGCGCCATTCGAACGCCTTTCCCTGTCACTAGTCGGTGTTGCATGGGCACCTTTCGCTCGATCTTGTTTTCGTCTGTCATTGCCGGCATCATCGTTGGCGTCATCGTCACTGTGATCCAGCAATTCGGCACGGTGCCCCTGATTTTGAAGGCGGAGGTCTTCGAGAAGGCGGCCGTGGTTCATCAGAGCGCATCCACCGATGCCGGCCGGCAGGAAGCGATCGCCGGCCATAGCCATTCCGACCATGCGCACGCTACGGACGCATGGGAGCCCGGAGACGACCTTGAGCGCAGCGGCTATACGGCGGCCGCGAACATACTGACCGCGATCGGCTTTGCGATGTTGCTGGCCGGTTTTTTCGCCATGCGGAGCGGCACAACGGGCGAGAACGTGCCATGGCATGAAGGCCTGATGTGGGGACTCGCAGGTTTCACCGTGTTCACGATCGCGCCCGGATTTGGCCTCCCTCCGGAATTGCCGGGCGTGCCGGCGGCGCCACTGCTATCGCGTCAGATTTGGTGGGTCGCGGCGGCGCTGGCAACTGCGGCCGGACTCGGGTTAATTGTTTTCCGCCGGTCGGCGCCGAACTCGATCGTCGGCCTGATGCTCATCATGCTGCCCCATCTCATCGGAGCTCCCGAACTGGAACACGTCGAAACGAACGTGCCGAGTTCGCTGTCTCACCAGTTCGTGGTCGCCGTCACGCTGACGAGCCTGGCTTTTTGGTCCGTTCTCGGTAGCCTCACGAGCATCGCCTTCGCGTATTTCGACCGAGACAGCCTGGAACGGCAGCGGCTTCGCGCTTGAGACAATGACCCGAGCAATCAAATGTGTCAGCTATTTTAGGGATTTGAAATTCTGCTAATAGTTTGCAGCGCCGTGGACGCCAGCCGCGATCCTGAAGTTAGCCTTCAAGTTTTTCGCGGATTTCCATCGCAGCCTCCGCGATCAAAGCCTCATCGGTTGGAGTTGACGCTGCAGATTTTTGATCGCTTACTCGACATCCTCGATGATCTCCCCGGAGAAGTCAGCCGTCGCAGTGCGAGCCCGTTCTTCTATGCTGGCTTGGCAAACCGGTATTAAAGCCGACGCATCACCGAAGAGGAACGCAATCGATGGTTCGACCATCAGACGAAACGAATTCGCAAACACAGAACCCACCCAAGGCGTCTGAAAGTGCACGGCGCCTCGGAAAAACTGATCTCATCGTTAGCCGGCTCGGATATGGCGCCATGGAACTGGCGGGCCCTCCCCGCGCAAGGTCTATAGATGAAGGAGCCGTCGTTCGATTTCTCAATCAAGTCCTCGACAGTGGCATTACTTACATCGACACATCGATCGACTACGGCCAAAGCGAGACATTGATCGGGCGCGCGATCGGACATCGACGAGACGATTTCATTCTCGCATCGAAATGCGCTTGCCAAGTAGGCGAAGACTTAGGAGAAGGACGCGAGACGCACATTTACACCGCAGAGAATGTCACAGCCGGCGTCGAACAAAGTCTGAAGCGGCTCAAAACAGATTATCTTGATATCGTTCAGGTTCACGGCGACCCTACACGGCAAGAACTGGAAGAGGGCGGCGTCGTTGATGCTCTCTTGAGATTGAAATCCCAAGGCAAGGTGCGATGGATTGGCATTTCATCCCGGTTACCGAAGCTGGCTGAATTCGTCGATGCGGACTATTTTTCGCTTATCCAGGTTCCTTATTCCGCTCTTCAACGTCAAAACGAACATATGATCGCGGAATTGCAGCGAGCCGGAAAGGCGATTGTCGCGCGTGGTGTCACAGGGCGCGGTGCGCCAGCAAAAAATTGGACAACGCGACCGATTGGGACCGCACAGGGTTACGTCAAAGATCTTTGGGAGCGGGCGAAGTTGAGCGAATTGATCGGCAGTATGTCGCCCGTCGAATTCATGATTCGCTTCGTCCTGACCAATGAAGATGTCGATGTGGCGCTGGTGGCGACGACAAATCCCGATCACCTTGCAGCCAATCTTCGCTACGTTGCGAAGGGACCGCTTGACGCGGTGACTTTTCAAGAGGCCTGCCAACGGTTGATGGCGGCAGGCGGTGGTCCAGGCCAAGGCAAATACGAAAGAGGCGGTCCAACTCCGGTGCTCTGAGATACTTCCGAACACGCAACCGTTAACGCGCAATCTCCTTGATCCCTTGGTCAGCTCTTCCTCGCGGAGAAAATGTTTGGCTTGGGCGGTGGTGGCGAAGGAAGAGGGAATAGGACTGGCATCCAACATTCTCCACAGACTTAGTTGGGGCGTCGCGTTCTATAGATTCCCCGCATTCGCCATATCCCTGATCCGGTCCGCGGTTCGGCAGGCGATTGCCTGAATGGTCAGCGACGGGTTGACACCGCCGACGGTTGGAAAGACGGAGCCATCGCAAATCCAGAGATTGCGGATATCCCAGCTCCGGCAATCCGCATCGACAACGCTGGTGCGTCGATCCTGCCCCATGCGGGCCGTGCCGTTCAGATGGCAGGTGTCATCATCTTGCGTCCAGATGTCCCTGGCGTCGATGACCTGCAGCGCCTGCGTCATGAATTTCAGCGAATGGTCGATCAGCCGCCTGTCGTTATCGCACCAGGAATAAGTCACGCGCGGAATGCGCAGCCCGTATTGATCGACTTCATCAGCGAGTGTGACGCGATTGGATTCCAAGGGTAGCATTTCGCCAACGATCTTCAGCCCGACGACATGATTGTAGTTGTCCATCTCGCGCATCAGCCGCTCACCCCATAACCCGTGTGCGGAGAGCTGGGTGTTGGCCCATAGTTGCGGCAACGGTCCCTGACTCATGTAGCAATAGCCGCCAAAAAAATCCTTGCTCTTGTCCTCGTAATTCCAATGCTCGGTGATCGCGAGCGAAGGCGGCCCTTTATAGGAACGCACCTCCTCATCCATGACACCCCACACCGCCTGGTTGGACTGGACCATCAAATTTTTTCCGACCAGTCCCGAACTGTTCGCGAGACCATCCGGCAAGCGCTCGGTCGCCGAATTCAGCAATAGGCGCGGCGTCTCGATCGCGTAGCCGGCGACGACGACGTTACGCGCCTTCTGGAAACGCCAGCGGCCATTGCGATGATAGTGGACGCCGGTGACGCGATCGGCTGCGGAAACTTCGACCCGTCCGACCATGGACAGATCGCGGATTTCGGCGCCGGCGGCGATGGCGCGCGGAATCCAGGTGACGAGAACGCTCTGCTTGGCATTCGTCGAGCAACCGCTGGTACAAAAGCCGCGATAGACGCACGGATGCGCCAGCCCGCGCGGTGCCGACAAGGTCGCCAATGGCGTCTCTGTCCATTTTATGCCCATCGCCTCGCAACCCTGGGCCAGAGCGCGCGCGGCAGCGTTGAGCTCGTGCGCGCGATAGGGATAGCGCGGCCGGTGCGGACCCCAGGGGTAAGTGACTGGCCCGGCGATCTTCAGCGCGTCTTCGACCTCCGCGTAATAGGTCCACATCTCGCGCCAACCGATCGGCCAATCCGCGCCGTATCCAAGCAGGCTGCGCGACTTGAACCAATCCGGCCGAAAGCGCAGCGACACCATGGCGAAATGCACCGTCGAGCCGCCGACTGCCTTGCCGCAATTGTTGCTGCCGAGTTGGAGCGGGTTGTCACCGTCGACGATGCGGTCGTCGGTCCAATAGAGCTTTGTCTGCTCGGATTCGTCCGACGCAAAATCTTCGAGCGGACGAAAATACGGACCCGCATCGAGCGCCACGACGGAAAACCCGTATTCCGCGAGCTTGCACGCAAGCGTTCCGCCGCCGGCGCCGGTGCCGACGATGGCGAAATCAACTTCGTCATCATCATCATGGCAACGCATCGGGACCCATTGGCCCGGGCGGAAGACGTCGGGGGCGCGACCGTTGATGGCGCGGGGGGTATCGAGGGGGTTGTCAGACACGGCGGTTGTCCCGTCGCGCCTGCTCGACATCGCCGTCCTTGATTTCGGCGGCTTCCCACGGGTCGCGTTCATTGAAATCCATGCGCACATAGCCGCGTGGCGATGCCGGGCCGCCCCAGCCGATCTCGCTCCAGGCGCTCGGATGCGCGTAGTAGGCGTAAACGATGTCGCGCGCGATGCGGTGGGTGAACAGTTCGTCGGACCGCAGGCCGTTCCACGCCGCGGACTTCAAGTCGCCTTTCTCCATGCGTGCCAGCAAGGCGTTCTGATCGCTCTCGGTCAGCGCGCGAAAGCTGTTGCCGTGCGCGGCAGCAGCTTCGGCGTCGAGCGCTTTGATGGCAACGCGCCACGCGTCACCCTCCTGCGGCATGCCGGCGCGGCGAAAACCATCGGATTTTCCGCTGTGCAGTCTGTGGTCGACAAGGCCGGCGACGGGAATAGGCAATCTGTCCTGCGGCTGCGGCACGATCCGCTCAGCGATCGCCGTCACGGTCAGGAATTCATCCGCCGTGAAGAATTTCGGCTGCGATCCAATCGCCAACCGGTGCGCAATGACCTCGCGTGTCTTCGCGTTCCACGACGGACTGTCCCGTTTCGTCAGGACGTCATAGCCGGGATAGCGACCACCCGTGGGATTTTTTGGTGCTGGATCACGCATCGGGATGGTCCTTCATGAGATGCAGGGCCGCGAGTGCGGCCAGTGCCAGCCCGGCAAAACTCGGCGGCGCGGGGAGCGGCGGACCGTTGAGAATGTTTTGGCTCCAGTTGCGCCATCCGCCCATGCTGCGCGAGACGCCATAAGCGTGGAATCCGACGCCGGCAAAACCCATGGCGGTGAGCAGGCGCATCCACCAGCGGGCGAAACGATGTCTGCGGCCTCCCGGCCCGACGGCGGCCTTCGCCAGCAGAAGACCGCCGATCGGCGGCAGCGTCACCGGCAGCGCCATCATTGGATTGTGGAAGGCGCCGCGAAAATGCATCAGTCCTGCCTCCCCTGTCGTTCCGAGGAGGCCCGCGCCGACAACGGCGGCCATGGTCCGCCCGGCCGGCAAGCCGAAGATGGTCGGCGTTGCGCCCGGTGCGCTGTCGCGCACCCGTTCCGAACAGAAGCCGACGAGGCCGGACAGGAGGATCGCCATCGGCGCGCCGAGTGGCGCGGCATAGAACAGATTCTGCCAACTGAATCCGCTGACCTTCTTGGTCACGTTATAGAGATGGAAGCCGGTTCCGATCAGGCCGGTGGCGGCGGCCGCCAGATAGATCGTGTCGCGCCCGAGATGCGCAGCGGCACGCGAATCCGACGTGCCGTGCAGGCTGGTCGCGAGCGTGAGGGCCGATGTGACCAGCGGCGTGAACATCGCCTTGTTCTTGAACGATCCGCGATAATGCTCGATGGCGCTGTCGGCGAGAACGGACGTCGCCAACAGGCCGGCCGCGCGATTGAGCCGCCGCGCCGCCTTGACCGTCGCCGGCTTCCGATTGTCATCCGGCACAGGAGTCGATTGTGTTGCGGCGGTCGATGGCGGCGAAAGAGCCTGACGCCTGCCAGAATCGCGCGTCCCGTCTTCGCGTGTGATCTGGCGTGTGCCTTGGCGCGCGACCTGTCGTGTGACCTGGCCGCGAGAACCGGGCCGCGAGAGCAGTGCCGCGCCGATGACAGCGCCGGCAACGCCGAGCGCGAGACCCATCATCATCTGACCCGACGTATCGCGCTCTTCGTCAATCATGCGGACCTCCTGTCGCGTAGCGCGCGGCGTCCTTTTGCTTGAACACAAGCCCGTTGCCCGGCCGCGAGAGGTCGGGTGCAATCATCCCGTCCTTCGGCACCGGCGCGCCGTCGAACAGCATGTGCTCGATGCGCACGTGATCATGAAACCATTCGAGATGGCGCAGCCGCGGCGCGGCGCATCCGAGGTGTAAATGCACCGATGGCGCACAATGAGCGGAGAGATCGGTGTGGAAGGCCTCGCACAGGGTCGCCGCCTGGAGAAATCCGGTGACACCACCACAGCGCGTGGCGTCGGCCTGCTGTACGTCGACGGCACCCGCCCCGAGCATGCGACGGAAGTAATCAAGCGTATAGCCGTACTCGCCGGCGGCGATCTCCATGTGGGCCGGCGCATGATCGCGCACCTGTCGCAGACCGGCGAGGTCATCCGACGAGACCGGCTCTTCGAACCAGCGGACATCCTGCTTGGCGGCAAATTTCGCCGCCATGTATTGCGATTGCCTGCGGTCATAGGCGCCGTTGGCGTCGACAAACAGGCTGGCCGCCCCGATCGCCGCTTTCGCCGCCGCGACACGCGCGGGATCGCGTTCAGGCTCGCTGCCGATCTTCATTTTGACAAAACGACATCCTTCCGTCTCCACCCAGCCCGCCAGTTGACGCGCAAGCTGGCCGTCGTCGTAGCTCGTAAAACCACCGCTGCCGTAGATCGCAACGCTATCGCGATAACGGCCGAGCACGGTTGCCAGCGGACGGTCCAAAAGCACCGCCTTGAGATCCCAGAGGGCGATGTCGACGGCCGAGATCGCCGTCGCCGCAAGACCCTCGCGGCCGAGGTTGCGCACCGCCTTCTGCATCGCTCGCCACGCAGACGGGGGATCCATGGCCGGGTGACCGGACACGACCGCGGCGAGCTTGGCGTTGATGAAATCGGCAACGGTCGCGTCGGAATAGGTGAAGCCCATCCCGCGCTGTCCGCCAGCTTCGGCGTCGACGACGATGATCGTCGTCGATGTCCATGACGCGGTGCCATCGGCTTCGGGAAAATCGGTTGGAATGGTGTAGGCACGCGCACTCAGCCGGCCAACCACTGGGTCGGACGGCATGCCTAGTCCTTTCCGCCGGGAAGCACGCTCGCCAGAACCTGCTTGGCGCTGCCCATGAGGGTACTGGCCAGTTCAGGTTCGCTGGTCGTCATCGCCATAAAATTCTTGGCATCTTTCAGCGTGATGTGCGGCGGCAGCGGCGGCACGTTGGGGTCCGTGTAGCATTCCAGGATGACGGGACGATCGGCCGCGAGCGCCTCGTCCCATGCGGCGCCCAGCTTTTCCGGATCGTCACAGAAAATGCCCTTCAGTCCGACAAGCTCGGCATAGCGATGATAGGGAAAGTCGGGGATGCTCTGGGTCGACTCGGTCTTTCCCTCGCCGAGCGAAATACGCTCTTCCCAAGTGACCTGATTGAGATCGCGATTGTTCAACACCATCACGATGAGTTTGGGGTTCGACCATTCCTTCCAGTATTTGGAGATCGTGATCATGACGTTGAGGCCGTTCATCTGCATCGCGCCGTCGCCGATGAAGGCGATGACGACACGATCAGGAAACGCCATCTTTGCCGCCACCGCGTAGGGGGTTGCTGCGCCGAGGGATGCCAATCCGCCCGACAGCGATCCCATCATGCCGCGGCGCATCTTGATGTCGCGCGCGTACCAATTGGCGACCGAACCGGAATCGCCGGTCATGATGCAGTTTTCCGGAAGACGCTTGGACAGTTCCCAGAAGACGCGCTGCGGATTGATCGGATCGGCGGACACCATGGCGCGATCTTCAAGCGTCTTCCACCATTCCGTCATGCCTTCCTCGATGCCCTTGCGCCATTTGCTGGCCGGTTTCTGCTTCAGCAGCGGCAGCAGCGCAGCCAGGGTCGTGGCGCTGTCGCCAACCATGTTGACTTCCATGGGATAGCGCAGGCTCAGCCGTGCGCCGTCGATGTCGACCTGCACACCGCGCGCGTCCCCCGGATTGGGCAGAAATTCGCTGTAGGGAAACGCCGAGCCGATCATGAAAAAGGTGTCACAACCCTTCATCAGATCCCACGACGGCTTGGTGCCCAGAAGACCGAGCGAGCCGGTCACCCAGGGAAGATCGTCCGGCAGCACTGCCTTGCCAAGCAGCGCCTTGGCGACACCAGCTTGCAGTTTTTCCGCAACCGCGATCACTTCGTCGGTCGCACCCAGCGCGCCGGCGCCGACCAGGAGCGCGACTTTCTTGCCGGCATTGAGTAGTTCGGCGGCCTTACGCAGCAACGCATCATCCGGCAGTTGCGCCGGCCCGGCATAACCGACGCCGGTGTGCGTGGTGCCGTGCACCACCGGCGGATCCTTGTAGGCGAGTTCCTGGAGATCGTTGGGGATGATGACGCACGTGACGGTGCGCCGGGTTGAAGCGATCCGCACCGCGCGGTCGATCAAATGGCGCATCTGCTCGGGCACGCTGGCCATCGCCACGAAATCAGCAGCGACATCCTTGAACAGCGATTGCAGATCGACTTCCTGCTGGTAGCTCGCGCCGATTGCAGAGCGCGCCTGCTGGCCGACGATGGCGACGACCGGCACATGATCCATCTTCGCATCATACAGGCCGTTCAACAGATGGATGGCGCCGGGGCCGGACGTGGCGTAGCAGAGGCCAACCTCGCCGGTGAATTTGGCATGCGCCGAGGCCATGAACGCCGCCATTTCCTCATGCCGGACTTGAACGTATTGCAGGTGATCCTTGAATTTTTCCAGTGCGACATCGAGTCCACCGACTCCATCGCCGGGATAACCAAAAACGCGTTTAAGCCCCCACTCATGCAAACGATGCCAGACAAAATCGCTGACGTTCATACTCATGGGATGCTCCGTTGCCTGGAAAGCCGAACGGAGGGTCGTCGAAGAAGGCGGCGAAGCGTTCGGGATGTCTGTACAACGCTTTGAAGTTCACCATGGTTCCTGATGAGGCGTAAGACCGCAGGTCAAGAAGCCCAGTCGAACTTATATGCCATTCCAGGACAGGAGCGATCTCTAATGGAAATCGAAATTATTCTGGATGCAAAGGCGACGATTGGCGAAGCGCCAACATGGGCATCCCAGGAACGCGCGCTTTATTGGATCGATATCAAGAGGCCGGCACTCTATCGGGTCGATCCCGCGTCCGGGGACCAGCGTACATGGCCAATGCCAAGCGACATCGGCGCTTTCGCTCTGATCGGGGAACCATCCGGTGCCGTGGTTGCCCTGAGGGACGGAATCTTCCGACTTGATTTTTCCTCCGGATCGCTGACCCTTCTTGCGCCATCGCCCTTCGACCCAGCCCTGTTCCGATTCAATGAAGGAGCATGCGATGCCTCCGGGCGCTTCTGGGTTGGCGTCATGTTCGATCCACTGGACAAATCGGCGCCGCCGCAACGATCATCGTTACATAGTTTTACCCTCAGCGACGGATTACGGCCCGAGCCGGACGCCGCAGAGTTGCATAACGGCATGGCATGGAGCCCGGATGGTCGCTGGTTCTTTCTCTCTCACAGTCTGAGTGGAAAGATCTTCAGACATCCGTTCGATGTAAACACCGGACATCTGGGGCGTCGTGAACTCTTCGCGGAAATTCCGGAGGCAGAAGGAATTCCCGACGGGGCTGCCGTGGATTCGGATGGCGGCTATTGGTGCGCGCTGCACGGTGGAAGCCGATTACGGCGTTATACGTCGAGCGGCGCCGTAGATCGCGACATCGCACTTCCCGTGAGCCAGCCGACAATGTGTGCTTTCGGAGGAGCGGCGAATGATGAACTTTACATCACGAGCGCTTCGGACAAGCTAAGCCCGGAGCAACGCCAGCGCGAGCCGCTTGCCGGCGCCCTGCTTCGCCTTCGCCCCGGCGAGAGAGGCATTGCCCGGCATTGTCTCGTGCGATAGCGAGGCCTCGGTTCAACCGCTCCATCTGCCTGGAGGTGCCAAGCCGTTCGGCTCATTTCTCTTCCCTATACGGCGGAAGATGTCGCTTGGCCACGCGGCCACCAGACGTGATACGGCGCGCCACGAGGCCGAGCGCAAGAAAAGCGAGGGCGCCGGCAACGACGGGCGCAATGCGCGCTTCCGGACCGATGGCGACAAGTGCGGTGCTGCCTGCTTCCTTGCCGAAGCGGCCGCGTGTGCGATGCAGATCGTGGACGGGCTCCATCAGGTTGTCCTTGCGTTTCGGTGAAACGGCGGCTTGCGTTTCCTGCGCATCGAAGGCGGCTTTCGCCAGATAGCGGTCGAGATAGCTCGGCAGCAGCATGTTGCCGATGATGACTTTCAGTGTGCTCCACCCGATCCAGTATTCGCGGCGCGGGGCATGCGCCGCCTGGATCACGGCATTGGCGATGACCTCAGGCTCGACGACCGGCGGCACGGGGCGCGGCTTGCGCGGCATGTGCGTGCGCGCCCAGTCGAACTGCGGCGTGTTGACTGCCGGCAGTTCCATGACGGTGAGATTGATCGCCTTGCCGGTGTGGATGAGTTCGCAGCGCAGCGAATCCGTAAAACCGCGAATCGCGTGCTTGGCGCCGCAATAGGCCGACTGCAGCGGAATGCCCCGGTAAGCCAGAGCCGAGCCGATCTGGATGATCGTGCCCTGATTGCGCGGCCGCATGGAGCGCAATGCAGCCATGGTTCCATGCACGCAGCCAAGATAGGTGACCTCGGTCACGCGGCGAAATTCTTCCGGCGTCATGTCCCAGACAGGGGAAAACACCGTCACCATCGCGTCGTTGACCCAGATATCGATGGGGCCGAAGTGCCTTTCGATCGCCTCGGCAGCAGTGAACACGGCCTGCGCGTCGGACACATCGGCGGCCGCGACAAAACCCTTGCCGCCGCGCTTCTCGACCTCCGCCCTGACGACGTCGAGGGCTTCGGCGTCGCGCGCGATAAGTCCGACCTGCGCGCCCTCCGTTGCAAATCGAAGCGCGATGGCGCGGCCGACGCCGGCGGAAGCGCCCGTCACCACGACGACGCGGTTGCGGAGATTCTCCACGGCAATCTCCTTCGATAGTCTTATGAGATGGAACGGACATACGAGGTGCCCGCGTTTGATAACGGAGCGATGGCCGAATCCGTTCCCGTCATGTCGATCAAGGTGGCCAAATGGTGCGCGTCATCTCGCGGCCGCAAGATGATCCATGCCGAACAGGATCAATGCGTGTGGAGACGCGCCAGAACATCGGCCAGCGTCAATGTGAACATCACACAAAGCCACACCAGCCCCGTCGCTGCGGCCAGCCGCTTGAGGGCGCTCGATTTCGCCAGTTCCATGAACAGCCAGACCACGAGACCGGCCTTGGTCGCGCCAATGCCAAGCGCGATCGGCGTGTTGGCTGCGCCAAGCGGCACGTAGGCGAAAGACAGCGTGAGAGCGAGCAGGACCATCAACGCGGCCCAGATCAGGCCGTTGCGCCGCCACAGGTCACGCGCGGTCTTGGTCGGTGTTTCGGATTTCGCTGTCATGACGCACGTCCCGGCAAATAGATCAGCGGATAGAGAAAAATCCAGATGATATCGACGAGATGCCAATACAGTCCGGTGACTTCGATTTCCGGGTTGTCGTCGAAGACGAGCTTGCGCCGCCAGATCAGCAGCGCCAGCCGCGACACCAGCCCGAGGCCAATCGTCAGATGGATGGCATGCACGCCCGTCAGCACCCAGTACAGCGCGAAGAAAATCTGCGCGGCTGGCTGGGCGAGCGCGAAATGCAGACCGGGGACGAGGTGGTGTTCGATGTCTTCCTTGTATTCAAATCCCTTCACCACCAGGAACGCGACACCCAAAGCGACCGTGAGCGAAAGGCATGCGACGATCAGCCGGCGAAAGCCAAGTGCGGCGGTCGATGCCTGAACGGCCACGGCCATGGTCAGGCTGCTGGTCAGCAGGATCGCGGTGTTGATCGTGCCGTACCAGATATCGGTCTCGCGTGCGGCGGCGGTGAACGCGGCGGGGTCGGACACGCGGTAAACCGTATAGGTGAGGATCAGCGCGCCGAAAAAGAGCATTTCGCTTGCGAGAAACACCCATATGCCGAACGTGCCGGCATCGCGCTGACGCGCCATGCTCTGCCACGGCTTTTTGAGCAATGCGGCGTCGCTCATTCGACCTCCCGCGCGTTCTGTACTTCCGGCTCGCCCAAGCCGGCCGAATAGCCCTCTGGATGGTAATCATAGGGAGCGCGATCGACGCGCGGCTGGCTGTCGAAGTTTTCCGGCGGCGGCGGCGACGTCGTCGTCCATTCGAGACCGGTCGCCCGCCACGGATTGCTGCCCGCACGCTTGCCGTAGAACAGCGACCAGGTGAGATAGCCGAGCGGCAGAAGATAGGCCGCAGCCAAAATCGCCGCGCCCGACGACGACATGATGTTGTAGATCTGGAATTCCGGCGGATAGGTGTGGTAGCGCCGCGGCATTCCGAGATAGCCAGCGAGGAACTGGGGAAAGAACGTCAGGTTGAATCCGAAATACATCAGGATGGCGCCGAAGCGGCCCCAGCTTTCCGGATACATGCGGCCGGTGATCTTCGGCCACCAGAAGTGAAGCGCTGCGAAGAACGCCGAGACCGATCCGCCGACCATGATGTAGTGGAAATGCGCGACGACGAAGTAAGTGTCGGTGACATGCACGTCGACGGGAATGGAAGCGAGGAACAGCCCCGAAAGTCCACCGGTCGTGAACAGCCCGACGAAGCCAAGCGCATAAAGCATCGGCGCATCAAAGCTGATCTGTCCGCGATAGAGCGACGCCGTCCAGTTGAAAACCTTGATGGCCGATGGCACCGCGATGATGAAGGAGAGGAACGAGAAGACAAGGCCCGCATAGGGCGACATGCCCGACACGAACATGTGGTGGCCCCAGACGAAAAATCCGATGCCGGCGATCGCAAGCATCGCATAGACCATGAAATCGTAACCGAAAATGCGCCGCCGCGCGAAGCACGGGATGATTTCGGACACGACGCCCATGGCCGGCAGGATCATGATGTACACGGCCGGATGCGAGTAGAACCAGAACAGGTGCTGGAACAGAATCGGATCGCCGCCATGCGCCGGATCGAAGATCGGCAGGCCGAGCCAGCGCTCCGCGATGACGAGCATCAGCGATATGGCCAGCACCGGCGTCGCCAGCACGACGATGATGGAGGTCGCATAGATCGCCCACACGAACAGCGGCAGGCGGAACCAAGTCATGCCCGGCGCGCGCAGCATATGGATCGTGGTGATGAAATTGACGCCGCTGGCGATCGAGGAAAAGCCGGCAATGAAGACGCCGGCGGCGGCCGCGAGAACATGGGTGTTGGAGAACATCGTCGAATAGGGCGTGTAGAAGGTCCAGCCGGTGTCGACGCCGCCGGCGACGAGCATGTAAACCGTCACCAGTCCTGCGATCATGAACAGATACCAGCTCAGGAGGTTGAGCCGCGGAAAGGCGACGTCCGGCGCGCCGATCATCATTGGAATGAGAAAATTGCCGAACGTGTTGGGGATCGACGGCACGAGAAAGAACCACACCATCACGATGCCGTGGAACGAGAACAGCTTGTTGTAGGTGTCCGAGGTCATGAAATGACCCTGCGGACTCAACAGTTCGATCCGCACGGCGGTGATCGCAGCGCCAGCCAGAAAGAAGAAAAACGTGATCGCCAGCGCGAACAGGATGGCGATGCGCTTATGATCCGTGGTGGTCAGCCAGGAGGTGACGGTGCGGCCGTTGCGCAAATAATCGGGACGCGGTGGAAACGGCAGGTTACCGGTTGCGAGGGCATCGCTCATCGCGCGTCTCCCGTGCTGGTCGCAAGCGACCGGATATAGGCCGTCAGGCTGTCGATCTCGCCATCGTCCAGTAGCCCTGCATAGCTCGGCATGATGGGTTCGTAGCCCGCGGTCACATCTTTCTTCGGCTGCAACATCGAATCGCGGATATAGGCCTCATCGGCCGTGACATGCCGGCCGTCGGCAAGTTGGACGGAGCGGCCGTAAAGTCCTTCGAGCTTCGGCGCATGCACCTTGGAGGCTTCCGCATGGCAGCCGGAGCAACCACGCGAGACGAAAAGCTGCGCGCCCTGATGCGCGAGATCGTCCCCTTGCGGCTGTACCGTCAACCATTTTGCATAATCTTCCGGCCGCATGACGACGATACGGCCGCGCATCATGGAATGATCGGTGCCGCAGAATTCGGCGCACAGCAGCGGGAAAACGCCGGTCTTCGTCGCCTGGAACCAGGTCTCGGTCTGCCGATCGGGCAACACATCCTGCTTGATGCGGAAGGCCGGAACGAAAAACGAGTGGATCACGTCCTGGGAAGTCATGATCAGCCGTACGGGCTTTCCAATCGGAACATGCAGGGCGTTGATTTCGCGCGCGCCGCTCGCGTGCTGCGTCTTCCACATCCATTGCTTGGCCACGACATGAATTTCGATCGCGTTGGCCGGTGCCGTCAGCCCGGTCAGATCGGCGGCCGCCGCCCACCAGAACAGGAAGACGAAGAGAAACAGCGTTGCCGTCGTCCAGCCGATTTCGAATTCGCGGCTGACCAGTTCCGGCAGCTTGCCGCGTTTAGCCTGCGATCCTCTCCGGTAACGCACGGCAAACACGATGATCAGCGCGAACACGGCAATCGTGATCAAAGCCGACAGGATCAGAATGCCGATGAAGATGGCATCGACATGGACAGCATGGGTGGACGCCTCGGGCGGCATGAACAGCGAGCTCATGTCACGGCCCCCTTGCGGTTCGTACGCCATGTCAGGAAGCCGATGCCGGCGGCGATGAGAGCCACCGTCATCACACCTGCGATCCGCAGGACGGTCTCGATGTTGCGCGTGTAAATCCCATGCACGGCGTCGAAGCCGTAGCACAGCAGCGTGAGCTGGCCGATGATTCCGCCGATATGGCCTTCGCCGGCCTCCAGCAGCGCGAGCCGCAAATCGGTCGGCTCCAGCGCCAGGCTTGACAGCGCGCGCGTCACACGGCCGTCGGCTGTGAGCGACACGAGGCCCGCGGGATGTGCGATCGCGTCGTTCCTGTCATCCGGGACGAAAGTGTAGCCGATGGCACGCGTGAGAGCGAGGATCGACGCCTTGTCACCCGTCAGGACCGACACCCCCGGACCACCGACCTGCGCGGCGGTGAATGTGCGCGCCGCATCGATCCCGTCGCGCGGGTCGATGCCGACGATAACGAGCGAATAGTCGCGGCCGGCCGTCAATCCCGTGCCCGCCAATGCGCCCGCGGTGATGGACAGCGCCGGTCCGCAGATTTCCTTGCACGTGTAATCGACCGGGAGCAGCAGCGCCGGACGCTTGCCGATAGCCTCGCCCAGCGTCACCTGATGATTGTCGAGATTGCGAAACACAAGATCGAGCGGCACGCGGGCGCCCGGCGGCGGTGCGAGTTTGAGATTGTCGAGTTGCGCGCGCGTCAGCCCCGCGAAAGCGGCCAGCGGCCACAGCGCAAAAACCAGAATGAGCAGGGCGATGCGTTTCATGGTTGGCTTCCGCCGCTGCTGTCCGGCCGAGACGACGCGGGAGACGACGCCGTCGGCTGATCGATGCCGTCATAGGCGCGCGCGCCGCGTCCGGCGACGATGCGCATCGCATCCGCGATGGGAATGTGGATGAGACCATGCGACTGGTCGACCCAGCCGTAGCCGGACAGAACTTTGTTCTGCTCGCGTTCGAAGCGGGCGAGATCGTCTCGCGGCGTTGCCTGCAGTCGCGGCTGCGGAAATTCGCGCGGCGCAGTGATGAGCGGACCCGACACGGACGCTTTCAGGTAAACGTGCAGCCCTGCCATGATGACCGCGACGAAAGCGATGAAGCCGAGCGCGAAATACAGGATCGCGCGCGTCGCCACCCCCGGCGCCTGCGGTGTCACGCGATCGTCCATCTTCTCAACCGGCATGGGATGTCTCCCGTTGCCGCGGCGCCGGCGCCAGATCCGATCCTATGATGAGTGCGACGATCGTCAGCACGCAAAGCGCGAGACAGGCGACGATGATGGGGCCGGCTTCGCTGTCGAACGATGGCACCAGCAGCCATGCAAAGTGCAAGGCGCTGCCGATCAGAACCAGTCCGCCGGCGATCCGCACTCCGAACCGGCTGCACCGGGCCGCGCGCACGAGCAGAATGCCGAAGGGTATGAGCGCGCCGAGCACAACCGCAATCACGAGCACAACGACCCACCCTGTCGTGCTGCGGTCCACATACCAGGACGCCTTGTCGGGAAGATCGCCGTACCACGCGATCAGGAAGGTCATGAATTCGATATAGACGACGCCGAGCAGGCTCGCGATCATCAGCCCACCGAGGTCGCCAGCCGCCTTGCCGTCGAGAGCCGGCGCGCCGATCACAGCGACGAAAGCGAGTGCGGCGAGAATCTGCTGGATCGAAATCATCGCCGCAAACGCCGTGCTGGTGTAGCCCGCGTCCACGGACAGATACCAATCGACGGCGACAAGGCTGATGATCAGGCCGTGGAAAGCGAGGCCGAGCGCCGCCACCAGTTGCCCGCCTCGTCCGGTTGCAAGGACGATGCCGAGGAAGGACCAGCCGATCAGCGCCACCGCGGCGCGCGTCACAAAAAACGGCGTGTTCAAATAAAGCCGCACAACATCGGCATTCGTACTGGCCGGATCGGCGGCCCACGGATAGACCGCAGGCAATGCCAGCACGATGGGAAGGAAGGCGATGGCGACAAGCGGCATCAGGGCCGCCGCCGGCCGCAACACTGGCGCCATCGCAAATCCCCATGTGCCGCCTGTGAGACGGTGGATAGCGAGCAGCAGCACACTGCCGATGGGAATGCTGCTCCACATCGCAAAGGCGACAAGCCAGCCGCGCGTCAGACTGTCCAGCGGCGTGAACAGGCGCGACAGCAACAGCACAAGGCCGACGACGATGACGAGCCCAACTCCGATCGCGGTACTGCGGTCACGCGTGTTCAGGGCAAGCGAATTCATGGCAGATGACTCCGCGCATCCGGTACATCGGCCAATTTGGCATGCTGGGATTCCTGGAGCGCCCGCACATAGGCGACAATGGCCCAGCGGTCACGCGGCGGAATGCGCGCGGCATAGGAATACATCACGCCGTAGCCGTTGGTGATCACATCGAAGATGTGGCGTCCCGGCACCGCGCGCAGTCGCGCGCTGTGATAGGACGGCGGCGTAGGAAAACCACGCTGCACGATCATGCCGTTGCCGTAGCCGGTCAGCCCATGGCAGGGCGAACAGAAGATGGTGTAGCGCTCGCGGCCGCGCGCGAGAAATGCCGCATTGACCGGCGGAGGCGTGGCGATGCTTGCTGCACGCGCGAGATCACCCTGCGCAACGACGCCATCCGGCGGCTGCTGCGCTTCCATATTGTCGCGCCACAGGCCGGCCGGCGAATAGGTCGTATAGCGCTTCTGCTGTTCCATCGATTGGTCGCCACAGGACGCAAGGCCCAGTGCCGCAATGATGAGGATGGCGATCCGGACTGTCACGGCTGCCGCACCTCCGTGACCACCAGCGCGCCCGCTTCCTCCAGAAGATGCCGCAAGGCGAGCGTCGCATCGTCGTTATTATCTGCGGTGGCGAGCAGGAAAAACCGGTCCTGGGTCGCGCGCTCGAATCCGGGGATCGCGAACAGCGGATCATGCAATCGCGGCAAACGGCACGACCACAGGAAAGCGAGGATGCCCGCAAGCGCGGCGGAAAAAATTCCGACTTCGAACGGCACGAGCAGGAAGACCGGCCAGGAGTTCAGCGGGCGGCCACCCGAATTGATGGGATAGGCGAAAACGGCGCTGTAGTATTGCAGGGCGAATGCAAACGCGGCGACGGCCAATCCGCCAACCAGCATGGCGAGACGAATGCGTGACGGACCGATGCCGAGCGGGACATCGAGGCCCTCGATCGGATAGGGCGTGAACGCCTCGATTGCGCGATGCCCGTCATGTCCGACCCTGTCGAGAGCCACACGCAGGCTGTCGGGATCGGCAAATTCTGCGAGCAGAGGCGCTGTCACGAAGCGTGCTCCTCATGGGTCAGCCGGCGCACATCGTACATCGCGATCGACGGCACAAGACGGACGAATAGCAGGAACATGAACGCAAACAGACCGAGCGGCGCGATCAGGATCGACCAGTCCCAGAACGTCATTTTGAACACATGCCAGAGGCTCGGCATGTAGGCATGTGACAGTGTGTTCCAGACGATGAGAATGCGTTCGAGTCCCATTCCGACATTGATCAGGATGGAGATCACGACGAGCGCCGGCAGCGAGCGCCGCACCGCGCGAAACCACAACGCCTGCGGCGCCAGGACATTGCAGAACAACTGGCCCCAATAGAGCGGCGCATAACTGCCGGTGAACAGGAAGGCCGTGAGATCGCGATCCACATGCCGGCCGCCGTACCAGGCCATGAACCACTCGCTCGCATAGGAATAGCCCATGACGATGGAAGCCATCAGCAGGACCTTGCCCATGACCTCGAAATGATTGCGCGTGATGATGGCCTCAAGCCGCAGACCCCAGCGGAACGCGACAGCCAGCAAGACCACCATGCCGAAGCCGGAATACATGGCGCCGACCACGAAATAGGGAGGAAAGATGCTCTCCGCCCATCCGGGCATCAGGCTGGCGGCGAAGTCGAGACCAACGATCGAATGCACGGAACAGACAAGCGGCACGCCCAGCGCCGCCATCGTCGTATGCACGGTCTCGAGACGGCGCCATTGGCGCGCGGACCCCTGCCAGCCGAGCGCGAACATGCCGTACAGCACTTGGCCCCCGCGTGTCACCGCGCGGTCGCGCATCGTCGCGAGATCAGGGACGAGGCTGATGTACCAGAACAGAATCGAAAACAGCAGGTAGCTCAGGATCGACCAGAAATCCCAAACCAGCGCGCTGCGCCACTGCGGCCACAGCGTCATCGTATTGGGATAAGGCGCGAGCCAGTAGAAATAGAGCGGCCGGCCGAGATGGATGATCGGCATGATGCCGGCGATGGCGACCGCGAACAACGTCATCGCCTCTGCGAAGCGGTTGATCGAGGCGCGCCAGCGTTGCCGCGTCAACAGCAGCATCGCGGAAATCAGCGTGCCGGCATTGCCGATTCCGATCCACCACACATAGTTCGCAATGGCAAAGCCCCACACGACGGTGGAGTTGACACCCCAGATGCCGATGCCGCGGTAGAAAATCCAGACTATCGTGACGACCAGCCAGAGCACGAAGGGAATCGTCGCGGCGAACGCGATCCACCACGCCCGTCCCACCGGTGCGAAGATCGGATCGGCCACGGCCTGCGTGACCTCGACATCGCTCGCACGCTCGGCCGCGATCCAGCGGTGCGGCGGCGGGGAAACATGTTCGAGGACCGCCATCACGCACGATCCTCATCAAAGCCTGGCGCGGGATTGCGGACATCAGCGAGGTAGGTCGTGCGCGGCCGCGTCCCGAGATGTTCGAGCAGCGCGTAGTGACGCGGGTCGCGCTTGAGCGCGTTGATGGCGGAGGCCGGCTGATGCAGGTCGCCGAAGGAAATGGCGCGCGTCGGGCACGCGTTCTGGCACGCCGTGCGCACTTCGTCGGGACCAATGCTGCGGTCCTCGCGCTCCGCCGTGCGGCGCGCCGCGCTGATACGCTGGACGCAATAGGTGCATTTTTCCATGACGCCACGCGCGCGCACCGTCACTTCCGGATTCTTCTGGGCACGATAGGATTCGAGCCCGAGATTGGCGTATTCCTCGCCGTCGCTGTAGCCACGGAAGTTGAAGCGCCGCACTTTGTAGGGGCAATTCGCTTCACAGAAGCGGGTGCCAATGCAACGGTTATAGACCTGCACATTGAGCCCCTCGCCGTCATGCACGGAGGCAGCGACGGGACACACCGGCTCGCACGGCGCATGTTCGCATTGCATGCAGGGCACCGGCTGAAATCCCGGCTGCGGCGCCGCCGGCGTGCCGTGATCATAGACGTCGATGCGCAGCCAATGCATGTCGCGCCCAAGCGCAACCTCTTCCGGCCCCACCACCGGCACATTGTTCTCGGATTGGCAGGCGACGACGCAGGCGTTGCAGCCGATGCAGACCGAGGCATCGATGACCATCGCCCAGGCGTAACCATCGTCGGGACGCGGACGTTGCGGCAGCAGGCTCGGAAGCACCGGCGCAGGTGATGCGCTCTGCCCGCCTTTGAGGCGCGAAAGCTCTTTCAACGGATAAAGTTCACGCACGTCGTCCGGCGTGCGCACGACATTCTGCGTCGTCAAAATATCTTCGCGGCGCCCGGCCGGCTTCAACGTCGCGTCCGCGATCACCCACGGTGCCGCAGCCGTGCGCAGCGCATAGGCGTTGGCGCCGATGCCGTTTCCGATCGCGCCGGCTTTGCGGCGGCCAAGACCGAGCGAGAGGTGAGCCACTCCCTTGGGCAGGCCCGGCTCGACCGAAACCGGCACGTCGATGCGGCGCGTTCCGGAAGAGACCGTCACGACATCGCCCGTCGTCAGTGTCAGCCGTTTGGCATCGTCCGCACCCAACGCCAGCGCGTTGCCCCAAACCTGCTTGGTGAGCGGCTTTGGACATTCCTGCAGCCACGCATTATTGCCGAACGATCCGTCCCACAGGCACGGATCCGGCCGCAGCACGATAGCGATCGCGCCGTCCGCCCCGGCTTGGGGCGACGGCCCGATCGGCGGCAGTTGCGGCGCGAGCCCTGCTACAGGTTTCGCGGCGCTATCGGCAACGATCCCGTCATGCAGCGCGCGCTTCCACCATGTCTCGAAATCAGCGCCGGCCTCCGGCTTCCCCGTCGCGTTCCACGTTTCGCGCACCAGATCGTAGGGCTTGGCATCAGCACCGCCCGACAGAGTCGAAAGAACTTCGTGATCGGTCCGCGCACCGTACAGCGGACGGATCAGCGGCTGCACGATACTGGCGGTGCCGTCGATGGCGCGCAAATCAGACCATGCTTCCAGCGGATGCGCCTGCGGAATATGCCAATTGGCAAGACCTGACGTCTCATCGGCATAGAGCCCGACATGAAGGCGGAACGGCACGCGCGCAAAATTTTTCGTAACATCGAGATCAACCGGTGCGTCATAAGCGGGATTGGCTCCGACGATGACGAGCGCGTCGACCGCGCCCGCTGCGCAATCACTCACGAGATCGGCGAGCGAACGGCCATTGCGTGCCACCGGCTCGATGAGATCGACGGGCGCGGAAAGCCTCGCATTGATCCAATGCACCAAAGCCTGCGCCGCTGGCGGCAGACTTCTTCCGCCCAATACCAGCGCGGCGCCGTGGTGCGCGGACAGATCGTCGGCCGCCTGCTTGAGGAAACGCGCAGCCTCTTGCGGCACGGCCGCGTCGCGCAATCCGGCCCCGAGCGCATTGGCGACGGCAAGCGCTGCCTCGGTCATCAGACTCGGGTGCAGTGCAAGGCGATGGTCCGCCTTGGCACCGGTCAAAGTCGGTGCGGCTTCGACGGCATAGAGTCGCGAAAATGCGGCTTGCGGTGCGCGATGCGAGGCGAAGCCGCGCGCATTGCGTATCTGATCCGGACCATGGCCGATCGGATCAGCGTCCAGCGTGAGGATGATGTCGGCACGATCGAGCCGCGGCACGCTATCAAGCGGCCGGCCGTAAGCAAGACTGGCGCCAACCTGGCTCGCCTCGTCATCGATGCTCGCATAACTATGCCAGAGCGCCTTGGGAAACTGCTTGCGCAAATCGTCGATTTGCCGCGCCAGCGTCGGCGACGTGACGCGGCCGGTGAGCAGCCGCAGGCCTTCGCCTTGCCGCTCCGTCCAGCGCCGCCGTTGCGATTGCAGCGCTCGCAGGAACTGGTCCCACGACGCGATGTCCCCGTCCTTCAGGACTGTGCGCGAGCGGTCGGGGTCATAGAGAGACAGAACATCGGCTTCGGAAAACACGTCGGTCGCGCCAAGGCTCGCCGGATGGCGCGGATTGCCTTCCACTTTGATCGGCCGCCCATCGATTGCGGTCACGATAACGCCGCGACCGTAGCCCGACAGCGGCAACGTGGTCGCGAATTTTAGCGGATCGCCCGGAACCAGGCCCTCGGGCACGCGCACATAGGGCACGATCTCTTCATTGGGCTTGCTGCATCCGGCAAGACCGGCGGCGATGCCGGCCGCCAGCAGGCGCAGCGCCTCGCGCCGGCTGGTCAGCGCCGTGGCGAGCCGCATCCCGACAGGCAGTTCTTTCAGCGATGGCATATCGAACAATCCGTCAGGTGGTCGGTGCGAATGTGGTAGGCGGCCATGAGCTTGCGCCCAAGCACCTCCTGATTTTCGGGCGGCTTCCAGTTCTGGTCGAACACGGCGGAGCGCGGCCGCACGTGTTTTGCTGGATCGCGGTGGCAATCGAGACACCACCCCATCGTCAGCGGTGCGGCCTGTCGCGTCAGCTTCATCTGATCGATGGAACCATGACAGGTGGAACAGCCGATGCCTTTGGCGATGTGAATGGAGTGATCGAAATAAACATAGCCCGGCAGCGTATGGACACGATTCCAGCGCAGCGGCTCGTTCTTCGCGAGACTGGCCCGCACCGGTTCCAGCATCTGCGCATTGGTCCAGATCTGCGAATGACAGGTCATGCAGGTTTCCGTCGGCGGCATGCCGGCAAAGCGCGCGTGCTCGACGGATGTATGGCAATAGCGGCAGTCGAGGCCGAGTTCGCCGACATGATGAGCGTGACTGAAGGGGACGGGCTGATCGCGCGTGACGTTCTGTTCGGTCACATAGGGCGATGTCATGATCGCATAGGCACCGCCGATCGCCAGCACAGGCACGACCGCGATCGCCGCCATCACGATGAGGGCTACGGTGTTCGCGCCGGCGCGAAAAATCTGCATGCGCCGCGCCTCAGATCAGATGATGACGGTCATAGCTTTGGCAGGTTCGAAATTGGAAGGGAAAAAGGAATTGATAGGAGCGCCGGTAAGGGCAAGCATCAAGGGAACGGTTTGTGACGCGGAGGCGTGGCCAGGTGGGTGACCAATCGGGCGGGAAGCATCCTGAGAACC
>Ga0310811_10001865_pt1 | contig 26190 bp, 29 predicted proteins | sample YCmetagenome_FD_207642 | JGI IMG/M metagenome (GOLD analysis project Ga0310811, IMG submission 207642) | Soil microbial communities from experimental microcosm in Duke University, North Carolina, United States - YC | ecosystem: Engineered > Artificial ecosystem > Soil microcosm > Unclassified ... | reverse complement strand
GTCAGCCTGGCCGCCCGGCTCGTGGCCGGGCGCCGGCTCGGCGGAGCGAGGTAAGGCATGGCCGACGGCATCTTCGTCAAGGGACTCAACGCCTGGTTCGGCGATCACCACGTCCTGCACGACATCGAGCTGGCGATGGCCCCCAAGGCCGTCACCGCGCTGATCGGGCCGTCGGGATGCGGCAAGTCGACGTTCATTCGCTGCCTCAACCGCATGCACGAGGTCGTGCCCGGCGCGCGGGTGAGCGGCACGGTGCGCGTGGAGGGGCAGGACGTCTACGCTGCCGGCGTCGATCCCGTCCAGATCCGGCGCAAGATCGGCATGGTCTTCCAGAAGCCGAACCCGTTTCCGACGATGTCGGTCTTCGAGAACACCGTGGCCGGCCTGCGGCTGGGTGGCGTGCGCGAGCGCGCCGTCCTGCAGGAGGCGGCCGAGCGAGCGCTGCGCCAGGCCGCGCTGTGGGACGAGGTGAAGGACCAGCTCGGCAAGTCGGGCGTGAGCCTCTCGGGAGGGCAGCAGCAGCGGCTCTGCATCGCCCGGGCCCTGGCCGTCGAGCCGGACGTGATGCTGATGGACGAGCCGTGCTCGGCGCTGGACCCGATCGCCACGGCCAAGATCGAGGAGCTGATCCTCGAGCTGCGCGGGACCCTGACGATCGTGATCGTCACCCACAACATGCAGCAGGCCGGCCGCGTCTCCGAGGCCACCGGCTTCTTCCTGCTCGGTGAGCTGGTCGAGTACGGCGTCACGCGCTCGCTCTTCACCAACCCGCACGACAAGCGCACCGAGGACTACATCACCGGCCGCTTCGGCTAGGCGATCGGAGAGGCGATGCAACGACACTTCCACGAGGAGCTCGACGCGCTCAAGCAGACCCTGCTGGCGATGGGCGGGCTGGTCGAGGACCAGATCCGCCGGGTGATGACCGCGCTGCTGGAGCGCGACAGCAACCTCGCCCAGGAGGTCATCGACCGCGACCGCCAGGTGAACGCCTACGACGTGGAGATCGACGAGAAGTGCGTCGAGCTGCTGGCGCTGCACCAGCCGGCGGCCGGCGACCTGCGGTTCATCACCACCGCCATGAAGATCGTCACCGACCTCGAGCGCATCGGCGACCAGGCGGTGAACATCGGCCAGCGTGCCCTGGAGTTGAACCACGAGCCGCAGCTCAAGCCCTACATCGACCTGCCCCGGATGGCCGAGCGGGCCCAGCGCATGGTCAAGGAGAGCCTGGACGCCTTCGTGGCCCGCGACACCGAGCTGGCCCGGCGCGTCTGCTCCGAGGATGCCGCCGTCGACGCGCTCAAGGAGCAGATCTTCCGCGAGCTGCTCACGTTCATGATGGAGGACGCGCGGACGATCCCCCGGGCGATCCGGCTCATCCTCATCTCGCGCTTCCTCGAGCGTGTGGCCGATCACGCGACGAACATCGCCGAGATGGTGATCTACATGGTCGAGAGCAAGATGGTGCGGCACACCCTGGCCTGATCGCCTATCGTAGGCGGGGTGCGCTCCGCCACCCTGCTGCTGGTCACGGCCAACCTCGTCTACGCGACCTCCTACGTCGCGATGCGCCTGGCGCTCGACGACGTCCCGCCGGCGCTGCTCGCGCTCATCCGGGTCGTCGTCGGCGCCGCGCTGCTGGTGCCGATCGTCCGCCTCCTCGAGCCCGGGGCGCCGACGCCCAGTGGCGCCGACGCCAGGCGCATCGCGTGGATGGGCGTGATCGGCTTCGCCGGCGCGTTCGCGTTCAGCAACTGGGGCGTGGCCCGCTCGACGGCCACCAACGCGGCGCTGCTGATCATCGTCGAGCCGCTGTCGATCCTGGCGCTGAGCCCGATCGTGCTGGGCGAGCGGCTCCGGGCGCGCGAGGCGGCGGGCGGGGTCCTGGCGCTGCTCGGCGCCGTCGTGGTCGTGCTCAACGGCGTGCCCGGCGTCACGCTCACCCTGGCGCCGCACTGGCGCGGCGATCTCCTGCTCGTGGTCGCCGGCATCGCCTACGGCGCCTACACCTTGCTCGGGCGCCCGGTCCTGGCCCGGCACAGTGCGATGGTGGTCACGGCGCACTCGATCGTCTGGGGCGCGGCCGTCATGTTCCCGCTGGCGGCGCTGGAGTGGCTGCAGGGAGCGCGGCCGGTGCTGAGCGCTCGCGGCGTGGGCTGGGCGCTCTACCTGGCCGTCGTCATCACGGCCTTCGGCTACCTGTCGTGGAACTGGATGCTGGCCCGGGTGCCCGCGCCGCAGGTGGCGATCTTCGTGACCGTGCAGCCGGTGGGCGGCGCCCTGCTCGGCGTCCTGCTGCTGCACGAGCCGCTCACCGCCTTCACCGTCGCGGGAGCGGCGCTGATCGTCGGAGGGCTTTGGTTGACGGTCGGCGGGCGGCGGTGACGGTATACTCGAATCGTGGCTGAATCACGCAGGTATCAACTCCAGAACGACGCTGCCAACCGCCTGATCGCCCAGCTCGTCGAGACCGCCGGCGTGTCGGCCGAGCGCCGGGGCTACGTCCAGCAGATGCTCACCACGGTGCTGAAGCTGCACGAGGACGGGGCACTCTCCGGCGATTTCAAGATCACCACCACCGCGCTGAAGGAGCTGCGCTACGCCTACAAGGTGTTCGCGCCCTACCGCGCCGTCCGCAAGGTCACCGTCTTCGGCTCGGCGCGCACCGCCGGCGACGAGGCGGCGGCCATCGCCGCGCGCGACTTCGGGCGTCTCATGGTGGAGCAGGGGTGGATGGTGGTCACCGGGGCCGGGGCCGGCATCATGGGCGCCGCCCAGGAGGGCGCGGGCGGCGAGCAGAGCTTCGGGCTCAATATCCGGCTGCCCTTCGAGCAGGAAGCCAACCCGTGGATCGCCTCCGATCCCAAGCTCATCACGTTCAAGTACTTCTTCACGCGCAAGCTGTTCCTCGTGAAGGAGGCGAGCGCCGTCGTCCTCTTCCCCGGCGGCTTCGGCACCATGGACGAGTGCTTCGAGCTCCTGACGCTGATGCAGACCGGCAAGTCGGCGATCGTGCCGGTGGTGCTCGTGGAGACGGGGCCGAAGCCCTACTGGCGCATCTGGGATCGCTTCGTGCACGAGGCACTCGCCGAGCGGCGCCTGATCGATCCCGGCGACGCCGCCTTCTACCGCATCGTGGACGGCCCGCAGGCCGCGGTGCGGGAGGTGACCGACTTCCACCGCGTCTACCACTCCTCGCGCATCGTCGGGGCCGATCTGGTCTTCCGGCTCCGCCGTGCGCTCACCACCGCCGAGGTGGCGGACATGCAGCACCGGTTCGAGGACATCCTCAAGGGGCCGCTGGATCAGTCGCCGGGGCCGGTGCCGCAGGAGCTGAACGAGTTCCCGGATCTGCCGCGCCTGATCGTGCCGTTCAGCCGCTCGTCCTACTCGCGGCTGCGCCGGCTCATCGATCACGTGAACGCGCTGGGCCCCGACCTGGCCCCGGCGCCGCCGAGCGTGCGCGAGGCGCCAGCCGAGCCCGGGCTGCCGACGAGCTGAGCGGCGCTACTCCGGCTCGGGCCGCTCCTGGGTGAGCTGGCAGTTCGTGCAGACCCACGTGCGCATCACGACCTTCGTGTGATCGTCACGCCGCAGGGTCCAGGGGATGAAGGCGGGCTTCGCACAGCGCGGACACCGCTCGGGATTGGCTCCTGGCGGCAGATGCGACGGCAGCCACGGTACCTTGGCGGTCATGCGGCGATGATAGCACTCACACCCGCGGATCGAGGGCGTCGCGCAGCCGATCGCCGACCAGGTTGATGGCGAGCACGGTCGCGAGGATCGCCAGCCCGGGGAAGGTCGGCAGCCACCACGCGACGGTGACGAAGTCGCGGCCCAGCGCGATCATCTGGCCCCACGTCGGGTAGGTGCGGCCCGAGCCCACGCCGAGGAACGACAGCGCGGCCTCCTGCAGGATGGCCTGCGCGACCTGCAGGGTCGAGAGCACGACGATCGACGAGAAGGTGTTCGGCAGCACGTGGCGCAGCAGGGTGCGCATCGCGCCCAGGCCCATCGCCCGCGCCGCCTCGATGAAGTCCTTCTCGCGCAGCGCCAGCACCTCGGCGCGGACCACGCGCGCATAGCGCTCCCAGCCGGAGAGGCCCAGCACGAGGATCACCGTCACCAGGCTGGGGCCGAGGGCGGCCACGAAGGCCAGCGCCAGCAGGAGCTGCGGGAACGACCACGTGATGTCCACGATCGTCATCAGCACGGTGTCCACGCGCCCGCCCACGAAGCCGCTCACGAGCCCGAGTGACACCCCCACCAGCAGGCTGACCACGACGGCCAGCACGCCGACCAGCAGCGAGATGCGCGCGCCGTGCAGGATGCGGCTCAGGATGTCGCGCCCGACCTGGTCGGTGCCGAGCGGATAGTCGGCGTTGCCGCCGGCCGTCCACACCGGCGGCGTGAAGCGACGGATCAGGCTCTGCTTGGCCGGATCGTGGGGCGCGATCCAGGGCGCCGCCAGCGCCGAGGCCACGACCACCAGGAGGATGACCGCGCCGGCCAGCGCCGCCGGATTGCGAGCCAGCTTGCGCCAGGCCCGCGACGGCGCGACCGGCCGTTCGGCGTCGGCGTAGGCCAGGCCCGGCGTCGGCAGCGAGCTGACGGCCATCAGCGCAGGCGGATCTGGGGGTTCAGGTAGAGGTAGAGCACGTCGACCAGGAAGTTCACGCTGACGACGATCATCGCCAGCATGAAGACGCCAGCCTGCACCACCGGGAAGTCGAGCTGCCGGATGGCGCCCACGATCAGCCGTCCCACGCCGGGCACCGCGAACACCGTCTCGGTGATGACGGCGCCGCCCAGCAGCAGGCCGAACTGCAGCCCGATGACGGTCACCAGCGGCAACGCCGCGTTCTTGAGGGCGTGGCGCCCGATCACGAGCCACTCCGTCAACCCCTTGGCCCGGGCGGTGCGCACGTAGTCCTGGCCGATCACGTCGAGCATGCTGGAGCGCACGATGCGGAGTAGCAGTGGGGTCGTGAAGGTGCTCAGCGTGGCCGTCGGCAAGACCACCGCCGCCCACGACTCCCAGCCCGAGACGGGCAGCAGCCGCCACTGCACGGAGAAGAGCAGCATCAGCATGATGCCGGTCCAGAACACCGGCATCGACTGGCCGAGGAAGACCGTGCCCGTCGCGACCTGATCGAGGGCGCGGCCCCGCCGCACGGCACTGGCGATCCCGACGGGCAGCGCCACGGCCAGGGCCAGGAACAGCGAGAACGCGGTGAGCGTGAGCGTCGTGGGCATGCGCTCGAGCACCAGCGCGGTCGCCGTCTGGCCGTGATGGAAGAAGGACTTGCCGAAGTTGCCGGTGACGACGTGGCCGAGGAAGCGCGCGAACTGCACGGGCAGGGGATCGTGCAGGCCGAGCGCCTGGCGGAGGAGCGCGCGATCGGCCTCGGGCGCCTCCGGCATGATGAGCGCGACCGGATCGCCACTGACGTGCAGGATCGCGAACGTCACCAGCGACACGCCGACGATCACCACCGCCAGGCGGAGCAGGCGGCGGACGATGAACGGAGTCACGAGCCGCCGCTAGCGCTTGGGCCTGGCGTCGAACAGCCAGAGCCACTCGTCGCCGCGGGCGGCGTACTCCACGCGCTTGGACAGGGCCAGCGTGTCGTACTGCGTGAAGAGGTAGATCGCCGGCGCCTCCTCGGCGATCAGCTTCTGGATCTGCGCGTAGGTCCGCTTGCGCTGGGGCTGGTTGGTCGTCGAGCGCCCCTCGTCGATGAGCTTGTCGAGCCCCTCGACGCGCGTGTACCACTTGCCGATCCAGCCGCCAACCTCGGTGTGGAAGAGCGGATGGAGCACGGCGTCGGCGTCGAAGACCGAGTAGTTGCCCCACGAGCCGTAGGCGCCGTGGCTGGCCTTGCCCTCGGCCTGGAAGAACTTGTTCCAGGCCGGGCCCGGGTCCCACATGCGCGGGTTGGCGCGCAGGCCCACGTCGGTCAGCATCTGGGCAATCGCCTCGAACACCGGCCGGAACTCCACGAACGCGCTGTGCAGGGTGATGTCCACGCCGCTGGGATAGCCGGCCTGGGCCAGCAGCGCCTTGGCCTTCTTGGGATCGAACGGGTAGGGCTTGACCTCGGCGTCGAACCCGAACGCGCGCGGCTGCACGACCGTCGCCGTCTGCTGGCCGAGGCCGCCCATCAGCTTCTGGATGATGGCCTGCTTGTCGATGGCGTAGTTGGCGGCCTGGCGGACGAGCTTCTTGTCGAACGGGGCCTGGCGCATGTCGAGCTCGACGTAGTGCACGCGCAGGATCGGCGTCGAGGAGACGTAGGTCTGGGGATTGGCCTTCAGCTCGGGGATGAGATCGGCGGAGACGTTGCGGATGAGATCGACGCCGCCGGTCTTGAGCTCGGCGACCTGGGTCGCCACCTCGGGGATGGCGCGCACGACGAGCCACTTGAACGGCGGCTTGCCCCGCCAGTAGCCGTCGAAGGCCTCGAGCTTGATGTACTGATCCCGCTTCCACTCCACGAACTTCCACGGCCCGGTGCCGACCGGCGCGGTCGCGCCGAAGGCGTCGTCGCCGACCTTCTCGATGTGCTTCTTGGGCACGATCGGGAAGAAGACCAGCCGCTCGAGCAGGAGCGGGAAGGGCTTGTCGGTGATCAGCTGGATCGTGTCGGGATCGACGATCCGGACCTCCTTGATCGCGCGGATGTTGCCGTACTGGGGCGAGCGTTTCTTCTCCTTGCCGGGCTCGAGCACGCGCTCGAAGGAGAACTTCACGTCCTCGGCCGTCAGCGGATCACCGTTGTGGAAGGTGACGCCGCGGCGGAGCTTGAACTCCCACGTGGTCTCGTTCAACGCCTTCCAGGAGGTGGCCAGCCCTCCCTCGTACTCGAGCTTGGTGTTCCGGTGCAGCAGCGAGTCGAACATGTTGACGTTGACGAGGATGCCGACCCGCTCGAAGTGCATGTGCGGATCGAGCGTGGGCGCGTGGGAGGCCAGCGCGATCGTCAGCGTGTCCTTGGGCTGGGCGGCGGCGGGGACGACCAGCGCCGCCAGCAGGGCGAGCGCGATCAGCAGCAGCACGGACCGGCGTCTCATGGGGACCTCCTTGCGAGTCGGGACTCGGGAGCGAAGGCGACGGTGCCTGCAGCAGCCTCGTGAGGGCGGGATATAGCACGGCTGGTGCGGGATTGACAATACGCCGGCGCGCCGCGGCGCCGAGTACAATACGCCCATGCGTCGCTTCCGGATCGGTCTCGCCCAGATGAATGCCACCGTGGGCGACCTCGAGGGCAACGTGACCAAGATCCGGGCCGGGCTGGATCGGGCGCGCACGCTCGGCTGCAGCCTGGTCGCGTTCCCCGAGCTCGCCATCACCGGCTATCCCCCCGAGGACCTGCTGTTCAAGTCGGCGTTCATCGAGGCCAACCTCCGGGCGATGGCCGACCTGGCCGCCGCCACGACCGGCCTCACCGCCGTGGTCGGCTTCGTCGACAAGCGCGACGACATCTTCAACGCCGCGGCGGTGCTCCACGACGGCCGGCGGGCCGGCGTCTATCACAAGCAGTACCTGCCCAACTACGGCGTGTTCGACGAGAACCGGTACTTCCTGGCCGGCACCGAGGCGCCGGTCTGGGCACTCGGCGAGACCTCCTTCGCTGTGAACATCTGCGAGGACATCTGGTATCCGACCGGACCGACCACGCGGCAGGCGCTGGCCGGCGCCGAGCTGGTCGTGACGATCAACGCCTCGCCCTATCACGCCGGCAAGGGCCACCAGCGCGAGCGCATGATCGCCACCCGCGCCGCCGACGACGTCGTGTGCCTGGCCTTCGTCAACATGGTCGGCGGTCAGGACGAGCTGGTCTTCGACGGCGGCAGCCTGATCGTGAACGAGCGGGGCGAGCCGGTGGCCCGGGGCCGCCAGTTCGCCGAGGACTTCGTCGTCGCCGATCTCGACCTCGACGCCGTCTTCCACGCCCGCCTGCACGACTCGCGGCGCCGCAAGGAGAAGCAGCACGCCGCCGAGCCCGACCGGATCGTGCTCTCGGCACTGCCGCGGGCGACCGGGCCGGAGCTGCCCCCGCGCGAGGAGGTCACGCCGCTGGCCCCCGTGCCCGAGGTGTACGAGGCCCTCGTGCTCGGCACGCGCGACTACGTGCGCAAGAGCGGATTCAAGCACGTCGTGATCGGCCTGTCGGGCGGCATCGACTCCTCGCTGGTCGCGGCCATCGCCGTCGAGGCGCTCGGCAAGGAGAACGTCACCGGCGTGACGATGCCCTCGCCGTACTCGTCCTCGGGCACGCGAGGCGACGCCCGGCGGCTGGCCAGGAACCTCGGGATCGAATTCTTCACCCTGCCGATCACGCCGGTCTTCAAGGGCTTCAAGAAGACCCTGGCCGCGCCGTTCAAGGGGCTCAAGGAGGACGTGGCCGAGGAGAACATCCAGGCTCGCATCCGTGGCACCCTGCTGATGGCGCTCAGCAACAAGTTCGGCTGGCTGGTGCTGACCACCGGCAACAAGAGCGAGATCGCCGTCGGCTACTCCACGCTCTACGGCGACATGGCCGGCGGCTTCGCGGTCATCAAGGACGTCCCCAAGACCCTGGTCTACGAGGTCTCCCGCTACGCGAACGAGCGGGCCGGACGCGCGCTCATTCCGCAGTCGGTCTTCGATCGCGCGCCCTCGGCCGAGCTGCGTCCCGACCAGACCGACCAGGACACCCTGCCGCCCTACGCCGAGCTCGACGCGATCCTCCAAGCCTACGTCGAGCAGGACCGCGGCGTCGCCGATCTGCGCGCCCGCGGGTTCAACGAGGAGACGGCCCGGCGGGTGGTCCGCATGGTCGACGTCAACGAGTACAAGCGGCGGCAGGGACCGATCGGTGTGAAGATCACGCCGCGCGCGTTCGGGCGCGACTGGCGGCTGCCCATCGTGAATCGCTTCCGCGAGCGCTGAGCCCGATCCGCCCGTGAGCCCCGCCGAGACCTCACGACCCTGGCCGGCGCTGCCGACCAGCGGCTACATCGCCGGCCGGGCCGCGACGCAGCACGACGTCGACGCCGGCAACGCGGTCTTCGTCGCCGAGGTCGGGGGCCGCGTCATCGGCATGCCGCTGCCGATCACCGTCCCCCAGTACGCGTTCCACGTCGACCACAAGACCGGCGAGCGCACGCGCGTCATCGTGCTGCAGGCGGAGCGGGCGGGGACGCTGGAGATGATCGGCTACGTCGCTCCCGACACCAACACCTACGGTGTCGGCACGGCCAAGGAGTTCGAGCTGCTCGGCACCGTCTCGCCGGCGGCCCCCCGGCCGCGCCCCGCCTAGCAGGCGTCGGGCTCGGGCGGCAGCGGCACGCCGGCCTGGATCAGCCAGGCCTTGGCGCGGTGCACCTCCTCGCGAGTGCCGGGCCCCTGCCGCACGACCCGCAGGAACATGGCGGTGGCCTGTTCGCGATCGCCCGTGTAGGAGAGCGCCACGCCGATGCGGTAGTAGGGCGCGATGTCGAGCGTGTCGAGCACCAGCGCGTCGTCGTAGGCGCGCAGCGCGCCCGGCACGTCCCCAGCGGCGAGACGGCGGTCGCCGTCCTCCAGCAGCTCGCTCGCACTCATGGGTGTGGCCACGGCCTGGCGCGCGCGCGACAGCATCGAGGAGCCGACGACGACCAGCGAGCTGCCGCCGGTGAGGAGCACGGCGGTGAGCCAGGTCAGCCAGCGGCGCGGCGAGAGCGTGCCCATGGCGATCGGGCACGAGTATCGGACGCGGTGCGCTCAGGACGAACTTTTTCGTCGCCACAACATCGCCGGCCCGCCCGCGGTCGAGGCCCCGCCGCTCGTGGCCGACGCTCCCCGCTAGCTGCTCACGCCCTCCATCTGGAGCGCATAGAGCCGGCGATAGACGCCGTCGCGAGCCACGAGCTCGTCGTGACGGCCGACCTCGGCGATGCGTCCCTCGTGCACGACGACGATGCGATCGGCATTGCGCACGGTGGCCAGCCGGTGCGCGATGACGAGCACCGTGCGGCCGTGCATGAGGTCGGTCAGCGCCTGCTGGACCATGAACTCGCTCTCGGCATCGAGATCCGAGGTCGCCTCGTCGAGGATGAGGATCGGCGGGTCCTTCAGGAACGCGCGGGCGATGGCCAGGCGCTGGCGCTGGCCGCCGCTCAGCCGGACCCCGCGCTCGCCCACCAGGGTCGCGTAGGTCTCGGGACAGGCCAGGATGAAGTCCTCGGCGTGGGCCTGGCGGGCGGCCCGCCCGACCTCCTCGGCCGTCGCGCCGGGCTTGCCGTAGGCGATGTTGTAATGGATCGAGTCGCTGAACAGGAACGTCTCCTGCGTGACGACGGCGATCTGGGCCCGCAGCGAGGCCTGGGTGACGTCGCGCACGTCGTGGCCGTCCACGCTGATGCGGCCGGCCGTCACGTCGTGAAAGCGCGGCACGAGGTCGATCAAGGTCGACTTGCCGGCCCCGCTCATGCCCACGAAGGCGACGACCTCGCCGCGCCGCACGTCGAGCACGATGTCGCGCAGGGTGAGCTCGGCCGAGCCCGGATAGCGGAAGGAGACGTTCTCGAACCGCAGCATGGTGGCGAAGCCGGGCAGGACTCGCGCGCCCGGGCGATCGGCGATGGCCGGCGGCGTGTCGAGGATCTCGAAGACGCGCTCGACCGACGACGTCGACTGCTGGATGGTGTTGACGATGCGCGAGAGCTGGCGCACTGGGCCATAGATCAGCGCCATGGCCGCCGTGAAGGAGAAGAAGTCGCCCGGTGTCATGGCGCCGACGATCACCTGATGCCCGCCGTACCAGAGCGCCCCCATGATGCCGAGCGCGGCCAGGACCTCCATGAGTGGCTCGGTGACCTCGTCGGTCCGATGGTCCTTGAGGGCCAGGTCGAGCAGTCGGCGGTTGACGCGGTCGAAGCGCTCGGCCTCGTGGGCCTCGCGCCCGAAGGCCTTGACGATCTTCATGCCCGAGAACGCCTCGTGCAGCAGCACGCTCAGCTCGGCGATCTTCTCCTGCGAGCGCTTGTTGATACGGTAGAGCCGCCGGCCGATGCTCCGCACCGCCAGGCCCACGAACGGGAAGATCAGGATCGCGATGACCGCCAGCCGCCACTCCCGCACCGCCATCACCCCCAGCAGCGCGATCACCATCGCCAGCTGGCGGAAGGCCATGACGAGGACCGTGGAGGACACGCGGGCCAGCCGGTTGACGTCGGTGATGACGCGAGACATCAGCTCGGCCGAGTGCAGGTCGGCGAAGAACGACAGCGGCATCGTCTGGATGTGCGTGTAGAGATCGCGCCGCAGCCGGGCCACCACGCGCTCGCCGACCGCCGCCATCAGGTAGGACTGGCCGTAGCGTCCCGCCCCCTTGAGGAGATAGGCGCCGAGCAGCAGGAGCGGGACGACGCGCAGCATGGTCGCGTCGTGGCGGATGAAGATCTCGTCCATCGCCGGCTTCACGAGCCAGGCGATCGCGCCTTCCATGGCCGCCACGACGAGGGCCAGCGCGGCGCCGATCACCAGCGCCGCCACGTAGGGGCGCATCAGCGGCAACAGCCGCCGGTACACGACCACCGCGTGTCTCACGCCGGGACCTCGGCGGCGAGCAGTCGCCGGTAGAGCGCCTCGGTGGCGTCGAGCTTGGCGCGCAGCGAGAAGGTCGCCTCGACGCGCTTGCGCCCGGCCCGGGCCATCGCCTGAGCCGCCGTCGGATCGGCGAGCACCCGGAGCACGGCGCCGGCGAGCGCCGCGGGGTCACGCGGCGGCACGAGCCATCCCGTCTCCCCGTCCTGCACCAGCTCGGGCATGCCCTCCAAGGCCGTGGCCACGACCGGGCGCTCGCACGCCAGCGCCTCGCGGATGGAGCCGGTGATCCCGAGCCCGGCGTAGGAGGCGTCGACCACGACGTCGGAGACGGCGAGGATGGCCGGCACGTCGTCGCGATGGCCCAGCGTGAGCACGCGGCCCTCGAGCCCGGCCGCGCGCGCGCGCTCGGCGATCTCGGCCTGGCGCGGCGCCGGCGCCCCGACGAAGAGCAGCCGCGCGTGATCGGCGGCCGCGGCGATCGCGCGCATCGCCTCCAGCACGTCGCGCCAGCCCCGCCAGGAGCGCACGCCGACCTGGGTGATCAGCGCCTGGCCCGTGGTCAGGCCGAGCTCGCGCCGGATGCCGCGGCCGTCCACGCCGGGATGGAAGCGCTCGAGGTCCGTGCCGGAGTAGATGACGCTGACCTTGTCCGCGGCGACGCCGGAGGCGACGAGGCCGTCCCTGATCGAGCCGCAGACGGCGACGATCGCGTGCACGCGCCGGCTGGTGTAGCCGACCCGCCGCACGCGGCCGATCCTGAAGCTCACGCCCCGGTTCAGCACCAGCAGCGCGCGGGCGCCCATGAGACCGGCCAGCAGGGTGAGGGTGCGAGCGCGGCCCTTGTGGGCGTGCGCGATCTGGATCTTCTGGTCGCGGATGAGCCGGGCCAGGCGCCACGCGGCGCGCGGATCCCAGGCCCGGCGCATGGGGATCGCGACGTGGGCGAGGCCGGCCGCCTGACAGCGGGTGGCCCACAGCTCGCTGGGGGGCGTGACGACCGTGACGTGGTGACCGCGCGCCGCCAGGCCGCACGCGAGGTCGCGGAGCTGGATCGCCGCGCCGGTGAAGAAGTCCCCCTTCGGGTAGATCTGCAGTACCCGAAGGGGGGGATCCGCCATCAGGCTCCGAAGAACTCCCGGACCGCCGCCACCACCTGGTCGACCTCGGCCTCGGTGTGGCCGGCGGAGATCGGCAGGGTCAGGATCTCGTCGACGATCCGCTCGGTCTCGGGCAGCGGCGGGCCGGCGAAGCGCTCGACGGCGGGCTGCTTGTGCGAGGCGACGGGATAGTGCACGCCCGTCTGCACGCCGCGCGTCTTGAGGAACGCGGCCAGCTCGGCCCGCCGGGGGGTGCGCACGACGTAGAGGTGATAGACGTGGCGCGCGCCGGGGCGCTCGCGCGGCAGCTCCAGCGGCAGGCCGGTGAGGCCCGCGGTGTAGCGCGCGGCCAGCGCGCGGCGCTGATCGTTCATCGCGTCCAGGCGGCGCAGGAGCACCCGGCCGATCGCGGCCTGGATGTCGTTGAAGCGCAGGTTGAAGCCGACCTCGGAGTGGACGTCCTTGTTGAGACGGCCGTGGTCGCGTAGCCGGCGGCAGCGCGCGGCGATCTCGTCGTCGTCGGTGACGATTGCGCCGCCGTCGCCCATGACCGTGAGGTTCTTCGAGGGATAGAACGAGAAGACCGCGGCGCGGCCGAAGCCGCCGACCTTCTTGCCGTGCCAGGCGGCGCCGTGGGCCTGCGCGCAGTCCTCCACCATCCACACGCCCAGGCGCGAGGCGAGCTCGCGGGTGGCGTCGAGGTCGACGGGCTGTCCATAGAGGTGCACGGGCATGAGGCCCACGGTGCGCGGGGTGGCCTTGGCGGCGGCATCGGCGGGATTCATCGTGTAGTACGCGTCGACGTCGACGAAGACCGGCGTTGCCTCGGCAAAGCAGATGGCCTCGATCGTCGGGAAGGCGGTGTGGGAGGGGACGAGGATCTCATCACCGGCCTTCACCCCGAGGCTCTTCAGGGTGAGCCACAGCCCGGCGGTGGCCGAGTTGCTGAGCACGCAGTGTCGGACACCGATGTAGGCGGCCAGCTCGCTCTCGAACTCGCGACACTGGGGGCCGAGGATGTACTGGCGCGAATCGATCGCGGCCAGCACGGCCTGCTTGATCTCGTCGTCCACCGGGGGTCGAGACAGCGGAATCGTCACGTTCACGCTCCTGGTCGGGGATTCGCCAGTCGATCGTACTGGCCGCGGAAGTAGAGGAGGGGCTCGCCGCCGTCCGTCTGGATTCGCTCGACGCGCCCGACGAAGATCGTGTGGTCGCCCTCCACGTGCACGCTCACGGTGGTGCACTCGAGGTGGGCGATGGCGCCGTGGATGAGCGGCAGCCCGCGATCGGTGATCGTGTGGGGCACCTCGTCGAACTTGTCCAGCCGCGAGGACGCGAACCGCCGGGAGATGTGCTGCTGCTCCGCGCTCAGGATGTTCACGGCGAAGCAGCCGCGCTCCTTGATGTGCGGGTAGCTCTGTGACTTGTGGTCCACGCAGATCAGCACGAGCGGCGGATCCAGCGACACGGACGTGAACGCACTGGCAGTGAGACCGGTCGGCTTGGCCTCGTCGTCGCACGTCGTGAGCACGGTGACGCCGGACGCGAAGTGACCGAGAACGCGGCGAAAGTCGTCTGCGCCAATCACCGTCTTTTTATGTAACAGGAAGGTCCCGGGAATGCAAGATTCGCGGGCGTCTCCGGGGCGCGGTATAGTCCACGGGTATGGCGACCGAGCAGCAGATCCTGGCCGCTCTGCAGGCCGTTCGTGATCCCGACACCCACAAGGACATCGTGGCCCTCGGCCTGGTGCGTGACATCGCCGTCATCGATGGGACGGTGAGCCTCACCCTGGCGTTTACCACCCAGGCTCCGGCCACCAAGGCCAGCCTGCACAGCATGGCCACGCGCGCGGTCGGCCAGCTGCCCGGCGTCGCGCGCGTGCAGGTCAAGATGGGCGGCGGCCCGGCGCCGGCCGCGCCGCACGCCCACGGGGCCGCCGGCCACGCCCACGGCGCGCCCCAGGGGCAGGGCGCACCGCGGCCCGACTTCATCCCCGAGGTGCGGCACACCATCGCCGTCTCTTCGGGCAAGGGCGGTGTCGGGAAGTCGACGGTGGCCGTGAACCTGGCGCTGGCCCTGCAGCAGTCGGGCGCCACCGTGGGCATCATCGACAGCGACGTCTACGGCCCCGACGTGCCGCTCATGCTCGGCACCAAGGGCAAGCCGGGGATGTTCGACAACCGCATCATCCCGGTGGACGCCTACGGGCTCAAGGTGATGTCGATCGGGCTGCTCGTGAACGATCGCGAGCCGCTGGTCTGGCGCGGCCCGATGATCCACTCGTTCATCCAGCAGATGCTCAAGGACGTCATGTGGGGCGCCCTCGACTACCTCGTCTTCGACATGCCTCCCGGCACGGGCGATGCCCAGCTCTCGCTCTCCCAGGTGCTGCCGCTGAGCGGCGTGGTCATGGTCACCACACCCCAGGACGTGGCGCTGCTCGACGTGCGCAAGGCCATCGGCATGTTCCAGCGCCTGAACGTGCCAATCCTCGGCATCGTCGAGAACATGAGCAGCTTCGCCTGCCCGCACTGCGGAAAGGCCACGTCGATCTTCGGCGACCAGGGCGGCCAGCGCGTGGCCGACGAGTACGGCGCGCCGCTGCTGGCCCGGTTGCCGCTCGATCCCGAGACGCGCGTGGGCGGCGACGAGGGCACGCCCATCACCGTGCGCAGGCCCGACTCGGCGCAGGCGCAAGCGTTCCGCGACCTGGCGGCGGCGGTGCGCCGGCGCATCGACGAGCTGGGGGCGCTGGGCTCGTTGCCGACGATCAGCTGACCCGGCGTCATGACGGCGCCGCACGTCATCGTCCCGATCTTCCCGCTGCCCGACGTCACGTTCTTCCCCCACACCCTGCTGCCGCTGCACGTCTTCGAGGCGCGCTACCGCGCGATGGTCATGGACGCGCTGGAGCGCAATCGCCGGCTGACGGTGGTGCGGCTGCAGCCCGGCTACGAGGCGGGCTACGCCGGCAAGCCGCCGGTGTACGCCGTGGGCGGCCTGGGCGAGATGGTGTCGTGCGAGCGCCTGGCCAACGGCCGCTACAACATCCTGCTGCGCGGTGAGTGTCGCGTGCGGATCGAGGGCGAGCTGCCGACCGACACGCTCTACCGCATGGTGCGCGCGCGCCGGCTCACCGACGGCGAGGCCACGCGCGACGCCGGTCCGGCGCTGGCCCGCATCCGGGCCAGCTGCCGCGAGCTGCTGAGCGCGCTCTCGCGCCCGGCCGACCTGCTCGACACCGCGCTGGCCGAGGGCCAGGCTCCCGGCGTCATCGCCGATCGCGTGGCTGCCGCGGTGCTGCCGGACGTCGACCTCCGCCAGCAGCTGCTCGAGCTGCTCGACGTCGATGCGCGCGTGGCCCGGGTCGCCGATGCAGTGGAGGTGCTGGTACGCGAGCTGAAGGGCGGCCGCGAGTGAGCCGGGCGCCCCGCCTGCTCGTGGCGCTGGTCCTGGTGCTGCTGGCGGCGACGACGGTGGACGCGCGCGGGTGGTCGTGGCTCGGCGTGCGCATCCGGGACCTGAGCGAGCAGGAGATGGACGACATCGCCGGCCGGCACGGCCTCGGCGAGGGCTTCGGCGTCTTCATCGTGGAGGTCATCCAGGATACGCCGGCGGCGCGGGCCGGCATCCGTCCCGGCGACGTGATCGTCGCCCTCGAAGGTCGCCCCGTCACCGACACGCGCCTGCTCCAGCGCCTCATCGCGCGCGCGCCGATCGACAGCGACGTGCGCCTCACCGTGCTGCGCCGGGAGGGCCGGCAGGCGCTCGGCGTTCGGCTGATGGCAATGCCCAGCGGCGTCGCCGGCGAGCGCATCGCCGCGGAGTTCGGCTTCGTGCTGCGCGAGGCCGACAGCGCGGGCGGCGAGGGCGTGCGGCTGATGGCCGGGCCGCCCTCGGTGTCGTTCGTCGGCAAGGGCGGCTCGGCCGAGAAGGCGGGGCTCGAGGTCGGTGACGTCATCGTGCAGGTCAACGAGCACGCCGTGCTGACGCGGGATGCCACGCGGGAGGCGCTGAGCGACGTGCCGCTGGAGCGGCCGTTGCGGCTCACGGTCCGGCGTGGCGAGGAGCGCATCCCGCTCACGCTGTCGCCCCCGGAGTCGCGTCCCTAGCGGTGACGATCCGCGCCCGGCTGCACGCGCAGTTTCCCGGCGCCTCCGGCCGCGGGATCAAGCAGTGGCTCGAGCAGGGACGCGTGCGCGTCAACGGCGTCGTCGTCCGTCGCGGCGATGTACCGGTGGCGGCGGGCGACCGCGTCGAGCTCGGCGTGCCGCCGCCGGAACCGATCCCCCCACCGCTGCGCCTGGTCCACGAGGACGCCGAGGTGCTCGTGATCGACAAGCCGCCGGGGCTGCTCACGATCGCCGATGCCAGCGAGCGCGAGCGCACGGTGTACCGCCTGCTGCGCGACTGGATGGAAGGCCGCGACGCCGGGCGCGTCTTCGTCGTCCATCGTCTGGACCGCGAGACCTCGGGCCTGCTCGTCTTCGCGCGCACCGGCGCCGCCAAGGCGGCGCTGCAGGCCCAGTTCGCCGCGCGCACGCCCGAGCGCCGCTACGTCGCCCGCGTCGAGGGTGTGCTCCGCGACGACGGCGGCACCCTGACGACGCGCCTGGCGCAGGATCGCGGGCTCAGGGTGCGGCCCACGCGCGATGCGCGAGTCGGCCGCGAGGCCATCACCCGCTACCGGGTGCTCGGCCGCGAGGCGGACTCCACGCTCGTCGAGCTCAGCCTGGTCACGGGGCGGCGTGCCCAGATCCGCGCTCAGCTCGCCGAGCTCGGCCATCCGATCGTGGGTGATCGCACGTTCGGCAGCCGCCGCGATCCGCTGCGCCGCGTGTGCCTGCACGCCACGCGGCTCGGCTTCGTGCACCCCGGCGGGCGGCGCATGGCCTTCGACAGCCCGGCGCCTTCGGCGTTCCGTCTGCCGCCGGCCGGCCAGCGCCCCCGACGCGGGCCATCCCGGCCGTCCCGCGGCGATTGCGCGCGGGATGGCCGGCGCATACCCTAGCGCGGATGCATCGCGCGCCGGGGAGGGCGCTGGGCTCATGAGCCTCACGCTGCAGCAGGCGACGACGATCGTGGAGGCGGCGCTGCGCAAGGGACGCGAGACGGCGTGCGCGCCACTGGCCGTGGCGGTGCTCGACGCCGGCGGCCATCTCAAGGCGTTCGCGCGAGAGGACGGCGCCGGGATCATCCGGCCGCAGATCGCGGTTGGCAAGGCGTGGGGCGCGCTCGGCATGGGCTTCGGCTCGCGGACCCTGGCCCGGCGCGTGGCCGAGCAGCCCCAGCAGCAAGCCTTCTTCGGCGCGCTCAACGCGATGTCCGACGGACGCGTGGTGCCCGCGGCGGGCGGCGTGCTCATCCGCGACGCCGGCGGCGCCGTGCTGGGCGCGGTCGGGATCTCGGGCGACGTGTCGGACAAGGACGAGGCCTGTGCCCTGACCGGCATCGCGGCGGCTGCGCTGGTGGGCGATCCCGGGACGTGACGCCGCCGCCACCTTTCGCCTGGCCCCGATGGCGCTGGCTCAGGCCCCTGCGCTCCGTCGCCCACGACCGATCGGCTGGAGATCGTCGGGCCGCTCCGGGCAGGTCTGGCCGTAGCGCTCTGCTACTATCGGCGCCATGATCGTGCTCGGCATCTCGGAAACGCACTGCGCGACGGCCGCCATCCTCCGGGACGGCGTGGTCGTCGGCTGCGCCTCCGAGGAGCGCTTCACGCGACTCAAGAACGACGCCGGCTATCCGCGCCTGGCGATCGACGCGCTGCTGCGCGAGCTGTCGATCACGCCGGCCCAGATCGACCTGGTGGCGCTGGCCGGACGCCGCGCGTACGCGCGGGAGTGGATGAACCGCGTGCTGCACGACGCGGACTACGCGCGCGAGTACTACGGCGTGCGGCTCACCGAGCCGCGGCGCGGCTTCGGCAAGCGCGCGCGCAAGCTCGGCGCGCGCCTGGGCCTGATCGATCCCGCCCGCGGCAAGTTCACGCTCTCCGAGAGCGAGCGGCTGGGGCTGGTGACCGATCACCTGCGGCTGGGCACGGAGCGCATCGTCACGCTCGACCATCACACCTGTCACGCCGCCGCCGCGTACTTCGGCGCCCCGTTCGAGGGCGCCCCGGCGCTGGTGCTCACCAACGACAACTCCGGCGACGGGCTGTGCGCCACCGCCTCGCGCGGAGCCGGGACGACGCTGACGCGCCACGAGGCGTCGTCGAGCGCGCCGGGCTCGCTCGGCTCGTTCTACTCGTTCCTGACCCTCGTGCTCGGCATGAAGTTCGGCGAGCACGAGTACAAGGTGATGGGACTCGCCCCGTACGGGCCGGCCGGGGCGGTGCAGCGCGCCACCGCGGCGCTCGGCGAGGTCTTCGGCCTCGTCGAGGACACGCCGGCCCGCTTTGCCTGGCGCCGCTCGGGCGGCCGCTACACGCTGCTGATGGACGCCACGCTCGGCCTGCGCTTCGACGCCATCGCCGGCGGCGCCCAGCAGGTGGTCGAGGACGTGCTGCTGCGGTGGGCGCGGCTCATGCGCGAGCGCCACGGCGGCGATCGCCTCGCGCTGGGCGGCGGCGTCTTCATGAACGTCAAGGCCAACATGCGGCTGGCCGCCGAGGAATGGGTGCGCGACCTGTTCGTCTTCCCGTCGTGCGGCGACGAGTCCAACGCCGTGGGCGCCGCCTATCTCGGCTACCTCGATCTCTGCGCGCGGGCCGGAACCGCCGCCCGCCCGGCCCCGTTTGGACCGGCCTACATGGGCCCGTCGATCGACGACGCCGAGGTGGAGGCGCTGGTGCGCGAGCGCGATCTGGGCGCCCGCCATCGGGTGAGTGAGCCCGCACAGATCGAGGAGCGCATCGCCGAGCTGCTGGTGAGCGACGGCGTCGTCGCCCGCTGCGCCGGGCGCATGGAGTTCGGCGCCCGCGCCCTCGGCAACCGCTCGATCCTCGCCAACCCGGGCGACCATCGCGTGGTCACGCTGATCAACACGATGATCAAGGCCCGCGACTTCTGGATGCCGTTCGCGCCCAGCGTCCTGCGCGAGCGCGAGGGCGACTACATCGTCAATCCCAAGGGACTGGCCTCGCCGTACATGATGCTGGCGTTCCCGACCAATCCGAAGCGGCGCGACGAGATCGTCGCCGCCGTGCACCCCCAGGACGGCACCGCGCGCGCCCACCTCGTCGACGAGGCATGGAACCCCGGCTACCACCGGGTGATCCGCGAGTTCGAGCGCCGCACCGGCACCGGGGCCGTGCTCAACACCTCGTTCAACCTGCACGGCGAGCCCCTGGTGAGCTCGCCCGCCGACGCCGTGGATACCTTCGAACGCTCGGGGCTGCCGCACCTGGCCCTGGGCCGCTTTGTGATCTCCAAGAAGTAGCCCGGCCCCCCACCCCCACCGAGGCAGGAGGACGCACGATGCTGAGCGAATTCCGGACGTTCATCATGCGCGGCAACATGGTCGACCTGGCCGTGGGTATCGTGATCGGCGCCGCCTTCACCGGCGTGGTCACCTCGTTCGTGAACGACCTGCTGATGCCGCCGATCGGCCTGCTGCTCGGCCGGGTGGATTTCGCCAACCTGTTCGTCACGCTCGGCAGCGGCTCGTTCCCGACGGTGGCCGCCGCCAAGGCCGCGGGCGTGCCGACCCTGAACTACGGCATCTTCATCAACACCCTCATCAACCTGCTGATCGTGGGCTTCGCAGTGTTCCTGGTCGTCAAGCAGGTGAACCGCCTGCGCGGTCCCGAGCCTGTCACCGCGCCGACCACGCGGGACTGCCCGGCCTGCACGATGGCGATCCCGCTCCGGGCCCGGCGCTGCCCGCACTGCACCTCGGAGGTGGCGCCGAAGTAAGGTGCCCGAGCTCTACGACGCGATCGGGCGCGGCTACCGGACACACCGCCGCCCCGATCCGCGTCTGGGCGCCGCCGTCGCGCGCGCCCTGGGCGAGGCGCGGACGGTGGTGAACGTGGGTGCGGGCGCCGGCTCCTACGAGCCGGCCGATCGCGCCGTGCTGGCCGTCGAGCCGGCGGCGGCGATGATCGCCCAGCGGCCGCCGGGGAGCGCGCCGGTGGTCCAGGCCTCGGCGACGGACCTGCCGCTGCGCGACGGTGCCTGCGACGCGGCGATGGCGGTGCTGACGATCCATCACTGGCCGGACCGCGCACGGGGGCTCTCCGAGCTGCGCCGCATCGCCCGCCGGCGTGTGGTGCTGCTCACCTGGGATCCGATGTCCACGCCCTTCTGGCTGGAGGAGTACGTCCCCCAGGTGTGGATGCTCGATCGGCCGATCTTTCCCACGATGGACGAGCTGCGCCGCGAGCTGGGATCGATCGAGGTCCAGCCGCTGCCCGTCCCTCACGACTGCGTCGACGGGTTCATGGGCGCGTACTGGCGCCGGCCCGCGTCCTATCTCGATCCCGACGTGCGCGGCGCGATGTCGACGTTCAGCAAGATCGCCGATGCCGGCACGGGCCTGGCCCGGCTGCGCCGCGATCTCGACGACGGCTCGTGGCGCAGGCGGCATCGCGCGCTGCTGGAGCTCACCGAGCTCGACCTGGGCTATCGACTGGTCATCCACGACCGCTGAGTGACGGCGCCGCGAACGACCGCGCCGCGAACGACGGCACTCGTGAGCGCGGCGGTCTCCGCCGCGCTCGCGCTACATGCCCCCGCCGCCGCCCGCCTGGTGATCGCACACCGTGGCCATCCAGCTGCCGCCGGAGCGCGTGCACTCGGCCTGCGGCGTCATCGCCGGAGCCGGTGGGAGCGCGCAGCCCCCGAGCGTGAGCCCGACGGCGATCAGCAGCGCGACACCCGACGCCAGCACGGCGTCGCGGTGGCGTCTCCCGAGCGAGCCCGGATGGTTCCGCGGGCTCACGGGGTCTCGCTAGTAGCCGCGCGCGCGGTCGACGACGTGCTGCAGCGGGCGCCCCCGCAGCCAGCGCGCCAGGTTGTCGTTGAACACGGGCGCGATCTCCTCGGCCGTGCTGGGTCCGGCGACGTGCGGCGTGATCACGACATTGTCGAGCGACCACAGCGGATGATCGGCGGGCAGGGGCTCGGTGGGGAAGACGTCGAGGATCGCGCCGGCGATCCGCCGCTCCTGCAGGGCAGTGAGCAGCGCGGCCTCATCGACGACGGCGCCCCGGCCGATGTTCAGCAGCCACGCGCCCGGTCGCATCGCCCGCAGCGCGGCCTCGTCGATGAGACCGCGCGTCTTCTTCGTGAGGGGCACGACGACCACCACGAAATCGGCCGCGGCCAGCGCCCGGGCCAGGTGACCGGGGCGGTAGACGTGCTCCACCGCCGGCACGCGCACGCCCGAGCGGCTCACGCCGAGCACGTGCATGCCGACCGCGCGGGCCACCCGGGCGATCTCGCGGCCGATGTCACCGACTCCCACGAGCGTCAAGGTCTTGCCGCGCAGCCGTCCCGGCAGCACGGTGTCGATCCAGCGTCGCTCGCGCTGGGCGGCGCGATAGACCTCGGTCTTCTGGGTCACCCACGAGCACCAGCCGAGGACATACTCGCTCATCCACGGGCCGAAGATCCCCGGTGCTCGCGTGATCACCACGCGCGAGGGTAGCTGGGGGATCAGCGCCCAGTCCACACCGGCGCCCATCGCCTGCAGCCAGGTCAGGCGCCTGGCCTTGCCGTAGAGGACGGCGGGTGGCTTCCAGGCGTAGGCGACCTGGACGTCGCCGATCACCGCGGCGGCATCGGTCTCCGTCGCGCACACGTGCAGGTCGACACGCCGATCGGATGGTACGCGGATGAGCCGGGCATACGCCTCGGCCTCATCGGGGTGATAGACGAGGACGGAGACCGGATCGGCGGGCGGAGTCGTCATCAGGCACCCAGCTTCGCCAGGATCGCGTCCTCGGCGGCGAAGTCCACCTCGCGCCGGTCGAGGCCCTCGCGGCGATACCAGGCCAGGGTCTCGGCCAGTCCCGCCGCCAGCGAGTAGCGCGGCCGCACGCCCAGCTCCTGGCGCACGCGCGTCGTCGTGTACACGGCGTGGCAGTCATAGACGAGGTTCTGGCCGAAGGCCACCGGCTTGCCGCCGGCCGGCGTCGGCACGGAGATCAGCCGGAGCGGCACGCCCATCACCTCGGCGATGAGCTCGGCGAAGCCGGCCTGGGTGATCGCCTCCTCGCCGGTGACGTTGTAGCCGCGCCCGAAGGCCGCGGGGTTGCCCAGCATCGCGACCATCGCGTCGGCGAGATCGGCCACGTGACCGAACTGGCGCAGCCAGCCGCCGGCGTCGGGCAGCAGCACCGGGCGGCCGCGGCCGAGCCGGTCGAAGAAGAAGGTCTCGTTGTTACGGGTGTTGAGCGGGCCGTAGACGTGGGTCGGCCGGACGATCGTCACCGGCGTGCCGCGCTCGCGGTGGCGGGCCAGCAGGACATCCTCGCCCTCGATCTTGTTCTTCGCGTACTCGCCCCAGTAGAGGTTGCGCGGGGTGTCCTCGTCGAAGGGGATGGGCCGGGCGTGATCGTAGACGCGCCCGGTCGAGACGAACAGCACGTGGCCGACCGCGGCCGGCGCGTCGATCAGCGCCTGGACGTCGGCGCCGAGCGTCGGCGCGTAGGTGACGTCGACCAGCGCGTCGAACCGCTCGCCGGCCAGCACCTTGGAGAGTGCGGCGTGGTCCTTGCGATCGGCCACGAGCGTGCGCACGCCGGCCGGCACCCGTCCGGGCTGGCGGCCGCGGTTGAGCACGCTCGCGCGATGGCCCTCGCGGAGCAGCGCCTGGACCAGGTGCAGGCTGATGAACTCGGTGCCCCCGGCGACGAGGACGTGCACGTCAGCCGAGCGAGACCGCGACGCAGGTCGTGGTGCGCGTCACCCCGTCGATGGTGCCGATGGCGTCGGTCACCAGGCGGCCGATCGCGTCCAGCGAGGCGGCCTCGATCTGGGCGATGAAGTCGTAGGGACCCGTCACCGCGTCGAGGTGGGCCAGCCCCTCGCCGCCGCCGGCGATGCGGCTCAGCTCCTTCTTCACGGCCTTGGTCTTGCCGGGCGCCGTCTCGATCAGCACGAATGCCTTCATGCCCTTGCGCGATGTCTTGCTCGCCATGATGTGCCTCGGTGCGCTCACCGCACGGGGGCGGCGAGCATGTTGGCCAGCGTCGCGCGGAACGACGCGGGCCGTTCGAGTACCTTGCTGCCCTCGAGGTCGACGCGCGTGCCGCGCTCCTCGACGTGGTTGGCGGGATCGAAGCGGACGACGAGCCGCTGGTGCACCGGGCCCAGACGCAGGGTGAGCGACTCGCCCACGCTCTCGTCGCCGAGCCGGGCCACGATGACGAAGAGCCCGGCGTCGTCGGTGTGGCCCAGGTACGAGAAGCCGGTCTTGTCGCGGACCAGCGCCACGGTCTGGCCGGGCTGCGGCTTGCCGGCGGTGTCCTTGACGTAGCCGAGGACCGTGTAGCGATAGAAGATCTCGTGCTCGGCGACCGCCGGCGTGGCCAGCGTGAGCGTCAGCACCAGCAGCGCCAGCGCGCGCCGTCTCATGCGCCCTCGGCCATCGATCGCAGATGGTTCTGCAGCAGGGTGCGGTGGCACTGCTGGGGATCGGGACATCCGCACAGCAGGGTGACGGGCCCGCGCGCGGCCAGCTCGTGCAGCTGGGCCAGCGCCGCCACCGCCTCGGGCCGCCCGAGGCCGGCCAGGTAGCGCGGCGTGTACTGGGCCCAGGTGATCTTGCCGTCGAGATAGCTGCGCAGCAGCGGCACGATCGGCGCCAGCTCGCGCAGCCAGACATCGACGCGGTCGCGACGGATGCCGCGCGGCCAGTAGCGCATGACCAGCACGCGTGTGCCGTCGGCCGAGCCGGCCGGCTCGTAGATCCGCTTGGTCGCGATGCGATCAGCGCGCAGCCGGCCAGCGGACGACCCCGACGAGGTGCTGCCCGGGGAGGCGGCCGGCGACGCTCGCCGCGCTCTCGGACTCGGCGCGGCCGTCGAACGGCGGGTCGCCGAGCGCTTCGAACGCGGCCTGACAGCGCTGTGCGCCGGACGCGAGCGACTGGACTTTCGGGCGGGCGCCATCAGTGCCGTGCTCCGCCGCCGGCCGTGGCCGTCAGGCCGGCGTCGATCACCAGCACCTGGCCGGTCACCCAGCGCGACTCGTCGCTCGCCAGGTAGACCGCGCCCCAGCCGACGTCCCACGCCGTGCCCTCGCTGCCGAGCGGGGTGGCGCGCCGGCGCCGCTCGCGCGCCTCGGGCCCGAGGTCCTCGACCATCGGGGTCCACACCGTGCCGGGCGCGATCGCGTTCACGCGGATGCCCTGGGGGCCGAGCTGGACGGCCACGCTGGTGACGAAGCCGATCACGCCGGCCTTGGCCGCTGCGTAGGCGGTGCGGCCGTAGCCGCGCAGGCCGGCGACCGAGGAGATGCAGATGATGGAGCCGCCGCCGCGCCGCTCGAGCGCGGGCACCGCAGCCTGGGTCGTGAGCAGCATCGACTTGAGGTCGACCGCCATGATGCGGTCCCACTCCTCCTCGGTCGTCTCCATGACGTCGTGCCGCGACTCGATGCCGACGTTGTTGTGCACCACGTCCAGCCCACCCCAGCGATCCACGGCCGTTGCCACCATGGCCCGGCAATCGGCGGCGCGCGTGACGTCGCCGGCCACGGGTTCGGCCTCGCCCCCCTCGGCGCGGATCAGCTCGGCGGTCTCGGCCGCCCGGTCCTTGACCGCGTCGGCGCACACCACGCGCGCCCCCTCGCGCGCGAAGAGGATCGCGGCCGCCTTGCCGTTGCCGACGCCCGGTCCACGGGAGCCGGCGCCGGTGACGAGCGCGACCTTGCCGGCGAGCCGTCCACTCATGGGCGCATTTCACTACAGAGCGTGGGCGAAGTCACTCGGGGCCGTTGGCCGCGAGGCTAGCGGGGCGGGCGCGGCCCAGGATAGCCGTCCCAGCTCAGGCGCGAGCCGTCGACGGCGAAGCCGGCCTCGACGAAGGCGGCGAACGCCTCGGTGTTGCGGATGGGCTGGCCCTCCCAGCCGAGGACCTCCAGGCGCCGCACCGGTCGCAAGGTCAGCGGGCGATCGAGCATCGCCTGCAGCGCACGCACGACGCCGGGCAGATCGACGGGCTCGTAGCCGGAGAGCGGTGTGAGCTCGCGCCCGTAGTTCTCGGCGAGCAGCACGGGCCGGCCGGCCCGCAGCACCAGCCAGGCGTGCGGCAGGCGCGCCACGCTGATACGCCCGCCGTCGCGGCGCGAGAGCGGCCACACGCGGCCCCACAGGTTCGCAGGATCCGTGAGGTTGACGAGCACGTGGGGCTCGGCCCGGCGCGCCGGTGGCGTGGCCAGCTCCGCCAGCGCGTCCTCCAGCGCGTACTGCTCGCCCGAGAGTCCCTCGACGAAGTAACCCCGCACGACCTCGCCGCCGTACTCCATGCGGAGCAGGACGTGTCGCAGGGTGGCCCAGTCGCCGCGAGCCACCTCGCGGGCCACGACGCCGTGGCGCGCCAGCAGGAGCTGGGCCCGC
>Ga0310811_10001864_pt1 | contig 26191 bp, 30 predicted proteins | sample YCmetagenome_FD_207642 | JGI IMG/M metagenome (GOLD analysis project Ga0310811, IMG submission 207642) | Soil microbial communities from experimental microcosm in Duke University, North Carolina, United States - YC | ecosystem: Engineered > Artificial ecosystem > Soil microcosm > Unclassified ... | reverse complement strand
ACGTGTACCGTCCGAACCTCCTATAAAGGTGTGGACTTGTGCGTCGGTCGTGCCGAAGAGTTGACCGACAGTAATTCTATAACCTATAGGTTGGAAGCCAGCGTTAATTTGCCTTAGCCCCGCAACATCAAAGGTGGTTAGCGCCCTATAATAGCTCATGATTTAATCCATTCGTCATCGCCTTCAAGACGGTAGTATTTTACGCCGTCGATAACCTTGTGTTCTTTTTTGCGTTTCATAGTCCTCCTTAAGTTCTACAGATTAGGTAGCCTTCAAAATATGTTTGATCTAGCGTGCCATTAATAGTACTTGTCGATACCTGGGAGTGATTTGTGTATAATTCTACATAATCGCTAGCAGTTAAACTTAAGAAAGCACTAACATTGGATGTAATGGTATTCGCACCACCCGTATTATTGCTTGCCCAGCTCCCTCGCTTCGCTATAACACCATTTTTGAAAAGCTTAGCAATTATTACATTACCGTTACCGATGAAGGTAGTAGCTGCAGCATTAAAAAAATAGAATCCAGTTACTGGTGCAACGTACCTAAAGTTTGTAACATTATCATAATTACTATTAGTATCAAACAACTCTGTCTGGCATGTTATTTTAACATCAGCATTAGCTACGGTCTGACCAGAAGACAGATAAGCACTAAACTTATAAGGGTTACTATCCGTAGTTAATAATGATTTATTAATCCCACTCAACTTAGCGGATGTAACTGCCGCATCAGTAATAGCCGCCGTAGTTACCGTATTAGTGGGTAACGCTGTACCAACTAATAAGTTACTGCGAGTAATCTTCTTAGTACTATTTGTATTAATATCTTTTATGAGTAAAAGATCACCCTGGTTTGGTGCTGTCGAAGCGGTGTAGTCCCCAAATTTTGGCATTTATATTTCTCCTTGTTCTATACTTTAATTATAACAGTTTACTATTCCTAGGGGGCAACAGGCACGGTTTCATTTTCCTGCAGCTTGAGGCTTCTCCTCAGATCCTCAAGTCTCTTATTGGTATTGTCGGGTAATGTATCTAACTGAAGAGTAATCGCATCAGGCGTGTAGTTAAAGGCGACAATCTGCATTGTTACAGAGTCAACATAGTTACCGAAGTTCCTAAAAGCCACTACCTCGCCGACCTTAATACTTTCAATATCATATGTTTTGTCGAGGATTGTTACAGTCGATCGGTACTGTACTTTATTATTATCATTTATCTCACCTTCAGACAATATTTGTGCTGAAGCATCTAACGTCACACGGTTATCTGACAAGCGCTTCAAGCCACGTCGGGTGTTAGCAGCGGGGGTAGCCGTATATCTATTATACAAAGCGGGGTCGCCGCCACCTGTGAAAATCACGTCATTCACCACATCCCCGATGTATGAGCGGAGATTGAGTGATTGTATATGCTTGCCTAGATAGAAGTAATGGTGAGGGGTGCTTGCTTTTTGTCTAAACACTACCTCATTAGTACCAAGGTCAACGTGCCAGTACCAACCAGTGGGAGCTAGTTCGACTGACTTCTTAATTAGCTCCAAGTAGGTGTTTGATTTGAATGTGTAGCTTACTACCGTACCAGTCAGGTCAATCGTAGCTGCGGTATATGTCGTGAATGTATTAGAGGATTGTGCAATAAATAAGTCCATACCCCCCTTCACAATGTTTGACGGGTCATATGAATTAAAAGCTACCGTTGTATTAGCGCCACTCATAACCGGGTATTGGTCAAGATCAAACCCGTAACTCATTAATTGGACTTGGGTCGTTTCAGAATTACCGTATTGAATGTTTATCTCACTGACAAACCCTGTAAATCTTCTCACTCCATTCGGAGAGCCAGTCGTGCCTATAATTTGCTCACCATTTTCATCAAGAATATACAAGCTATTCTCATCTAAGATCGCTGCTTCTTCCCCGTAATAAACATACAGATCAACTCGATAGTTATGGTCAAGATCCGAGCCAGCACCTACTTTATTACGGCTCTCGGTCGATGTGAGTATGGTGTTACTGTTCTCATCATTTATAATAGCCCCCGTTTCGTCAAGCATAGTGCTAAAGTCAACCACACGGCTATCTGAGTTACGAGCCAGCGTAACAGACATACTTGAACCGGCCGAGTTAAGTTCTTCGCTCCAGCTAGGGTCACTTACCACGTCATCCCACACCCCTAAGAATGTATTGCTTGTATCGTACACTTTATACAAATAGCGCTTCTCTTCTATGCGTGAGGGGTCTTGGCGTTGAATACCGAGTACGTTACCAGAAAAGGTGAGTGTACCAGAGGCAGAACGATAAGCCTTCAGTTTTCTTGTAGCCCCACCGGAGAAGACAAGAGTGCCAGAGGCAGATTTAGTGTAGGTATTTATATTGACACTGTCGAATAATCCGGTTGTTAAACCAACCACACTCGCATTTGTCCCCGCCCCAAGCTCTGCCTTAAGGGCAGTAATATTAAAATGTCCCTCGTCGGCGATACCCCTCACTGTCCAATTCACCCCGTCTGCCGAAGTCTCCCAATATACGTAGGGGGTTGCATGACTAATTTGCCACCATAAATGAGTCGTCGGGCTATAAGTCGTAAAATTTGTGTAGAATGACCCGCCATAGAACTCTGTCATATAAAGACGAGTCCCACTTTGGCTCATCAAAAAAAACTCTGTACCCGCTGTATTTTTTAGTTTTAGGTATGTTTCAGCCGATGGAGAACTGGAAATTGTCTGAACAACCTTCACTTTCAATAGGCTGTTTGTTAAATCATAGGTATTGTCTGAAGTAACCGCTCCGTAAGCTTGGCTAGCGGAATTTACAGGGGTAACAATAAGCTGGTCGTTTTGTGTAACAGTTACTCCGCCAGACGTTGATACATCCCACAAGGCGGTGTCTATTGAAGTACCGTTAAAACCATCCCGGAGGGTGGTAAAAATCGCCATGTTAACTTCCTGCTAGGCTTATTTGTATGTTACCGATAGGAAACGTTATCTCGTCACCAGATATAACCGCACCAACGCTGCTCAGAGAGCCGAATACACGCAGGGTGCCACCAGTTACAGCAGTCCTAATGCCATAGTGGGTAATCGTTGCTGTCGGTAGTCCTGAGAAAGTAACAATGCCAGAGTTAGACATTGAACCTGCCGTGATCGAGCCAAAGGTAATCGGTTGTCGAGCATAAGACCCTCCAGTTACTTCAGTACCAGTGTCGGCGATAGTCGGGTCGCTAGTATACAAACTTAAGTGAGGCGTTGAGCCTGTAATTAAGCCTAATATGCTAGCGATATAGCTGGTTGAGGGGAAAGCACTCATTTAATAACTCCTTTACTTAAGTATAGCATTTACACAAGTCTCGCTTGATAGGTGGCAGTCAGATCGAACGATCGGGTGGTGAAACTGTCGCTATAGCTAAGCGAGTTAGCACCTGTCTCAAACTGAGGGAACATACCAGTGAAATCTACTACGGCACCATTTACTCTTGCCTCTAGCAAGTCGCTGTCAATTGTTAATATATCTCCGTTCGCCCATGTCCGGTTAATGGTAATACCTTGGTTAGTACGAGCATTTAATATAGTAACGTCCTGCAATGTAGCACCAGTTACAGTATTAAGGGTATAGGTAATAAGCGGATAGGCAGTTGATGAGCCACCAATTTCAAACGTGGTTGAGGTAGTTGACGAAGTAATGCCTGTCAATGTGAATATAGTTGTCTCGTCTTGGTTACGTCCAATGGGGTCGCTAGCTATGAATACGATCTCTACTAATGCCTGTACCCCGAGCCAAGAGTAATTAAATTCATTCATAGTAGCGGTGTACTCAGTAGTTTCACCACCCTGGGAAACAACTAACAAGCCGTTTTGTGGTTGTACTAGTGCTTTAATGAAGGTTAATAACACTTCGGTGTCTGCCCTACTGCCACCACATACTTCCATATATATCCGAATGTCTTTAGCAGAATACTCACTTGATGTAATGATCGAAAGGTCACGACGTGCCAACTTGTTAATTTTAATCTCCCGCTTGGGCAACTTGTTAAAATCATGGTTATAAAGATCAATACCAGTAAAGACTGACAAATCATTGCCCGCAAAGCTGACTGAGTAAGGATCCATTATGCATACCTCGTTTGAGGCACTAAGCCCTTACCAATGACTTCTTGATCACCAGTTAGCCGTTGAATAACCCTGTCTGCGTCAACCTCAGAGCCTATGGTGATGGAGTTTATATTATTCACGATACTATTACCGCCTTTCATTTGCGCTGAGTCTAGCGAGCCGAGAGAGCCTGACGGGGAAGACGTACCCTGCCCCCCGACACTGCCCAGCATGCTACCCATCGAGTTACTAGCAAGTGCGGCGTTGTTGTCTATACCTTGGGCGAAACCAAGCACGACATTTTTACCTATATCTGCGAATACTCTGGAGGGAGAGTGGATGTTGAGCGCACTTTGTGCAGCCTTGGTAACACTACTAGCAAGATCAGAAGCGGCGCTTATAGCCCCGCCTATAGCGCTTTTAATACCGTTAATTAGGCCGTTAACTATATTTTTCCCAGCACTAACAAGCCAATCACCAGCCCCAGCAAATACACCCTGTATAGTTTGTGGTAGTTTGTTCATCCAACCTATAGCTGTATTAAAACCACCCACAACAGCACCGACAAATTGTGCCATTGCTGCCGTTACTGCGGCCGATAGCTGGAAATAAGCGGCTATAAGTGATGAGATGAAACCTATAACACGAGCAACTATTACTATAACTGTAGTTACTATAGCTATGAATCCTACAATAGCCCCTACGACTAGGCCTAAGGGTATTAATAATGCATATAAAACTACCTGTAGTAATTGAGTCTGAGATATATATGGGCTAAGCACCGCTGTTATTGTGTTAATGCTAGCAATTATCTGATCCCAGGCGGTTTTGAGTTGCCCCATTACGAATGCTGCTACTTGTTGCAATATAGGCAATATATATGTAACGAATATGTTGTATAAGTTAGTAAATGTTATGCCTACCTGGTCGGTGACTGGTTTAATAAATGCCATAGCTTTACCGAATATATCAAATTGTAATTGTAAGTATACTAAGCCTGCTATCAGGGCCACAACAGCAGCTGCTATCAGCCCTACAGGGTTAGCGCTAGCAGCTATAGAAAACCCAATGGCAGCTACTTTTGCAGCCACAAACGCAACTGCGAGTGAAGTTATACCAGATACTACTACACCAATGTTATTGACTATCCATTTAAAACCATCCAAGACTATAGGCAGTGCGGCTTGGGCGAAGTCGCCAATAGCTTGCCCCATCTTTTTAAATCCGCCTATTAGACCAGGGTCTTTCATTATAGTTGTTAGGGTACCCATCATCACCACCAAACGACTCCCAAGCCCGCCATTCACGAACTGACCACTGTCTTTATCTACTCCTAAAATAGCATCACCAATGTTTCTGAAAGCAGTTTGAAGCCTTACGCCCATACCAACTATCGTGTTAGCTTGCCCAGCCATAGCGTCTGCTGGGATACCTTTGTCCATAGCTTTAAATAACTGATCAAAACTTATATCGGTGTTTCTTAAACTGTTATCTAGTTTAAAACCTGCTTTAGTAAGGTTGTCAAAATCGATACCTGTTAGTCTGCCGGTCGATCCAACACGACCTACTATTTGGCTCAGATCGTCCCAAGTTGAAAGCCCTAGGCCGACAGATCGAGACATAATCTTTACATGGTCGGTCAGTTGATCGGTATTGTCTCCCATTATCTTCAATCCCTGGGCGGCGGCGAATAAATCTTTGCGGTTGAAAAGGACACCTAAATCAGATCGAGCATAGGCAACTAGTTCGCTAAGCGTTTTACTAACCTTGCCAGTATCTTTTTCATAGGCTCCCAGAGCTACTGTTGCTTGCTGCACGGCACTTACTTGGTCCCAAGAAGCTTTAGTCATAGCTCCTATGCCGACGGAGCCAGTTGTCCCTATAATAAGGGCGCTTTTTAGTATTCTGCCAAGACCATCAGCTACCGTACCGAATGAGTCAGACGCTTGTGAAGCGAAGTTACGGAAACCACCTCCCGCAGATCTCTCCACGCTATCAGCTACTTGGCTAGCTCGACTCTCTACAGTAGCGGCATCTTTAGCAAAATTACTCGTATTAATTCGAGCATCGTATTCAATCGAGCCGACATTATCCATTAGATGTCCGCCTTCATATCTCTTACGAGATCAGCCGTTGCTTTTTTAAATACTTGGCTAGGCTTCTTTGACTGTGCAGAACTTGCACCTATTAAAGAAGCTCGTGCATCACTAAAAGCATACCGTGAGTCTATCTTTCGGGCAGCCAGTATTAACCAAGTAGCCGTATCGGTATCTATCTCATTGTCTAATATAGCCCTAACACCTCCCCATCCATAGTGTTTACCAAACTCAGCTATAAAAAGATGGTAGTCATCAATAACAATCGCCTCCCTATTGGAGCGATTGTTATTGACCTTTTTCAAGTCTTCTGGCTTTATATCAAGATACTTGGGCATCTTTCTCTTCGGCCTGTTTCTTTATGTCTTCCATAATGGCGTAAATAACGCCAAGCGGTGTGCTGTTTACCCATGCAGTCACCTGAGAGTTATCGGGGGTACTATCACGGAATAGCTTAATGAATATCTTAAACATACGATCCTCTAGTTTTTCGTAAAGGTCATAGTCTTCTTCAACGGCGGTGCCACTTTCAATCTTTTTTTGTATCATTTCAGAACGACGCTTAGCCTGTCCTAGAGCTAACTCATCACCAGCACCCGGTGCTGTCATAGTCCATTCTTGACCATCAATCAGTATTTTCTTTGAACTGACATAGTTACTTGTTTTGATTTCGTACATTAAGACTCCTTCTTTATACTCCTAGTATAGCAAAACCACTTGACATACCGCTTCTGTTTTGGTAGACTCACTGTGTAATAAGAAAGGTTGTAATGATACAATACAAGGTACTAACACAAGCTGATAAGTTCTTTGGTGGTAAGTTTGACCCGATTAAACTAGAGCAACTATTGAATGAATACGCAAAAGCAGGGTGGCGAGTAATTGCCATAACTAGCCAAGATATGGCACAGGGCTTCAAATCTAATAATCGCCAAGAGATTGTCGTTGTTTTAGAATACGACAAATAAAAATAGCCCGAAGGCTATCTCTATACTTTAGTTACTAGCTGACTACAGTGGTATAATAAATACAAGAGGTAACAAAATACCTCCCGCTCGTCTAAAAGCAAATAGGAGGTATTTATGACTAGTATACAAAAAAGAAGAGCATACGTAAAACACGGCTTAACTAATACGCCTGAGTATAGAATATGGGCGTCTATGATCCAACGTTGTATTAATCAATATGATCAGGGTTATGTTAACTATGGCGGTAGAGGTATCACTGTTTGCGACAGATGGTTAAACAGTTTTATAGATTTTTACAATGATATGGGTAAGCGTCCAGACCCGTCATTATCGTTAGACAGAATTAAAAGTGACAAGGGGTACAGTCCTAGTAATTGCCGCTGGACTAACATTACAATCCAAAATCTCAATAAAAGACCATGGCGTATTAGTAGATCGGGCTATAAAGGCGTGCAGCAAAAGAGAAATAAGTATGCCTCAACTATATGGATGTGCGGAACGACACACTATATAGGTTATTTTGATACAAAAGAAGAAGCAGCCTATATGTACGACTGCTTCGCTCTTTCTCTATATGGCGATGAAGCCAGAACTAACTTTGAATATTACTAACTGACCACTGTCGTTTCTGTGGTTGCGTTGTAATAGCTATCTTGTGTTAGATTTCCAGTTCCTAATCTCGCTACATTCCCTGAACCATCCGGTTGCGCCATAATGGTGACTTCGATAGTGATATCGTCACTCGCATTGTAGGTTGGTGAGAAATTAAGCTGCGCCAATCCTGAGTAAATGTAAACATCGTTGTTATCCAGCGGTTCACACGTATAGTGGATATTCACTGGGCCAGCGTCGGTACTAACACAAGTATCAGAGTTGAAGATTACATTACCTGTAGTCTGTTCGCCCGATGGTGCGTTATATCGTCCTGGGAAGATGTTTTTTAGGTAATCCATTGATGGCAAGAACATAGTAAACGTTACAGTTGCTGTGTCCAATACACCGGATGGTTTAGTAAAAGTACCGCCAAGCGTTTCACGCTCACGTGTACCTTCGGTTAATTCTACTGATACTTCACTTAATAGTGACGCAGGTATAGTGATGTGGTTAATCGCTACTTCTGCTGGTCCGCCAAGTACACTCATTTTCTTACTCCAATTTCTGTCTTCTAAGAAGACTGTTTTTCATATATTATTTGCGCTCCCAGACGAAACAATACTCTATCATTTTCATCTAGTCCTAGATTCTCAATGTTGTCTATCGTCGTTATCCGGGCATTTTTGTACACTCTGTTACTCACGTTTTCGATTGTCGGAAGCTGGCATAGGTTGTCAAAGTTGCTGGCAAAGAACTCAGCGACTTTCTCTAGCTTGTCGTATCCCAGTAAATCACTAGAACCTCTAGAGTAAAGGTCAAAGCTTTGCACTGCTCTCTTCCTCCCATATGCTCGCTCGCCACCTCGTGAGAAGATAGCTAAACCGTTTTTGCCTAGCGGTAGCTTTTCAAAGAATAGGGTGGTATCCATAGCACCAAAGCCGTTGTCTTCCAAGTAAGCTAATAGGTGTAATGTTACCATCTATAATCCCTTTATATATCTTTTAAAGTTTCTGCTAGTCGAGTCACCCGCTCGTTCCAAATATTTCAGGGACGAGGGAGTTTTTTTGTTTTCATAGTGCCGCCTGCGTGCGTATGGTACCGAACCACCACCAAATATAACCTTGTAGTGCGCTTTACCAGCTCTATCTATGCGACCTGAGTTAACAAGCGCACGGGAGGCTTTCGGGGCTAAGACACTGGCAACCCGGTGGATGTCAGTCGCAGCGCTCAGAACTGCAAAGTCGAGTTTGCTCTCAGTCTCGGCAGCCCACTGCTTTATTGTAGAGGTAAATCTGACGGCGATGGCGCTATCTCCTCTTTCTTCACAGTGACTCTATAGAACTCAAGCTGCCCTCTGTCAAAGTCATAGCCTTCGGTTTGGCCTATAACCCTATATACAGTCTCTTTGCCGTCTTTAGTGACACGAATGCCATGTCCGACCATATTGTTGTCAATATCGGCTAGAAACGGCTCTGACGGCCTTACGTGGACAGTTGAGGCAGAGTCATGGGCTTCAACGTTGTCGGCCTGTAACATACCGTCCCTGAGTTTCACAACCCCATTAGCTGAATATTCTGCGGTAACAGTGTTGCCACCAGCTCTACTATCCAGCTTCAAGAATGTGTAATCAGTAGTAGTAAACAGGTCGAACATCGTCGCTCCATCTACAGACATCGCCGTGACGAATATAACCTTGCGAACATTGTGAGTATTTGTCTACTATAGAAGCATTAGACTCTACGAACTCATAGAACGTTGCGCTGTCCTTATACGTCACGCTAAAGTCTTCAATACTTTTACTTTTCACTTGACCATCTGTAGTTTGTCCCACAGAGTTCTGATTGAAAAGCCCCGCAAGAAGTAGTTGTAAATCGCTAGGCATAGGGTTAAATCCCCAATCAGCGTCTACAACTACGTTCTTACCTGTCTGCTTGCGGTCGAATTGGATGACGTTGTACCAAGAACCGTTAAACTTATCGTTCTGCTTTACGGTAAACTCAGTCGTTTCATTACCATCGATAGTAACTGAGGTAACATCTGTGAAAGGGTCTACATAAAGCGTCCGATAACCTGTCCTAGTTTCGTAGGTACGTTCGTCAGAATCACCGCATAGTGTCATACACAGCAGCTCTTCCAATCTTTCAGTAGCAATTTTAAGGTACGTTTTGAAATTGTCTGTTTCTAAGGTCGTGAGGGAGCGACCTAGTAACTTAGCTACTTGGGCTTCTGTTAACATATCACTCCCTTTCTATTAGCTTACTACTGGTACGAAGTCGATCAATACGAATGACGTATTAAGTACTGGCTTACCGACAATGTCAGCGTTCGCACGTAGTGCAGAAGCGTCTGATGTGTAAAGGTTAAGCGAACCGACTGAGGCTTCTCGTGAGAACAGAGTCTCAAGGCCACCTCTAGTAACAAGGTCGTAGTCACCCATGACACCCATAATAGCGTTACCATCAGGGACATACTGAGAGATAACTACATTGAAAGTACCAAGCGCACCGGCAGATACTTGCTGACCAACGACGGTAAAGACGTTACGGCCTTGAGTATCAACAGTGGTAGCCATCATGCCCCAAGTCTTGCGGTTGGCGATGATGGTAATTTGCTCGTCGCTCTCAATCAAACCATAAGCCCGGCCTAGACCAGCTTGCGTATCAGCAGCACCGAAGGTAGCTACGTTAACGATACGACCAGCGGCGATCATGGCAGGGACAATACCGGTAGCAGGGAAAGTGTCACCGCCTACTGTAGTAGCGCCAGCGAAAGAGACAATAATCTTATCTTCAAGCTTAGCCCACTCTTTAGCGATATAGCTAACAATTTGTCCATAGATAGCGATAGGTGTTCGGCGTGCAACAGCATCGTACCAAGCAACGATCAAAGCGAACTCTTTAGGTTCTACTGAGAAGTTAGTCCATACAGGCTTGTCTTCAGCTTTCGCTTCTTGGTCGCCTACAGGTTGAAATCCGTTACCGGCAGTCTGAACAAGTCGCTTCCAGGTTTCAGCACCGAGGATATCCACGTGGTTTACCATAGAACCAAGTCGGCCAACGTTTGTGTAGGCTTCTTTGATGTCTTGTGACACGACTTCAGTTTGGAAGATAGCAGCACCGTCGGTAAAGCCGATAGCTTTCTTCTTGTAGTCACGGTCTTCACTGGTGTCAGCTTCGTAGGCTTTCTCGTTCAACTCTGCAAGAGTGTCAAGGTCTTTCGCTTTGTAAGCTAGGAACTGTTTAACAAACAACTCACGTTGTTCTTTTTTAGTAACGGTTACTTTTTTGACCTGTAGTTCTTGTACAGGTACATCGGTGACTTGCTTTACAGCAATGTCATTTTCTTTGCTCATAGTTTTTTCCTTTTTAGGTTTGATAGTTTTTTCTTCGACTGGCTTTGGCTCTTCAACTTCAGGCTCAGCGACTGGCTCTTCTTCTTTAGGAGGTTCGACTACAGGTTCTTCAACCTCAATCTCTTTCTTCAAGCGTTCGAGTTCAGCTTTTTTCTCATCTAATGTGAGTTCTGCCATTTCTTCTCCTTTAATGAGGGATTTTACTTGTAACACTCTAGCGTCCTTGTTACTACCACGAAACACCATTGAGATTTCAACAACCTCGGCGTTATAGATAGTGTCTTCTGAATATTGGTAATCACTCATGGTAATTGAAAAGGCGTTGTCCAAATGCTTCTCATCAATGAGTTGCATTAGGTCTTGCGCTTTCGCTCGCCCTGAGATACCAAATTCCACGACAAGTTCACCTGACTGGTTAAGGTATGCTTTGCGGACTGATCCGATTACGTCTTCTACGTCAAAGCTGTGGTTGAGTAGCATTGGAATGTCTATGGCCTCAGTCCCAGTTAGATCTTTCGCAACTACCGTTCCACCTCCTCTTAGTGGAAGTCGTAAACTTTTCACGTCTACTCTTTCATTATCCCTGTCGAAGTTAGATGAACTAACAACTGCTACAATGGTGCGTTCCCCTACGTCAGCAGCGACTTTTACTTTCAAAGTCTTTTGCTTCGGTTCGGTTAATGTTCCCATTATTAGTCCTTTGTTAATATTTGTTCCAGACTTTACTGAACGTGTGCCCAAATGAGCGTAAAAGTTCGTCTGTATCGTCTCTATTAATTATACCAGTCAGTAAACTACCCCTACAAGTTAGGCAGTATAGTAAACCACCCGGTACTAGATGGGGCAGTAAAAAACCATCCGGTATTGTTGGAAACATTTACCGAGTGCGTACCTGCGTACCAGCTAGCTCCCCCGGTAGCCGTAGAGTCTTGGATGGAGAGATAGTCGCTAGATACGCTACCAGAAGATTTAGAGAGGGTAGCCGCACTCCCAGGCACGGTTGAGTTTATCGTAATCAAGTTACCGGGCGTACCGTTCACATTAAAGGCGTTTAAGATTGTCAGGGTGCTAGTTGAAGTGATGGTGAGTGTCCGGGCGTTGCTGGCATCCGAAAAGTTGAGCGTACCAATAGTCAAACTACCATTACTGGGGAGTAGCCCACCAGTCGAACCGGCCACCGTGTAGGTGAGTGTCCCTAGTGATATACCACTAGTGAAGATAGGGGTTCTTTGAGTAGCTAGTGTCGAACCTATAACTAAAGTCGACGAGGCCCCACTAAAGTTAGCTGCTGGTAAGGTAGCAGATATGGGGTTAGTTGCTGTCCCTAAATGAGTCCAGGTGCTTGTCCCTAAGTTTACAAAACTACTAGTGCCAGCGAATACATAGGTAGCCGCAGCTGATGAAATAGATAAGTTAAAGTCATTACTATTAAAAGTCCCGGCCGAGACAGTTAAACGGGCGGTTGCGTTATAAGCGTCCTGTAAGTTATAGGTTCCGCCTGGGGCATTTATGGTAACGCCTTGTAAGAGTGTTTTGCCTGCCGTGGTAAGCGTGTGCGTGCTACGGCCGCCCAGCGTGGTTGTGGCTGTTCCTGCTAATGTCATACCGGTGCTATAGGTAAGGTTACCGAAGATAGTGTTCGCCGTTGAGATACTTGCCGTTCCCGCAAAGCCGGTATAATCCACGCTGGCGCCTATCCGTGGCATGTCTATGCCTATAGCTCCGGTAGCGCCTGATGATACGATGACAGGGTCTTGTGGTAAAGGCACCCTTGAAGTCCAAAGGCCCACATTAGACCAGCTAAAGTTCGCCCCAGTCCGAGTTTGGGTGACAGGCGTATCAAAAGTAATGTTAGAGCAGCCGAGACAGTTCCCCAGCGACGTCCCTGTCCAGGGAATAGCGGCTCCGGCAGCGGCTACATCCATAAAATCTACGTTGGTAATTGAAACAGCAGCAGCCGTAACATTCGTTGTATTGCCAGGCGTGGCTGTCTGGTGGATAAGCCGGTTGGTGACGCTGTTGCCGGTCAGTGTCAGGGTGCCGGTGATAGTTGGCCCCGCCCCGCTGGTCAGCAAACTATCGGTTTTAATAGCAGTGCCTATGCGTGTTAAGTTAGCCAGAGTACATTGACCGACGACACTCGCTTGCCCTGAGCCGGTCAAATTCAATGAGAGGCCGTTCCAGTTAAAGTTACTGCCGTTAAATACAGCACTGGCTCCTGACATATTCACCGTTCCCGTATTAGCGGTTACGGTTAAGTTAGTAACGGTTGCGCCATTCCAAGCGCCAGCACCCGTAATATTGATGGTTGAGGAGCCAAGCGTCAGGGTTCGGGCTAGTGTGCTGCTGCCTACAGTAAAGCTAGAGATACAACTAACCGTAAAGCCGTTGGTATTGAGAGTACCAGAAGTAAGCGTAGTGCCTCCGGCAGTGCTGTAATTAGAGCCAAGTATCCATGAACCCCCCACCCCATTGAATAAAGCATTCCCTAGGTTGGTCTTGCTGGCGAAATCAACCGTTTGCTGTGTAGTAGAGGTAGAAATGAAATTAAAGCCTGAGTTAGCCGCAACGGTATAGGTCGTGGTGCCGGAAAACTTAAGCGCGACATTGCCCGCTCCAGCAGTAGCGTCGCCGATAGTCAAGTTAATAGATGCCACGCCAGTAATAGTGCCTGCATAACTCCCTGTCCCCGAAGTACAATCTATAGAGCGACAAACTGCGCCGCTGTCTATCGTAACATTACCCGACCCAGCCTCCAATATGCAGTTATCAGCAGCAGTTGGAGGTCCGGCGCTATCTACACCCCCTGACCCGGTAGCAGACCATGTACCTGCAGCAGTCCAGTTGCCGCCAGCGGCTTTGAGATACCTGTTAGCCATCTAGCTAACCTCCAGTTGCGCCAGTAAGCTTTCCTTCTGCTGTTGTAAGCTCTCAATCTGATCATCAATTGCAGCCACTTGTTCTTCGACTGGTGGCGGGTCAGCAGATGTAGTTATAGCTTGCTTCCAATTGTCAAAGCGCTCTTGCTCCATGTTCTTCAGCGTAGCTTCACTAACAGGCCACTCACTCAAAGGGAAATAAAGTGCGTCAGAGAAACTAGAGCCAGTATCTTCGTCTATAATCGTGAATCGGTATTGTATTTGTACTTCCATTATGCCTCCAAACTGACTGCCAGACAGTCCCACTTAATATCGACTGAGTTATACATAAACCCTATATACAAGGTTTTGCTAATGACCGTCGTAGTAGGCAGGGTCACACCAATAGCCCGATAGATTGCGTTCCAGCTTATCGTCCGTGCTGTGCCGTCGTCTTTTATCCTAATTACCAGTGGTTGTGCGGCAGTTGGTGTTCCGCTTGGTACAGCAAAGGCAGCGGTGGCTGCTTGAGCAGTTAGTAGATAGACGTCATCAGTATCAGCGTTAGGCGTAGGAGTAGCACTTGACGTATTGGATGAAACTCTCTTGGTTATCCGTTTGTTTGTTAGCGTAGCTGTAGCTGAGTTCTTGGTCGCGTCAGATGTATTGTCAACATTGCCGAGTCCCACATCCCCTTTTACAATCCCGGTTGGGGTAGTAATAGACGGGCTAGTCAAGGTCTTATTAGTCAACGTAGCAACAGCGGAGTTCTTAGTGGCATCTGATGTATTATCGACGTTCCCAAGTCCTACGTCTCCCTTAACAATGCCTGTAGGGGTCGTAATTGACGGACTTGTCAAAGTTTTATTCGTTAGAGTTGCTGTGGCACCACGTTCAGCTACGACGTAGGCTGTAGTAGCTACTTGGGTAGTATTTGTACCAACGGCTGCCGTTGGAGCTGTGGGGACACCTGTAAATGTGGGGCCAGCTAAATTAGCCTTTAAGTTCAGAGCTGTCGTTTGGGCTGTGCTGACTGGCTTGTTGGCATCACTTGTGTTATCCACGTTTCCAAGGCCAACATCGGTCTTAGTGATACCAGTTGGCGTGTTAATTACTGGGCTGGTTAATGTCTTATTGGTCAACGTAGCAACAGCGGAGTTTTTAGTAGCGTCGCTAGTGTTATCAACGCTACCTAGCCCAATGTCACCTTTGACGATCCCTGTTGGAGTGGTAATTAGTGGCGAGCTAGATCGGACAATTGACCCTGTACCCGTTGAAGTGGCTGCGGCAATCCGAGCATCAGCAGCGGTTGAGAAGTCAGATACAGTTGAGGCCAGTTGTGTGCCTGTATGGTTAGCCCTATTTCTATCGCTAGAATGGAAGTGTAAGGTAGAGTCTCCACCATCCGTCAAATCAGTAGCGTCAGTATCAGATATATTGTTTGGCGTAGCGCCGTTTGTGACACTTGCAAGCTTGGTCTTTTCAATAGATGAATACTGTTTGTAATTTACTCCATCTAGTACATCATCTTGGTCTAGTACGACTGTTCCTATCTGTCCGTTAACACTTTCAACGGCTACCTCTCCTGGCTCACCTTGTGGCCCCTGCGGGCCAGTTGGGCCAACCCCAGCACGTTTTATAACAATGCTATTACTATTGTGTTTCAATCTAATGGTATACATCTAACTAACCTCCGTTTCGTCAAGGGCTTCGGCTACGACAAAGTCAGGAAAGTCGGAACCCTCACAAGTGTCTGGAGACGGATATTTCTCTAGTAAATCATCCTCATATACAACATTAACTTGGTATTTATACGTCCCTAGAGGTATTTTAGTGTCATCGGTATCGAGACTAAGATCAGCAACGCCATCTACAAAGGCACTTGTTTTAGTTATAAGCGGTACTTCTTGTTCAAGACCTATATAGATAGTAGCCGATATAGCAGTTGTATCGTCTATCGTTATAGATAGTGGTACACTTTCACCGTATCTTGCAGTTATGGCATTCATCAACTAACCTCCGGCTCTTTCTTCTTAGGCTCAGTCTCAGGGTTAACAAACGTATGCCGCACATCTTTAGAACGGTCAGCCGTAACAATCTTAAAGTTAAGCTTTGCTTTGCAGCCCGGGCATGTCAGCTTTTCTAACACAACGGTACCGGCTTGCTCAAACAAGAATCTTTGACAGTGCTTACAACTTATATTAATATTCATATTAATTCCTTTCTACTTTGTATGTTGTATAACAGTTACAATTAGGGTGTAAATTGCCAGAATCGGCCGCCTTGAAGTTGTTTACATAGGTCGTACCGTCTACACCATGGACATGTTGGTCAAGATCTACAAAGTTCTCATCTACAAGTGTTTCTTTACCGGCTAAAGATAGGCAGTAAGGGCAAGGGTCACTACTTGATATATTCCACACCTTATATATCTTATATCCTGTTTGGCGTTGGATGTTCTCCATTGCACTGACAGAAGCTTTACCTTCAGACAAGTTTACTTCGGTTCGTGACAGGCGAGCTACCCGGTACTCATTCTCACTGCCCAATATAACCGAACGCAATTGATCTTCTATCTGACCCTTTGGGGTGCCTTCTAAAATACCTTTATTCAAAATATTGCGTATATCTTCGGCAGTCTGGTCAGGGGTAAACTTAAACTTCTCTATGTTTTCGGTGCTAAGTCCAGCATTTAATACAAGATTTATGCCAGTATTAACTGTTTTATTACCATATATCTCCATTAACGGTAATAGCAAAGCCAACATCTCTTTCGTGAATACTTTATCTTCTTGCGAGCTAGTGTCACCGATAGCTTTAGTCTTATTGAAATCATTAATAGCTTTCTCAACTTGGCGTTTCATCTGGTCTTTGACCACCCGGCTAAGCTTCTGTATGTAGAGTTCTTTATCTACCACGTCTATTTGCTTTACCTTCGGCGCTTCTTTCGTTTCCATCAGCTTCTCTATATGGCTGATAATCTTTGAATATCCGTCAATCGGCTGGTCAGGCGTTCCGCTGGCTTCTGTAGAATCAAGAACTTCGGGTTTTTCGTCATCTTCCTTTTGAGTCTGTATAAGAGAGTCCAGGTCGCCTTCTTTAACATATTCAACCGCACTGTCCAGCGTAAAGCCTTGGGCTACTAACTCTGCAACCGTATCAGCATCTACTTTACGTGCCTCGGCTTTAACCTTCTCTTCATCTGCTATTTGTGGGACTTCGAGGTCATAAGTAATCGCTACTCCCAACCCGCCAGTTATTCTGTTAAGCTCGTGGGTGAACTTACTCCATATCTTTAATGTCATTGGAGATAGTGCATACTTGACTAACACAACCTCATCGACTCGCATAGAAGCATAGGTATTAGTATCATTCACGCCACGCATTGAGGCTGGCACGCCATAAACCGAGTCAATCTTCTTATTAGCGTTATCAAATAGGTCTTTAAGCGCCATGTCCTTGTTTTGGGTAGAGAATGGCACCCACTCTAATTGTGAGTCCTGTTGCTTCCCCTGTGCGTCTACTGGGCGATATGAGTAGGTAACGTTATTATTAGCCCCTGCACCACGATGTTGTGATTGCAGTTTATCAACTATGTCATTAAACTCTGTCCCGCTTCGTGCCGTAATGATGAACTGGCCGCTAGGAACAGCACCATTCTTAAAGAAGCCTTTTTGGTAATCAGCGATATAGTCATCAATATCAGTCCAACGCTTAGCGGCACGTGAAGGGCTAAAGCCACCATTAAGGTCATTCGGGTTAATACTCTTTAGGGTAATAACCTCATCATCAGTTAAGCTCTCGCCGTTCTGAAGCTTGTATTTACGCTTCCCATCAACCACGGTATCAGAGTAATTTTCCATGAATGTAAAGCCAGTAATTGAGTTAGCATTAATCCTTGTGCCTGAATGATGTACCCGAATACGAACTTTATCATGCACTAGGGTCATCACTGCCAGGGCTTCTCTAAAGTCTGTTGCACTCATCTGTTTATTAGGAGTGTAGAGACGATTTAAAACATTACTCGCTACTGCTTTCCCAGACTTGTCTATAGTATAAGGCTCGATCATTAAGAACCCGTTAGCTAGGGTAGAGATAGAAGAGTAACCGTTTTCATATTGATTCGACTGATAATATCCGTAAGTCCCTGAGCCACCGACCGATCGCCAACCTACTACATTGTTTAAGTCTATGTTCTCGCTTATATCGAGCGCCTTTGGTTTCAAGAAGTTACTAATTTTATCAAGTAGGTTCATGTATGTTTCCTATAATTATGTCTATATTAATTGTAACAGTTAGCAAACAGGTCTGACTAGCGAATGCCAGGCCAGTCAATAATCTCTCGGCTATAGAATTTAGTTACGAAGTACCGCACCGAGTCAACCGCATCGTCCATTTCCTTTATCGGCTCATCCATCTGCTCGCCAGCTTTATCTATCTTCCACGAATAGGCTTCGAGCTCATCTGCCAAGTAAATACAGGAATCATTAAAAGTAATGTCTCTCTTGTGTATACGGGACTTCATCTCGGTTATCCCGTTGAATACCGAGTCTTTGCCCTTAACTGCCCCCTCTATAGTAAACGGTAGCTCTTTATTAAGTGACACAATAGCCAACGGGTCTTCCGAGTCTCCCACCGCAACAGTAATATCATACCCCTCTGTAAGTTCCTTTATCTTGGCTAGGCGTTGCGTATCATCTAGTTTGCGTTCGTATAGTTCCCGATATACATGCACCTGGTCGTCTGGCCCGATAGCGTACAAATAAGCTGCTAGTGGGTGATTATACCCAAAGTCAACCGAAAAACCCCATGTGACAGGCTCAAACGGTATGTCTGCCAACGTCTGGTCACGGTTAAACTCAGTGTATATCCTACCTTCTAGATCAGTAAACTCTGCTAAGTATTGTTGGGCGAAAACTGATGGGCTAATATCTTTTTTCTTTCGATCTAGTTCTTCTTTCACCCCTGGTATAGTTTCGTTATCATACGAAGTAAAGTGAAAGTCCTGCCAGTCATCTTTAGTTTTAGAGTCATCTATCAACCTTTTAAACTGCCCCTTACCTCTTGGCATAGATGCAAATATAGCTTCCCCATGGAAGTCTAGCAAGGTTGGTTCAATCACATCATCCCACGCTTTTTTAAGGTTCTTAGCCACGGCGCACTCGTCTAAGTAAACCTTATGGTACTTCTTACCTAGCATATTATCTATCGAGTCCCACGAATAGAGCTTGATGCGAGTACCATTGTGAAGCCGTATTAGAAGCTCCTGCGAGTTCTTATAGGCTATTAAACCATCGGCTAGTTTTAAATAGTCTTCCCATACCACATCCTTTGCATGCCCATAAGTCAAGCCGACATAGCATAATGACAGGTTAGGGTATAGTAAGCCTAAACTAAGGCTGTCTATAATAAAGAAGTAAGTCTTACCTACACGTCTGCCAGCCCTTAGTATCTTAAATCTGGCTCGGTTCTCAGTTACTGTCCGCTGCCACGTCATCTGCCTCGGTAGGCGAATTGTCGGGGCGGAAGTTTGGCTTGTTTGCATAGACACTTTCTATTATTACTTGTGGTGTCATCGAACCGTCTGAGCTTGTATGGTCTATTGCTTGGGCTGCTTTGCCTTCGGTTCTGTCCGTTATCTCTCTTACGTCAGGCAAGCTCTTACGGCTAGCTAGTACACGGCTATAGGCTATGTCCATCGCTACCGTCCGTTCTTTATCGGGTGTTTGTGAAAACGCTTTCAGTTCTTCGGGAGTCATATTTAAAAAGCGATTGTATTGGTATGAGATTGTATTCTCTTTTTTCCAGCCGCCAGGAGATATGTTTTCAGGGTGCTTATTAAAGCCAGCGGGTGGAGTGCCACCAATAATCTGCCCTTTTTTGTTTCGCTTCAATCCCGTTTGTTCTGTATCGGTATCATTCATAATCACATTATAGCAGGTGTGGCAAGTTCCCATCCATCAACCTCTCCTGTTATGAACTTGTGATAACGCTTTCGTATAACGTCTACATACTTGGGGTCTAGCTCCATACCGTAGCAAGTACGGTCTGTTTGTTCGCAGGCTATGAGGGTAGAGCCTGACCCTAGATAAAGGTCTAATACTATTCCTTGTCTTGTGCTGCTAATCTTGAGTTCGTTGACTATCAACCCTAACGGTTTAATAGTTGGATGATTTTCAGAGTTATCTCTACTGTACTCCAAGCACTTTGAATAGTTTACATCTGATATTCCGTTGTTCCACACCGCACTTTTATGAACTTTTATTATGTACTCTAGGTCTGGTCGGTGTGAACCACCAAGTGGTAATGCATTTGGTTTTTTCCAAACCAGTATGTTAAACCCAAACTTATTATCTCTTGCCCATAATAGGTAGTCTGGCACTAAATCTTTATTGCAAAATATATAAGCGTTCATCTTTGGCTTAAATATGTCTGCTATTACTGAGAGAAAAGGCTCTGGCTCAAAGTCTACAATGTCTTTAATTGTTTCGCCTAGTTTACGGGCCTGTTTCCCAACCCATTGGTTGCTCCCACCTTCTGCTTCCATTCGATAAGGTGGGTCTGTAAATAGTAATTCTGGTGTGTCTCCATTCATAAGTCGCTTAACTTGTTCATTATCTATACTATCTCCAGACATAACCCTATGCCGCCCTAGCTTGTAAATTTCGCCTAGCTTGCTCTTTGGTTCTTCTTGTGATACTTCGGGTGCTTCGTCTTCTTCGACTTCTTCATCGCCTAACCCATTAGGCAGATCAAGCCCCCACTCGATAAGCTCTGCTGCCTCATATTGATTACCTAGCTCGTCCCAATCCCACTCGCCAAAACTTGCGTTATCTTTCACTACGAACTCATCTTGCTTATCCTGTGACCAATCAACTACTTTAACTGGCGCTTCCTTCCACCCCGCCTCTTGCATAGCTTTCAGGCGCATATTACCGCCTAGCACGATGTGATCTTTATTAACTACTATCTCCCTCACGTCTGCCATTTCTGGGAAGTCTTTTAAACTCTGTACTAGCTTTTTAAACTTGTCGTCTTTAATAATTCTGGGGTTCTTAGGATTAGTTTTTATATCTTTTATTGGTAGATTCATAATCGTATACATCTCCATTTATCGTTTTCTTTTTTAAACTGTAATTGCTCGGGCATAGTATTTCCTAAATTAACACTACCCCGCTCTCCTATATGATCTGTTTGTATTGACCAATCTATCAAGCACTCATACCCCTGTTGTTTTAAATAGATCCCATAGTTAACGTCACAACTAAGTCCATTCGTGCCTTCTTTATCAAATGGCTCAAAGTGATGCATCTTATATAACTCAGCGTCGGTTAAAGCACAATAAAAACCCCCCGCTGATATTTGCTCTACTCCTTTCCCTGGCATGAGAGACATAAATACATCCTGATCGTAAAGCCATGCACCCACATAAGCCGCCCCATGCCTCCCTAGTTGTACCCCCTCTACATACATACAGTTTTCCACAGATTTAAATGATTTAAATAGCTTAGTCAGGGTCTCTTTTGGGTAAGTAGTATCGTCTTCCACTAAAAATACATAGTCACAATCACCACTAACATAGTGTTTGGCTTTATTGTGAATATCAGATATCCTGAAGCGTCGCTCGTTAATTGTCGTTGCTGGTTTTTCTCCGTAGCTTACTACTTGTATTTTGGCAAAGCTAACTGAATCTAACCGTTTGTCAACAGCTCTTTCTAAGTTTACGTCTCCATCTGTAATGATCAGAAGCTCAGTGTCGTCTGGCTTTTCGAGGTTTATAAGGCAATCGAAAACGGGACGCAAATAATCCGTCCTACTGATCGGCAAAATTATAGTGACGATAACAAAGCCTCATATTCTGATCTTAATGTTTCAGCATCGTACTGTTTGCCGATAGCACAGGCTTTTTTCTTCCCTTCTTTAGTCACAAACGTAGTGTCAAGCATATCCGCGAGTGAGCCTGAGTTAGCATCGTATACATCTAGCATAATCCTAGTCATTAATTGCCCATTTACCTTAGCTGGGACGAGCCATTCTTTCGGCAGGACTTTATTATTAGGTTCTATATCTGTCATTATAACTGGCATGGCACTTTGTAAAGCTTCTGTCATGCTAAGCGTTTGGCCGCCGTATCTTCTGGGTTGGATTAGACAATCAAACCCTTCATACAAATCATTCTGGTTTTCTGGATTAGTAAAGTCATATATTAAACGTGGGTCGGGATGTTTCGGCACGTCATTCTGGGCTTTTACCGTCACAGTGAAGTCACCTTTTGACAATTCTAAGGCTCTATAAAGCGATTGTAGGCCGTTTCTATCTTCAGCCGCTGTCTTACCGTTCATAAATAGAAACTTACGTCCTGTACGCTTCAAATTGATCTCTCTCGCCTTTTCAAACTCATCTTCAAATATAGGGGTAGGCAAGTACTCAGCGTTAAATCTTGTCTTCATCTCGTCTAAGTACCAATAGCTCGGCTGTATTAACTTATCGGGGAGAGATAAATGAGGCCTATTGAGCTGGTCTAAAAACTCATAATTGAATATGAGAATAGTTTTAGTATTGTTGGCTCTTGCAATATCTACAAAGTAGTCACTATAAAATGTCTCGCATGAAATAACAATATCAACTTGCTTACAGAAGTCTGCTATCTGCTCAGGTGTTGGGAAGCCATTAATCGCTTCAACATCATCGTATAACTCGGGGTACTGTTGGTTGCCGTTAAACGAACTTGAGTCTATGAGCATTACTTTGTCTGGTTTCAATAGACGATTAAGCCGATAGGTCTGTATCCCTAGCCCTCCTTTTACATCAGCCCTGGCTATTAATCCTATTTTTCGCATACAACTACCAGGCTTTCTTTTTCTCGGCTGTCAAGCTCGCAATTACCAAAAGTATCGACATACATAGAATCAAAACCATTCCGCTCTAATAATGAAATAAGGCTTTGCCAATTAAACATACAATGGGTGTCACCGTGCCAGAACATATATCGTGCTAGTTTACCAGATAAGTCTGGCTCTAGTTCATCTGATATAGGGAAGTAACTAGCGTCGCCTTTTTGGTAAGCTGTAATAGCTCTGTCTAAGTCTGGTACTAATATTCTCAAGATACCATTTTTCTTCATAACCCGCCGCACTTCTTTTAAAACAATAGGTAGTTCATCGTATTTAAACATCTGCAAGGTGTGGTTCATTAGTACGAAGTCAAAGTAATCGTCAGGGAATGGCAAGCCTTCTAAAACGTCAGCTATAATATTATGCCCATAATTTAACTTATCTACCGCTATAAAGTCGGGATGGTCAACATATCCGCAGCCTAAGTCTAAGTTAACCGACATGATGGAACCTCTCTGACACATACAAATTATAAGGGTTCAAATCACCTCGTAACATCTGAGATTTATAGCACATTAAAGCTCTCATTTTAATTTCTATCGGCCCATCCCCTATAAACTCTAGTTTTGGCTTTATTTGCTCAGGTAAATTTTTAAGTCTTTCAAATACTAGTTCTGGATGTGTTACTCGATGAGGCAAATCCTCATAAAGATATAGATTACTCAGGCCAAGTTTTATAATCGCATCGCCGACCGCAAGGTGATCCGGGTGCCTCAATCCTAGTGGGGCTAATACCATTTCGTAATCCCCTAGCGCTATCATACCGATAAGTTGAGTTGAAAGATTCTTATAATCACCGTTTGAATATTGATAATCAAGCCTCCCTAAATGTTCCCATTCAGCTCCTAACATAGCTGTGGCTTGTCCGTCTTCCCAGCGCCGGGATTCCATTGCTTCTTTTGATGATTTAAAACCACACGATTTATCATAATCAGTTAGTAAATCTTTGTCTTTTGGTATCGCAGAAAACACAGTTAGCACGGTACAGTCGTTACGACCAGCCATAAACTGACCTACGCTTAGAGGACCATCATCATAGTGACTTTGAATTATAAGTACACTCATATCTTATACATCCAAAATCTCAAATTCTTATTCTTTAATTCTTTAGCCTTCACCTTGAACCGTGCGTTAGAATAAAATGCTCTAATCTCGCCATACTCCGTCTCAGGGTCGAAAAAGTCGAAGCTCTTAATATTAAACCCCCTGACATGGGTCACATCTATTTTAAAAAGTTCCGAGTCCCAGCTCGGCGTTTGGATGTATAGCTCGCCCCCTACTTTTAATATCCTATGGCACTCCTCGACAAAGGCTATAATAGTTGGGCGCTTATCGTCAGTATAATTATCTAAGTGTTCAATAACATCCATTGCCTTTATTGAGTCAGCTACCCCATCTCCAAAAGGATAGGGGAAGTCCATCAGGTTGTGGATTACATCGACATCATCACGCATCAGCATATCGACATTCACATGGTCTTTCATCGGCGCATTACCTGAGCCAAGATTAATCAACATTATTTGATAGCCCCTTCTTCTTTAAGTACGCTTAGCATTTGTTGCAGTCTGTTATGGTAAGTATGATCTTTTTTCACCCGCTCATGCCCAGCTATGCGGATGGTTCCCCTCTCATCATTATGGGTTAAATAATAATTTATTTTCTCGTTAAGCTCTTCAAAATCCCCATAGTCGTAATATACTATTTCCTTGTCTTCGACTAGCATGTCTTCTATACCTTTAATCCTAGGGTATATCGTGAATGCGCCACGCCCAACGCTCTCGAATAGTCTGTCACTGGTATAATTTTCATGGTTAAACCCTATGTTTAATGAGTCACCCACTGCTATTTTTACTGACGCATACAAATCATTCAACTCCTGGTTCCTTATGGTTGGCTCAGGATAACCATACTTTGTATACCTACTTCCGTATGTACCTGACAAATAATTGAGCAGTTGCATACGATACGGCCAGTCGAGAGGGTGGTACAAAGAGCCACCACCTATAAAAATAATATCTTGTTTAAATCTATCTTGTGGGGTGCCAAGCACACACTCTGGCTTATATACTCCAGGTGGAAGATAGTGGTGGTTAATGCCTTTTCGTCTAAACACCTCTTCAGTATGTGGGTCACCGTCTGCTGAAAACACATGATCCGTCCTCCAGAACATATCACTATCTAGGCCCGATTCACGTTGCAACCCAACATAGAGGTCTAAATGTAGTGACACTGTAGGTATTTTAAGAGACTTTAGTTGGTCAAGATCACTCTTTGAAACAAAACCCTGCCATGTGCGTACCCACAACATCATATCGTGCTGATCTACTCTAGCTGCTAAAGTACCTGGTTGTAATGTATTCTCTTGTATCCGTGTTACTGAACAACCTAATTCTTCTAGGGTAGCTGCCCAATGTACTTCCGAACAATGCGGCTGGGTGAAGTTCCCCACCATGGCTATCCGCATGTAACCTCTAAAACAAAAACCCCACCAGATAGTCTACGCATAGGCATAGAATATGTCGCCCTCTAATTGGCAAGACTTGGTCTGCGGCTGCATAACTACTTCAATAACACCGTTATATAGTGTGTACTGGCAAGTTCGAGCTGGGGTTGGGTTTCTTGGGGTCGGGGTAGCGTCTGTTATTGATACTGACATAATAGTTAGGGGATCAGTAACGGCTTCTGGCGCACTTTGCACTACGGGAGCTGTTGGGTCGTAACCTCTACCTAAAGTACGTGGTGGTTGTGGGACAGGCGTAGCTGGCTCTTCAGTTTCTGGCAGGGGGGACTCGGGATCATCGGGTTGGGTTGATTCACTGGGAGTATCTTCTGGGGTAGGCTCACTCTGTTCCTTAGGTGTTACTTCGTGAGTCTCACTCACAGGTGCTATAGCCTCTGGCTGTGTCGCATACACTATCCCGGCGGTCAAGATCGTAATTGCTAGTATTGATAAAATTATTGACTTTTTCATGATTCCTCCAATCCACAAAACCCACTATCCGCTGCACGGCGAGATAGTGGGTTTAATATTTTCGAGGTCCGTGCAGCTCTCATGCTAATGATTATACACTACTTCTTTCTCATTTTCAAGTGGATAATTAACCCTAGTGCTTACCCAGTCAACGCCTGGACGTGTCCACTCTGCCAATTCATTCAAGGTTCTTATCTCGTTAAGTTCGATCATCATCGCTATAAGTGCTACTCTTTTTTTCCAATAATGTTGTCGTGGCTCTAAAAAGAACGTCTGTGGTAGCGACGTTCTTACTGTGATTCTTTGGGGGCTTACTATAAAGGTTAAGTTTTTTTGCCGGTATATTTTTGTTTCGCCCATAATCGC
>Ga0310811_10001863_pt1 | contig 26194 bp, 19 predicted proteins | sample YCmetagenome_FD_207642 | JGI IMG/M metagenome (GOLD analysis project Ga0310811, IMG submission 207642) | Soil microbial communities from experimental microcosm in Duke University, North Carolina, United States - YC | ecosystem: Engineered > Artificial ecosystem > Soil microcosm > Unclassified ... | reverse complement strand
AGCACCGGAGCGAAGGCTTCGGTCTGGGACTCTCGATCACCCGACAGCTTTGCCGGCAACTGGGCGGGGAGATCCTGGTCGAGAGCGTTCCCGGGGCGGGCTCGACCTTCACGGCGACGATCCTCGCACCGGCTGCGGAGCCCGCGAAGCCGGAGCCCACACCCGCGGCCGAGGGGAAGCCTGTTTTCTCCTATCCCTATCTGAAGGCCCTGGTCGTGGACGACCACGTCCTCAACGCCAAGCTCGCCGCCCTCATGCTGCGAAAAGCCGGCTGGGAAACCGTCCTCGCCCACGATGCGGCAGCAGCGATCAACGCCTGCCGAGGCGAAGCCTTCGACATCGTTTTCATGGACGTCCAGATGCCCGGCACCGACGGCCTCGAAGCGACGCGGGAACTGCGCCGGCTGGAGGCCGACAAGCTCCTCGCCGCCCCGGCGCCGCTCCATATCGTGGCCCTGACCGCGAATGTGATGCCGGCAGACCGGCAGGAATGCCTCGACGCCGGGATGAACAGCTACCTCGAGAAACCGCTCCGCGAGCCGGCGCTGCGCCGGATCCTCGAGGGCGCGAGGGAAGCGTCCACGGCCGCCAAGGCATTCGATTGCAAAGATTCCAGCGCCGCCTAGTCTGCCTGCATGTCTTCCTGCTGCGCATGCCAGGCGCCAGTGAAGGAATCCGCCTCTCGTCGAACGTCCGAATGGAGGCGCGTCGCCTTCGCCGGACTGGTCGCCGCCCAGTCCATGATCTTCAGCCTCGCGGTGAATCTTTCCCCGCCCGATGGCCACGCCCGCACGGCCCTGCATGCCGCGCTCGCGGTTTCCGCCGTGGTCGTCTTTCTGCTGGTTGGCCTGCCGCTCTGGCGCGCCGCCATGGGAGCCGCGCGGCGCGGGCGGATCACCTTTGAGCAGTTGTTCCTGGCCGGCATTTTCGGAGCTTTTGCCGCTTCCGTGCAATCCAGCCTCATGGGCACCGGCCACGTTTACTACGAAATCGTCTCCATCCTGCTGGCGATCTACACTTTCGGCCGCATCCTGGGGGAGAGACGGCGCCATGCCGCGATGGACGCGGCCCGGGCTTTCGGCCAGGAGTTCGATCTCGCGGAGCGGGTCAATGCCGATGGCGGGATCGTGTCCCTGCCCGTGCGTGAAATTCGAGCGGGGGACATCATCCATGTCGCGGCCGGAGGCGGCATTCCGATCGACGGGATCGTGATCGAGGGAAAAGCTCTAGTCAACGAGGCGACCCTCACCGGGGAGCCAGCTCCGGTTGCCAGGCACCCCGGGGACTTTGTCCTCGCCGGCAGCCGTTCATTGGACGCCCCGCTTCGGCTCCGGGCCACTGTCGCCGGCATCGACCGTCAGATCGACGGCCTCCTCGCCCGGGTCCGCGCCGCCCAGCAACACCCCTCGCACCTCGAGCGCGAGGCTGATCGCATCGTCGCGTGGTTCCTCTCCGCGGTTTTCGGCATCGCGGCGCTCACTTTTACTTTCTGGACCATCCACTCCGGCTGGACCGTCGGCCTGTTCAACGCGCTGGCGGTCGTGCTCGTGGCCTGCCCGTGCTCCATGGGACTGGCCACGCCGATCGGCATCTGGTCCGCCATCGCCGATCTCGCCCGGCACGGGCTCATCGCCGGCAACAGCGACTTGATCGAACGGCTCGGAAGCATCGAGGCCGCGGTCTTCGATAAAACCGGAACGCTGAGCAGGGATGAGCTGGAGCTCGTGGAGTTCCAATGCGAACCGGGCATCGACCAGGAGGTCCTGCTCGCGGAAGTCGCCGCCATCGAGGCCGCGAGCCAGCACCCGATTGCCCGGGCCTTTCGCCGGCAGGCCTCGGGAACCATCGCGGAGGATGTGAGCGTCCTGCCCGGCCAGGGCATCGCTGGAAGAGTGAATGGCGCGATTTTGCAAATCGGAAACGCATCGTTGCTCGGGAGGACTTCGACCGGGGGCGGCTCGAATTTTACCTATGTCCTCCGGAATGGTGCTCTCGCCGGCACTGCCCGGCTGCGCGAGCATTTGCGGGAGCATGCCGCACAGGTCATCGCCGGACTGGAAGGAGCGGGCATCCCCTGCGCGATCTTCACGGGTGATCGGCTGGAGGCCGCGGACGCACTCGGCCTCGGCCAGGTCCACGCCGGACTCTCGCCGCTCGAAAAGGCGTCTCATCTGCAAGACCTGTCCCGCCGGGCGCTCTTCGTCGGTGACGGAATCAACGATGCCGCCGCGATGGCCGAGGCACACGCCTCCCTGACGCTCGTCACGGGCAGCGGCGTCGCGCGTGAAATCGCGATGGGCGAGCTCCGTGACCTGCGGGCAATTCCCTACGCAGTGGCCAGGAGCAAAGCCGCGGTCAAAGCCATCCGGCAGAATCTTCTCTTCGCCGCCGCCTACAACTTCATCGGCATCGGACTGGCCGCAAGCGGAGTGCTGCATCCCGTAGCGGCAGCCCTGCTGATGCTGGCCTCGAGCTTCACGGTCAGCTACCGCGCCCTGCGAAATCCCGACACACGCCAATCTTTCCCCATCGCGAAGCTGGATTTGCGCGACTCTTGCGGCAACGCTTTGACCCGGCTCCCGCAGCCGACCTAGCCATGCCGACCGCCACCGCCACGCCAAAGAAATCCCCCCGCGCGCTCGCCGCCGAGAGATGCCGCTCGCTCACGTGGCGCGTCATCTATTTCCTCGGCTCGCTCAAGCTGGCTCTCCTGCTCCTGGCGACGATCGCGCTCGCCTGCGCCGTGGCGACATTCTGCGAGAGCTCCTTCGACTCCAAGATCGCCCGCGCCTACATCTACAAGGCGCCATGGTTCACGGTCTGGCTCGGGGTGCTGTGCGCGAATCTCCTCTGCGTCACCATCACCCGCTGGCCCTGGCAGCGCAAACACCTCGGGTTCGTCATCACCCACTACGGCATCATCACGCTCCTCATCGGGGCAGTGATCGGCTCGAAGCTCGGTTTCGAAGGCAATGTCACCCTTCACAAGGGCGAGGCGCCGCTGGATCGCGTCGTGACCAGCCGCAGCGTGATCCAGGTCGAAAACCCCACGAACGGAACGCTCTCCCTCCTCCCGTTCGATTCGGAGACAATCCGTCCGTCCGAGCGGTGGCCGAAGGAGGTTTCCGTACCCGACTCCCGCCTGAAAATTTTGGTCGACGGCGCGTCGGCCCAGCTCTCGACCATCGAGAGCCTCGCCGCGGACCCAAAGGGCTCCCCCGGGATCGCGGTCGAGTTCACGACGAGGATGATGGGGCAGCACCTGTCTCTGCCCTTTCTCCTCGATGCGAACGGGGGGAAATCCTCCCGCGACTTTTTCGGTCTGGCACAGGCCTCGTTTCTTCCCGCCCTGCCCAAGCGCGAGCCGATCGGCATCGAAGAAACCCAGATCGTTTTCACGAAATTTGCGCCGGTGATCGAGAGCCGCAGCGGTTTCAAAACCGGGATCACGCTGAGCTTGAGCCCGGACGGCCGGACACTGACCGCCCAGCTCGCCGATGGCCGGTCCCAGGACTACGTCCGGGCGGACATCCAGGGCAAACCGCAGCAGCTCGGCCCCGCGAGCTTTACCCTGATCGATTACTGGCCCGATTTCGTGATCGAGAACGGCAAGCCCCGCTCGGCGAGCATGTTCCCGAAGAATCCCGCGGTCCTGGTGCGTGTGAATGCCCCGCGGACGCTGCCAAAGACGGGGACTGACAAGCCCCTCCTCGAGATGGCTCCCACCGCCAACGGCGTCGCCTACCAGCTCAGCCGTGGCGGCTACTCGATCTCCAGCGGCACCGCAAAGATTGGCGAGCCCTTCGCTCTGGGCTGGGCGGACTGGACCGCCACCGTCGCGGACTCGATCCCACAGGCAAAGCTCGTCTCCGAGCGCCAGCCGGCTCCCGACGGCCAGCCGGGGGCGCCCGGATTTCGCGCCCGGCTGATTGCCCCCGATGGAACCAAAGGCCCCACACACTGGATCGGCTCCGGAGATGTGCAGACACTCACCGCGGGCGACGCGTGGCTTCGCCTTGGCTATGGACTGGAACTTCTCAAGGTCCCTTTCACCATCGGCCTCAAGAGCTTCGAGGTGCCACGCGTCGAGGGTACCGAAACGCCGTCGAACTTCATTGCCACCGTGGAATTCCAGGATCCCAAAACCGGCGCGAAAACCGAAGGCATCGCCCAGATGAATCACCCCGCGAGCTGGCCGGGGGGCGCCTTCGCCATTACCACGGGGCTGAACTACAAATTCTCCCAGGCGGAGTGGAATCCCGAGGATCTCGACCAGACGACGCTCCAGGTCCTCTACGATCCGGGCTGGCTCTTCAAATGGGTGGGTTCGCTTGCGATCTGCGTGGGCATCTTCATCATGTTCTACCTGCGACCGAAGAAATCATGACCCGCTTTTTCCTGACTTTTGCCCTCGCGATCGCCGCCGCCTTCCCCGGCCGCGCGCTCGATTTCAAGCCGCTGGAAACCATGCCGGTACAGGAAGGCGGCCGCAAGAAGCCCTACTTCGTCTTTGCCGAGGAAAGCCTGCTCTCACTGAGCGGAAAGACAGAACTCGCGATCGACGGCCGGTCGCAGTCCGCACAGGAAATCATCACGAGCATCTGGCTCGCACCCGGGAAATGGAGCTCCCAGCCGCTGATCCTGATCAACAATCTGGCGATCAAGAAGGCGTCGGATCTCGACGAAAAGCGCAAATGGTTCTCTCGCGATGAACTCGCCTCGAGTCCCGGCTTCATCGCCCTCCTGAACAAGGCGGATGCCGACCGGCGTACAGCGAAGGATGGCAAACTCGCCGGCACGGACAAACAGGTCGACGAGATCGGCGTGCGTATTTCCACCCTCGACTCCCTGCGCCGTGGCGAACCCTTCCGCGTGGTCGCAAATCCCACCGGCGCGGACCGCCAATGGTCTCCACTTCCCCTCGATGACCAGGCTTTCTCGAACCTGCGCACCGCCTTCTCCGCCAATGACGACACGGCCTTTGCCAAGGCCGCCGGCGAGCTGCGCGCGCAACTTGCCGCCCAGTCGCCGCAGTTCCAACCCCAAGACTCAAAGCTCCGGCTCGAGGTCACCTACCAGAAGCTGCATCCCTTCCGCTGGGCATGGATTCTGTATCTGGCCGCCGGCATCACGCTGGCCCTGACCTCCGTGCGCGGCCGCCGCGCGGGCTACATCGCGGCCTGGCTGCTGGCCGGAGCGGGCCTTCTCTTTCAAATCTCCGGTTTCGTGACCCGCATCGTGATCGCCGGCCGTCCACCGGTCTCGAACATGTACGAATCCGTGATCTGGGTCGCCTTCGGCGCGGTGCTGTTCTCGCTGATTTTCGAGGCGATCTATCGCGGCCGCTATTTCCTGCTCGGCGCGTCCTTCGCCGCCGTCATCCCGCTCCTGCTGGCCGACTCCCAACCGCTCGCGCTGAACCGCTCGATCCAGCCGCTCGTGCCGGTGCTGCAAAGCAACTTCTGGCTGTCCACACACGTACTGATCATCACGCTCAGCTATGCGGCTTTCCTGCTCGCGCTCGGGGTCGGTCACATCGCGCTTGGAAAGGTCATCCTGGGCCGCAAACCCTCCGCCGCGCTCTACAACTACATCTACCGCACGCTGCAGGTGGGAGTGCTAATGCTGGCCGTGGGCACCATTCTCGGCGGGGTCTGGGCAAACTACTCATGGGGTCGCTTTTGGGACTGGGATCCGAAGGAGACCTGGGCTCTCACCGCTTTGCTGGTCTATCTGTTCGTCCTGCACGGGCGGATCGCCGGATCGTGGTCGGGCTTCGGGCTCGCGGTCGGAGCGGTGCTGGCCTTCCAGTCGATCGTGATGTCCTGGTACGGCGTGAACTTCGTCCTCGGCGTCGGCCTCCACAGCTACGGCTTCGGGTCCGGCGGCTTCGGCTATGCCGCCACGTTTGTCATCGTCGAACTCGCCTTCACGGCTGCGGCCATTCTGCGGCATCGCGCCGCTCGCCAGCCCGGCTCGCCCACGGAAAATGCCCCCGGCCAGGTGGCGGCGGGCTAGCGGGAATACAATGCATCCACCAGCGCCAGGGCGCGCCGGCGGGGAAGGGCACCCATTTCCATCTGGTTCATTACGTAGGCAAACCCGAGGCCTGCCTCCGGATCGGCGAAAGCCAGGCTGCCTCCGGCTCCGGGATGCCCGAAGGCCTGGAGAGAAGGGCCGAATACCATGCGCAACTTTTTCCCGTCTCCGTCGACGGGATCACGCATGAACCCTGCGGAAAACGCAGTCTCGACATGGAGAACCTTGTCGTAACCTTGCGCCAGAGTGTGCGTCATGTGGCCAAAGGCACGTCCGCCGAGATAGGGCGCGCCCTGCCACGTGCCACCCGACGCGAGGACCGCGTAGAATTTGGCCAGGGAAGACGCACTGCCGATCCCTCCCAGCGAAGGCAGCGAGGCCTCCCGCACGGCGGGTGAATTCATGGCGGAGGCGCCGAGCACGCCACCGGGCGCGGCAAAGGCGCGTCTGGTGAGCGAACCGGGATCGGTCAGGGCCTCGGAGAAGGCATCCTCCGGCTCCGGACAGGCCGGCACCCGGGCGGCCAGCATCTGCGCGACCCTCGCGTGATGCTCCGCCGGCAGGCCAATCCAGAGATCGAGACCGAGCGGCTCCGCGAAGTGAGTCCGAAAATAGTCCCCCAGCGGAGTCCCGCCGGACAGGCGTCGAACCATTTCGTCGGCCACGAAGCCGAACGTCCGGGGGCCGTAGCCGTGCCCCTCGCCCTCTCCCCAGAGCGGCGGCTGGCGCTCGATAGCTCTGGCGACTCCTTCATGATCGAGCAGCGAGAGGTCCTTCGCGTCGAGGGCACTGAGGCCCGCGCGATGCGAGAGCACCTGCCCGACCGTGATCGACTCCTTCCCGCTTCGCCCGAATTCCGGCCAGAACTCCATCACCCGCGCCTCGAGGGGCACACCGCGCTGCTCGAGCGCATGCAGCACACATGCCGCGGACAGGCCTTTCGTCGCGGACCAGATCAGGACCAGGGTATCCTGCTCCCAGGGCAGCGAGCGCGCCGCGTCACGCCAGCCTCCACAAAGCGAGAGGGCCTCCCCGCCGTCCTTCCAGATCGCGACCGCCGCCCCGACTTCCGTGCCACGGGAGAAATTTTCCTCGAAGGCCGCGCGTACGCGCTCCGGCCAGTTTGCCGCGAGTTCCCCGCTCACAGCATCGGGACGACTTCCTTCAGATCCGGATCGTACTTGGCGATCTCCCGGAACTTGTCGTCCATCTTGAAGCTGATCTCGAGCGCATGCTGGGCATCCTGAAGATTGCCCAGGACGGCGTCGTAACAGCCGAGGTTATAGTAATAGGTGGCCTCGCGCAGCAGCGATGCCGGACCGCTGAGCAAGAGATCCTTGGCGGCACGGGTCTGACCGAGCTCGTGCAGGCAAAACGCCCCATGGATGTAGCCGGTCGTCTGCTCCGGGTCGGCTTCCCTCAGATGGTCGCAAACTTTCATCGCCTCCCGCCACTGCCGGGCGCGCATGTAAATGAAGAGCCGCACCTGCAGGACCTCGCGGCGGTTTTGATCTTCGGTCGGAAGCTCGTCGAGCTCACTCAACGCCGCCTCAGGCATATCGAGCTCGATGTATCCCTGCGCTGCAAGCAGCGTCCGTTCGATCTGCATGACTCACCATGCCCCCCACGGAGGGAAAAATCAATCCCGCCGGGGGCCACCCGATCGCACCTCTTTTCCGGCTGCGATTCGCATTTCCCATTTTCGTCTCCGCATTACAATCGCCCGATGCAACGCAGATGGATCCTGCCCGAAGCCGGCGACGCCGCGGCCGGGCGCGATCTTGCCCGGAAACACGGACTGCCCGCACTCGTCGCCCAATTGCTCGTCCGCGCCGGCATGAACGAAATCGAATCGATCGAGCGATTCCTCCAGCCGCGCCTGCGCGGGCTCTCCGACCCGAATCTCCTGCCAGGCATGCCCGCCGCCGTGGCGCGGCTCGATCAAGCCCTGCGCACCGGGCAACGCATCGTGCTCTACGGCGACTACGACGTGGATGGAGTCGCTTCGCTTGCGCTGCTGCACCGGGTCCTCACGGCCTTCGGCGGGCAGGTGGAATGTTTCCTGCCCCTGCGGGTCGAGGAAGGGTACGGACTCAGCCGCGCGGGTCTCGACCGCTGCATCGAGGACCATCGTCCCGGATTGGTGGTAGCCGTCGACTGCGGGACGAATTCCGTGGCGGAGATCGCCTGGCTGCGCAGCCAGGGCATCGACACGATCGTGCTCGATCACCACGAACCAGACCACGCGCTGCCGGATTGCGCGGCTCTGGTGAATCCCAAGCTCGGCGACGGCGCCTTCTCGTACCTGTGCAGCGTCGGCGTCGTCTTCAAGACCGCGCACGCCCTGCTCAAGGCCTCGCCGCTTCCGGGCTTCGACCTCCGTGACATGCTCGATCTCGTCGCGCTCGCGACCATTTGCGACTTGGTACCGCTGGTCGGGGAAAATCGCATCCTCGTTCGGAGCGGGCTGGAGCAAATGGCGCGCACGCGCTGGGCCGGGCTTTCCGCCCTGATGCGTGTCGCCGGCGTTCCCTCCTCCGTCCGGACCTCCGACGTCGGTTTTCGGCTCGGTCCCAGGATCAATGCCGCCGGCCGTCTCGGCACCGCCCGCGAGGCGCTTCAGCTCCTGCTCACGAACGATCCGGCCGAGGCCGTCCGCATCGCCGCCAGCCTCGACGCCCAGAATCAGGAACGCCAGGCTGTCGAGCGGGGCGTGGCCACGGAAGTGGAGCGCTGGATCGAGGCCAATTTCGACGGGACCCGGGATGCAACCATCGTGGCCGGCGCGCGGGACTGGCACCAGGGCGTACTGGGCATTGTCGCCTCGCGCGTGACGCGCCGCCATCATCGGCCGACCCTGATCGTCGGCTTCGACGAAAATGGCCGGGGAAAAGGCAGCGGGCGCAGCATCGAGGGTCTCTCGCTGGTCGAGGCCCTGCGCCGTTGCGAAAGCCATCTTGGAAACTTCGGCGGCCATGAAATGGCGGCGGGGCTCAACGTTCGCGAGGATGAATTCGAGGCGTTCCGGACGGCGTTCGAAACCGCGACCCGATCCATGGTAACGGACGAAATGCTTGTTCCCCGCCTCCGTTTGCACGGGGAGATCGACCTGGAGGACTTCGGCGACAGCCTGCTCGCCGCACAACAAATGCTCGAGCCCTTCGGCAATGGCAACACCCAGCCCCTGCTCTTCGTTCGCCAGGTCTCACCGGCCTCGGAGCCTCGGGTGCTGAAGGAAAAACACCTGCGCTTCGTCTTCGCGGGACGCAGGCCTGTCACCGCGATTTTCTTCAATGGCGCGGAGCATCCGCTGCCGCCGGCGCCGTGGGACGTGGCGTTCCACCTCGAACGGAACGAATACAACGGCCGGGTCGAGGCGCAGATGCAAATCGTCGATATCCGCTCCGCCGCGTGAATCCAGCCATGACGTCTCCCGGCGCCGATCCCGCGACCCCGCTGAACGAGATTAGCTGGATCCCTCCGCGCCGCGTGCCCAACCTCCGCAAGCTGGGGCTGCGCACGCTTGCCGATCTGGTGCTGCATTTTCCACGCCGCCATGAAGATCGCCGGAGTTTCACGCCCTTCCCCGACTCGCCGCCCGATCAGCCGATCCTCGTCTGCGGGGTCGTCTCAAAGGCCGGTTATCTGCCGTACGGAGGCTGGCGGCGCGGATACGAGGCCACGATCGAGGAAGGCGACGGCGGCGCGCTCTCCCGGCGCATCTCCTGCCGATGGTTCAACATGCCCTATGTCGGCAAGATGATCGCGACCGGCATGCGCATGGTCGCCTATGGGAGGCTCAAGGCGCGGGGCAAGCGACTCTATCTCGACTTCCCGGAGTTCGAGATGATCGAGGACGAGGGCGACGCGCTCATCCATCTGCACCGCATCGTGCCGGTGCATGCCGGCGGCGAGGGCCTCACCGCCCGCCGTCTGCGCGAGTGGATTTTCCAGGCGCTGCATACCACCGACCTGACCCGCATCTCCAGCCTGCTGCCGGGCGCGGATCAGAAGCCCGATCGAGTCTCCGCGCTGCGGGCCATTCATTTTCCCGAGTCCTTCGAACAGCTCGAAAGCGCGCGCCGTCTGCTCGTGACGGAGGAGTTCTTCGCCATGCAGTCGCTGATCGTCTCGCGCCGTGCGCATGTGGCCGAGCTGCCTGGGAAACCCAAGACCGGTGGAGACCTGATGAAGCGGCTCCATGCCGCCCTTCCTTTTCCGCTCACCGGCGCGCAGCAGCGCGCGATCGCCGATATCCGCAGGGACATGGCCTCGACCCATCGGATGAATCGCCTGCTCCAGGGCGATGTGGGCTCCGGCAAGACGCTGGTCGCCCTTTCGGCGTGCCTCGTCGCGATCGAAGCAGGCTTCCAGGCCGCAGTGATGGCCCCGACGCAGCTCCTCGCCGAGCAGCATTACGCGACCTTCACTCGCCTGCTCACGCCGCTGGGCATCCGTGTCGCCCTGCGCACGGGCTCGCGCCGGGTCGATGAGAGCCTCGAGCTTTGGACCGGCGAAGGCGTCCCACAACTCCTAGTCGGCACCCATGCTCTGCTTTACGAGCCGGCGGAGCTGCAAAACCCGGGCCTGATCGTCATCGACGAGCAGCATAAGTTCGGCGTGATGCAGCGGGCGCGCCTAATCACCCGGGCGGACGGGCCGGACGTCCTGGTCATGACCGCGACCCCGATTCCCCGCACGCTCGCCCAGACCGCCTACGGCGATCTCGACGTCACGATCATCGACGAAATGCCGCCGAATCGCGGAAAGATCATCACCGGCGTGCGCGACACCAAAAAGCTGCCCGAGGCCGCCGCCTTCCTGCGCAAGCATCTCGAGGCCGGGCGGCAGGCGTATATCGTTTACCCGCTGGTCGAGGAGTCCGAAAAACTCGAGGCCAAGGCGGCCAGCGTGGAATTCGAGAAATGGAGGGAGCTGCTCGCGCCGCAGGCCTGCGGACTGCTCCATGGCCGCATGAAGCCGGAGGAAAAAGATGCCGCGATGAAAGCCTTCGTCGCCGGGGAAACAAAAGCCCTCGTCGCCACCACGGTCATCGAGGTCGGCATCGACGTGCCGAACGCGAACATCCTGCTGATCGAGAACGCGGAGCGGTTCGGCCTGGCTCAGCTCCACCAGCTCCGCGGCCGTATCGGCCGGGGCCAGTACACATCGTATTGCATTCTCATGCCCGGCGAGGACACACCCGAGGCGCGCGAGAAACTGGGCGTCCTGGAACAGACCAACGACGGCTTCGCCGTAGCGGAGGCGGACCTGCGGCTCCGCGGGCCGGGCGACATGCTCGGCACCGCGCAAACCGGCCTGCCGCCGCTTCGATTGGGCGACCTTTTCCGCGATGGCGCCTTGATCCAGCAGGCGCGCGATCAGGCCGCGGCCATCTTCGAACAGGATGTCCGCCTGGCCCGCCCGGAGCATGCCCCGCTTCGCGAATGGCTGGCCAAACAGGATGTCGCCGCCCTCGGCGGCTAGGCGGCCCTAGCTGGGATAGAAATAGCGCTCCTTCTGCCGCCGGGAGAGCGCACGGTGCGCGTGATTGCCACGCCACGAGCCGTAGTACTGGCAGGCGCGAAAAGCCACGATCTCGGGCAGCCGCCGGAAGAGCGCCCGCTGAGAAAGCGCCCGCGCACTGTCCCCCAGCACGCCGACCGCGAAATACCGCAACGCGTCGTGCCAGTGGACATGGATCTCCGGCATGATCGCATGCAGGGCGATAGCCTCCCGCTCGTAACGGCGGCGAACCTGCGTCCATTTTTCGTGGTGATAATGGAAGACCGCGGCCTTCGGCACATAGCGAACCTTCGAGCCCTGCTCGACCAGACGCCGCGCGAGGTGCATGTCCTCGAGACCGGTCAAAGCTTCATCGAAACGGTATTTCTCCCAAGCCGAACGCCGGAAGGCCGCATTCGCGTTGTTGCAAAAAAAGGGCGCCTGCTCGGAGGCCCGATGCGCGGGAAAATATTTCTCGAAGAGCAGATGCTCGCTGAATTTCGTTTCGTCGCCGCCGAGCTGGCGGCCGTAGGTCACGGCGACGGAGGAATCCTCGAATGGCCGGACCAGCTCCTCGAGCCAGTGCTCGCCTTTCGGAACGCAATGCCCGCTGATGAAAACCAGGATGTCCCCGCGCGCGGCTTCACAGCCGAGATTCAGGGACCGGCCGAATGAAAATTCCTCGCGGCTCAGGGTCTTGATCACGCAGCCGTGCTTCTGTGCGATGGCCACGGTCTCATCCGTCGAGCCGGAATCGACAAGCACGACCTCGCGCAGAGCCGCAGGGTAGGTTTGGGCCGCAACCGCCTCCAGCACCGCGCCGAGATAACGCGCCTCGTTGAAGGTGCGGATGATGATTGAACAAACCTGAGTCATTTACAGCGAGGGATAGACGTGTTCGATCCGTAAGGATTCTCAAGCAAAAACCGCATCGGAAAATCCTTGCGCGGACCGCTCACACCCGGAAGCTCGCGGCTATGCAACTGGCAAACCTTCCCTTCGCGGCGCTCGATCGCGCAAACCAGCTGCTGCTGAAACTCCGCGCTCCGGCGGACTTTGCCATCGTCAGCAACAACTGCTGGGGGGCGGGCTTCTATCGCGATCTCGGCCGCCCCTACAACACGCCCTTCGTCGGCACGATGGTGCCACCGGCCTGCTACCTCAGGCTGCTCGCCGGCTTCCCGGAGGCTCTCGACCAGCCCCTGCGCTTCATTCCGAAGTCGCGCTACACATCCTGGGAGATCCGCTGCCCGGTCGCGGAGCTCGGTGACAGCGAGATTCACTTCATGCACTACGCCTCGGCGGCGGAGGCCGCGGACAAATGGCAGCGCCGCCTCGATCGCTTCCCGCGCAACGCCGGGGCCTGGCGATTCAAGTTCTGCGATCATCATGTCGGACCATCGCCGGAGGCCGAGGAATACCTCGACAGCTTCGACGCCCTGCCGCTTACGAACAAAGTCTGCTTCCTCGGCCGCAACAAACCGGCATTGAACTGCGGGATCGTCCTCCCCAACCGGCTGGCGGAAGGCCGCGTGATGGACGGGCACGCTCTCTATCGTCCATCGCTCCGGCACTTCAACGCCCTCGCCTGGCTGAAGGGAGCCCCCTCCGGGCCCTCCCACATTCCCGGGCTGTGCCTCTAGTTTTCCGTTGTCCCTGAACGGCCCCGCGCCTAGGCTGCGTCAAAATGGCACAGACGTCCGCCACCATCCTGATCGTCGACGACGAGAAGAATACTCGCGAAGGGCTCCGCGACGCGCTGGAAGATGCCTTCGAGGTGTACACGGCCGCCGACGCGGAGGGTGCGCTCGCGGTGCTGGAGGCCGATCCGGTGGACGTCATGATCACCGACCTGCGCCTCGGCGCCGACAATGGCATGGAACTCATCGAGCGCGTGCTCCAGCGGGCCAGGGCGCCGATCTGCATCATGATGACTGCCTATGGCTCGGTGGATACCGCCGTCGAGGCGATGAAGCGGGGTGCCTACGATTTCGTGACGAAGCCGGTCAATATCGACCGACTGGAAATGCTCGTGCGCCGTGCGTTGCGGGAGCGCGAGACGCAGCGGGAGAATGTCGATCTCAAAGAACGGGTCCAGCGCACCGAATCGCTCGACGTCATGATCGGCCGATCCCCCGCGATGGTCGAGGTGTTCGACACGCTCAAGCAGGTCGCCCCCTCGCGGGCGACCGTCCTCATCCAAGGGGAGAGCGGGACCGGAAAGGAACTCGCCGCCCGGGCGATTCATCACCTGAGTCCGCGCGCGGCAAAGAAGTTCGTCGCCGTGCATTGCGCGGCGCTTTCCCCGCAGCTCCTCGAGAGCGAGCTTTTCGGCCACGAGCGCGGCGCCTTCACCGGGGCGACTGAACGGCGCATCGGCCGGTTCGAGCAAGCAAACGGGGGTACCCTTTTCCTCGACGAGATCGGCGAGATCGACTCGGCGGTGCAAGTGAAGATCCTGCGGGTGTTGGGAGAGAGGACCTTCGAGCGGGTCGGCGGCAACCAGACCATCCAGGCGGACGTCCGCCTCGTGGCCGCAACCAACAAAGACCTTGCCACGCTGGTAGCGGAGGGGAAATTCCGTGACGACCTTTTCTTCCGCCTGAATGTCGTGCAGGTCACGCTGCCTCCACTCCGGACCCGAAAGGAGGATCTGCCCCTTCTCGTCCAGGCCTTCCTGAAAGATTTCGCCAAGGAAAACGAGAAGCCGTTCCGCGAATTAACCCCGGAGGCGATGGCCTGCATCCTCGATTACGACTGGCCGGGCAACGTCCGGGAGCTGCGCACGGCGATCGAGCACGGAGTAGTGATGTCAACCACGCCGCACATCGGAGTGCGGGACTTACCGGCATCAGTTCGTAATACATCCATCCTTCCTCCACCAAGTGAAAGTTCCGCCATCGGATCGAAGGCCGACGCTTTGGATTTGCACCATGCGGAGCGAGTCCTTATTTTCCGCGCGCTGGAGGAGAGTGGTGGCAACCGCACCGCCGCCGCAGAGCGACTGGGAATCAGCCGCCGCACCTTGCACCGCCGGCTCAAGGAACTTAACATCACCAAACGCTAGCCGGACTACCCCATGCTCGACTCCTCAGGCAAAGGCTTTCAGACATTTGTTCACTCGATCGAGCAAGGAAAACTGGCCCCCCTTTTGCGCATGGTGGCCGGAGTGGTCATCCTGCTCACGGTCACGCTGCTCTATCTTTTCATCCAGTTCACGGGATTCGACTCCGAGACCGCGATGGATCAGGCGCAGATTTCAAAGGCAATTGCCTCGGGCGAAGGATTTTCCACCAAATACATCCGCCCGCTCGCTCTCTGGCAGTTGGACCGTGCGGATAAATCGATTCCCGCTGGCAATTTCCCCGATTTTCTGCAGCCGCCCCTCGCCCCGACCTTGAACGCCCTCCCGCTGGAGTTGGTGAAGAAATCGTGGACGATGACGCCGAAGGATCTCATCTACTCGGGGGACCGCGCGATCGCGGGCTTTTCGATCCTGCTCTTCTTCGCCGCGGTGGTCGTGGCGTATTTCGTGGCGCGACGGCTCTTCGACCCGGAACTCGCGTTCCTCGGATGCATCCTCCTGCTAGTGACCGACCTGCTCTGGAAATTCTCGCTCTCCGGCCTGCCCCAGATTCTCGTCATGCTCCTGCTGATGATCGTGAGTTGGGTCATCCTGCGCGCCATGGATGAGCAGGAGACCGCGCCTCAGGCACCACCGTTGAAGCGCTGGATTTTCCAGGCGGTCATCGGGGTGCTGTTCGGTCTGATGACCCTGTCGCATTGGGTCACGTGCTGGCTGTTCTTCGGCTATCTGTTCTTCGCGTTCTTCTACTTTCGTCCGCGTTTGATGCCCTTCGCCGCCATCGTGGCTTTCCTGATCGTGTTGACTCCGTGGGTTATTCGGACGTTCCAGGTGAGCGGGCATCCATTCGGGATTGCCATTTACCCGATTGGCCATGGCGACCCCCTCATGCGATCCCTTGATCCCGATTTTTCAGATCTCTTCTACGGCTTCCGAATGAAGGTCCGTACCGGAATCATGGATCAAATCGGGAGTCTTTTCGGCTATCTCGGACTGAATATCGCGGCGGGCGTTTTCTTCGTTTCTCTCTTCCATCCCTTCAAGCAGCCCGCAACCTCGAAGTTCCGCTGGTGCGTGCTGGGCATGTGGGTGGCCGCCGTGATCGGCATGGCCGCCTACGGGCCGATCTCCGGTCCGACCGGCGACATGCAACTCCACGCGGTTTTCATCCCGCTCATGGTTTTTTACGGGTTGGCCTTCCTTCTCGTGATGTGGAACCGCCTGGGCTTCATGCACTCGTTCGCCCGCATGGCCTTCAACACCGCCATCGTATTTCTCGTCGCGATCCCGATGCTCCTCACCCTCTTCGCAGGACAAGGCCGCTCGATCAACTGGCCGCCGTATGTCCCGCCCTTCATCGCAATCCTGGGTGATTGGTATGAGCCGAACGAAGCTTTGTGCTCCGACATGCCATGGGCTGTCGCCTGGTATGCGAACCGGAAATGCCTCCTGATGCCGGATACTCCCGAGACGATGATCAAGATCAGCGACTACGACATCATGGGCGCGCCGATCCGGGGTCTCTACCTCACGCCGGTGTCCAGCGACGAAAAATTCATCAGCGAGATCGCGAACGGGATGTACAAGCCCTGGGCTCCCCTCGTCATGCACCTGCCGCAGATCATGCCGGGTTTCGCCTCTTTCCCATTGCGCGCCGGCGTGCCTTTGCCGATCGACGGCAAAACAATCCTCTACGCCGACCACGATCGGTGGTCGCAGGCGAAGAAGGAACCATGAGCGAGACTTCGAAAGACGAAACGGGCTCGGGCCCGGACGCACCGATCTCCCTCGAGTCCGCCCTGGAGCGGCTCGACGCGATCGTCCGCGACATGGAAACCGGCGATCTCCCGCTCGAAACCCTAATCGCCAAATACGAGGAAGGCATCGGCCTCTCGAAAGTCTGCCGCGAGAAGCTCGACCGGGCCGAAGAGCGCATCCGTATCATCTCGCGTGACGCCTCGGGCAATCCTGTGCTTGAGGAATTCAACACAAGCGGCACAGAATAGGGGAATGCCTCTTCTGGAGAAAATTCATAGCCCGGCCGATATCAAATCTCTGCCGGAAGCCGATCTTCCCCAGCTGGCAGAGGAAGTGCGCCGCGAACTGATCCGCGTTCTTTCCCAAACCGGCGGCCACCTCGGGCCTAATCTGGGAGTCGTGGAACTGACGATCGCCCTGCATCGCGTCTTCAACACGCCGACCGACAAATTCGTTTTCGACGTCAGCCACCAGGGCTACGTCCACAAACTTTTCACCGGACGACGCGAGCGCTTCGACACGATCCGACAATACGATGGACTGAATGGCTTTCTCCTGCGGACCGAGAGCGAGCACGACTGCTATGGCGCGGGCCACGCGGGCACGGCTCTGTCCGCCGCCCTGGGCATGGCCGTCGGCCGGGACCTGCGCGGAGGGAAGGAACACGTCGTCTGCGTCGCTGGCGACGCCGCCTTCACGTGCGGCGTCAGCTTCGAGGCGCTCAATAATGTCGCCAACTCCACCGATCGGCTGATCGTCATCCTCAACGACAACGAGTGGTCGATCGCCAAGAACGTCGGGGCCGTCGCGGAGTACCTCAATCGACTGGTGACCAATCCGGCTTACGCACACCTCCACGAGCAGGCCGCGCACTTCGTAGAGCGCCTCGCAGGCAAAACCGCGCGCAAGCTCGCCGGCAAGCTCGAGGCCGGCATGAAGAACCTCCTCGCGCCCTCGGTCATCTTCGAAGACCTCGGCCTGCGCTACTACGGTCCCATCGATGGCCACGATGTCGGCCTGCTCACGAAAACCTTCGAGTTTCTCAAGACACAGACGGAGCCGGTCATCCTCCACATTCTCACGAAGAAGGGCAAAGGCTACGCTCCCGCGATCGCGAAGCCGGATAAATTTCACGGCCTCGGCAAATTCGAACCCGACACGGGCGAGACCGCAGCGGCACCCACGCCCACCTATTCCGAACTGCTCGGCCACCATCTTTCCGATTTTGCCGATCGCGACAACCGCCTCGTTGCCATCACGGCGGCCATGCCCAGCGGCACCGGCCTGGTCAGCTTTGCGAAGCGCCATCCGAAGCGCTTTTACGATGTCGGCATCGCCGAGGAACACGCCGCGCTCTTTGCCGCCGGACTAGCCGTCCAGGGCATGAAGCCGTTCCTCACGATCTACTCGACCTTCATGCAACGCGCCTACGACATGATCATTCATGACATCGCGCTCCAGAATCTCGATGTCGCGCTCTGCATGGATCGCGCGGGCCTCGCCGGGGACGACGGCCCCACCCACCATGGCCTCTTCGATATCGGCTACCTTCGCCCCGTACCCGGCCTCGTGCACATGCAGCCGAAGGATGAAGACGAATTCGTCGACATGCTCTGGACCATGGCCCATTACAAAGGCCCGATCGCCATCCGCTATCCGCGCGGCGCCGGCACTGGCGCCAAGCCCAAGGCCCAGCCGAAGCTGCTCGAGATCGGCAAATCCGAAGTCCTCCGCCACGGCAAGCAAGTGGCGCTCATCGGCCTCGGCAACATGTGCGAGCTCGCGCTCGAGACCGCGGATCTGCTCAAGGAGCAAGGTATCGACGCCGCAGTGATCAATGCCCGATGGATCAAGCCGCTCGACACCGCGACGGTCGAATTCTTCGCCCGCGGTTGCGACGTGATCTGCACCTTCGAGGACCATGTTCTCCACAACGGCTTCGGCTGCGCGGTCGTGGAGCATCTCGCCGATCAGCAGATTGCGACACCGGTCATCCGCATCGGCTGGCCCGACGAGTTCATCGACCACGGCGCCGTCCCGATCATGCGCGAAAAGCACGGCCTCACCGCCCGGGTCGCCACGGCGAAAATCCTCGAGACGCTTCCTGCCGCTCGCAAGGCCGGCACGATCACCGCAGCCTGACCGGCACGGCCCTCAAGTCCCGCTCGGTTCGCCGTTGCCCCTGTTGAACAGGGCCCGGACTCCGATCGCGATCCTGCCCGCCCACTCGTCGAGCGGCTGGTGCCATTTCTGGATCTGATCACGCAAGGGCTGTTCGAACCACTTCCAACTCGCCGCGGCCACGGCGATACTGATCACCGAGAGCGCCAGGGTTCGCAGAAGAGAATACTGCTCCGCGTGAAGCCCGACGGCATCCAGCCAGCTTGCGAAAACGACGGCAATCAGCGCGTGGAAGACATAGACCCCGTAGCTGACTTTTCCGACGAACCTCAGCGGAGCAATCGCCAGTGAGCGAGCAGTCCATGACCGCGGCGCCTCGACGAGGCAAAGCAGCAACCAGCAGAAAAAGATGCATTCGAACCACTCGACTGCCGCCGTGCCGGGGTGCGTATCCGGCAGGAATCGCAGATAGCGGGAAAAAGCCAGCGCGCCAATGGCTGCCCCCCAGAGAAGCCAGCCCCATTTTCGTGATCGAGCCATCTCTCCCCAGCCACGCATCTGCATCCACGCCACCAGACCGCCGGCCGCAAAGGCATCGAGAGATGCCGGGAGCAGGAACCAGCGTGCGAACTCCGATCGTCCTTCGAAAATGTAGTCCAGCCGGAACAGTCCGGCGAAAACGATCACCCCAAGCATCGCCCAAGGGAAACAGATCCGCGGCACGAGCAGCACCAACGGCCAAAGCAGATAAAACTGCTCCTGCACGGAAAGGGACCAAAAATGGGAAAGGCTCCCAACCCAAGTCTCATTCCACACGATGAACATATTGGTCAGAAAAGTGATGTGCCACATCCAGGTGGAACGATACTCCGGCAACCCCCAGGCACACCCCAGAACCAGCAGAACAACGATCGGCGGGAGCAGGCGGACGATGCGATGTGCATGGAACTTCGCCAGCAGCCAGCCGAAGCCCAGGCTTTTGGCCTCGGCCTTCTCGCGCAGTTTCCAGAGAGAGACCGTGATGAGATAGCCGCTCAACGCGAAAAACAGATTCGGACCAACCGGCCCCCAATCGATCCAGCTCGGAGGATGAAATCCGAAGTGGTGCGAAATCACGGCCAGAATCGCGATCCCGCGAAGACCGTCCAACTGTGGCAGATGCATGCGACTGCCCGACCGCTCACTTCCATTCGGCGTCGCACGGGAAGCCAACAACATTTCCATTGCGCTTCTGACGAGTGAACCCGCCGGTTATTCACCGAAAAGTGCCCCACCGTCTCTGCACGCAAAGCATACCGAGGGACATTGTGTCGCGTCCCGGAAACCGGCATAAACGGTCACACCGCTCCATCGGCTCACATCCATGCGCAACGTCCCGTCACGCCGCTTGATCCATCTCGCCATCATGGCCATCGTCGTCTTCTGGCCCGGTCTCGCCATGGCGGCCGGCTCCGGGCCGGCCAACTTTCCGCCACCGATCAGCAGCTACGGCGACAATGGCAGCACTCTTTGGCAGACGCTTACCGGCAGGATCGCGGCCGAGCCCTTCAATCTCGCAGCCACGGTGATCTTCCTCCTCGCGATCACCCATACTTTCCTCGCCGCGAAATTCCTGGCCATCTCGCATCGGTACGAACGCGAATTCCAGGCTCTGGAGCGCAAAGAGCATTCCGAGGAAGATACGCGAGGTGTCGCCCGCCGCCTCGACCGGCTGCGTTTCCGGGCCATGCTTTGTCACTTCTTCGGCGAGGTCGAAGCGGTCTTTGGCATCTGGGTCATTCCGCTGGCAATCGCCATCGTCGTTTTCCACGGCTGGAGCACGATGGTGCACTACATCGATGGCGTGAACTACACGGAGCCAATCTTTGTCTTCGTGGTGATGGCGATCGCGAGCTCGAAGCCGATCCTCCGCGTCGCCGAGCGTTGTCTCTCGCTCTTTGCGTCGCTCGGAGGTGGCTCACCAGCCGCATGGTGGGTGTCCATCCTGACCATCGGCCCATTGCTCGGCTCCTTCATCACCGAACCGGCCGCAATGACCATCTGCGCATTGTTGCTCCTGGAGAGGTTTTATCAGCTCAAGCCCCCGATGACTTTGCGGTACGCCACGCTCGGACTGCTCTTCGTCAATATTTCCGTCGGCGGAACGCTCACGCATTTCGCCGCGCCGCCAGTCGTCATGGTCGCGTCCGCATGGAACTGGGGTTTTGCACACATGCTCGAGGAGTTCGGTTGGAAAGCCGCCGTTGGGATCATCGCCGCCAATATTCTCTATTTCGCGGTTTTCCGGGCCCAGCTCCTCGCCCTGAAACCGCACGAGGCTTCAAATACCGCCGACCGGCCTGTCCCGCCCTTCATCACTCTCACTCACCTCCTGGCGATTGCCTGGACGGTCCTGAATGCCCATCACGTCGCCCTCATCCTGCTCGGACTGCTCTTCTTCCTCGCCTTCACCGTGGCCACGGACCGTCACCAATCCCCGCTCAACCTTCGCAGCCCGCTACTGGTCGGCTTTTTCCTCGCCGCGCTCGTGATCCATGGCGGCTGCCAGCAGTGGTGGATCGCGCCCGTCCTCGGCGGTCTGACCCGCTGGCCGCTCATGGTCGGCTCGACCCTGCTCACCGCGCTCAACGACAACGCCGCGATCACTTACCTCGCGACCCTGGTACCGGGATTTACGGACGAATTGAAACATGCCGTCGTTGCGGGCGCGGTGACGGGCGGCGGACTGACCGTCATTGCGAATGCGCCAAATCCGGCCGGCCAGTCGATTCTCCAATCACAATTCGGCCCCGATGGCATCAAACCGCTCGGGCTTTTCCTGGCCGCCCTCGCGCCAACCGTCATCGTCGGCGCCGCGCTGATGCTGCTGCCCTAGTGGTGGGCCTTGGCCTCAATGGCCGATCTGGTGGTGATTCTATCGGTCCACGCCAGCAGAATCGCCGACACCACGAAGGTGATGTGCACCACCACCTGCCAAAGCACAGTCTCGTTGGCCGTCAGTGGACCAGTGGTACCGAGTTTGGGTGAGCCCAACTCGATGAATGTACGAAGCAGATGGATCGACGAAATGCCGATCAATGCCGTCGCCAGCTTTACCTTCAGCGCGCCCGCGTTGACATGTGAGAGCCACTCGGGCTCGTCGCGATGTCCGCGCAGATTCAGTCTAGAGACAAAGGTCTCGTAACCGCCAACGATGACCATCACGAGCAGGTTCGCGATCATGACCACGTCGATCATGCCCAGCACCGCCACCATGATTTGCTGCTCGGTAATCGGCTTAACGACGACCTTATCGACCACTTCGGGATCCGTGGATGACATGATCTCCATGGCCTTGCCGTAGATCACGTCATGAATCAGATGAATCAGCTCGAGGAAGAATTGATAAACGTAGACACCCTGGGCGACGATCAACCCCAGGTAAAGTGGCGCCTGTAACCAGCGGCTGAAAAAAATCAGACTGCCGAGACCTCGGAGATAAATGGGTTGCGTAGGGCGATCAGTCATAGCGTTTCGGGCCATGGCCGATACCACGTCAGAGGCCGCAGCGCAACCCGATGTGATTTTCCTTCGTGCCCTTGGCCGCCTTCGTGATTAAATGACCGCCCTTTATGTCCAAAGATTCGAACGCCCAGCGCATGGAAAAAATCGTGAGCCTCTGCAAGCGGCGGGGCTTTGTTTTCCAATCGTCGGAAATTTACGGCGGCCTGAATGGCTTCTGGGACTACGGCCCGATGGGCGTGGAGCTGAAGCGGAATCTCAAGGACTTCTGGTGGCGCCGGAATGTGCGCGAGCGCGACGACATGGTTGGCATGGACGGCTCGATCATCATGAATCGCGCGGTCTGGAAGGCGAGCGGCCACGAAGAAACCTTCAGCGACCCGATGGTGGACTGCCTGCTGACGAAGGTCCGATTCCGCGCCGACCAGGTGCCGCCTCAATCCGGCACGATCTTTTACTTTACCGGAGCGAAGTCGTCCGTCTCCGGCTGGACATCCGACAAGGCCTTCTCCGTTCTTTTGAAAAAGGGCGACAACGTCGAGCGTGCGCGCAAGGTCGCCCGCCAGTTCTACGCCCAGGGCAGCCCGGAGGGTGCGGCAACCGACCTCGCCACCGTGGAACTGCTCGATGAGCGCACGGAGGAGGCGACGGACACGACGAAGTTCAATCCCGAGAACGGCGCCCAGCTCACCGAACCCCGTGACTTCAACCTCATGTTCAAGTCCCACGCGGGACCGCTCGAGAGCGAGGACAACAAGGTCTATCTCCGCCCCGAGACGGCGCAGGCCATTTTCGTAAATTTCCGCAACGTGCTCGATACGGCGCGCAAGAAGCTGCCTTTCGGTATCGCACAGGTCGGCAAAGCCTTCCGCAACGAGATCAACCCTCGCAACTACACTTTCCGCTCACGTGAGTTCGAGCAGATGGAGATCGAGTATTTCTGCCGTGCCGAGGACGGCCTTGCCCTCACCGACTACTGGCTCGAGCAGCGACTGAAGTTCTACGAAGACATCGGCATCCCACGGGAGAAAATCCATGTCGTCGACATCCCGGACGGCGATCGCGCGTTCTACTCGAAGAAGACCTACGATCTGGAATACGAGTTCCCGTTCGGCGTCAGCGAGCTCGAGGGCATCGCCTACCGCACCGACTACGACCTCTCCGCGCATATCGCGGCCAGCGGCAAGCCGCTCGATTACTTCGACCAGGAAAAGAACGAGAAATTCGTTCCCCATGTCGTCGAGCCGAGCGCCGGCGTCGATCGTACGACGCTCGCCCTGATCTGCGAGGCCTTCGAGGAAGAGACGGTCACCGACGACAACGGCAAGTCCGAGGTCCGCACCGTCCTGCACTTCCACCCGCGCATGGCGCCGGTGAAAGTCGGCATTTTCCCGCTGTTGAAAAACAAGCCGGAACTGGTCGCCAAGGCCCGCGAGATCGTCGAGCAGCTCCGCCCGCACATGATGGTCCAGTACGACGAAGTCGGCGCCATCGGCCGCCGCTACCGCCGCCAGGACGAAATCGGCACCCCATTCTGCGTGACGGTTGATTTCGACACCATCGGCGAGAACGGCCCGGAGAAAGCGGACACCGTCACCCTGCGGCATCGCGACTCGATGCAGCAGGAACGGATGCCCATCTCCGGCCTCAAGGCCTGGCTGCTGGAACAGGTGAACTGACGCGCTAGTTTCCGGGCTGACCGGCGGTCCCGAGCACCTGCATCCAGTGCGCGAAGAAGAATTGTTTCTCCTTCGGCAGGAAGCTCTCGGACCTGCCGACAATCGGGCGGACGGCCGTCATCATCTGCAGGCAGACGATCACATAGATCACCACCCATACTCCCAGACGGCTGGAGGCTCCGGCCCAGACGAGGACGGATGATCGCGCGAGCAGCCTCAAGCCAAAGCAGAGGGCCACGATCCAGAGCAGGAGGTGCAGCGCAGCCATGAGCGCGACGGAATCCGTGGATTGCGAAAACACCCAGGCGATCGGTGAAAAGCTCACGAGCAGCAAGGCCATCAGACAAATACTGGCCACCAGCAACCCGCCCACATGGCGCAGATGGGCATCGGCGCCGTTCATGCACAGGAAGACGAACAGGCTCGGCAGACAGATGAGCGCCGCCGCCACGGATCCGAGCACGATCTTCGCCGGGGCGATCCAGTATTGATCGCCTCCGGACAGACTGCCGACCACCACGCCATAGATGGCCAGCGCGGCCAGCGCGATGACGGTCAGCAGGCCAAGCGCAGGCGTGGATCGTCCGCACACAAGCTCGTGCAGCACGCGCCCCGGCTGCTTGAGCAAAGCGGCGATGATATTCCCGATCGAAGGCGGCCCATCCAGAGGCGCCATTTCGAAGGCATTGATGGGTGGGATGGATTCAGCGGGCAGCGGAGGCGGTTCGTCATTCATGGTGGTGTTTTCGGTTAAAGGAAATGGTTGAAAGCACGCCAGACGGCCTCGAAGAAATTGCCGTGCAAGGGGTCCGCGCGGAAAAACTGCACGGGCAATCCCGGACTCCCGATAAATGGACGCAGGACCCATGCAAGCTGCGCGCCCAGGAGCAGATTTCCCGTCAGCCAGCCTGCAAAGACCCGTTGGGCCACGCGAGTGCTTCCACTCGTCCGAACGAGCAGCCGGTAGAGACGTTGCGCGCCGATGACGCCTGCGAACGCAATCACCGCGACGTGAGCGAGCAAAGTGATGCCATGCCCGCCCACGGCATTTTTCGCGGAAAGCGGAGGCGTGTTCCAAAGCAGGAAGAGCATGATCGGCGCGCAGGCGGCGAGAACGATCGCGGTGACCGCAAAGCTCATGAGAATAGCCTGGGTCGTTTGCCGAAATCCCAAACCGCTCCCCATGAGCTGGCCCAAGCAGCCATTGAGCGCGGCGTTTGCCCCGCAGGTCAGGAAAACCAGCAGAGGAAACTTGATGGCCGTGAATACCGCCTGCCAGCCATCCCGCCAAAGCCCCAGAGTCGCCCCATAGATGCCGCAGCCGAGAATGATGGTCGCACTGCAAATCACCACCGAGCGGAAGTCATTCTCCCTCAGCCATGCCTGCAGCCGGGACGTATCGCCCGCAAGCAGGCGGAACAAACGGTCTGAGACATCGGACATGCGCAGACCGTGATCCGCCCGGGCGAAGATCCGATGAACCGAACGTGAAATCCCCGCGAACAATCAGAGCACCCGCCCCGGAGAATCCGATCCGAGGCAATTTCCACAGCGGCCACGAGCGCGGGAGAGGCCTTTCCGGCAAGCCCCCGCAAGAAATTTCCAGCGCTCCCGGGCTCGGGATGTCCTCCTATTCTATGAGGAGAACGTCCTCCTGACCCGGACGTATCCGCTCACTTGGGAGCTTGCGCACTCAACGAGACGGAACCATTCGCCAGCCCTGGAGACTGCACACGCAACTCGATCGAGCCCGGCTTCCCCGTGGAACGAAGAATGACCTGAGCCCGGCCTTCGAAGGTCTTCCGCTGGTTTCCCTGATAGGACTCCAGGCTCTTCGCGTCTCCATTGCCAACTCCGGCAATTACCGCGGGGCCACTCACCGAGAACGTTAGCTCGTTATCCGCATTTGGGCACCGCTGTCCGGCGCTATCCGTGACTTCAGCCGTGACGAAAATCAAATCCTGCGGATTTGGCAACATGGCCGTTCGATCGGGCGTGAGCTTGATCGCCGCCGGCGCGCCCGCGGTTTTGAGCTCCATTTCGTCGATCTTCTTCCCTCCCTCGCTGGCCTCCGCGCGGAGGACTCCCGGATGATAAGGGACATCGAAAATGGCTTTGAACTGCTGACTCCGGCCGGTCGGCTGTTCTCCGACGAGCTTGCCATCCTGATAAAGCTTCACCTTATCGCCTCGAGAGTAGACCTCGACTTTCAATGTCTGTCCCTCGAAGCCGGGCCACGTCCAGCTTTCCTTCGTCGGATACAGGGCCCAGCCGCCTATATCCATCCTGTCGCCCGAGTGCACGGGCTGCTGTACCGCCAGATACAGCTTCTCTCCTCGATCCCAGACGATATTGCGATAGTGCGAGGGCGGCTTCCGCACGCCGATGACATCCATGTCTCCGCAATACGCGCTGTGCCAGGGGAAGAGCTTGTCCTCGCCATGCCCCTGGGCATCGCCGTTGATCACCGAGCGCCCGATCCCCCCCTCGCCCATGTAATCGATCG
>Ga0310811_10001861_pt1 | contig 26203 bp, 24 predicted proteins | sample YCmetagenome_FD_207642 | JGI IMG/M metagenome (GOLD analysis project Ga0310811, IMG submission 207642) | Soil microbial communities from experimental microcosm in Duke University, North Carolina, United States - YC | ecosystem: Engineered > Artificial ecosystem > Soil microcosm > Unclassified ... | reverse complement strand
CAATTATCTATTTTTGGTTAAAAATTGTTAAAAGTGAAAGTTGAAAGCGGTCAGGCACTACGTTTTATACTCCAGGATGAAATTTACCTGCTTAATGAAGATAAGTTAAACTATACTAACCCTGGTATTCAGCAGACTCCGGCCCCTCAGCCTCAAACTGAAACAGTAACGCCAAAGCCCGTTTTTAATTATCTCGGTTCAAACAAAAAACAATTCCTGGTATTGACCTATTACCCCAATAATGATTTTATTGCTGACGATCATCTTGCAGCACTCGAAGCAGTACTTGGTCGAAAAAATCATACAAGGGAAGATGTTGCGATATTGAATGTTGCCAAAAATACCTCAGAATTTGCTGAATTGCTTGCTCATTTTAAGCCTCAAACTATGCTGGTGCTCGGGCAGCAGGCTATCCCGGCAGGAATCAATCAACCCCAATTGAATGTGGTTGAAAAACGGGATGCGATAACCCTGTTATACACCTTTGCCTTCGATGCAATGATGACCAGTGTAGACAATAAAAAAGCCTTCTGGGAGCAGGTGAAAAGTTTATAATCTATGTCTTTAAAATTAGTTTTTGCTACCAATAACCGCCACAAGCTGGAGGAAGTTTCCCATAAGATCGGCAATCATTTTGAACTCTTGACGCTTAATGATATAGACTGCACAGAAGATATCGAAGAAACCGGATCTACATTTGAAGAGAATGCCGCTATCAAGAGCAAATATGTATATGATAAATATCACCTGAATTGTTTTGGTGATGACAGCGGTCTGGTGATTGACTCATTGAATGGTGAGCCCGGTGTTTATTCTGCACGCTATGCAGGTGAGCACGGTAACCACGCCGCCAATATCAGAAAGGTATTAGCCAAACTGGAGGGAGTTGAAAATCGTAAAGCCAGGTTTGTTACGGTGATTTCACTGATGTGGGAGGGGAAAGAACATGTTTTTGAAGGTGCGGTAGAAGGCACTATCCGGTATGACACGACAGGCTTCGGCGGCTTTGGTTACGATCCAATTTTTCAGCCCGACGGCTACGATGTTACTTTCGCTGAAATGAGCATGGATGAGAAAAACAAGATCAGCCACCGTGCGAGGGCGATGGAAAAATTGATTGAGTTTTTGAAGACAGTGTAATAAAGTGCTATTGATCAAAGCTGATAATCATTGCTCCGTTAGGAGCTACCGCTTTGTAGAATAAACCGAAAAAGAAAAAATTGCTCCGTAGGTGCAATCCTCCGTATGCATCCGTCGCAAGGGTAGCACCTAACGGCGCACAAATCTCTATTAATTATTTTCTACAAAGCGGTTATCCCGATGGGATATTTTGAACCCCTGTTTATTGGTTTTTGGCAGGCTTGATCGCTGTTGTATCCTTCTTCACCTCCGGTTCCTTCTTCGCAGGAGATTTGAGAATTGTATCAACTTTAAGTTTTACCGCACTTGTGTCTTTCGGCAATTTCACGGCACTGGTATCCTTCTGCATTTTCGCACCACTGGTATCTTTGCCGGCTTTTATTTCCGGAAGCTTATCTAAAGGCTGTTTATTATCACTTGTATCCTTTGCCGCTTTGCCATCTGGCGATTTATTTAATGGTTGCTTACCATTTGGCGGTGCTTTGGCTTTATCCGCTGGCTTTTTAGCGGGCTCTTTCCTTTTTGGCGCTGTGATCTCTTCTTTTGACGCAGGCCTTTCTTTCGGTTTCCACAAGAAGCCTTTCAGAATTTTATCATCCTCGGTAAACTTATCTAATGGGCCATAGCGATGCTCCGGTTTGGCAAGGAAGGTTACATCCGTCAATTTGCTGTCTTTAAAATTGATGCGGATACGACTGCTCAGCGATCGCTGCATGCCGCTTACTTTTCCGCTGTCGCGCGAGAAATAAATGGTTTCCGCATTACCATCAATAAACAGGCGCTCCAGCTTGTCATTGTTAAAGAACCCGCGCATTTTTTTACCTGCCGACTGGTTAAAATGCGTCGAGTCACCCTTTTCGATGTTGACGACAAACGCATTTGGATATAATTCGATATTGTCAAACTTCTTGTTCTTTAATTGAAGATCGATCGTATCCCCCGACAACTGCGAGCCCTGAGTCCAGATGATTGGATGTACATATAATCGTATTACCGAGTCGCTGGTGCTGTAAAATGCCGAATCGGATTTTCCCTGCAAATCGGATTTAAACAGCTTGACATGATGGAACGCGCTGAGTATCCTTATTCGGGCTGTATCAGACAAGTTGACTTTCCGCTTGACATATACAGAATCCGACGCCTTTTTCACTTTCTCCAGGCTATCTTTTTTTGCCAGTTTTAAACTATCCTGTTTGGTTAGCTTCTTTGGGGGCTGCTGCTGTTGAGCTTCAGGCGGTTGTTTAGCATACTTATTCATGTTTCCCGGCATAACAGGAGCGGGAGGTGGGTTACCGGGTTTAGCAGAGTCATCTGCTTTAACCTTTTTATCTTTTTTATCCTTTTTTCCGCCTTTCGCCGCAAAATCAACCTTGGCAGAATCTCTTTTTGCTATTCCTGCCAGTACCTCAGGTTTGATTTGTGTTAATAAATTACGATGCAAGGCGGCTGTATCGGGATGAAATGGTGGGGGCAACAATTCTATTTCTTTAACAGGCTTGGTGTAAACAATAGATGGTGCTTTCTTAGTCGTATCAATAATATGCGAAAGCCTGATCTTTTCCTGCATGTCCTTAAAATCTTTGTAAGTAAGCATCCGGGTCTCCAGCGTATCCGCGGTCATGTAAATAGAGTCGTGCTTTATTCGTGCCGTGTCTTTCTTTAAAAGACTATCGGGGAGCTTACTTTTTAGATCAGGCTTCTTCCCTTTTTTATCTTTATCGGGTATGGAGTCGGATTTGCCTTTCGGTATTTCCTTCAAAGGCATAGTATTCGCAGGCGCACCGGCTTTATTATCTGGTTTAACAACCGGCTTTGATTTATCCGGAGTTGTGATCGTCTTCGCCGCAGGAGGGGCTTTAGCCTTACTTGTGTCGACTTTTGTTTTTTTATCGGATTTGACGACGGGTTTGGGCGGGACAGAATCCTTCTTCGATGTGTCTTTTTCCTCCGTAACAATAATGCCGTAAGCATTTTCAGTAACTACGGTGCGCTCGTCCGATTTAAAGTAAGTACCAAGGTCGCCCTTCAGGGTCATCTTTTGCTCGTTGTCATTAAAGGTGATGTTCTTTACTACGCGGCCATAGCCTTTTTTGCGGTCGTAAAACATGCTGTCGCCTTTTAAGGTCTTAGCGCCCTGGTTATACAGATTTTTCTTCCCGAAAAATGCCTGTTCGGTTACGGTATTGTATAAGCCGTTTTCGGTGTAAAGTGTGTCGTTGTCCTTCGGGCTGGCTTTGGTTTTGTCGCCATCTTTCTTTTTGCCGTAAATATGTGTGGGGCCGTAGAAGTAAGCGATCTTCGAATTGGTGTTGTACCGCAGCGTATCTGTTTTGGTGGTCGCATCCGGGCTTAATAGTACCACATCGTAGCGGAAATAGGAATCTCTTGTATTGGCAAAATAATAACCGTTCTTGCTGGTAAGCGTATTGTCCTTGTTTACCAGTTTGCCGCCATTAGTATAGGTTCCGTATTTAGTTGCTGTATTGTAAGTAAGATAGTTAGTGGTAAGCGTTGCATCCTTATCAACCATGCGCACATTATCGGTAAGGATGGCGATCTTGGTGTTACCATTATAGTTCAGCTTGTCCGAATAAATATTCAGCGTATCGCCCTGGCTGATTACCACGTGTCCGAATGCATCGAAAGTATTCTGTGACTGATGGAAATAGGCGCTGTCCGAGGTCAGTGTAGAATAATCCTGCTGAAAGGTACCGCCATACACCTTCAATACATCCACGCCGTTAACTTTAACGCCTTGTATGCTTTTGGACTTGATGAGGTTGATGACCGATTTTTTTTGGGCCATCACCGCAGTTACCAACGTCAGTAATATTATGGTGAACAAGTATTTCCTCACGGGCGCAAAATTAGTTTTTTGGTTGGGGTTATTAAATTAATAATTTTGGTGATGCTGCTGATTAAAAATTTCATTGATTTTATTGAAAAAAATGCACTGTTTAATCGCGACAGCAACGTTTTGGCAGCCGTCAGCGGTGGTATGGACTCGGTTGTTATGGTTCATTTGTTAAAAGCCGCCGGTTACAATTTCGGCATAGCCCACTGCAATTTCCAGCTCAGGGGCAACGAAGCTTTGTCCGATCAACAGTTTGTAAGGGATCTGGCCGGTAAATCCGGCGTAGCATTTCACACCATAAATTTTGATACCAAAAAATATGCCGCTGAAAAAAAGATCTCGATACAAATGGCTGCCCGCGATCTTCGGTATCAGTGGTTTGCAGAATTGTCGCAGCAATCAGTTTACGACGTAACTGCCCTGGCACATCATCAGAATGATACCATCGAAACTATATTGCTGAACCTTACGCGGGGGACAGGCATTGCCGGCCTGCATGGGATATTGCCTAAAAATGGGTCTATAGTGCGTCCTTTAATGTTCCTAAAACGCGATGATATACAGGATATTGTAAAGACTGAAAATTTGCAGTATGTAGAAGATAGCTCCAACAGCTCAACCAAATATGCCAGGAATAAGATACGCCTGGAAGTAATCCCTAAACTGAAAGAACTCAACCCGGCGCTGGAAGATACCTTTGAGAGCAACCTGAAACATTTTCGCGGCCTCGAAATATTATTGGAGCAGAAACTGGATGTATTAAAGGAAAGCATATTCACTTTTCATGGTGGCGATATCCATATTAGCATAGAAGAGGTAAAAAAACTCAATCCCCAATTCCTTTTACTATACGGTTTACTGCAGGAATATGGGTTTAATGAAAGTACCGTTGAGGACATAATCTCTTCATTGGATAAGCATTCAGGAAGGGTATTTGGTTCGACTGGTTATATGCTGTTACTTGATCGGGATAAACTAATACTTGCAGAGAGACATAATCCATCAAGTGAGATTGTCTCAATCGGTAAAGATCAGCACCAGGTAAAATTCAATAATTACCAATTGAATATGCTGCATGATGATTCGCCGCTGATCATTAAGGATAATCCTCTGTCAGTATCAATAGATTCGGATTTGCTGATTTATCCGTTAACACTTCGTTATTGGAGCGAAGGCGATCATTTTCACCCGCTTGGGATGAAGAAAAGGCAGAAGCTGAGCGATTTTTTTGTACACCAGAAAGTGCCATTACATGAGAAACCGCAGATACCGCTTTTGGTGAATGGCAACGATGAAATTATCTGGATAGGCGGCTACCGCCCCGACAACAGGTATAAAGTGACTGCGAAAACTAAAAAAGTTACTATCTTCGAACTGTTTAAATTATGACTGTAGAAAAACCGGTTTTTGTTGAGAAGCAATATCTCGGCCGCGAATGGATACCCGTTACCATCCGGCTGGTGCTGGCTACATTCTGTTTTGCAGCCTATACGTTCGACTTTTTCTCAGACGAACAGAATAAATCGGAGATATTGGCCGTTGTTGGGTTTGGTATCATCATTATCTCCATCATTATGGGTTTTCTGCTGCATTTCCGCACGCGTGTGTATAATCAAAGTATCCTGATAGATGGCTTGTGGACTACCCGCCTGGTAAAGATCGACCTAAACAGTATTGTTAAAGTTGAAAAAGGCAAATACAGCCGCTATTTTCTAAATAACCCAGTTTATAACCTGCACCAAAAAGGAACCATCCGTTTTTATACCTCCGGAAGCGATGCCATTCACCTTACTGATCGTGATGGGTTGGTATATATCATAGGCTCACGTCATACTGACGAGTTTTTGAGAGCTATTCATGAGGAAATGAAAAGGTAGTTTGCTGTTTCAAAAAAGCGTCATTGCGAGGAGTGAGCGACGAAGCAATCCCCGATTAGCAGAGCGACTATGCAGAGTCTACAGCTTGTCTATTCGCCCTGTATAGTTTGGGATTGCTTCGTTGCGCGGCTCGCACCACCCGCTTTGCGCCTCGCAATGACGGAAAAGCTTATTTCTTCAACCCAATTTCCCTCAATCTTTCATCCAAATACTCTCCTGCTGTCATATCGCTATATAATTTCGGGTGCTCCGAATCGATGCATGATTCTAAACAGGTAAGATCCATATCTGATTTTGGATGCAGGAAGAAAGGTACCGAGTAGCGTGAGCTTTTCATCTCTTCGCGCGGAGGATTTACTACGCGGTGTGTGGTTGATTTGAGTTTGTTGTTAGTCAAACGCTGCAACATATCACCCACGTTTACCACTACATCTTCACCATGTGCCTTAACCGGGAACCATTCATTTTCACGGGTAAGCAGTTCGAGGCCATCCGCGCTGGCGCCTATTAATAAGGTGATGAGGTTGATGTCTTCATGAGCTCCGGCCCTTACTGCATCCGCTGGCAAAGCGTCAGGGTTTTCAATAGGGAAGTAGTGCAATGTGCGGAGTATAGAGTTGCCATTATGCACTTTATCATCAAAGTAATTCTCCGGCAGATCGAGATAAACTGCTATAGCCCGTAACAAATGCTGACCGGCACTCTCCAGTTTTTGATACACTTCGCGGGTAGTCGGGTTAAATTCTGGGAGTTCTGTTACGGTCAGGTTTTCAGGGTATTCATTCTTAACCGGGTCGTTATCAGTCACCGTCTGACCAATCTGCCAGAACTCTTTCAGGTCTGGCACCTTAAAGCCTTTGGCTGTTTCTTTGCCTTTGCTGGTGTAACCACGCTGGCCTGCCAGCTCGGGTTTTTCGTAGTTTAATTTGGTGTCTTCCGGTAGTTTGAAAAGACTGGTAACTTGCTGGTATAGCTTGTCTATCAGTTCTTTACTTAATTCGTGGTTGGTGATTGTGACAAAGCCGGTGTCATTAAAGGCTTTGCCAATTTCGTCCGAGAAGCGTTTCTTTTGTTCAGGGGTACCGTTAATATAAGTGTTAAGGTCCAGGCGTGGAATGTGTACAGTATTCATAGTGTTAATGTATTGAGATGAACAAAAGTATCAATTAATGCCCCACATCAAAACCCTGTGAATAAATATCGCTTATCGCAGTGTACCGGGTCGGCATATATTTTGTAAAACAATTACCCGGTTAAACGTTTTATTGTTTTACTAATCAAAATATATATAAATATTATAAAATATGATGCGGTGGTATCACAGGATAAGATACCTTCGCAAGTTCAAAAAATCTAACTAATGAAAAGCTTAAATAAAATATGGGGAATAGGTTTGCTGGTGATGTTACTGTCACTGGTAGTCCCCGGCAAAAGTATGGCCCAGGGGGGCTATATTTCTGACCAGGAATTTTACGATCAACTGGGGCCATATGGTACCTGGGTTAGTGATCCTGAATATGGAGATGTCTGGGTACCAGATGTTGACGGCGATTTCAGGCCTTACGCCACACGTGGTCACTGGGTATTAACTGATTACGGTAATACCTGGGTCTCCGACTATGAATGGGGCTGGGCTCCGTTCCACTACGGTCGCTGGCGTTATGATGATTACTACGGATGGGAATGGATACCGGGCCACGAGTGGGCTCCGGCATGGGTGAGCTGGCGTCATGGCGGTGGTTATTACGGCTGGGCACCCTTAAGGCCAGGTATCAGTATCAGCATATCTATCGGTGGTGGTTATGAAGCACCTGACTATTATTGGACATGTGCACCGCAGGCTTATATCAACAGCCCGCAAATCTATAATTATTATGTGCCACGTCAGCGTTCGGTAACTATTATCCATAACACAACAGTTATTAATAATACTTATGTGAAGAATAATGTCACTTACATAAGCGGTCCGCGTGTGCAGGAGATCAGGCAGGTTACCCGTAACAATAATGTGAGGGTATACAATATCAATAATGCTGCCAGACCAGGCGTTGCAAGCGTATCACGTAACACAGTAAATATTTACCGTCCTGCGGTACAAAAAGCGCCGGATGCACGCCCTGCAAGAGTAGTAGATGCAAGCGCTTACAGAAACCAGCATCCTAACCAAAGGATTGCCAATAATGGCGGTTTTAACCGTACAGCAGCGGCTCATTTGGCTACTGTGGCACGCGCCACTACACCTGACAACAAGATTGTACGTGTAAATAATAACAGACCAGCGGCTAATCAGCCGGTAAATCGCCCTGCGCCGAACCGCCCGAATGCTGCCCAGCCAAACTCAGCACAGGCTGGCGCCAGACCTGAAGCCAACAGGGCAAATCAGCCAAATGCTAACCGTGAGCAGCAGCAAGCGCAACAACGTCAGCAACAGCAAGCTCAACAGGCCCAGCAACGTCAACAGCAAGCTGAACAACAACGCCAGCAAAATGCTAACAGGGGACAACAACAAAAGGCAGAACAACAACGCACGCAACAACAGCGTCAAGCCGGACAACAACCTCAGCAAAATGCTAATCGCGAGCAACAGCAAACTGAACAACAACGTCAACAGCAAGCTCAACAAAGACAGCAACAGCAAGCTCAACAGAACCAGCAGCGTCAGCAGCAGGCTGAGCAACAGCGTCAACAGCAAGCCCAGCAAAGACAACAACAACAGGCTCAGCAAAACCAGCAGCGCCAACAACAGGCTGAACAACAACGCCAGCAACAGCAGGCTCAACAGAACCAGCAGCGTCAGCAGCAGGCCGAACAACAACGTCAACAGCAAGCTCAGCAACGTCAACAACAGCAGGCTCAACAGGCCCAGCAACGCCAGCAACAGCAGGCGCAACAACGTCAGCAGCAAATGCAGCAACAGCGTCAACAACAGGCCCAGCAGCAAGCGCAGCAGCGCCAGCAGCAACAAGCTCAGCAGCGTCAGCAACAGCAAGCTCAACAAGCACAGCAACGCCAACAGCAGGCGCAACAACAGCAACAACAACGTCAACAGCAGGCTCAGCAGCAACGTCAGCAACAACAACAGCGTCCTCAACAGCAGCCACAGCGCGAGCAAAAGCCTGAAGAACGCCATCGCTAATATTTAAACAACAAATAGCACATATACACGTAAAAGTATATGTGCTATTTTTATGCACTTTTGGTATCATGAAATACAAAAACCTGTTTTTAGGCATCGTTACATCTTTTCTGCTGATCATTTTCCATGCCCCGGTAAAGGCGCAGAGCACAGATGACTCGAAAATTGTTTTTATTGAAGATGATTGGAATGCGGCCTTGAAACAGGCGGCAGCACAGCATAAATATATTTTTGTAGATGCATATGCAACCTGGTGCGGCCCCTGCAAAATGTTAAAAGCCACTACTTTCAAGAATAAAAAAGCAGCTGAGTTTTATAATAAGAACTTCATCAATGTAGCTATTGATATGGAAAAAGGGATCGGTCCTCAGTTGGCTGCCCAATGGCGAATGGAGGCTTATCCAACACTCATCATTTTTAACTCCAAAGGCGAAGCCGTTTTAGGTACGGTAGGCTTTATCAAAGCGCCCGACCTGATCAGATTTGGCGAAGCCGCATTAAAAAAGCAAGTTCAAAACTGATTTTTTACCGCTCAATAAGATTTGCCAAAAATTTAAAAGAGGGTACTTCCTTTTTTACAATTGATATTTATAGCCTTTATCATCCTTCTGTAATTATTTAATTAATAATTTATTAGCTATTTTTTTAACATAAATCTTTAGATTTATTTGGCCCATTTAGAGAATCGTAATAATTAACTTGCTTGGTATAAGTAGATTAAATACATTTGCGCGCTTTTAAATACCCCAAGGTCGCATGAACCCCCATCTTAAAAAAGTTTCAGCAGCAGGCCTGCTGATCACCCTCGGAATCATTTTCGGAGATATTGGAACATCCCCGCTTTACACATTTCAAACACTGCTGCAAGAGGGCGGCACATCCAATGTTGATTTTGTTTATGGTGCCATATCCTGCGTGTTCTGGACGCTAACCCTGCAAACCACATTCAAGTACATCTTTATTACCCTACAGGCAGATAATCACGGTGAGGGTGGTATATTTTCATTGTACGCACTGGTCAGGAGATACGGTAAGTGGCTGGCCATACCAGCTATTATCGGAGCGGGCACCTTGCTTGCCGACGGCATCATTACACCACCCATCTCGGTATCTTCAGCTATCGAGGGCCTGGGCCAGGTGCCAAAACTGGCGAATATAATGGTTCCGGGCAGCTGGCTCATTATAGGCATCGTTATCGGTATCATACTATTGCTGTTCTTCTTTCAGCAGTTTGGAACCAAGGTGGTTGGTGCAGCATTTGGACCCGTAATGTTCATCTGGTTTTTGATGATCGGTACGCTAGGCGTCATCCAGGTATCGCATAATCCGGCAATACTACAGGCCTTAAGTCCGTACTATGGCATCCGGATGCTGATCACTCATCCCAATGGTTTCTGGCTTTTAGGTGCGGTTTTCCTGTGTACAACAGGTGCAGAGGCGTTATACTCTGACTTAGGCCACTGCGGGCGGAAGAACATACAGATGGCATGGATATTTGTGAAAACCTGCTTGGTATTGAACTATCTCGGTCAAGGTGCATGGGTGCTTGCACAAGTAACACGCCCAAACTTCGCGTCGGTCAATCCATTTTATGCCATCGTACCGCACACCTTCCTGATACCAAGTGTTATCATTGCGACATTTGCTACCATCATCGCTAGTCAAGCGCTGATAAGTGGTTCGTTTACGCTGATTAGTGAGGCGATCAGCATGAATTTCTGGCCGCGCATCACGGTTAAATATCCATCCAATATTCGCGGGCAGATCTATATCCCGGCTATCAATTGGGTGTTATGTTTTGGCTGTGTGGCGGTGACTTTATATTTCCAGACATCATCAGCGATGACGGCCGCTTATGGTTTCTCCATCACCATAGCCATGCTGATGACCACCATCCTGATGTATTATTATATGCGATACAAAAGGCACTGGCCAATTTGGATAGTTACTATCATACTTTGCGTGTTTGTGACGGTTGAGTTCTCTTTCTTCCTGGCAAACTCTGTGAAGATACTCAAGAGGTTGTTCTTCCTGGTGTTTGAATTTGGTTTGATATTTACCATGTATGTTTGGTTCAGGGCGCGTAAGATCAATAATCGCTTCCTGCATTTTATCGACCTGAAAGACCAGATACCGTTACTCAAAGCATTGAGTGCAGATCAAGGCGTATCAAAATATGCAACTCACCTGATCTATCTGACCAAAGCAAACAACAGCAAGCAGATAGAACAAAAAGTAATGTATTCTATCTTCAGCCGTAAACCCAAGCGCGCGGATATCTACTGGTTCCTGCATATCGAACGTATGGATGACCCATATACTATGGAATATAGCGTGGAAGAAATTGAAGAGGGTAAGGTGATCAGGGTAGAATTCCGCTTAGGGTTCAGAATACAACCGCGAGTAAATGTATTGTTCAGGAAAGTAGTGGAAGATATGGTATCGCGTAATGAATTGGATATTCTGAGTCGATATGAGTCATTGAAGAAATTCCATATGGCGGCCGACTTCCAGTTTGTGATCATCGAGAAATTCCTTTCCTACAATAACGAATTTAGCATTGCCGAAGGCTTTATCCTGAACAGCTATTTCGCTATCAAAAAGTTGGCGCAGAGCGAGGCAAAAGCTTTCGGTTTAGATACCAGCGAGACACGTGTTGAAAAGATCCCGCTCATTGTTAAGCCGGTCAGCAATATTGTTTTAAAGCGGGTAGAGCCGGTATCACATTATCATAACGAGTCATATTAAAATAGTCTAATAATAATTATCACGGGTTTATATCCATAACGTTTTCCGTGATAGTGACTTATAAAGTTTATATGCAGCCCTGATATCACCAGGGCTGTTTTTCTTTTCAGATTGATTTGTTTTTTTGAGCCTGTTTCATATATTTTTGCTTATGTAATAGCTACTTATGCTATTACTTTAACTACACTACGGAAAAACCAAAGCCCCTCAAATCTGTTACCTAAGCATGGCTCAGAATGTATATTTATTGGCTACTGATCCCAACAATCCCTGCAGGGACGTGATCCATTCAAGAGATACTAACTTGAAAGTAAAGGTGTTTTGCCTTGATAAAGAGCAGTTTCACCAGGATTCGGGCGAGATACAACTATATGGGTTGTGTGATGATGGCCTGTATGCTTTTGAGACTATTAGTATTGCCTCTGATGATGCTGTGGATATTGTGGAAGCTATACAATGGTATGCCGATTACATTCGTTGCCCCGAAATGGAAATATTACCCGAGGATCCCCGCCAGGGTAAGGAAATAGCCATGTAATTTCTTATAATTATTTACGTTTACCACCAATTATGACTAACCTAAAAAGTGACTTGTACACGCTTTGTGTCAATTATGTAAAGGCGCGCATTGCAACTGCAAAACAGGCAATTGATGATGCACAACAATCGGCCGGTGAAGAAACCAAAAGCAGTGCGGGGGATAAGTATGAAACCGGACGGGAAATGATGCAGCAAGAAACTGACCGCAACCAGGCGCAATTAAATGAAGCTAATAAATTATTGATCGCGTTAAACCAGATCAATGTAGATGGTTCCTCGGCTTCAGCTATCCCGGGCAGCCTGGTGATAACCGACAATGGCAAATTTTATTTATCTATAAGCGCGGGCGCTTTAACACTGAATGGAGAAGGCTATTTTGCTGTTTCACCGGCATCGCCAATCGGTAATAAATTGTTGGGAAGTAAAGCCGGTGATGAATTTAATTTGAACGGAAAAAATTATAAGATCAAAGAAGTTATTTAATGTATGGTGATGTACTTTTTTAGTTCATCGGTAATAATTTTGGCTTTATCTATTAGTCCTTTATCGTCAATGTAAGCATCTACGTTAAATGCTTTGCTCATCAAATTTTTCTTATACACTTCGTTAAACTTGTGATATTGTAGTTTGAAATGCCATTTCCCTGTTAAGAAGGAGAATACTTCCTTGTCACTTTTTTCGAGCATTGAGTAATTGACTACCATGTAATCTTCAGAGGGAAGTCGTTTTAGTGTATCAAGGATATGCTGATTATATTCTATATATACTTTCAGATAATCTTCGGCATGCTCTTTATAAAATTTACGAGAAGTTTTGGTGCGCCTGAAATAAAGCCAGACTAAACGTTGTAGTTTTTTCCGATGCAAGTATTTTTCTTCGTGCTCGGCAAAGTCTCTTTTCAGCAGGGAGTGAACCACGGCGGCATAGTCGCGGACAATAACAAGGTATTTGGAATTTGGCAGTAATTCGCGGTAAAGATCTAAAAAGAGGCAGGTACGCGGCTCTTTCCATCCCCATTGGCGATAGAGCTGATTTTTAATTTTGATGACGCTTTTCAATTTCTCCAACTGGTAAACCGAAATGTCGATTACTTTATCATAAACATATCCCGAAGCAGGAAAGGCGTTGCTGATCAGTATCTCCTCATGCATCCGCAAAAACTCAACATCTTCAAAATGGCCTTCTATATTACCATGGTTTGCTTCGAGCAGATGCTCGCCCAATTGTAAACCGCATTGGTAAAGCCAGTTTGAAATCAGTGATGTGCCTGAGCGGTGCATTCCCACTACCATCAGCGTTTTCGATTGCATCAGTTAATAGTTTTTATCCGGTAGTCAGACCGCCACGTTTACAAAAGTGTTAACAGCATAATTCTCCTTTATGATATTTTGCATTACGAAGGCATAAACTTCATCTACGCATTGCCCTATGGTTTGCCTGTTTGTATTGATATAGAGATCTGGATTTTCAGGCACTTCGAACGGATCGTTAACGCCTGTAAGATTTGATATCTTATCCGGATGCCCATCTGGAAGAAGTGCCTTTTTATAAAGACCTTTGGTGTCGCGTTTGATCAATACATTAAGGTTGCAATCAACGTGAACGACTTTTACGCAGGGATAGGTATCTATCAGTTCTCTGCGGATATCATCATAGGGGTTTATTGCGCTCACTATGGTAATAATATTTTGTGAAGAGAATTTATTGGCGATAAATCCCAGCCGGCGTATATTTTCATTGCGGTCTTCGCGGGTGTAGCCCAGATCTTTAAATAGTTTTTGGCGATATTCATCGGCGTCCATTATTTCGACCGGAACATCAGAGCGCCCAAGCTTGGTTTTCACGTGTGCGGCCAGTGTAGACTTGCCTGCCCCTGATAACCCACAAAGAAGTAGAATCATAGCTTTATCAAATTAATTTCCATGAATGCTCTTCCACTCAAAGGGGGTAACAAGTGTTGTAGCAAAAACATTCGTAAAACGTATTGGTTCACAAATATTGCCTAAGAATCGATGGAAAGGGCTTTTGTATCGATTGTTTTACAGGGTGGCTGTAGCACAAAACAGTGTTAATACGTAGCAAATACCGTAAAAACACTATGTTTTATGTCGAAGAGGCCTTTTAACTTTGATTGTAAAAGCTTTATTACCAACAATGAAGAAGCTTATTTTCATAGACGATAGCCCGCTGGATCACTTTATTCTGAAAAGGATATTAAACAAATATCAGCTTGAATATGAGGTGATGTGCACAACGAACGCAGCGGAGGTAATAAGTTTCCTGGAGCAAAACAAAAGTGACATTAATAAACTACCGGATGTAATATTAGTTGATCTGTATATGCGGGGGTTTGATGGATGGAATTTTCTGGACAACATTCAGCATTTATATCCAAGCCTTACTAAGCCGATAAGAATATATATTCTGTCATCATCTATTAATCCGCAGGACGTGGAGCAGTCAAGACAATATGGTTGCGTAAGGGAATTTATTTTTAAACCGATCACCAGGGAAGTGTTGGAAAAGCACATTAAGGAAGAGTCATCTACGGCCTGATTTTAAGGTTGCTTAATGGTTGAATTATCAAGCAAAAGTTAGACTTTTTAATCTTGGAGAAAATAGCATAGTTGGCTCATAATCAACAAATAATAGTTAACAATTGACGTGGGAATGTTGATAAAATCTTACAAGTCAAAGCAAACAATTCGCTAATTTTAGAATATGAAGCAGTTGGTAGTAATCCTTATCATTTCAACCCTTCTTTATTTAGATGGGTCGATCAAAATGGGTGCGCTGCGGGAAGAGTGATTTCTAAATCCTAAATAATTTAAACAAGTACCCCTGCTTGAATTATCAGATACCCGCTAACCCATTACAGGGATAAGAACGCCCGGAATTCCCGGTTTTCTTATCCCTGCTTAATTTATATACTTTAATCAGATTAGCAATATTGTTCAAACGCACCGATCAGGTTATCGGCGATCATTTGTGCCGGGCGGCCTTCAATTTGGTGACGCTCGATCATGTGAACCAGCTTACCGTCTTTAAATAAAGCCATAGCTGGTGAAGACGGAGGGTAAGGTAACATATAGTTACGTGCAGTATCTACCGCATCTTTTTCCATACCGGCAAATACGGTTACCAGTTTATCAGGATGTTTTTCATTTTGTGATGCTATCCGTGCAGCAGGACGGGCATTGGCAGCCGCGCAACCACAAACCGAATTTACCATCACAAACACGGTGCCTTCGCTCTCAATAGCATTTTTTACTGCATCCGCATCTTTTAATTCTTCAAAACCTACTCTTGTCAGTTCCTCCCTCATTGGAGCAACCAGGTATTCCGGGTACATCATCACTTTTAAAAATTAAATTTTGGTAAAAGTACTAAATGATTTAAAAGTAAAATATTTCTGCCTGTAATAATAACATTTATCTGACGAAACCCGTATAAATGCCTAATACTGATTTTTGTTGTGAGGGAGGCTAATTTTTTTGCGCACGGAAGTCAAAATAATTTGGTTTTTTGTGCGTCTTATGTCTTATATTCATACCCTATTTAGCCCTAACTGAGATTATGAACCTGAAACCTACAAACTTCAGTACAATCATCGTTGTCAACAAAAATCAAGAGCAAACCCAGGCCATCCGGGTTAAAACCAAGCACTTGAAAAGGATCAAGCACTACGCCGCTTCTTTCTTTTTGATCATCGTAACACTTGTCGGAACTATTGTCTATTTAAACTCCAAAGACAATGACAGTCAGCTGGAAAAACAGAAATTGCTAACGCAGATTGCCCAGCTTAAAGGCAAAGTATCTACTGCTACTGCGATAAATGATGCTGCAACCGTATCAACCAGTTCGGCCAACAGTTACATCCAGTCTATTCAAAATAAACTTCAGAAAATAAACGATTACCTGAGGAAGCGGGGATTGAAAGGATTTTCGACCAACTCAATTGGTGGCGACAAGAATATTGCCTCTGCAACAATGAGTGATAATGAGAAATACTCATTATATGACGAATATATGAGTAAACTGCTCAACAGCGTTGCATTTACCCCAATGGGTTATCCCCGCTTAAGCTCTATTACCTCGGCATTTGGTTACCGCAGCGACCCCTTTGATGGAGAAAGTGCAGAGCTGCATCCGGGTATAGATTTCCGTGGCGCTAAAGGCGATCCGGTACATGTTACCGCCGATGGTAACGTGGTTTTTACAGGACGCAAAGGCGGTTATGGCAATTGCATCATCGTTCAGCACAAAAATGATTTCCAGACACTTTACGGGCACTTATCTCATATCGATGTAAAAGAGGGGCAATCTGTAAAAACAGGTGATGTGATAGGTAAAGTTGGTTCAACCGGAAGGTCAACAGGTACGCACTTACATTACGAGGTAAGAAAAAATGGTAAACCCATTAACCCTGTGAAATTTTTAACGTTAAACAATTAAATCCTTAGTGAATGCTGGCGGGCAAATTCTGATCAGCAGGTAACTAAATAAAAACTACGGCTATGTTTTTTAAAAAGAAAAATAAGGTAGATCTGAGTCAGCAGGTAATATCTACGCTGATAAGTGAAGGTTGTGTTTTTGAAGGAAACCTGAGAGCGCCGGCCAATGTGCGGATAGAGGGGCAAATAATAGGCGATGTAACCATCGACGAAGGATTGATCCTTGGCGAAAAAGGCGTGATTAAAGGAAGCGTTATCACTAAGGAATTGATTATTTATGGGCATATTCACGGTCACGTGAACACCCATTCATTAGAAATAAAAAGTACAGGCCGTATTACCGGAGATATAAAAACACAGGTATTGCAAGTTGAACCGGGAGGCTCACACAATGGCAAGCTTTCTATGTCGCCATCGCATGATAATACCGCTATCAGAACGTTGAAGCCTGAGAACATTACAGCTAATAAAGACGCCAAAAATGGCAAACCCGAAAATGGCGCCAAGGTTGTGAAGCCGGAACCCGCAAATGGCTCAAAAGAGGTAAAGCCTGAAAACGGTGCTATTACAAGAAGCATTAAACCAGAAAACGGTACTACAGTAACCAAGCAGCCCGTAAAAGCAGAGGCGGTAAACGCCTGATTTCATTAAGATAAACAGGGCGTATATTTGACTCACCCGGTCATTGCTTCGCTCGACCACCCTCTCTTCGCTCTGCGAAAAGAGGGTTTTATTTTTTTGCCCTCTTTACCGCTTGCGGTAGAGAGGGCCGACCAGCGTAGCGTTGTCGGGGTGAGTCATTTCATTTTTCATTAAGATATTTCTATTGCGTACCTTTGCAGTTCAAAAATCTTAAATGATATGTCGTCATCTGTAGAAACTACTTATACCAAATACAAAGTAAAAGATTTGTCGCTGGCCGAGTGGGGCCGTAAAGAAATTGGCCTTGCTGAAGCAGAAATGCCAGGCTTAATGGCCTTGCGTGCCGAGTATGGCCCGTCTCAACCATTAAAAGGCGCCCGTATTGCAGGCTGCCTGCACATGACTATCCAGACTGCAGTTTTGATCGAAACCCTGCAGGCTTTGGGTGCGGAAGTTACCTGGTCATCATGTAATATTTTCTCAACCCAGGATCATGCTGCTGCTGCTATTGCTGCTGCAGGTACTTCAGTTTATGCATGGAAGGGTATGAATGCAGAAGAATTTGACTGGTGCATTGAGCAAACCCTGCATTTTGGCGAAGACCGTCAGCCTTTGAACATGATTTTGGACGACGGTGGTGACCTGACCAATATGGTATTGGATAAATATCCTGAACTGATTGCAGCTATCAAAGGTTTATCCGAAGAAACTACTACCGGTGTTCACCGCTTATATGAGCGCGTGAAAAATGGCACCTTGCCAATGCCTGCTATCAATGTTAATGACTCGGTTACCAAATCGAAATTTGATAATAAATATGGTTGCCGCGAATCTTTAGTTGACGCGATCCGTCGCGCAACTGACGTGATGCTGGCTGGTAAAGTAGCTGTTGTTTGTGGCTATGGTGATGTGGGCAAAGGCTCAGCAGAATCATTAAGCAGTGCGGGTGTTCGTGTTATTGTAACGGAGATCGACCCGATCTGCGCTTTACAGGCAGCAATGGAAGGTTACGAAGTAAAGAAGCTTTCACATGCTATTGCTGAAGCCGACATAGTGGTAACTGCAACAGGTAACTGCGATATCGTTCGCGAGAAACATTTCCGTGCATTGAAAGATAAAGCTATTGTATGTAACATCGGTCATTTCGATAACGAGATCGATATGGCCTGGTTAAACAATACTTACGGCAATACCAAAGTGGAGATCAAACCACAGGTAGATAAATATACCATCGATGGTAAAGACCTGATCGTATTGGCCGAAGGCCGTTTGGTGAATTTGGGTTGTGCAACCGGTCACCCAAGCTTTGTAATGAGTAACTCGTTCACTAACCAAACCCTTGCGCAATTAGAGCTTTGGGCAAACAGTGATAAATATGAAAACAAAGTATATACCTTACCAAAACACCTGGACGAGAAAGTTGCCCGTTTGCACCTGGCTAAGATCGGTGTGGAACTGGAAGAACTGGATCAGCACCAGGCTGATTATATCGGCGTAGCGGTAAATGGACCGTTTAAACCGGAGTACTATCGTTATTAACGAGGTGAAAGCTTAAAGGCGAAAGCTGAAAGGTTTTTATTCGCAAAATATATAAAGGCATGGTTTTAGGACTATGCTTTTTTGTTTCTATTCCGGTTTTACAAACTCCCCATAACACTTCTTAATATAGATCATCATCTCATAATCGCTCATTGTACGGGCGACTCCCGCTGAAGGCCGGTATTTGTCCATGAAGTTTTGGAGGGAATCTCCTTTTAGATGCGTTAGCTCAACCACTTTTTCTTTGGAAAATACCTGGTCAACATAATTGTTTTGTTCATCTCTAAGCAGTGTCTTCTGCAATTTGGATGTTGGCGTTTTGTTCTTGCCAAGCCAGTCAAAAACCTGCAGTAGGTTAACGCTCAGCAGGGTCGCTGTGCTGTGGGTTGAGGTAATAAAGTCGTTATAAGGTTTAATATAACTGGAGTTTGACATGAAAACTTCCTTAAAAGCAGTGCCCTTATAATTGAACACCGGTGCAAATTGTTTTCTCAGATTTATAGAGTCCGTATTAGATGGGCGTTTGCCAATGATAACCACACTTTTCAGGGATGTTACTGCTTGCTCTAAATAAACAGGAATGGTATCTGTGACCTTTAGTGAATAAACCAGGAAGTGCGGTTTGTATCCTACAAAAGTGATTTTGATGGTGTCGCCACGGTGAAGATTGTAAACGGTAAAGAACCCTTTATCCGAAGTAAAAGTTGTCTGTTTCGGGGTAATGATAGTTGCATGAGGGATGGACTGCAATGTAATGCGATCCAACACACGACCGCTTAATTGCTGTGCATAAAGTGTAGGGCATAGCGCAATAAGTAAGAGTACAATTGAAAGCTTTAAACTCTTCATTACAATGGGCAGATCAGGTTCAGCATAAAATTAACGGTTATTTTAGTTGATGGCTGATTTTTAACAAAACTTAGCACAACGCAAGGGTTGGTACTATAATAAGTTATATGATTCTTTAATAAGCGCGTAAACTCTTGGGGTAAGTTTATCCAAAGAAGTTAACCGGATATGGTTTTCATACCTCTTTGTATAAAGCGTGCTTTTGGTAACGATAGAATCTTCCGGTGCTTTGGCTGAATAGAATTTGAGGTCCAAAAGGCCTTTCATCGGTTTTATCAGAAAGAAAGTCTTGTTATGAACAAACACGATATAGTTTTTGGAGCAGCTTATGGTTACGTCTTCCCAATCGGAAATTTCGGCAAGCAATTTATCGACTGCCAGAACCAGCTCGTCACTCTGGCCTTTTAACAGATCATCCAGGCTAACTTTAATGCAGTAATGCATTTGATTAGGCCCCTTTAACTCGCGCTCGCATTTCGGACAAGTCCAGCTCATGCTGGCAAAGATCGTTAATCTTTATTAAAAGGACTTCTGCTCAGGCATACTATCCACCATAACCGCTTTGATCTGCGAAGGCTGTGTAACCCGGATCATTGCTTTGCCTGTGTATTTATCTTTTTGTACAACCCCGGTTACGCAAATGTCTTTCCCCCGGTAATAATCATCGAAGTGGGCATTATTCTCATAATGACCTTTTAAATTGGTCTTGAAATCAGCTTTTATCAAAACTGTTACCAGTTCGTCGGGGTGGTCTCCCCCGAGGTACAATGTCATTGCAAATTTCTTAATGTTTTCGCCGAAGACCTTGTCGCAGATTTTTACTTTTTCGCCAATGTGTTTCAAGGCATCCTTTGCAGGGATAAGCATTTGAGCCCGCACACCAAAAGAGAACAGTGCCAAGGTTAATGTAATAAGGGTAGTGTGTTTCATACTTAAAGCTAAGTAATTAAACCACAGCTATATGTTAAATCTTGTTAAGAAACCATCAATATATAAGACAATGTCATTTCGATGAGCAGCAAGGGTTAAGTGTGGGGGCGAAGAGAAATCTTATACTCTATGCACTATTCGCATGCAAGTTTTATAAGATTTCTCCTCACCCCATCATCTGGCCCTTTCAGTTCGTTCGAAATGACAAGATTTATATGGTTGATTAAAATCAATTATCCTGCGGAGGATTTTTACCCAGCGTTCTGAAGTTGACATAAAAAGGATCAGCGTCAGAACCATTGGCCTCAGATATTTTGATGTTGAAATTGGTAGCGCCGGTATCCAGGTCCGCAGTGCTTTTAACCGGGATCTTAACGGTGGTCTGACCGCCTGCGGGTAAATGCGCAATGGTAAACTTAGGGCTGTATTCTATTCCTTTGGTATCGTTTACATCTTTCACCAGGATCACCATATTATAGGCATCCCCTTGCCCCTGGTTGGATAAAATAAACCTGATCTCGCCGTTTTCATTTATCTTAAGGACATTATCGCCATTCCCACCGGTCTCTACAAACTGTGCGTTGCCGATCTCTAATATAGCGGGAGATTTGGGCTTCGGCACATTCTGAACTTCCTCCTGCTTGGGTTCATTAACCGGCGTATTGTGTTTTGGCTCCGATTTATGGTTATTGGCTGTGGTATTACTACCGCCGCTAGCCGGTTTTTCTTTTGGTGGCGTGTTTACAACGACAGGTTTTTGCTGTACAGGCGCTGCAACAACGGCTGGCTTCTCTTTAGGCTGCTCTTTTTCTTTGGTAACAGCTTCCTTTTCTTTAGTAGTAGCACCTTCTTTTACCAGTACACCATCCCGCCATTCACCTGAACTTTTTTTCCCTCCGGGATAAGTCATGGTGCCGATGCCGTTTACCTGGTTGCCGCTCCACTCGCCGTTATAAATCTGTTTGTTGCTGTAATAGAAAATACCCTGACCGTCCTGTTTATCGTCCTTCCACTCCCCATCATATTTCTCACCCGATGGCCATATCATCTGGCCTCTGCCATTCCTCATGCCATCTTTAAACTTGCCCAAAAAACGCTGTCCCGATGGCCAGGTCATTAAACCATCTCCGTCTTGTTTGTCATTTTTCCAGTCACCGACGTATTTACGGCCAATTGATGAAATATAAGTCCCGCGGCCTGATTTAACACCTTCTTTCCATTCGCCCTGGAAACGACTTTCATCCGCACCTATTTCCATACCGTCGCCATTTTGCAGACCGTTTTTCCACTCGCCATCATATTTCCTGCCGTCGGGCCACAACATGGTGCCTTTGCCATCCATCAGCCCGTTTCTCCAGCCGCCTGTATACTTTCTGCCGTCATCAAACACCATCGAGCCTTTACCGTCGCTGCAATCGCCCAGGATACATCCTGTTTTTTCATCACCGGCTATTGCCCTTGGTTTAATGAATTCCCGTGTTTTGAAAGCCAGGTAAAAAGGCCCTGCGTCATAGCCGCTGCCTTCGTGAATCTGGATTCGGAAATTGGCTTCACCTGTAGTAAGGTCAATTTTGCTGGTCAACGGTATTTCAACAACCTTTTCGGCTCCCGCAGCTAAGGCCGCAAATGTTTGTCGCGAAGTATAAGTTATGCCTTTAGTGAAATTCAGGTCCGAAATCTCAATGATCAGGTTGTTTGCAGTTGCTTTCCCTGTGTTTGATAGTGTGAACCTGATCTCGGCCCTTTCATTTGCATCCAGCACTTTATTCTTGTTGCCGATACTATCGTTGAAAGTCAAGCCGATCACATGCAAGTCAGCTGCTGATGAAGAGGATGGTTTGACTGGTGTTTCGGTGCGCGTTGCAGCCTGCTGAGCCGCTTTGGATTCATCAAACACATCATCTTTCCAGAGGCCAGCATGTTTGGTGCCATTGGCGAAGGTCATTGTCCCGGTGCCGTTCTTCTTGTTGTCTTTCCATTCGCCTTCGTATTTGCTGCCGTCGGCGTAGGTTGCTATGCCCTGCCCGTTCTGTTTATCAGCCTTCCACTGTCCATCATATCGGCTGCCGTCTGAAAAATCTTGTGTGCCGCGGCCCTCGCGCTGATTATCCACCCAGTCGCCAACGTATTTCTCACCGTTTTTCCAGGTCTGCACGCCGTTGCCATTCTTCATGTCCTTGTCCCACTCACCCACATATTTTTTGCCGTCGGTCCAGGTAAAAGTACCGCTTCCTTTCTTCTGATTGGCCTGCCACTGACCGTCGTAGCGACTGCCGTTGGCATAGTCATTGGCACCCTGCCCATCGCGCATATCGTTGCTCCATCCGCCAACATATTTTTCGCCGGTTGGCCAGGTTTCAAGCCCCTGCCCGGTTTGCGTATCATTGGCCCATTCACCAACGTACCTTTTTCCGTCAGCAAAATTCATGGTACCCTGACCACTTTTTTTACCCGACTTAAAGCCACCAACATAGTATTTCTTCTGCGTCCAGAACTCGGTTCCCTGCCCGTCTTTTACACCATATTTCCACTCGCCCTGGTAGTAGTGGCCATCCGGCCAGGTGAAAGTACCATTGCCCGAATAACGGTCATCCTTCCAGGTGCCTGCATATTTTCTTTTATCCGGCCAGGTCATAGTGCCCTCGCCGTTCATCTTCCCGTTCTGAAATGCACCACCATATTTCCGTCCATCAGGAAATACTATTGCCCCGATACCCACCTGGCAGTTACCCAATATACAGCCGGCCCTTTTTTGCTGGGCATAGCTATGGAACGACCAAAGCATCAGAAACAAGATTGCGCCTTTTACTCTATTCATTATTACTCAGATAGTTAGTTTGACAAGGTTTACAACAGCGGGCCCATCAAACAGAATATCAATTAGGTATATATTTCAACCGCTAAAGATAGCAGTTTTTGTTTTTATACCTTAGTTTAACGTAATAAACTAAGGTGATTATACAAGGATTGCGATAAATAAGGCCCAAAATCCCTTTTATCGCTTAAATGTTTCTATATATTTGTTATACACGGCATTAAGCCCAACCAATTATTCATCCTGCCAATTAACAACTATGAACAGAAGAGACTTTGTTAAACAGTACGCTGTGCTTTCAGCAGCAAGCTTTTTATTATCATCAGAAGTATTTGGAAAATCGAGACTGATCGAAAATATCGGTATCCAGTTTTTCTCTTTGCCGAAAATGCTTGAAGCCGACTTTCCCGGCACATTGAAAATGCTGTCAAAAATGGGTTATAAAGAAGTTGAATTGTATGGCCCATATACCTTCAGTACCGATGCGGCAAGAAAAAGCTGGGATGCAGTTACCCCTTCGCTGGGCTTTAAAGGCAGCGGATTTTTTGGCCACACCGCGGCTGAAGTGAAGGGCTTAATGAAGCAAAACGGACTAACGGTACCGTCCATGCATACCGATTTAGATACGCTGCAAAACCGGATGGATAAGCTGGGTGAAGCCGCACATGCGCTGGGGGCGGAATTTGTTGTCCTCCCTGCAATTCCTGAAGATAAACGGAAAACTTTGGACGATTATAAACGCCTGGCCGAAGCCTTCAATAAAATTGGCGAGTCAGCTAAAAAGAACGGTGTAAAATTCGCTTATCATAATCATGGTTATGGGTGGAAACCCGTGAACGGGCAAGTTCCGATTAAATTGATCTTAGATGGCACCGATCCTTCACTTGTATTTTTAGAAATGGACCTGTATTGGACTACCGCCGCTGGTGTCGACCCAATTGTGTTGTTGGAGAAATATAAAAACCGCTACCGCCTGATGCACGTGAAGGATATGTCGAAGAAAGTTCACTTCTCCGGCGATGGTGGGGATTCAAAACAATGGATCGAATTATTCCCATACATGACCACTGCGGGTAACGGCGTGCTCGACTTAAAAAAGATATTGCCAAAGGCTAAAGAGAACGGCGTTAAGCATTTTATTGTTGAGCAGGATATTGTCGCACATCCGGAAATAGCTTTGAAAAAGAGCTGTGATTATTTGGCTTCGTTATAAGCCTTATTGATTTATCGAGAACTTTCAGCGGCATCATCCACGCTTTCGTTGAGATCATATAACAGCCATTGCTTTTGAGCGATCTGTTTGGTTTTTGACCGAAGCAGCTTGATAAAATCCGCTACGCCCACAGGCTCGTTGCCGTTGCCATGGATCAGTACAATGCTTCCTGCATTAGGCTGTTGTCCTTTTGCCAGCCATGCATCTGAGCCGATAGGGATCAAACCAAAATCTGTGATCTTATTTACCAGTTGCTGATCTGAAACGAGTCCCGGAAACCGGAAAAATACTGACGGCACCAGTCCGTTTTTTAACATTAATTGTTCAGTAGCTAAAACTTCATAATTGATGTTGGTGCCGGGTTCCAATAGGAAATTTTCTTTAAGCGGTGCAGTTTTGCTAACGCGATGATTATAGGAATGATTTACCCAAGTAATTCGTATTTCCCCGTCGTTGCGCAACTGTTTCAACCATTCCAGGTCTTCTTTATGATTCAGCATCCACAAACCACTTACTGATAGCGCTATCGGTGCAGGCTTTTCTACCTTTTTAAATTCGGTAAACATGGTGGTAAAGATCCTGCGGTCTAGCGGCTTGTGCGATGGACAAAGGTCCGCAGTAAGACTTATACCTGTTTCAGTTGGCATGCCACGTTCTATGCCAGCATCCTGAATACTTACCGATTGTTTTTCGGCTTTGCTAATGGCCCTTTCGTAAGGTGTATTTATAAAAGCCGCCCTGGTTTGAGCCAGTGTCATTGGCTTTACCTGGTAGAAGCTGCTCTCGTTTACCTTGGTTTGTAGTGTTTGCGGATTTACCAGCAGGTAGTATTCTTTGTCGCGATTTTGAAAGCGGCGCAATACGATCCAGTCTTGCGGGTAGTTATGCGCCCACCCATAATAAACCTCGTATTTAGTAATATCGAGGAAGTTTTGCTGGGCCTGAGCTAGCGTCGAAACAAATAAGACGAATAATAAGAGTGATAATCTGAGCAGGGGTTTCATATTAAAGTCACAAATAAACGAATCCTAAAATTGTTTCAGATGTTATTTAAGTTATAAGGATATTTGTGCTGTAAAAATATTGGATTACATGACCCGTCTATCTGTCAATATCAATAAAATTGCCACCCTGCGTAACTCACGAGGCGGCAATAATCCCGACCTGGTACAAGTTGCCAAAGATTGCGAGCGTTTTGGCGCACAAGGCATCACCGTTCACCCGCGACCAGATGAACGACATATCCGCTACAATGATGTTTTTGAACTAAAGAAGATAGTCACTACAGAATTCAATATTGAAGGCAACTGCCAGGAGCAAAAGTTTATCGACCTGGTATTGGCCAATAAACCTGAACAAGTAACCCTGGTGCCGGACGCTTTAGGACAGATCACCTCCAACCATGGTTGGGATACTATTGCTAACCAGGAGTATTTAAAGGAAATAATTAAGGTATTTAAAGATGC
>Ga0310811_10001859_pt1 | contig 26230 bp, 34 predicted proteins | sample YCmetagenome_FD_207642 | JGI IMG/M metagenome (GOLD analysis project Ga0310811, IMG submission 207642) | Soil microbial communities from experimental microcosm in Duke University, North Carolina, United States - YC | ecosystem: Engineered > Artificial ecosystem > Soil microcosm > Unclassified ... | reverse complement strand
GCTCTCTTCCAATATATGGGCAAAGACGACAATGTAATGTTCGATAACAGAATTATGCTAATTATCGTGATTATGTACTATATATTGTGATATATAGCCTTGTACTTTCCTCACCAGTTCACTGATGTCTCGCTGGTTGTTGACAATCGCCCAATACAGGGCCGTGTGATTCTCGATATGAGGTTTTTAAAGGAGGTCGGAGAACGCTGCTGCCGGGAGAGTAACAGCGCAGGATTCGACAATTGGTGCAACAGAGGAAATGGTGGAATCAGGAGAGGAGACAATTTCATAGATGCGGTGAGATAGACTCTTTTGCTTGGGTTGTAGCCTATGTAGGAATGATAATATCGATTGTTTACATCGGTTGGAATCCGTCGATACGGACGTACAAATTGCATCATACGAAGGAACCATCTTTAATGACCACCAGCGGCTCGGGTGGCACCCATGATACCTTCGTGCTGTATGACGTTGTACGAGTTGGCAACACGACAAAAATTCATAGTGGGGTATATAATATATATACTGTTATTGACAGTGAGATTAACTCCCATTCTTACAGATACCATGTAATCGGTTGTGTGCTCAGCAAACTCACTTCCCCAAATTCTTGCAAGTGTTCGGTTGAGTCTCCCGTAGGCAGACCAATAGGAGGAAGACAACCATTATTTCTAGTTATAAACTTTAAGTTCGTTCGGACCATTAGAGAATTGTCGTATGTAGAGTGCGCAGTTTGGAGGTCGAAGGCATCAAGGAAAAGGTGTAAGTGCTATCAAACCATCGAGCCCTCTTCCACATCATTCTCCTCCAAGGTAGAGACGGACGTCTTCTCGAAAAGAAACGAAATGGTTCCGCCAGGGACATCACGAACAGATAGTGGTTGTGTTGCTTCATCCATAGCCGTAATGTTGTCCAGGTCAACGGCCGACAAAAGTGAATCTAGCCTTGATTTCGGCTGCCCGAGGTCTTCCTTATCATCGCTCACACTTGGAAGCACCAGATGACGAAGAATGGCATCGTGGATATTGTCGCTCGCCAATCTCTGCAGGCAATTGATGTGTGTCCACTCTCCAAGTGATGCAAGCTCCGCCTGTTTTTTCTTCATGTACTACAGAACCATGGTCAGCATAATTATGTATACGATGAACAGAATTGAGATCCTTACTGATTTATCCATCTTCTCAATGTGGCGAGGTTTGACTTGCGACGCATTGACGAAGCCAGTTCCTGCTGGATCTTCGTCGTCATCATCCTCACCAACTTCTATATCGTTCCCGGAAACACTTGGCATATCATTGAAATGCTTTGAACCGACATCACATCCGCAATCCAAAAGGTCATGGGTATTACAGCCTGTCTCAGGATGAACGCGGAAAATGTCTCGAAGCTGTAAATAGAGGCATCAATCACCGGTTAACTCCTAGGCGAAAAAGAAGTACATCTTTCCGTGAAAACGAGTCTGACTTGGAGCCGGATGATCCCTTGAATGTGATAGTATAAACCCTCATCAGATAAAACAAAATATGAGCTTACCGAGCCCATAAGAGCTTGACACCCACAGTTTAGCGCCGGAATCCGACAGAACAGATAATTCACTCACAATTGCTAAGTCCAATCTTGGTCACCTGCCTCTGATAGATTTTCTCTTCCAGGGGGCGATATAAGCGCGTTATACACCTTGTCAGTAGAGACGCTCACCATCGATTGTTCCTGCAGTGAGAAATCGATAGATGAAAACTGGCCGTTTCTGTCCATCACTATGGTCATTTGATAAGGGCAAAATACTTTCAAATATTTGCTTATTCACCGATGAATGCGTGCCATGGACTGAAGGTCATGACTTGAATGGAACACCTTTTAGGACCATCGTATCTTTACGTTTATATATGCCACACACCTCGGGTTCCAATCGGAATCTATCAAACATAATCTCGACGCGCCGATAAGGTTGAGCCCAACGCCGCCCGCCTTTGAGCTCAGCAAGAATAGAACTTTCCCCAATAAGGTCAGAATGGTGCTGATAAGTGCGGACTGAATAACCTACAATGGCTGTACTGCGATGATTTGTTAAAGGTGTTGACATACTCCTGCCTTTTCGCTGCTGGTGTCTGACTATGACAGTGTGATATGAGACAAAAATCAAAAATACAACGTGCAATAAAAACTGTACCCGTCAAGCCGGAAATAAGTATAAGATTTCTTCTTGCAGAAGGCTTCGATCAAATTGAGGGTCGATGTATAATGTGAAACGATGATGCATTTCTCTTGGGTGCGCTAAATAGCGGTCAAATAAAGTCGTGCGATTAATCAAGCAGACTTACCTCTTTGATGACTTTGAGGAGGTGCGACAATGCCAAAAGCTTGCCTGATATGAAGATGCAATCAGCCAATGGACCTCATTAAAGAACACGGGCCCACCGCTAATGGAGAAGTCTTCGATTCGGAGATCTTTAGGTAATAAACTCAAGGCGTCATCGATACCTGGGCGGCGAATTGCATCTGTGTTTGTCGCTCTTGCCTTATCTGCTTGAGCCTTGAGCAACACGGGACTATTGCTGACTTTTGTGAGCACGTTGATCAAAGCCAGCGACTCTGCAGTCGGTCCATCAATCAGCCTATCTAGCTTATCGGGGTTAAGAATAGCCGAGAAGATGGACAATTGCAATTGCGTTGGAGTAATGAACACGACATATTCGTCTGTTCAGAACGTCAGATATTTGAACCGCGGTGAGAGAAAGAGGTTACGTTTTGGCGGAAGATAATTCTTGAGAATGCTGGCTTCCCGTCGCAATACGAAACTCTTCGCGATCAAAGATAACTTTTGGTGTCCTTTAGCTGCTGAACGAAACACAATTGTTCTACGAACCTGAGCTGACTGAGCCTCGCCAAGTTTGAGTTCCTTATCCGTACAATCTGGTGCTCTACTTTTGAGGATAGGAACCTCGTAAACCCGACGGAATGTAGCATAATCATCTGCGAACATTCCTTCACTGAATTATCCCTTGTGAAGAAAGGCTCTGGAGCTCACCGAGCAGTCCTGGGTTACAAAAGCTCGCCTTTGATACGTCAGCACTAGGAAGGTGAAGGAATTAGGTGCATCGTGCGCACCATGGCATGGAATTCACTCAAATCATTCTGAATAGGAGTACCTGATAGAATGATTCTTCGAACAGTACGTAATGATTTAAACATTGTCGAGGTCTTATTGTTTGATGACTTCAGCCTGTGTCCTGCCGAGGCGTCAATGGCATATATATTCTACCCGCATCAACTGACCTTCGTCGCAAATAACCAGGCCAATCGGAGGACTATGCAGAGCATTAGATTTGTATTAACTGCAGCGGCACAAAATCACTACTTACTTGCAAAATGCCAAATCATCTCTGACTAGCGTAAATCATTGCACGACAGTGAAAAATGTGCCACTCACATAATAGACCGAAGCTTCTCGTAGCCAATAACTAAAACCTGATGCCGTCTGATATTTCGGTGAGCGGAGAGCCCCAATCAACTGGTGCCAATACGTACGAATTGAGAAATTGCTTGATGGTAGATTTGTCCTTGTCGCCTGTGAAAACACCAACACGATCTCTCCCTAACCTTAAAGTCCAAGTTGAAACAAGTCTCGCATTAGCACGAATCTGTCCTACCACTTGTGAAATTCGGCGCGCCAATTCTGCCCGCAAGTCAGAAGATAGCGAGCATAACTGAATAATAGAAACGAACATTGACTAGCGATACGGGGCAAACGATCAAGGCCTTGCCGATTACTGGCCCAGCGCCGACGTAGGGATTCTGCTCTGTGGCTGACTTGGAGATTGTAACACAGAGATGAGACTGCGAACTCACTGAGGAGTGTCCACACAAGAGAGATCGTCTGTAGAAGGTGTTACTGAGTGGGAACAATAACGAATAAACAAACAAACCTGAAGGGTTTTCCCCAGACCCCTGCAGCCTGAATATCAGCAATGACATGCAAGCGGACAAATTGAACACGTACATCTCGTCGGCGAGTATACACCCTTGGCCTTCGTGTCTTCGTAGGCCCATGACGCATTCATACAGAAATTTGACGCCTGTAATATTGTGTGCCGTCAAAGAAATAACATCCAAATAGCTTGAATACCTTCGATCTGATGTGGACGAAGATATCTTGCGATAATGGGATCTAGGACGACTGCTACAGTGGGCAAGTTCCTGCAACAATGTCTCGAGTTTGCTTCGATAGAAGGGTAACATCAAAACATACTTCTTGTTGAACTTCATAGCGTGCTCTGGGGTCGTTGCTTTCATGACGATTGCTCCCTCAGCTTCGGGATCATGCCTAGCCGGTTTAAGACCTTCACTAACAAGGAGCTGAAGGAACTTACAATGGTGCGTTGGGCTTTTTAATCGACTTCTGGCCATAGAACGACGCAGGGGGAACAAACGCTTTTGAAGCACCCGGAGAAGCAACTGTGATATCATTCTCTTTGCCAGGGAGAACGCTCTTAGCCTGAAGCAGAAACGAGGGCTTAGGTGATGAAGAAAGCTCTACCGGCACGTCTTCCTCTGGTCCCGGCAATGCATCTTCCACCCCAGTGATGGAAGGCATTCGCGATGCTAGTACTTGTGAGTCTAACTCGATTTGTTTGCCACCGGCGCTGAAGCTGTACCCGTTGTGTAGAGCGAGTCCGTCCCATTCCTTACGGCCAAGTCTGTGATGATATCATTCAGTGAGAGGCGGATGACGAAGTAATCGAATCCTACTTACATTTTCCCCTTCTCTGATATCACAGTGAGCTTGTCACCGACATGGCTAACAAATGCATCACCATCCCAGGTCTTGTGCTTCTTGTTCTGCGGCTTCCGCCTACGAGAGTCAGCATATATGCAACATCCTCGCTCCTTGCTCACCAGTTAGCAGTCCAGTAAGTAGATGGCACATTTGTTTTCGGAGGGCCTGCGGAGGGGAGGTCCCGTGTGGACAGAAGATTGACGGGATGAAGATCAATAGCCCGTTTGTCTACGGCTTTCAATGGCGTCTTGTAAGGTACATTCATTTTCGTTGACGGTAAGGGAGTGACACGCAAAGAGGGTGTCCCGGAGCTATTGCCAGTCATTGCAGAAGATGGCACGCTTCCTCGACCATAGCACTTTCTCGATATATATTCTCCACGAGGAATTGGATGATCGATCCTGATCTCTCTCTCTCCAAATTTATACTCTCCATTTTCCTCAGCCTTGGGCGCATTCAAGGACCCAGCCCCCATTCTATGAGCGCGACAACACAGATTAACCTTGACCCTCAGTTTTCTCGGCCAGGAAATGAAACGTACATCTTTCCTTCTAAGTCGAACATTGACCCTCTAATGCCTGTGAGAACCAGGACAGCGTCTCCATCCCAAGTTTTGTGTTTCTTGTACTGGGGGTATCTCCTAGTACCTTGGGTGAGCACGAAGGACTCGCATTGAGACACACACACACCACTGAATCATCCAGTACTCTTCTCCTCCATGATTACTGCTTTCACGGTGCGCTGAGGGACCTCCGAGTGAATTCTCGATCGCGACTTTCTTCCTGCTGGAAGTATCGAGTGGCAGCTTTCGTTTCTCACCCGTAAGTGGCGACTGATATGCAGGCATAAAATTAAGAAGTGGTAGTCTTAGACTTGATGATGCAAAATAAGAAAGGAGTTCCAAAATGTTGTCAGTGAACGGTAAATGTGCGACTCAAGATGCGTCGAGACGCGTCTGTGGCGCGTCGACGTATAGAGTAATAATAATTGGCTTCGGTAATTTCCGAATGACTGATTCGAAGTGATGGTTCAAAGCAATCGATTGCAAGTACAAATTCAAAAGCAAAACAAAAAACATCGAAAGCAAAGCAAATAAAATACTTTGGGGGTAAGCAAGGGAGCCCGTTCTATCTATAGAACTCCCAATCACTTTGGTTACACCCTAGCACACCTCCATCGCACTACCTTAAATTTGCCCAAAGGCAGGACGCCCATCAATCACCGTAGCTTGAACTTTAGTGCTTAAAATTTGATCGACAGGGATAGACATGATGTCATGAGATAGCACCACGTAGTCTGCCCGTTTTCCTGGAACGAGGGAACCAAGGCTGTCTTCGGTAAACGAAGCGTATGCAGGATCGATCGTCATTGCTATTGATTGTTTTCCATATCAGTGACGCTCATATCTGAGTACTCTCGTGAAGTACCTCTTAAGGCTTCCATGCGAGTAAGTCGTTGTTCTGGGAACCTACAAAATATAAATGAGTTCAATGGAGGGTTTCGACCAGAAAGCCATACCATCCTAACGGGCCATTGGGTGATTCTCCTCCAGGGGACAATCTTGTAATGGCTGCATAGAATCCGGAGAGCGGGTTCATGTCTTCCACTGGGAAGTCAGAGCCAAAGGCAAGTCGAGAGCCGTGGTCAAGTAAAGAACGGAAGGCATATAAACCTTTTACTCGATCAGCGCCCTAGAAAATGATGAATGCCTGTGAATGCCGGAAACAATGATCTCCTGAACTCACAAGACGGTCTTCCGCAAACCACATATCACTGATACTATTTCACCCATATAACACATGTCATTCGCAAACACATTCAGATAAATAATTCAACATACGCATGGGTAGGTTGAATGCTGGAAATAACTAGATTACGACAATTTACCTTCATTGACACCAAAGCAAAATTAGAATGCTCACCTCCGAGCTTTCCGACACGTTGCAAGTCAGTCTCTGTTAAGATCTGAGCATGTTCTAGTCGAGGTCTGAGTGCTGTCACATTGACGTCCTTTGAGGCAGTCTCGAATGCGTCCAGAACCACACCGTTGGCATAATCCCCGATTGCATGGACGTTCTTCCAGGTAAAAGTAAATGAGGTGCATTTTTTACGTGATCGCCGGCACTTACAACCTGCCACCCATCTCTTAAATATCCGAGTATAACATCAGTCAAAACTTTGGGGTCCAAACGCATAAATCCTTTCGTGTGGGGGTTATCACTGTATGGCGCATGTAGCTGAGGGACGTCAAAAATACGCAAACATGGCCAAGGAGCTTCTCACCGCTGCTCCACCAGAGCGTAAAGCACCTGAATAACTAGTCAGTCTGATACCTTGATACTATCACCATCATTTTACCGTCAGCGAAAATCTTAACACTGCGAGCATTTAGCCTGCCATTCCCTGCATTGAGGATTGGTTTTGAGAGATTTCCCCAGTAAGGACCGTTTTCCTCGAAGTATCTCATCCCATAAATTCGAATCTATGGGCTATTGTGAACAACGCAGTGACGGTATCCTTGAGCACTTACGGGAAGACTTCCTGCTGCCGCCTGCCTGCATGAATAACGTCAAATACGTTTTTGCACAATAATGTTTGATAGACCTTCTGAAAAAATCAAGTGAAACAGGTTTCAACCCCGCATCATGGACGGAGGTTATTCCATAAGACAAGGCATCATTGACTGCGGCATTGAAACGTCGCAGCAAGTCGCGTTCAGTTGGAGTTGGTCTCTTCACAAGGTCCTGGGCATTGTCAAGAAAAACACCTGATCGTTGATGTAAGCTATCTTTCGGTCATATCTCCACAAAGAAAGAACAGAACCGCTTGGATTCCCAAATGAATCTTTCATAATAATGCCACCTTCCACTTCCGATGGCAACGGAAAGCTTAATGCAAGAGCTTTCTTCGAGACCCACGATGCATGCTTGTCCTTGCTGCTTAGGACGACTGGCCGGCCACGGACTATCGGGTCCATCTCTAGAGCGTCCTGTAAAGTAACGAACTCTAGACTCATGTAACACAAGATTTTATGAAGCTCACCGAGGTTGGCCACTCTTCCACTGGCCAAGAAGTGTGGTCCCATCCCCAACCTTCAATAATTTTTGAAGGGTCATTGAGTATGTCATTGTTGTCCAAAATATATTGTCGGACGAGCGCAACTGTATCTGGGTTACAGTTACCATACTCAGATCGCTCCCAAGACAAGTCATTTTTATGCAAACCTTCGATCGTCTTGGCACCTTCAAGAGGAAGTTCCTGATTTGCACCGTATTCGAGAATGTGTGCGTGTGAATCTGAGGTGTTGAAAAGTTCCAGATAAATTGTTTGTTTACTTGCAGCTTACCACTAAACCCCGGAACCACGATCGAAGATTTGTCCAAATAATGTACTTGAAGAGAAGAACGAAGGCGACCTCTGGCAACCCAACGTGCCATGACATCCTCTAGTGACATAAACCCATGGATAAGTCTGATTCAGCTGCCTGTGTTGGGCCCGTGTCTATTTTGACATACCTAAGGAACCACTATCCATTATGAAAGACCCATCCACAACTAGGCACTGGACATTTGGCACGACATGATCTATAGTATAAATACGAGCACCCGACGAGGAGCACACTGCATAAGAATGTGAGAGTGACGAGGATTCCTCGGAGGATAGGAACCAAGCGGCAAAGACAGCAAGAAATATCAGGACTATGAGACGAGAACCAGATAGCACGGAAGGTAATACAGAAGGACTTCTGCGAGACAGAACATTTTGAGGGCCCGTATCAATAAAATTGCCAGGACCGTGGCGTTTACGCAGTTCAGACATGTCTGGTACAATACCCTGAGTAATAAATATGCGAAATATTGGAGGACGACTCCACCTTTAATTTTCAGTCGTGGGGGCGATTTCAAGACGCTTTGGTAGATGGGGATGGAAGCTAATATCTATTGACATCCTTGTCCTATATAATGGGATCATATAGAGCTCGGTTACGTGCATTCGAGAGACTTCAAACATTTTCATTGGTTGATGGCTCGGTCACGTGTAACTGAGCGTCAAATTTACGTTCCCATTGGCCGCTAAATCGCCAATAGCTGACTAGCCTCACTCACTAGTACTCAACGGAATACTATGTAGTAGCCAACTGCATAATAAGTAAACCCGCTTCAGTCGCGCGAGCATTAGAAAAAGACATTCTCATTGGCTAATCACTCCGTTACGGTGTCCGAGAGCTAAACTCGCGTTCCCATCGGCTGCTAAATTGCCAATAGCTGCCTCGCCTCAGTGTCAGCTGTACACCGGCCCGTGATTGTCTCGCTCTTGCTGCAAACATTTCAACTTGCTTAAGTATTATTTTCAGTAGAAGTAGTGACGCTCTTTCTCGCGCGAGATACTGCTCGACGTGGTGGTGACCAAATCAGGAAAGGTTAGATAGGGTCCGCGGCCTATTACATAAAGTCAAGTCACCATCCCCACCTCAAGACAACTAGTTGAGCTTCATATTACTATCGGTTACTGTAAGTCTTATTCACTATGTAGGACACTTATCTGCATCAGTCACGCTTTTCGCAGCCTGAGGGATTTTTTGCAACATTCCGTTACCATTTAAATTTGTAACAACACGTGAACTACGAAATGGAAGTTCATACCTTACGGTAATACTGTTCCGCCAGTAGGTGTTCAGCTGATAGACTCCTTTACCCAGCTGCCGTTGTAAGTCCTTTTCCCTTATGTAACATTTAGTGTTGCTCAGAGACTCTTCCTTGCATTGCCCTGTATACTACGCCCCACTGTGACAGCCCATACCCTGCAGCTGCCGCCTCTTGCATCTCACTACACCTCTCGCACCCTCCTGCATCAGTTGAGTGAGTTCTTCCGCCGCCTTCTTCTGTCCACATATACCTACTAGCATATCAACTCCAAGGTAAGTTTTTTTTTGTTTCTTCCTTTTTCTACTGCTACCTTGTGCATATAAATTTTGTCTCTTATTTTCGTCTTCTAACTTTGAGTGGCCTTTCAGCCGCTTCTGTGCGTATACCCCTGCATCATCTACAACTTCTTTTCACCTTTTTGCATCATCTCGCAATTTCCCTGGATGCTCTCACGCTTTCTCATACCGTCTAGCGCTGTCGCTGTCTCGGTACGGTGATTTTCACTTTTACTTTTTCTCTTGTTTCTACCGGTTCACATTATGCCCTCGCAATCATTAATTTCATGATGTGCTCATTATCGTGACCAAACGGGGCCTACAAATACCGCGCAATAGGGTAGCGAGACTTGTAGGAGCATATGTATAAGCTCATCACCCACGCAAATGGCCGCTAGGAAGCATTCAATTAGTCAACAACGGTTTACCGTGTGATACAAATACAACTCGAAGACTGTCAGTAGGAGTAGGTACTATGTATAATACCTCGCTGTATACTCGTCCGTGCATTGTGACTGTCAAGCCCAACACGAGTTTGTCATGTGTTTGTGGGGATGATAGGCTCAGCAATTGCGTACCTTATATACTAGCTATTACTGGCCTGTTGCGTGGTATGTGCGGCTTTTTTGTTGACATCATGCCAGCGTAACTGGCTTCACGTCCGCGGACGTTAGAACGAACGAACAGAACCGATAGTGACGTGACCGTGAGAAGACGTCGGGTTTATGACACGCAATGCATTCAGTACCTCACTCTCATCCGAGTCGACGATCGAACAATACTCCGTTGAGCTTTACTGTCCTCCAGCATTTCCAGGAATGCCCCTCAATGGCTTTCTGCGTCAGAGAGCTCACCCAATTGTCGCTTCATTCAATCATCACAAAGTTCTGCTCTATGGTCTAGTATCTACAATTGCAGTTTCGGCAACCATCACAAATGCACTCCGGTGTCACAGTAATTTCTATTCTGTGGCAATTTATCTTTCAAAGAGTAATAGAAGTGTATTGGTGAGCGATATATCAATTGTGATTCACGGTGTGTACTGAATCAGCTTTCAGATACTTGCAAATTTCGGTCTTCTTATTGCATTGCTGTGTGGGCAGCTCGTACAACAGATATTCTTCGGCGCTCTTCGTCCTCAGGAGGTCGAGGTAGCTCTCATTGAATTCATGGTCAACTATGTGCTTAATTACCTCTAGCGGCTATATGACCGACTATGGTTTTTCGTCACAGAATCTTTGCTCGCGTTCACAATCTTCCGGGATGACTTTGACATTCCATTTGCCTTGATGTTCGGCTTTTTGCTGTTTGTCAGGTCATTCCATTGGCTTGCTTCGGACCGAGTTGAGTGGGTACGTGTCTTCCTTCGGCTGGTGCTGCGATGTACTTAGTCAGATCCTAGATGGATCAACGCCCATATCCCGGCCCACCTACACTTTTTCATGTTCGAATGACCACTCTCTTTGTCATCCTTTGGTGCACAGACCTAGTGATGTTTGCGTTTGCCGTTGAAAGTACACTGAAAAACGGCATAGGGGGCATCATGATGTTTGCAAGCGAGGCGCGTACTCTCCATGTCTCGTTAAGTTATATTTAACATTCTTTTCAGTATGCTATTTTGATGGCGAGTGCTATGAATACTACGGCAAAGTATTGCGTTTGTGTTATCGATTTGAGACGCGCAAGACAAAGGGGCGGTGAAAATGCGCCTCCATGGCAGAATAAAAGTATGTGGGTATTCTATATCGAGTTGATTACCGGTACGCAATATCCATATCGAATCCGAACCTTCATAAACGTTTCTTTTTCTTTAGATTTTTTAAAACTCACTACGTACCTTCTATTCTTCCTCCTTATCGTCGCGTTCTATGGGTTGCCGCTGAACATCATTCGAGATGTTTATCTCACTGGGAGGTCATTTGTGACACGATTGCGCGCGCTCGTTCGATACAGAGCTGCTACTCGCAACATGGATGAACGCTACCCTGATGCGAGCGAAGAAGAAATGACAGCTATGACAGATCGAACGTGCATTATCTGCCGCGAGGAAATGTTCGTCCATGGCGTATCTGGGAATCAGGGAGAGAATTCAGGCTCGAACCCTGCACAACAGAATTCTGATGGCCCCAACACCACGCCAAAGAAGCTGCCCTGCGGCCATATTTTCCATTTTTATTGTCTTCGATCCTGGCTTGAACGTCAGCAAAGCTGCCCTACTTGGTGCGCTGCTTTGCTTTGCGTTGTGGAATTTTGAGATCGCTCATGGTGTATTTTCTTTGCAGTCGACGCAGTGTACTTGAGAACCCCGCGCAAGAACAGCAGCGTGCTGCGGGTCCTCAGGTAGGAGCGATACCTGGACAACCAATTAACCCGGTGGCCGCAGGAAACCAACCCCAAGCACCTCGCAACGTTAATAATCAGCCCCCGCCAAATGCAGCTGCTCAGGGATGGTTACCTGGGCAGGCACCAGGCGTTGTTATTCAATACAACATCCAATACCAGGGCCCGCCACCTTCACGAGATGCATCTCAGGCTTCGGCTTCAGCTACTCCTCAACCTGTGCCTCGCTTTTCCGGGTTCACTGGCCTCGATGGACAATGGCGTCAGTGGGGTATGGATGCCCGGTGGTTTAGTGACGAGCCTTCGGGCCCCTCAGGTCAATCTTCGGCCATCACAAGTGACTTACCGCTGAATCCCCGAGATGCTGCCGCTGCCGCCGCATCGCAGCGTTCTGAACACAAGAATACCCGGGGATCTAATAACAAGGCTCCTGCTGTCAAGCCTGCATCTAGTGAGACGCCCAACGTATCATCACCTGATGCTGGTGTTCCTGCTGCTATACCAGATCCAGACTTGGCAATACCTTCTTTCATCCCATTACACTCCCATGAAATTCCCTCTCGAATAAGGACATTACAAGGTGTTGACCCGTCCCATACTCATTTGTGGCAGTCACCACCATCATCCTCAGATGGTGGTATAGTACCTACGCCAAATCCCAGCGCTTCTGTCTCCGTGGGCGCCGTTCAGAGTGGGTTGCCACCCAATCTGACAGACGAGCAGTTAATGCTCATGGATCGGATTACTAGAGAAGCCATTGACGAGAGGCTGAGGATACTTGAAGGAGTTTCGGTTGCAGTTAGTCGTTGTGTGGAGGATCTCACGCGAGTACGAAGTGCCTTGCCAGTTTCCAGCAACACACCGTTAGCCTCAACTTCTGCTCAATCGTATGATACTCCACCTTCTGTTACTGAAGAATCTAACACGTAACATACTTGTACTGTTGTTACACGGTAATATATTCTGACCCAACTCCATAGAAAGTTGCATACTTGGATTATTCAATTGGTATTTATTCAAGCATTGATATTCAACAGGAGCGCTTCAGCCTTACGCTTTACAGTGTTGGTATCCACATTTGATTTATCTACTTTAGAGTAGAAGGCCTTGTATACTTGCCCCAGGATTTTGCGGGAATCCCCATCGAGTGTTGTTTCAGCGATCACCTCGTTGAGAACACGATCAATATCCGCATCCGACATCAAAGGGGGCAGGAAAGCCGCAAGAATGTCTGCTTCGCGATGTTCCTTTTGTGCCAAGTCCGGTCTAGATGCATTGATAAACTGAATGGCAGAGTCGTGCTGTGCAAGAAAAAACACAGGTTATGAGCAACATCAATGAAATGAAATTTTGGACTAACACGTCGCAAGGTCGCTTTTCGTAGGATTGCAGTTATAGTAGAAGATGGCACGGGTGAACCGGCTGACTTGTCAGCAGCATAGACTTCTGAGAGAATGGACTGCATCATTAGGCACCTCAGAAATTAGAGCCTCAGCTTCTTTGTCGAGTATAAAAACTCACACGTATCGTTGTGGAAGTTACTGAATCCTTGGTCTATTTGAGCGCGTTATTGGCAGGTGAATGGTATTAATTCAACAGGACAGTCACCTTCATAGCGGTCTTGACTCCGGACAATAATTGTTGGCGGATATCTGCATGATTTTTTGAACTTGACAGCACGCTTCCCAGTGCGGCTAAATGTTTACTGACCTGTGGCTATCCCTGATGTAGAAGACAGAGCGCGCGATATCATTAGCATTTTGCAATGCGTTTGTCTCAAGGGCCGAAGTGGAAGTGCTACAACCATCATGATGATCGTTGAAAACAGTCAAGTTTCGAACTCCGCACTCGAGCATGAAGCTGAGGACATCCCTGAAATAGCCTCGGAATCTGTTTTTCGGCGGCATAACTTCACAAATGATGCATCCTTGAGGCCTGTTACCAACCAGGCGAACGTGGACATAATCTCTAGCGTTAAGTCAGGGATACTCATGAGACGATTAGCAGCGTGATCATATGTAGTCACGGCTTGTCGGTCGACAGGGACAGAGAGTCACCAATTTGGTTCGATCATGTTGATGATTATATAAGCAGCCCCAAATCGGCATTGTTTGAATTCCCTCAGCAGGTCTCTCTTGTATTTGACACTCGGTTACCTTTTGATTAGATCTTTCTGCTTGACGTATGAAAATCGACTGCAGAACAGTGTTGAATCGGACTGCAACCTAAACTGCGACTGGATTCAATCTGTCAGTCTTATCATCATACGGTAGTTTTGGTCGTCTTGCACTTTTACAGTCTTGCATCAATAGCACCGTGACAGGGGTTTGTGGCCCATGGATATCGACTTCCCCTCATCTGGGACGTTTATCTCATCGATCAAAGAGTCTTGCCGGATCGTGACACTGGCCGCACATATCAAGGTGAGCTTTGGGACTGGTACACATTTCTCCTCCGCATTCATCTTTGTCTTCGTGTTTCGCTTCAATCCACCATCTATGTCTGTTGTTGTCCTTGCAACATATCCCATGGATCTCATGTCAATTGGCCATGAATTTGTTTTTGCGAACAGCCTTTGACTGGTTAATACATCAGGTCGAAAATGCCGCTATCAAACGCCTCCTGGAATCTCCGTCCTTTCGATCCTCATTTCATCGCGTCTCAGGCTCTCATGGGCTTGCATTTCCTCTCAAGTTCCCCTCACTCTTATCAGAGCTAAACTTCTTATCTGTTCTTTCTCTCCTCAACTTCGCTTCAGGCTATCGAGTGCCACTTCACGAACAGACAGGACGAGGTGCATGGGATAATATACGGGCGTTCACATTTTCTCTCTATCTGTCCTCCGCCTCAGGACAGGGAGATTTACTTTCCGCGAAAGGCATGAAGACGATGAGTGAGCCTCAAGTTGCACAACACATGGGTGTCTCGATCCATGTCGAGCGGCCTCATGAAAAGATTCCCGGTGTCACGGTCGGGGAACTCGGTGGACCAATATATGAGCTAGTGAAATTGATCAGCTCAACCCTAACCGAGACGGGTCAGATCCTGGATGCTGCAGGATATTCAGAACTGGGGGGCTTTGTTTTAGAGAGCTTGAAGGAAGGAGCAAAGGTCGACCCTAGTGCAAGTCTTGGAATTGTGCTAGAGAGGGTGGGCCGCGATTTCTTACATCTCCCAACAACCAAATAATCAACTCTTCTGAACTAGTTGGTCAGAGCTATTCCAGCTTTCCGCGACATGGCAGTTGTTAACGGGAAACGTGAGTAGGCGGTGTGTCATAGCTAAAACTGTCCTCGCGCTCATTAAATTTCGAAGCGGTGTACTGCTTCAAAAAGGCACTTTTTCTTATCCATGCAGTAAAGATCCGTTTTGGTTCTTCGCCACCGTTTCCCATCCCCAGCACAGCTCAGGCACCCGTATTCACTGATAATGTTCTGCCGTCCCTTTTGGTCCATTTGGGAGTTTTGGACCTGACTGACGCAACATCTCACGGACTTGATAAATTGTTCCCTGGTGCCGAGAGCGAAGATAAGATCAACACTCTCTTGGCTTTACCTCCTGAGGCTTCACAGGCGCAAGATACCAAGAAGACACTCCCGAAGGATGGTCCTGTACTCACGACGGAGCAGGCCTATATTCTGCGTGCGGCTGCCGTACACGCTTGCGAGAAGATTGTTGAATATGCAAGGAGTAATGGACAAAACAGCGAAGAGCAGACATGGCTGAAGGACATCACGTTGCCCGAACTAGATATCTGGCTCTGGGCAGTAGCCAAAGACCGACCAGATTACAGAAAGCTGGAGAGATTTGTCCTGCGGGGTACGGTGTTCTTTTAGAGTCTTTAGTCGTGGTTTAGTAGCATGAACGACCAACTCAGTTACTATGGCACCGTCACACGTATATTATCCAGGCGGCGAAATCACCAATGGGGGGACCTGTGTGTTCTTGTGCGTTGACGAGCATGATTATTTTGATAAGCCAATTGCAATCCTTTACCCAGAATCTTGAGACTCAGAGGCCGCAACATCTAGAGGTATAATCGTAATTTGCCATGGAAACATGCATATGGTCGTCTGGAAATCGTGGGTGATCATTGCTGAGTTGTCCGGACGGGGAAGTCAATTGGGTGTTATATAAATCAAGCCAGGTAATGCTACATTGTTTTAATTACGTAGGCCTAGGCCATAATTATCTGATTACGCAATCCATGTGTAAGCAAGCTTCCGTGAGGTATTACTGAATTTTCTAAACGAGTGATTGATGATCAAATAGAAAATAGCGGTGACAAGAGATGATCAATTATCAAACGGACAGCCCCGGAGTCCCTGGACACCTCTGAACACCAAGTAAGGACGCCTGGGCAGATGGAAGTGTTCCTCGCAGGATGTTTAGATGGGAAGAAATGCCTCGTCTAATCTGTAGTACCAGATCTAGGTGTGAAGGGTCCCAGAAGTCAGGACCAACAGTTGTGAGAAGAATATGCAACACGTTCATCGTGAAAATGTTCAATGGCGATGCTCGACAGTGCTGGAAACGAGGATCCTGGTATAGACAGTGCCATCGAAACCTGTATCGGCCATCAAGGTGGCTGCGACGACATCTGAGTTGTCTGGGAGACTTCTATCGAGACCTGAAGCGGACACATATAAAGTGTCAAGACATTTGGGAATCAAAAGAGATACTAACTTCCCAGCTGTATTGCTAACTTGCCCAATAATCACCGAAGAGTATATTTGGCGGCCTAAAATGTCTGAAGAGGTTGAGACGTATTCCACTCCACCCACCTCGCCAGCAGACGGACGAGCGGACGGTATGCACACAGAAAACGTCATTCGACCCTCATTATCGAGAAAAAATAGTCGGCCGTCGCTATTGCCGTTGTCGTCGCTGCATACGAATATCATATGGCATCATGACGTTTTGGTAGAGCAACAATCGCCTTCAGGAGCAAAGGCAGTGGCACAACGGCTAAGTCCAAGTGATAATCCCACACCTCTATCTATCGAATCGCCCAGATCAATTTCAAGCTCGAGCTCAAGCTGCAGTCCTATTTCATCATTATTAATGCCCATGTCTGCAAAATCACCTTGCTTCGTACATTCACACCTAGACAAAGGGGCATCGCTACAGGACTGGCTTGCAAAAGATAACGAGGTACTTGGCTCAGAAGTCGGAGTCGCCAAGGCTCTTCAGCCACATCATCGGCCTCAACACCACGTTGAGTTGCCTTGTCCTGATGGAAGCAGCCATGCGCTTTCAGAAAATGATGACAGCGATACGTATGGAGGCAACCTGACGAAACAGCTGGCAGAGACAGCAGCTGGGGTTCGTGAGATGAGCAAGCAACTCGGTAAGTCTTCTTTTATTCTTGGACTTTCCATCCGCTCAACAATCATGCACCCTCAGGACGTGCTCGAATAAGATCCAATATCCAGAGCATCCTTATCGTAACCAAGGCCAGGGATAACCGCCTGATCAAACTGACGCGTGAGCTTGCATTGTATGTGATGCTCAAACCACGCCAAGGGGGTCGAGGCCTTATTGTGTGAGTTTTGAGGCTTATATCATTCAAAGTTTTTACGAGGACTTTGCCAGCTATGTAGATCATCAGCTGCGCCACTCGAGGAGGTTCGACGCCGAAGGCATACAGAGAGATCATCCAGAGTTGTTTGAGCCTCTCCCACGAAGACGGACGTCCAGCAGCAATTCTCTTTCTTCCTTGTCATCTTCATCCACACATCAAGATGATTACAACACGAACCAGGAGGGTCAGCTACGATATTGGACTAGTGATATGTGCAGGAATAGTCCTCATCTGTTCGATTTTGTCATTACGGTAAGCGACCCACCTCATTTGTTTCGTTGAGCCCGCTCATTTCGATGCTTAGCTTGGAGGAGATGGCACTGTTCTTTTCACGTCATGGCTCTTTCAGCGAATCGTCCCTCCCGTTCTCTCGTTCGCACTCGGCTCCCTTGGCTTTCTCACTAATTTCGACTTCGCTGATTATCAAGCAGTCGTAGACTCAGCCATCGACTCTGGTATCCGTGTCAACCTACGCATGCGATTTACTTGTACTGTCTACCGTGCTGTGTTCGACAAGGACAAGTGCCGCAAGGCAGTGAAAAAGGGTGAAACCGGTGAAATTATGATGAAGGACGTCAACAAAGGAGGATGGGAGGCACTCGAAGGAGGCTGGTCTGGCGGATTTACCACCTCTGAGGGTGGCAAGTGTTCGAAGGACAAGGAGATCATGTGTTTCACAACAAGACCAGTCGAGACGTTTGAGGTTATCAATGACCTTGTGGTGGACCGGGGACCCAGTCCGTATGTCAGCTTGCTTGAATTATTTGGTGCGCTACCTTTTCCGATATGCGGGGTATGTATGTTTATCATTTTGAAGGCGACGAACACCATATGACAACCGTGCAAGCCGATGGGCTTTGTGTAGCCACGCCCACTGGTTCCACTGCTTATTCAGTAGGTTTCTCACCATCATTGGTCGGTCACCGATATTAATTATTTTCTCGGTGTAGTTATCTGCCGGAGGGTCCTTGGTTCACCCCGAGATACCTGCAATCCTCATCAGTCCGATCTGCCCTCACACGCTATCCTTCCGTCCCATGCTTCTTCCCGACAGTATGGAGCTCCGCATATGTGTCCCATATAATTCTCGTAGCACAGCCTGGGTGTCTTTCGACGGCCGAGGCCGTGTGGAACTGCAACGTTTGTCATTAGGTGCTACTTTTCATTCATTTGCTTACCTTTTTTGCAGAGGGTGATCATATTAAAATAACTGCTTCCAAATACCCTTTCCCAACTGTTTGCGCGGACAAACAGTCGACTGACTGGTTCCATGCTATCTCACGAACCCTGAAATGGAATGAACGCGAGCGTCAAAAATCGTTTGTCGTAGTCGAAGAGGGTCCATCACGGAAATCTAGCGTGGGGAAAACGAGGAGTCCTGAACAAACGAAGCAAGATGCCATGTTTGAAGAAAATGTGGAGGATGAAGAGGAAGATGAAACAACGTCTGACGACGAAGATGACAAATTTGATATCGATGACTCCTCGCCCGAGGCTTCAACTACCAGACGTATTGGTACTCACATTCCAAACGAGCTAAATGCTAGAGATGCTGCAGTCGGCATTGCAAAAGCTCGCGAGGAAACGGGCTCCCAGACAGATGAAGATTTGCTCTCGACACCGGAGTTGGCTGCACTTGCGCTCACTCAAGGCCGTCGCCTCAAATTCTCTCGTTCGGCCAAATCACGTTCGCGTTCAAGGTCGGGTATGCATTCTGGTGTTGACACTCCAGGACGGTTCGCTGGACCCGCACATCGTCCACCTCATATCAATTCCCACCACATTGACCATCGATTAAGGACACCCTCTCCCGCACTTTCAAACTCTTCAGATGACTCATTGTCGAACATGGACGTTGCTCAGCGTGGTGCTCGGGATGATATACATTCTCGGGAGCAATTAGCAAGCGGTCGTAATCGCATTCCCAGGGACAGGGAATTTGACGACAACCTTCAGACTCCCACCATGGCAGATACGCCCCCGGGTCGCAGAAACCATCACCGAGTAGATTTGAGGGACTACGACCAACACCATCCCCGCGCCTTTGCTGTCTGGGGCAATGATGAGTCTGATAGTAATGCAAGTGACAGCGATGCTTAATCGTTCGGAATATGTTAGGATTTTTTTTACCGCTCTTTCTGCTGCCCTCTTTTCCCTTTTAAATTAATCATACCATACCCAGTCATCCTAAATACTTACCATGTTCATTACTTGTACCATCATTTTTATGCGTGTGAATTCTAGGGATTTCTAATCACGTAGGATCTCCTTGTGCACGTGACCTTCATCATTCCGCACTGGTTCAACAGAGACCTCATTTTATTTTTAAAGTTGGGCATCTGCAGGTTGTGGTAGCTGTCCATGACAAGCTGTTCAGCGACTGATACCAGTGGTAGCCACCTCACCACGTCACGCATTAACCGGTTGCTGAGACCTTTGCGCAACAAATGCTTGAGTTTGAGCAAGTTGTTGTCCACCGCTCGACATAGTGCGTCTCGCAGCACGTCCTTGTCGCACAGTCAAGACTGGCCACTCGATTCCCCTCCACCACTTGCCCACCTTCCCCAACCGTCCTCTGCCACTAGAGGAAGCTTGTATTTTGACAGAGCAGAAGACCTGGAACTCTCTCGCTTGATATACGCAGTTTGTGGTGCTTTTCGGTGTCTCCTCCAGGTCACGCATGGAACGGTGCCAGGGGATTCAATCCCCAGCCTAGCAGCTATGTGCTGCTTTGTAGTCGGAGAAAACGTCCCACTCAGTGGCATCAGAACGTGTGACGGCCAAGAACAATCGGTAGATGAAGATGAGCTGATGAAAACTGTGGAGGACATTTATGACACTATCCCAACCTACTATCGACGGTGAGTGAGCCCGGCTATTTATCTACGGAGTCTCATCGTCCCCCCTGTAGACATTCGATCGCGTCCCATGCACTTGTCCTTGTGCTAGCTATTTGTCCGCACCACCACACGCTTGTCAGCACTCTTCTGGATATCTGCTTGTCTTTTGGTCTAGTTTACGAATCCCGTCGTTTGCTCGGCATCATCCTCAACATTGCCTTTCTGTCCACTACCTCTCCTCCTCCCATCACGCACCCAGGACATGTCTCTTACCTTGCCGATCTTCTTTCTCGATGGGTATCCGGGAACAGTGACACAATGTCTTCTGATGCCATTCCACTATTCTCGGTCTCGACGTTCTCACGAGCGGTTGTAGATACTCTAGCTCAATCAAATATCTCTTTATGGGCATGCAAAGCGGTCGCTAGGTTCTCCCGCAGTGTCGAGGTGACCGACATTGACTCTTTTGTTACCCTTCTGGATTCTCTGGTTGAAACCATGCATTATCATTATCCGGTGCGATCCGGAAAAGGGAAGGAGAAGGAAAATCAAGATATTGTGGCTATTCGCCACTGTTTGCATGATTGGATGAACTGGCTGTTTGCAGTCATCGCTAATACCTCTGCAGCGCTTGCAGATGAATCCCGCTGTCCCGATATCAACTCTATCATTCTATTACTCGACCGATGTCGAAGTTACGGAATGCATACCTTGAGACTGGGTGCTTCACCTCAACCTTCGCAAGCTGAACTTCCTGACGCAATCACGATACTCGCCACGCACCTTCATGTTACATATTCGCTGGAGGATTATGTTCCATGTCTCTTGGATTTGCTTCGTGAGGTCTCACCTATTCCTACAACGTTCACTCGCCTCGTTGAGCATATGTATCGAGGTTCTGTACAAGATTTTACGACATCGCTACAGCAAACCTCGTCGGCTTTGCAAACTCACAAGTTACTACACCTGGATGCCTCCCTGTGGGCCTGCGCCCTTCGTGTCTTCGAGAGCACCCCGAAAGGCACGTCAAAGGAAATTCAGAGATTCAAGCTTCTATTGATCGATGGCGTGGACGAGGCTGAGCGCCGGTTATTTGGAACTGGTCCACCTGATAGCAGCCCAGTCGTCCGGCTACCAGGACAGACCAAGAAGTCCCGCGGCGCGCATCATCGTAGACCGAGTGGAGAGTGGGAGTGGGAGGAAATGGTTGGCTGCTGGATCCGCAAGACGCCTGCTCATGTAAAGAAAAAGAGGAAGATTGTGCACGGTTTGCACGAGAGCCCGGTTTTCATTAAACGTTTGTTGCATAGGGGCACTCGTCGATATGTGACCCAGGGTTCCTCTCGTGTCAATGTTCCACACAAATCCGCAAGGTCTGTAATGGGGTCTACCGTATCTAGGGCTCGCGACTGTCTTTCTTCGCCTTCCTCGCGGGGAAGCGAAAACTTTGCGGAAGACTCATACGATCACTCTTGGTGGGGTGAAGAAAACGAGAAAGAGAATCTAATGCCAAGTTCGCCTATGGTGGATCGTCGACCAGCACTCAGACCGCGCCACTCCAACTTCTCTTCAATTCTGATGGATGCCCAAAAGAACAGGGTTGATCTACATGATCCTAAACGTCCTACAACCAACATCTTTTCCAGTTCCAAACAATCACGGCCTTCGTTATCTCGCAAACTATCTGTCTGTCCACCTGCGGCTATGTTGCCTTCTGATGACTCTATGGACTTGTTCGCGTATACAACTTCTTCGCCCAGGGCATAGTTTTGATTGCTCTGTGATGCTTATTCTGTATTATGATGTGACTCACATATTACAACATTGAATATTCATGTACACCCCGAGACTTGCTAATATTTGCTCACGCGCTCAGAAAGTCAAAGCTGCACGCGACTTAGAGCATTGGTGTGAATTAGAAGTTAGAAGTAGAAATGCTTATTACTAATACTAAGTAACTTGCTTGAACTCTGATCATGGCATCGAAAGGAACACCTCTTCCTCTTCACGACACCCTACGAGACCTTGCTCTTCTGCGGGCTTCTTCTGTAGACCTCTCTGGTCTGATTGCTGACGATATGCCGTCCTCACAGCCCCCGAAAGAAATTGAAGAGTCTACAATACAATCATACGCGTTCGTGAGAGAAGTGCGGACGGCTTTGAGAATGCACAATTCAGGAGAAGCACAAAAGCAAGCAGCAAGGATTGAGAAGGTGCAAGTGGAACTAGTAGATGTGTTGAGAAGTTTGTCGGATTGAAGTATGTGTAACAATTTATCGGCCTAAGCTCGACAAGTTCGAGTCAGTCAATTCCCTTTACTGACTTTGTCTTGAAGCTTCAGCTGGTTGTGTTCCCTCGAACTTCAGATATGTTGACTACTAGCTCGTTCTTGTTATTTGGATGCGCTGAGTACTAGCTTGTCAGCTCAAGGGATCGTTGTACTACGGTGATGCAATGCATGTGCGCTTATAAGTACTAGTACGTGCCAGGGAACATTACACTGTACATGTTGAAAGGTCGTTGTCACGGTAGTAGTGGAATGCCCAATCATACTATAGTGACAAATCCGAGATCATCATCCTACGATTGATTCTCGTCTTTAATATGCTGTGCTACCTGCCGAGCCACCTCCTTGGTCATTCCACATCGTTTTGTGAGAATCCCTATGATATCCGTCTTTTTGGGACGTCCGACGACCAATTCCACGAGCTTGCTAATGAACGAAGAAAGCCATCCTTGTCCACCGGTCCACCCTTCCATGGATGCATTGCAATGAGCTTCAACCGTTCTACGGAGTATTCCGCGCGACTCTTCATACTTGTCTCTATGTCTCCCGTCGAGAAGATTCGCTGCAGTGATGCATGCGTGTCCCGCGGACCTGATGTTGTGCTTCTCCAAATGGCTCACATTCCGCGTGTACCAGTCTTCCATATTTACCTCTCTTTCGAGGTTTGTGACGACTAGCACGAGCGGGACCTCTTCCTCGCAGAGAAATTCGAAGAATAACCTATAGTTGTTCTGCAGGGTTGCGGTGACTCTACCTCCCCGTATGCAGAAGAGCAAGAGGTCAATACCTCCACGTTCTTTCAAGGTGTTGATGAGGCCATAAGCGTTAGAAATTGCAGTGAGGTAGTCTTTGGTTTGTAGACGGGGTTCCTCGAGGCCGACCGTATCAAACACCTTGTATCGAGTCCCATTCTCGAAGGTTATTGGATACTCCGTCCAATGCAGAGTGCAGCGGTGGGAATCGGGCGATATGTGCGCAATCTGTTTGCCGGCCATCAGGTTGATGACTGAGCTTTTGCCCGCTCCTGTTTCTCCAAAGATAACGATATTCCGAGTCAACCCTGGTGCCATCATCCTATGTTAGACTTGCGGTCAGTGGTGTTCAATCTTTCAAGTTGGATATAGCGCTACTCGTACCTGTGTACTGTGATGATTCCGCGCTGTGCCGTTCAATGGGGATTACCCAAGAATGATCCTGTTTGTAGCTGGTATATATGGTGCGAAAGGTGGTGTAACCACGCCCCCTCGGTGCGTTTTTCATATTTTTTACATCATCCTTTTATCTTAAGTTTTAGACGCCCAACAGGGAAGGCACACAGTATCCAGCTTCCTTGATCGATCTTTTGGCGAGTGGACGGCGACACTCAATATTTGCAATGAAAGTGCCGCGAATGCCAGGGTCTAGACGGGTATCCACAGCCATGCCTACCATACGATTCCAAAAAGGAATGTAGCTATTCCAATGCTCACCACGTTTTGATGTCGAAGTCCTTTCATCGGATGCTCCCGCATTGCAGCCCTCATAGCCGTGGCTCAGGGCGCAACACGTTGGTTCTGGCCGAAAGCGCTTACCACGGAACCAATTGCTTATACGCTGGCGGACGTTATCCATCTGTTCAATAGACTTACCTGTTCGAAGGCGAAGTAAGCGTGTGCTCATATCTTTTTGCAAGACTAATTGGGTCTACCAGAGAATATGTCTAACAACCGCGGCTCCATTGACATGACCAGTGCAGTAGACACAAGGAGTACATATATTCAGCAGGTTCGTGATCTGCGAGATCGGTCAATAGATGCGATTGATGTTGATGTCTGTCTGTAGGGATATCAAGGTCGACCGCGTAATGTGGTACTCTATGGGGAGAGTGGTGTGGGCAAAAGCTCGCTCATAAACCTTATCATGGGCTGTGATGCAGCAAAAACATCTCCTGACGCCCTCGCGTGTACTACTACACATGCTCCTTATGATGTGACGATCGATGGGCAGTGCTTCAGACTGTGGGATACAGCAGGTATGCATTCTTTCATGCTTAAGGTTTTGGTCCAGAATAGCTTAATGATCATGTTGTCAGGGTTAAACGAGGGCTCAGAAGGCACAGTGCCTGCGGTGATGGCTGAAAGGAACTTGACTACGTTCCTCCGATGTCTAAACCAGGAAGACGGTGTCCATCTTCTTATATATTGTGTGCGCGGAACGCGAGCAACAAAGGCTCTGCAGACCCACTACAAAATATTCTCAGCAGTCATTCATGATAGCAAAGTGCCCACTATTGTCGTGGTGACGTGCCTGGAAGACTTCCGTCCGATGATGGCAGAGTGGTGGAACAAGAACAAGGACGAGCTTGCGACATATGGAATGCAATTCTCTGGATATGCCTGTGTCACGACGTTGAAGGATGAACCCACGGAGTCCCCGGATATTCACCAACGTCGTGCACAGTCCTACGAAGACGTCTGCAAATGCATCCTAGACCACTGCTCGTGGACCCCTCACAAGACGTGGGGCACTGATACTATCAAAGATCAGCGAAGCTTCCTCACGATTTTGCTGCAGAAATTAGCTCGTTTCGTTGGAGGAGCCCACCGTGATCAGGACGTCTCACGAGCATCTTTGCCGTAGCTAATTGCTATACAAACGATTTTTGGACTGAAGTGGATGCTGGCTCCACAGTGTGATATCGAACTTCTACCACTTTCTACCCGATTCTTTCGTACTTACGTCATGCATAACTCGACGGTACCTAGAGCGTCTGCTGAGCGCTAGTTCGTCAACTGCAATAAGTATGCAGGATTTAAGATCATCACTGCTGCCTGTCATAAACTCGTGGTGAAGTTTTGAAGGGCATCCTCTATTCAAAGTTAGATTTACGTATTACAGGGGAGATCATTCCGGGCCATTCCGCCAAATCCCGCCCTCAATAAACTCTGGTAATGGTCTCGAGCGATCCAGAGATGAGCAGATCGCGCATTCGAAGCAGGCCTCCAGAGTCCATATATTAAATTTCAGCCGCCGCTCGCTGTCGAGAATTGAAATTCTTACTACCTCGCCTCAGGCTATCGAGCGGTCATGAGTCTGATTCATGATGCTGGGCCGACTCTCTGACACCCGTCCGACCGCCTCACTACTGGCCAAATTGCATTCATACAGCTGTGCATTCATATGTTGCGAGTTGCCACAAGCCCAATCTCCATCTTTGATATTTCTTGCTAGCCTGCCAGTGATTGCAGTGACCCGGCCTGAGCATATTGAAGATGGTGCTCGGCATCCGAGCCCGCTGCAGGTCCTCGCCCTGAACCGTCTTGTCCCCTAGCGGAGGAAATTGAGAGGCTTCCTCGGGTATTCCTATCAGTGTTCTTTGAAAGTCTTATCTCTAACGTTATTAATATCAGGTGCGGAGAGCCTTCTATCAACCTGCCCGTCTTATCTCTTATGAAGTTTCAGGCCTCGATATTGCCCTTGTCCCGCACCATTCCCTAACGAC
>Ga0310811_10001858_pt1 | contig 26233 bp, 27 predicted proteins | sample YCmetagenome_FD_207642 | JGI IMG/M metagenome (GOLD analysis project Ga0310811, IMG submission 207642) | Soil microbial communities from experimental microcosm in Duke University, North Carolina, United States - YC | ecosystem: Engineered > Artificial ecosystem > Soil microcosm > Unclassified ... | reverse complement strand
TTATCCCTCCCCTGAAAGGGGAGGGTGGCTCCGCGCAAAGCGCGGAGCCGGGTGGGGTCACGTCAGGACGTATCGAAAGCCCCCCACCCGGCTCGCGGAGTTTATCATCGGGCCGCGCTTCACGCGGACCCGTTGGCTCGCCACCCTCCCCCGCAAGCGGGGGAGGGATAAGAGGCGCACACTCGCGGCATATGCGGCATCGATCGCCAGCCCTTGACCGCCGCAACAATCCTGAGTTCAACACAGGGCGCGAAAACGTGACCGGGTGGGGTCAATGCCGTCCGGCGAAGGATAGAAAGACCGATTATGCCCACCGGCGATGCCAAGACGTCCGTGAAGAAAGTCGTACTCGCCTATTCCGGCGGCCTCGACACCTCGATCATCCTCAAATGGCTGCAAACCACCTATGGCTGCGAGGTGGTGACCTTCACGGCCGATCTCGGCCAGGGCGAGGAGCTCGGACCCGCGCGCGAGAAGGCGCTACGCGCCGGCATCAAGCCGGAAAACATCTTCATCGAGGATCTGCGCGAGGAATTCGTGCGCGACTTCGTCAACCCGATGTTCCGCGCCAACACCGTCTATGAAGGCCAGTACCTGCTCGGCACCTCCATCGCACGGCCGCTGATTGCCAAGAAGCAGATCGAGATCGCCCGCAAGGTCGGCGCCGACGCCGTCTGTCATGGCGCGACCGGCAAGGGCAACGACCAGGTGCGCTTCGAGCTGTCCTATTACGCGCTCGAGCCGGGCATCAAGATCATCGCGCCGTGGCGCGAATGGACGTTCAAGGGGCGCGAGGAGTTACTCAACTTCGCACGCGAGCACCAGATCACCATCACCAAGGACAAGGAAGGCGAGGCGCCCTTCTCGGTCGACGCCAACCTGCTGCATTCATCGTCCGAGGGCAAAGTGCTGGAAGACCCGGCGCAGGAAGCACCCGCCATCGTCTATCAGCGCACGATCTCGCCGATGGACGCGCCGGACAAGCCGACCGACATCCGCATCGGCTTCAAAAAAGGCGACGCGGTGAGTCTCGACGGCGAGGCGCTGTCGCCGGCGACGTTGCTGGCGCGGCTCAACGAACTCGGCAAGGCCAACGGCATCGGCCGCCTCGATCTCGTCGAGAACCGTTTTGTCGGCATGAAATCGCGTGGCGTCTACGAGACGCCGGGCGGCACCATCCTGCTGCAGGCGCATCGGGCCATCGAATCGATCACGCTCGACCGCGGCGCCGGCCACCTCAAAGACGAGTTGATGCCGCGCTATGCCGAGCTGATCTACAACGGCTTCTGGTTCGCGCCCGAGCGCGAGATGCTGCAGGCGTTGATCGACAAGTCGCAGGAACTGGTGGAAGGCGAGGTGCGCCTCAAGCTCTACAAGGGCAATGTCATCCTGACCGGCCGCGAGAGCCCAGCGTCGCTGTATTCGTCCACGCTGGTCACGTTCGAAGACGACAAGGGCGCCTACGACCAGAAGGACGCGCAGGGATTCATCAAGCTGAATGCATTGCGGCTGCGCACGCTCGGCCAGCGGCGGCGCAAGCTGAAGCTCGATTGAGCCGTTCAAATGATCGGGGGCGGCGCTATAGAGAGCGCTTGAGGGAGACATTTTCGATGCGTGGGAAGACGATGAGCCTGTGCGCGCTGTCGGTCCTGGCAGTCGCACTGGCGGCCTGTTCGGGCAACAGCAAGAAGGTGGACAATGTCGATCCGAACGTATTTCCCACCGACTACAAGCGCGAAATTTTCGTCACGCTGACGAAGAAGCTCGATGATCCGACCGGCGTCCGCGACACAGGGATCACCGAGCCCATGCTGCGGCAGGCCGGCCAGGAGCAACGCTATATGGTCTGCGTTCGCACCAACTCGCGAAACGCAATGCGGCTCTACACGGGTGTGAAGGAGCGGGTGGCGTATTTCTACGGCGGCCATCTCAACCAACTCGTCGACGCGACCGAGGGCCAGTGCGCGAACGTCAACTATCAGCCGTGGCCCGAGCTGGAAAAATACTGCCTCTCCAAGAGCTGCAGCTAGAAGCCACTAAAGAAAACCGACCGGCTTGAGGCCGGTCGGGTTTCTGGAAGAGCGACGAAGCGCTTAGTACGGACGGATGCGGCCGAAGAGGGCCTTTTCGTTGTTCGTGAAGCTCGACGCCTTGGCATGATGGCGGCTGTCCACCACCTGAGCGCGGGCGGTCAAACCCTGATCCCGAGACTGGATCTGCGATTGTTCCATCGCCGTCACGTTACCGGTACCGAAATCGCTGCTGTACGACTGCGCCAGCGCGGAACCCGAAGTGATCGCGACCAAGGCCGCGGCAAATGCAAAGGTCTTAACCATAGCTTTTCTCCTTGTTTTTCTGCGTTTTTTCGCAGGTGTCCGTCAGGAGGTGTCCCAACAAACCCGATATGGGCCCTAGCGACTTCGCGGCGTAGCCAATATCTTTCGATGCGATCCATCGTCAGGACCGATGCATGCTGGACGCCCTCACCCTCGACCAATTGCGCACGTTCATCGCCGCCGCCGACGAGCACAGTTTCTCGGCCGCGGGCCGCAAGCTCGGGCGGGCGCAATCCGTGGTCAGCCAGACGCTGGCGAATCTGGAGGGGCAGCTCGGGATCAAGCTGTTCGACCGGACGGGCCGTTATCCGGTCCTGACCGATCAGGGGCGCGCGCTGCTCGAACGCGCGCGAACGGTCACCGGCGACCTCGACCTGTTCAAGGCTCAGGCCAAGAGCCTGGCCAGCGGCCTGGAGCCGCATCTCGGGGTCGCCGTGGACGTCACATTTCCCATCGGCGCACTGACGGCAGTCGTGTCCGACTTCCAGCACGAATTTCCCGACACACCACTGCGTCTCGATGTCGAAGCGCTCGAGGCGGTCATTCAACCCGTTTTCGATCGGAAGAGCACCGTCGGCATTATGGGATCGGTGCCGTCGATGCCGGCCGAATTCACCAGCGAACGGCTTTGCACAATCAAACTATGCATCGCTGTTTCGCCAAAGCATCCGCTGGCCCAGCTTGGCGCCGTCGCGTCGGCGGCGGAGCTTGCCAAATATGTTCAGATCAAGTTGACCGACCGCACGAACTTCTATCAGGAGCGTGAGTTCGGACTGAGTTCGCCGAAGACGTGGCGCATCCTCGATCTCGGCACCAAGCACGCATTCCTGCGTGCCGGACTCGGCTGGGGCTTGATGCCGAAGGACATCATTGCGTCCGACCTCGCCAGCGGCGCTCTGGTCGAAGTCCGCGCCGATAACGTGCCGCCCGACGGTCTCCCCATCACAATGTTCGCGGTCTACCGAACCGATACGCCGCCCGGGCCGGCGGGTCGCTGGTTCATCGATCGGCTGCGCTCGGAAATCATTTCGCCAGCCTGCCAGGCAGCACTCCCGACCAACGCGGCAACAGCAGACGTAACCTAGCGGATCTCCTCGCCGGAATTCATCGGCGGCTGCGCCTCGGCATTGATGATTCGGAGCTCGGGATCGAGTGGCAGGCCATGACCCTCTTTCTCGGCGATTTCAGCCGCGACCTTCTGCATCTGAATGAATCGCATCGGCGTCGTCGGATGCGTCTTGGCGAAGCGGATGCTATCGGGGCTGAGCAGCGACAGCGAGCGCCACACCTCTTCGGCGCCGGCGAGATTGTAGCCGGCGCGCGCGGCGTAATACGCGCCCACATAGTCGGCCTCGCGCTCGAAGCCGACGCTGAAGGCCCGCGCGCCGGCCTTTTGGAATTCGCGTGTGAAGACGCCGCCGGTCGGAACGCTCAGCGCATAGAAAGTGGCGTCGACCAGCATCCCACCTGCCATGCCGGTGAAGCTATTCATACGCTGCTTCTGCAAATGCCCGAGATTAACGTGCGCCAGCTCGTGTCCGACGATCAGCGCCAGTTGCGCTTCCGTCTTGGCGACGCGCAGGATGCTCGAATTGACGACGATCTTGTTGCCGTCGGTCTGAGCGTTGACTTCGTCGGCGACGACGTAGTCGATCGGAACGGCGCAAGCCATGACCGGCGTCACCATCACGGTGCGATCGACGCCGTCATTGCGCAGGTTCACCCGCACCGGCCTGACGCCGTTGTGCTTGAGCCATGCGCCGATCCAGCCGTCCGTGCCGGTGACCGGGATCAATTCGCCGTTGAGCGCGATGATCTCGTCACCTTTCACGATTCCCGCCTGCGCGGCCGGGGAGCCTTCCACGACCGAGATCACCGTCGGCCGCGCCCAGGTCAGGTCGAGCGCCTCGCGCCCGAACGAACGGAATTTGCGCGGCAGGCTTTGCGGCGTGACCGCATAGAGTCCGACCTGGGCGGACACCCACTTTTTGCAGTCGGCCGTGTTGGCGGTGCGGATGCGAAAGGCGACCGTATCGACCTGATGCAACTGCGCGAAGTAATCGCGGATCTGGGCGATCTGTTCGGTGCGCTGTTCGGCCTTGATCTCCGTCTCGGGCAACTGGGGAAGCCGCGACACCGGGCCGGCGCAATTCGCGCAGACCAGCAGGCACGCGACCACTGCGGACGAGCAACGCCGACGCAACGCGAGACCCCACCTCCGGAGCCCCGAGCTTGCGCCAGCAAGACAACCCGCGCAAGCATAAGTTGCAAACAAAAACTCCCGGCGCGCCTGCGAACAGGCGGGCCGGGAGCTGAAAACTCAGCAGAATTAGAGCGTTAGAGCTGCCTATCGACCATCGCCTTCTTCAACTCGGCGATCTCCTTGGCCGGGTTGAGGCCTTTCGGGCAGGCCTTCGAGCAGTTCATGATCGTGTGGCAACGATAGAGGCGGAACGGATCCTCGAGATTGTCGAGGCGCTCGCCGGTCGCCTCGTCGCGGCTGTCCTGCACCCAGCGGTTTGCCTGCAACAACGCGGCGGGGCCGAGATAGCGGTCCGAATTCCACCAGTAGCTCGGGCACGAGGTCGAGCAGCAGGCGCAGAGGATGCACTCGTATTTGCCGTCGAGCTTGGTGCGGTCCTCGTGGCTCTGCTTCCACTCTTTCTCCGGCGTTGGCGTGACCGTATGCAGCCACGGCTCGATGGACGCGTACTGGGCGTAGAAGTTCTTCAGGTCGGGGACCAGGTCCTTCACCACCGGCTGATGCGGCAGCGGGTAGATCTTCAGAGGCGCCTTGGCGTCGTCGGTCGCCTTGGTGCAGGCGAGCGTATTGGTGCCGTCGATGTTCATCGCGCAGGACCCGCACACGCCTTCGCGGCAGGAGCGGCGGAAGGTGAGCGTCGGATCGATGTTGTTCTTGATCCAGATCAGCGCGTCGAGAACCATCGGCCCGCAGTCGTCGCGATCGACATAGTAAGTGTCGATGCGCGGGTTCTGCCCGTCGTCCGGATTCCAGCGATAGATGCGGAACTCGGTGATGTGCGTCGCCTTCGGCGTGCGCGGCCAAGTCTTGCCTTCGGTGATCTTCGAGTTCTTCGGCAGCGTGAATTCGACCATGGTCCTTGGCTTTCTCTCGTCCCTGTCATGGCCGGGCTTGACCCGGCCATCTCGCTTAGGAGGGCACACTGCCCGCCTGCTTGGGATTGCCGGGACAAGCCCGGCAATGACAGAAGATCAATAAACGCGCGCTTTCGGTTCGATGTAGGCGATGTCGTTCGACAGCGTGTAGGTGTGCACCGGACGATAGTCGATCGTCACGTTGCCCTTCTCGTCGACCCACGCCAGCGTGTGCTTCATCCAGTTCTTGTCGTCGCGGTCCGGGAAGTCCTCGCGCGCATGCGCGCCGCGGCTCTCGGTGCGGTTCCTGGCCGAGGTCATGGTGACGACCGCCTGCGCGAGCAGATTGTCGAGCTCCAAGGTCTCGATCAGGTCGGAATTCCAGATCAGCGAGCGATCGCTGACCTTCAAGTCGACCATGCCGGAGTGCACGTCGGCGATCAGCTTGACGCCTTCCTCGAGCACTTCGCCGGTGCGGAACACCGCACAGTTGTTCTGCATCACGCGCTGCATCTTCAAGCGAAGCTGCGCGGTGCCGGTGTCGCCCGACGCATGCCGGAACTTGTCGAGCCGCGACAGCGCCAGATCAGCGGAGTCCTTCGGCAGCTCCGCCTGCTTCTCACCCGGCGTTACCAATTCAGCGCAACGCTGCGCGGCGGCGCGCCCGAACACGACGAGGTCGATCAGCGAATTGGAGCCGAGGCGGTTGGCGCCGTGCACCGACACGCAAGCGGCTTCGCCGATCGCCATCAGACCCGGGATGACACAGTCGTTATTGCCATCCTTCTTGGTCAGCGCTTCGCCGTGATAGTTCGTAGCGATGCCGCCCATGTTGTAGTGCACGGTCGGCAGCACCGGGATCGGCTCGCGTGTCACGTCGACGCCGGCGAAGATGCGCGCCGTCTCGCTGATGCCCGGCAGCCGCTCATGCAGAACGGCCGGATCGAGATGGTCGAGGTGGAGGAAGATGTGATCCTTCTCCTTGCCGACGCCGCGGCCTTCGCGAATCTCGATGGTCATCGCGCGCGACACGACGTCGCGCGAGGCCAGATCCTTCGCCGACGGCGCATACCGCTCCATGAAGCGCTCGCCCTCGGAGTTGACGAGATAACCGCCTTCGCCGCGTGAGCCCTCGGTGATCAGGCAGCCCGCCGGATAGATGCCGGTCGGATGGAATTGCACGAATTCCATGTCCTGCAGCGGCAGACCGGCGCGCAGCACCATGGCGTTGCCGTCGCCGGTGCAGATGTGCGCCGACGTGCAGGAGAAATAGGCGCGTCCATAGCCGCCGGTCGCCAAAATCGTCTGGTTGGCGCGGAAGCGGTGGATGGTGCCGTCGTCCATGTTCAAAGCGATGACGCCGCGGCAGCGGCCGTCCTCGTCCATGATCAGGTCGATGGCGAAATATTCGACGTAGAACTCGGCCGAATGACGCAGCGCCTGGCCGTACATCGTGTGCAGCATCGCGTGGCCGGTGCGGTCCGCGGCGGCGCAGGTGCGCTGCGCGGTGCCCTTGCCGAAATGCGTGGTCATGCCGCCGAACGGGCGCTGATAGATCTTGCCGTCTTCCTCGCGGCGCGAGAACGGCAGGCCCCAGTGCTCGAGCTCGTAGACCGCGGCCGGCGCGTTCCGGCACATGTATTCGATCGTGTCCTGGTCGCCGAGCCAGTCGGCGCCCTTGACCGTGTCGTACATGTGCCAGCGCCAGTCATCCTCGCCCATGTTACCGAGCGAGGCGGCGATGCCGCCCTGCGCAGCGACCGTGTGCGACCGCGTGGGGAACACCTTGGTGATGCAGGCAGTACGCAAACCCGCCTCGCTGCAGCCGACCACGGCGCGCAAGCCCGAACCGCCGGCGCCGACCACGACGACGTCGTAGCTGTGGTCTTCGATCGGATAGGCGCGGCCGTTCACCGCCGGGCCGCCATTGGCTTTTCCGTTTCCACTCGCCATGAACTCAGACTCCAAACGAGAGCTTCAGGATGGCGAAGCAGGAGGCGAGCGCCACGGCGACGACAAAGAAGGTGTTGGCCATCAGGCTCAAGAACTTCAATTTGTCGTCGTGCACGTAATCAAGGAGGATTTCCTGCATTCCGATCCACATGTGATAGCTGCTGTTGAGGATGAACAGCAGCATGATGACGGCCACGATCGGCGAGCCGAGAATCTGCACCGCTGCCGCGTGGCTGCGACCAAGCAGCGAGATGGCAATCACCACGAGCGCGATCGTGAGCAGCACGCCTGCGACCGAGGTCACGCGCTGGTGCCAGAAGTGACCGGTACCCGACCGGGCGGCGCCGAGGCCGCGTACCCGGCGCGCCGGAGTGCGAAACGTCTGCGGGCCACTCATCGCGGGCCTCCCATGGCAAGATAGCCGACGACCCAGAGCAGCAGCGTGAGCGCGATCGAGCCGATCAGCGTCGACAGCGCGAGAAGCTCGCGCTCGGCCGGCTCGAGGCCGTGCAGCGTGTCCCAGATCAGATGGCGGATGCCGCCGAGCATGTGGTGCATCAGCGCCCAGGTGTAGCCGAACAGGATGATCCGGCCGATAAAGCTGCCCATGAACCACTCGAAGTTCGCGTAGGCATTGGGGCCGGCTGCGGCGGCGATCAACCACCAGGCCAGCAGCAGCATGCCGAAATACAGCGCGGCGCCGGTGATGCGATGGACGATGGACATCATCATCGTCAGCATCGGCCTGTAGATTTGCAGGTGCGGAGAGATTGGCCGCGCACGCCGCGGTCCCGTTGCTCCCGCTTCGACATCGGCCATCGTCAATTCTCCAAAACGCTCGAATTCCGCCGCATGATCGCCATCGGTATTTGCGGCCGGTTCCTATCGGAAGTCCACCGGTGCCGCAACGCACCATTCAGCAAGAGGGGTGTGCAATATCACGGCTGACGCTCAACGCTTGGCGGCCGTGAAACAGCGTTGCACGCGGCTCGTGCCAAACCCGCACGATAAGCACGCGAACCCTCGGTAGAGCTTCGCATACGCACGTCTACCGGTTGGCTTTCCACTTGACCTGCTGACCAGACGCCTTACTTCACCAATCGCGAAGTTGGACTTAGAATAAGTCCATTGCAATATGTGTTCTGCAGAGCCTGCCTTCGCCAACCGAGAAGGTAATCGGTCATGCGTTTCGACTTCACCGATCTTAGCCTGTTCCGCCACGTGGTAGAGGCGGGCAGTATTACCCACGGTGCCGAGCGCTCGAACCTGGCGCTGGCGGCCGCGTCGACCCGCATCAGAAAAATGGAGGAAGCGTTCGGCACCGAGCTCCTAGTGCGCGGACGGGCGGGCGTGACCCCGACTCAGGCCGGCCGGACCTTGCTGCAGCACGCGCGCGGCATCCTGGCCCAGACCGAGAAGCTCCAAGAGGACCTCAGCCCCTACGCGCGCGGCCTCGCCGGGCAAGTGCGGGTGCTGTCGAATACCAACGCCCTCACCGAATTTCTCCCCGAGACACTCAGCTCGTTCCTGACGGCCTATCCCGATATCAGCGTCGACCTCGAGGAGCGTCTGAGCGACGAGATCGTCGGACTGATCGCGGAGGGCACGGGCGATATCGGGATCGTCGCCGGCACCGTCGATTATGGCGGGCTGCACACGTTTCCGTTCCGCAGCGACCGCTTCGTGCTGGTGGTGGCGCGCGATCACCCGCTAGCCAACCGCTCGAGCGTCGGCTTCGCTGAGGTGCTCGGCTACGACATGGTTGGGCTCGACCGCGCCAGCGCCATCCAACGCTTCCTGGCGGAAAAAGCCACGCGCGTCGGCCGCGCCATCCGCCTGCGCGTGCAGCTCCGCAGCTTCGATGCCATCTGCCGGCTGGTGGAATGCAATGTCGGTGTCGGCATCGTTCCGGAGACGACAGTGGAGCGCACCGGGCGGACCATGGCGATCACAGCCGTGGCGCTCACCGATCCCTGGGCGCGACGAGAACTGACAATCTGCGTGCGCGATGAGAATGCGCTGCCGCCTTATGCACGGCAGTTGGTGGATCATCTCAGGGGGAGTGCGTAGTCGCCGTCTTCACCTCCCCCTGAAAGGGAGAGGTCGACCGTCGACGCAAAGCGTCGGCCTCCCTGACCCTCCCCTTTCAGGGGGGAGGGAACACGACCGCTTCATATCGCCCGCTGCGGATCGTGCACGGCCCGCGAATCGTCCGGCGCCTCCGCGCGCTCAGTCATGCCGTAGTCGCGGACGACGGACGCGACGCGCAGCCGATAATCCGCGAAGACATAGCCCCTGCCCTTCTCCTGGCCTGCGCGGTGGCGCGACTGGTTGCGCCAGGCCGTCACCGCGGCCTCGTCGCGCCAGAACGAGAGCGACAGCAGCTTCTTCGGATCCGTGAGACTCTGGAATCGCTCGACGGAAATAAAGCCATCGATGGCGTTGAGGTCGGCGCGCAGCGACGCCGCGATGTCGAGGTAATCGTCCTTGCGGCCATCCGCCGGCCAGACTTCAAAGATGACTGCCATCATTGCCGGACCTCCTGACGAAGCTGCCAATCTCACTTCGGCATCAGCACCCAGTAATCGAGATCGAGGATCACCGCCGGGTCGTAATCGTCGCCCTGCCGTAACGGAAAATCGGCGCAAGGCTTGTCCTTGGTGGCGATGGTGCGCAAGCGCAACGCGCCAACATCATTGCGGCCGGGCACATCAGCGGCCGCCAGTACCTCCGACCAAGCGAACACGGTGAGCCCGGCGAAAAGCGGCGCGACGTGCCGCCCGCCATTGATCGCGGCGATATGAAAGGCGTTGCCGAGCCCATTGAACGACAGCGCCCGCGCCATCGACATCACATGGCCGCCGTAGATCAGCCGTTTGCCGAAGCGGTCCTTGCTCTGGGCAAAAAGATTGAAGTGCACGCGCGCGGTGTTTTGATAGAGCCGCGTCGCGATCATGTGCTCGGCCTCTTCCACCGTCATGCCGTCGACGTGGTCGATCCTGTCGCCAGCCTTGTAGTCGCCAAACCGATAGGGGCTGCCGGCAAGGGCCAAATCATAAGCCGAGACATCGATGTGCGGACAAGCGGCGCCGAGTTGCGATGGGTCGACGGCCTTCGGTAACTCCGGCACCTTCTCACCCGACGCTGGCGCCGCCTCGTCGCGTTTGCGCACCATCACCCAGCGCACATAATCGAGCACCATGTCCCCGGTCTCGTCGAAGCCACGCGAGCGCACGTAGACGATCCCGGTTTTTCGGTTTGAGTTCTCCTTCAGACCGATGACTTCGGAGACCGCATTTAGCGTGGCGCCGGGATAGACGATCTTAAGGAAGCGGCAGTCGGCATAGCCGAGATTGGCCACGGCGTTGAGCGAGATATCCGGCACGGTCTTGCCGAACACCACATGGAAGACCAGAAGGTCATCGAGCGGCGCCTGCCGGTAGCGGATGTTCGTGGCGAAGGCGTCCGAGGACTGCACCACAAAGCGGGAGCCGAACAGCCCGTTATAGAGGGCGACGTCTCCGGTGGTGACGGTGCGCGGCGTGGCGTGCTGGATTCGCTGGCCGAGGTGAAAATCCTCGAAAAAGTTGGCCGGATTGGTTTTGGAATTCATCTCTCAAACCATTTCACATTGAACGAGCCCGGTCCGCCATCTTACACGCGCCACGCCCTCGCCCCGCAAGGGCCTGTCCGAGCCGCCGTCCGGCTATTCAGGATGCTGATGTAACCGTCGTGCACCTGCGAACGAAATAAGAGGCATTACGATCACGCCGCCTTTCGGCGAGCCGCGCGGGGAATTGCACGATGAGCCGAGTGGTTCAACCGAACGTGATACCGCCGTGTAAGGAGTGTGCGTTGCATCTGACCCCATTCCCAGGCATGGCGGTGTGGAGCGGTCACACACGGCGTCTGATGATCACGGCTGAAGCCCAGGTCCGAAGCTCGGATGACACACGCCGCTCGGCCCAAATGGCGGCGGCGCAAGCCGGCGATCGCGCCGCCTATGAGGCGTTGCTGCGTGATTGTGTGCCGTTGATCAAGGCCATCGCCGGCCGGAAAGGCGTTCCGGCCGACCGCAGCGACGACGTCGTGCAGGATGTCCTGCTGACCATCCATCGCGCCCGCCAAACCTACGACCCGGCGCGCTCGTTCACCGCTTGGCTTAGCGTCATAACCGAGCGGAGAGCGATCGATCTGTTGCGCCGCGTGAATCGCCGAGACGCGCACGAACTGCACGTGCCGCTGGCCTTCGAGGCCTACCCCGACGAACATGCCGATCCGGCGCGCGGCGTCGAGAGCGCAGACGCGGCCGGCCGCGTCAACGAGGCCCTCTCGACCCTGCCGCCGCGCCAGCGCGAGGCGGTCGAGGCGCTGGTGCTCAAGGAGCAGTCATTGAGCGAGGCGGCTGCCTCTACGCGCCATACCAAGGTTGCGCTGAAGGTGAACCTGCATCGTGCGCTCAAGGCGCTGCGTCAGAAACTCGAACGGCGGGAGTGGGTGCCATGACCGACTCCCGCCATGAGGCCCTCATCCGCGGCCTTGCCGCCGATCTGAAGCCGGTGCGCCGCTTGCCGGGACCGATCGCGCGCGCCTTCGGCTGGTTGGCCGTGGTCGCCGCCATCGCGCTTGGTCTCTCTGCTTTCGCCGATCTCAACGCCATGTGGGAACGGATCACGGGCGCGCCCGATATGTGGCTCGCGGTGGTCGGCTCCACGGCGACCGCGATCCTCGCCAGCATCGCCGCTTTCGAACTGAGCCTGCCGGATGCGCGGCGAGATTGGGCTTGGCTGCCGATCCCGGGCGCGCTGTTGTGGGTTGGCGCGAGCGGGTTCGGCTGCCTACGCGCCTGGATCCTGCCGGACACGCATGTCGCGGCCATGAGCGAGGCGCGGGATTGCCTGGTCTTCATCGTCGCGTTGTCGGTGCCGCTGTCCGCGCTGATGCTGTTCATGCTGCGCCGCGCCTGCCCCCTGCAGCCCGGTCTCACGGCGGCGACCGCCGGACTGGCGGTGGCGGCTGCCGCGGCCACGCTGCTCAATTTCTTCCATCCTTTCGATGCGGCGGCGACCGACCTCACCATCCATGCGATTGCCGTGACGCTCGTGGTGGTCGCCAATCGCGCCCTCGGAGGCCGCATTTTTGCCGCCGCAGATTTTGCGCCGGCCGATGTAACCGCTGGCGAGGCCAGACCGAACTAGGACTCGGTGGCGCGACGTTGCCATCGATCATCCTCGAGAGGAGCAAATCATGAAACGGTCCCGTATCGCCTTGTCTCTTGCTGCCGCGACCCTGGGTTTCGCGATCGCATTCGCACCCGCCGCTTTCGCCGACGACATGAAGAAGGACAGCATGTCGAAGGACACGATGTCGCACGACAGCATGGGCAAGGACACCATGAAGAAGGATTCGACCGCCAAGGACACCATGTCGAAAGACAGCATGTCCAAGGACTCGATGTCCAAGGATTCGATGTCGAAGGACAACATGAAAAAGTGATGCGCCGTGAGCCGGGCTCGCGCATCCGCGGGCCCGGCCTCGTCGTATAATTGCCAAGGCCCGAGAGGACAACCGCCATGACCGCTGAAGCCATCCCGACCCGACGCGCCTCGACTGTGTCGATCCATCCCGGATGGGTGCGCGTCTGCCATTGGGTCAATGCGCTGGCGATCCTGATGATGATCGGCTCCGGCTGGCAGGTCTACAACGCGTCGCCCTTGTTCAACTTCACGTTCCCGCGCGCCATCACGCTCGGCGAATGGCTGGGCGGCGCGCTGCTCTGGCACTTCGCGGCGATGTGGCTGCTGGTGGTCAACGGCCTCGTCTACGTCACGCTCGGTTTCGTCACCGGCCGCTTCCGGCGCAAGCTGCTGCCCATCTATCCATCGGAGGTGCTGGGAGACGTCAAGGCCGCGCTGACCTTCAAGCTCTCGCACGAGGACTTATCGCACTACAACGCCGTGCAGAAGCTGCTCTACACCGGCGTGCTGCTGTGCGGGGTGTTCATCGTGCTGTCCGGCCTCTCGATCTGGAAGCCGGTGCAATTCCATGTGCTCACCATGCTGTTTGGCGGCTACGACTTCGCCCGCTACGTCCACTTCACTTTCATGGCCGCGATCGTCGCTTTTCTCGTCGTGCATATCGCGCTGGCGCTGCTCGTGCCCAAGAGCCTGCGCGCCATGATCACCGGCCGCTAGGAGAAAGCCGATGCCCATCCGCAAGACTACTCCCGGCGTCGATGCCAAGCTGCTGATCAAGGACGCCGCCAAACTGATGCCCAATCCCGCACGGCGCAGCTTCCTGCGCGGCGCAGCCAGCCTTGGCGCGCTGAGCCTGCTGACCGGCTGCGACATCATCAATGAGGACGACGCCGAGAACGTGCTGCGGCAAGTCTCACGCTTCAACGACCGGGTGCAGGCCTTCCTGTTCAGCCCGACCAGGCTGGCGCCGACCTACTCGGAGGCCGACATCACGCGGCCGTTCCCGTTCAACGCTTATTACAGCGAGGACGAGGCGCCGGTCGTCGACGGTGACAGCTACAAGCTGGAGATTTCGGGACTGGTCGACAACAAGAAGCCGTGGACCCTGGCCGAGCTGCACGCGCTGCCCGAAGTGTCGCAGATCACGCGGCACGTCTGTGTCGAAGGCTGGAGCGCGATCGGCTCTTGGCAGGGCGCGTCACTTGCCGATTTCCTCAAGCGCATCGGCGCCGATACGCGCGCAAAATATGTCTGGTTCAAGTGCGCCGAGGGCTACACCAACACGATCGACATGCCGACCGCGCTGCATCCGCAGACGCAGATGTCGTTCAAGTTCGACCACAAGATCCTGCCGCAGGCCTACGGCTTTCCGATGAAGATCCGCATGCCGACCAAGCTCGGCTTCAAGAACCCGAAATACGTCGTGGCGATGGAAGTCACCAATGTCGACAAAGGCGGCTATTGGGAGAACCAGGGCTACAATTGGTTCAGCGGGCTTTGACCGAAGGCCGTTATCGCGATGTAAAGGGATTTAGAGTCTGCAGCCCGAGCACCGCAAAGTCTTTGACGTTGCGTCGTCGGCCTGGCGTCATGGGCGAGGCGGCGCCGTCGGCGGCTGCGGCTCGGTATTGGTGATCAGCCGCGCGCCGCGCTGGAAGGTCAGGTAGTCCCAGAACCAGATGAAGGCGACGATAAAGCGGTTGCGCAGGCCGATGAGGAAGTAGATGTGCGCGACGCTCCAGAACACCCAGCCGAGGAAGCCCCTGAGCTGAAGTCGGCCGAATTTCACCACCGCGGCCCGGCGGCCGATGGTGGCGAGATCGCCGAGATGCATGTAGCGGAACGCTTTGCCATCCTTGCGGCCGGCGACGCGCGCCGCGATCAGCTTGCCGACATATTTTCCCATCTGCTTTGCGGCCGGCGCGATGCCGGGCACGGGACGCCCCTTCGCATCGGTGACGGATGCGGTGTCGCCGATGACGAAGATGTCCGGATGCCCCGGTAGCGACAAATCCGGGCCGACCTTCACCCGGCCCGCGCGGTCGGCTTCCGCACCAAGCCAGCGCGCGGCCGGCGAGGCCGTCACGCCGGCGGCCCATATGACCGTGCTCGCATCGATGCGGCCGCTATTGGTATCGACGCCGGCGCTGTCGCACTTGGTCACCATGGTGTCGGTCTTCACGTCGACGCCGGCATTCATGAGCGTTGAGCGGACGTAATCGGACAGTTCAGGCGGAAACGTCGGAAGCAGGCGCGGACCGGCTTCGATCAGCACGATATGCGCCGAGGTCGGATCGATGCGGCGGAAATCGGTGGCGAGCGTCTGCCGCGCGATCTCGGCGATGGCGCCGGCCATCTCGACGCCAGTGGCCCCACCGCCGATGATGACGAACGTCAACAGCTTGTTCTGCGTCGCGCGGTCCGCGGCGGCTTCCGCTCGCTCGAAGGCGATGAGGATGCTGCGGCGGATGCGCGTGCCATCCTCGATGCGTTTGAGGCCGGGCGCGAAGGGTGCCCAGTCGTCGTGACCGAAGTAGGAGTGCATCGCGCCGGTAGCGATGATCAGATAATCGTAGGCGATCTCACCGACATTGGTGCGCAGGCATTTGCGGCCGAGATCGACCCCCACGACATCTTCCATGAGCACCGTAGCATTCCGCTGACTGCGAAGAATATGGCGGATCGGCCAAGCGACATCCGCCGGTGACAGCGCCGCCGTGGCAACCTGGTAGAGCAAAGGCTGGAACGTATGATGATTGTGGCGATCGATGACGATCACCTCAACCGACGCACGGGCGAGCGCCTTGGCCGCTTCGAGGCCGCCGAAGCCCGCACCGACGATCACAACTCTCGGAGCGCCCTGCGCCATGTCGCACCCAATCTTCGCGCCGAGGATCGCGGCCCCAGTGTCTGCCTATCCCCGGCAGTTGCCAAGGGATCGGCGAGGCTTTAGCAATCCCCGGCTTTGGTCACTGTCGGGCGGACCTTGTCCGCACATTCCGCCCAGGTCTGGGCGCCCGCGCGCACTTGATCGAGGTGGCCGGGTCACATTTCCGGCATGACACACGAACGCATTTCACGAGGGCCCCAAATGGCAACCCACAATCTCCTGCTTCTTCCCGGCGACGGCATCGGCCCCGAAGTGATGGCCGAGGTGAAGCGCCTCATCGATTTCTTCAATAAGAAGGGGCCCGAAAAGTTCGCCTTCGAGGAGGATCTTGTCGGCGGCGCCTGCTACGACGCGCACAAGGTGTCGATCACCGACGCGACCATGGAAAAAGCCAAGGCCGCCGATGCGGTGATCTTCGGCGCGGTGGGCGGTCCGAAATGGGACAAGGTCCCTTATGATGCGCGCCCCGAAGCCGGCCTCCTGCGTCTGCGCAAGGACCTCGACCTTTACGCGAACCTGCGCCCCGCCGTGACCTATCCGGCGCTCGCCGACGCCTCTTCGCTCAAGCGCGAGCTGGTCGAAGGCCTCGACATCATGATCCTGCGCGAGCTCACCGGCGGTGTCTATTTCGGCGAGCCGAAGACGATCACCGACCTCGGCAACGGGCAGAAGCGTGCCGTCGACACGCAGGTTTACGACACCTACGAGATCGAGCGCATTTCGCGCGTGGCTTTCGAATTGGCGCGCAAGCGGCGTAACAAGGTCACGTCGATGGAAAAGAACAACGTGATGAAAAGCGGCGTGCTCTGGAAGGAAGTCGTCACTCAGGTACACGCGCGCGAGTTCAAGGACGTGCAGCTCGAGCATCAGCTCGCCGATTCCGGCGGCATGCAGCTCGTGCGCAATCCGAAGCAGTTCGACGTCATCGTGTGCGATAACCTGTTCGGCGATATGCTCTCGGATATCGCGGCAATGCTCACGGGCTCGCTCGGCATGCTGGCCTCCGCGTCGCTCGGCGAGGTCGATCCCAAGACCAAGAAGCGCAAGGCGCTGTACGAGCCTGTGCATGGCTCGGCGCCCGACATTGCCGGCAAGGGTATCGCAAACCCCATCGCCATGATCGCCTCGTTCGGCATGGCGCTGCGCTACTCGTTCGATCTCGGCAAACAGGCCGACCTGATCGACAAGGCGATCGCTGCGACGCTCGACAAGGGCCTGCGCACCGGCGACATCGCCTCGCCCGGCATGAAAGCGGTCTCTACCTCCGAGATGGGTTCTGCGATCCTGTCCGAGATGGAAACGCTTTCGGCCTGACGTTTTCCCGCGCTGACGCCTCGGCCGCACCGGCCGAGGCGAGAATCTGCTTGACGACTCGAACCCCGCTACGCCCATATATGGGCTGTCACGGTCTCTGGCTTCTACATCTTGTAGAGGCTGGAGCTAAGAGGGAACCCGGTGCGCCGGAAACGGCAACGCCGGGGCTGCCCCCGCAACTGTAAGCGGCGAGCGGTTGTCATTTTGAAGTCACTGGCGCTCCGCGCGCCGGGAAGACCGACAACTGCAGCGACCCGCAAGCCAGGAGACCTGCCGTGACCGATGAAACGTCCTCGGGCGGGGTTTCCCGGTGGGTCGCTTGCAGCCGGAGGCGTCCGCCGCCGGTGTCCTGACAAGCCGTCCCCTTCGGCCCCAGCCCCAACATCACGGGGTTGCTGATGGCCTTCAGTTTCGATTTCGACCAAAGCGGACAGTTGGTCCCGCCGCCAAGCGCGGCCAAAAAACCGGCCGCACCGCGGCCTGCGCCGGACTTGCGCGTCGTGCCGCCGGCGGCCGAGCGCGTCAGCGCGGCGCCGCTTCCGCATCCGCTCGCACCGCCGCCACGCCCGGCCGATCTCACGCTCGATCGCACGCGTGACGATCTCCTGACCGCGTTCGGGAAGCTCACCCTCACCGATCGCTACCTGATGCCGGGCGAAAGCTTCCAGGACATGTTTGCGCGCGTGGCCTGCGCCTTCGCCGACGACATTCCACATGCGCAGCGCCTTTACGACGCGATGTCGCGTCTGTGGTTCATGCCGGCGACGCCGGTCCTGTCCAACGGCGGCACCACGCGCGGCCTGCCGATCTCCTGCTTCCTGAATGCGGTGTCCGACTCGCTCGACGGCATCGTCAAGACCTGGAACGAAAACGTCTGGCTCGCCTCGAACGGCGGCGGCATCGGCACCTATTGGGGCGGCGTGCGGTCGATCGGCGAGAAAGTAAAGGGCGGCGAAACCTCGGGCATCATCCCCTTCATCCACGTGATGGACGGCCTGACGCTCGCCATCAGCCAAGGCTCGCTGCGCCGCGGCTCGGCGGCGGTCTATCTCGACATCCATCATCCGGAGATCGAGGAGTTCCTCGAAATCCGCAAGGCGTCGGGCGACTTCAACCGCAAGGGCCTCAATCTGCATCACGGCATCAACGTCACCGATGCCTTCATGCAGGCCGTTCAAGACGGCGCCATGTTTCCGCTGCGCAGTCCGAAGACCAATGAGGTGATGCGCGAGGTGAATGCGCGCCAGCTCTGGCAGCGCATCCTGGAAACACGGCTGCAGACCGGCGAGCCCTATCTCCTGTTCATCGACGCGGTGAACCGCGCGATGCCGCGGCATCAGCGCGAGCTCGGGCTGAAAGTGTCGACGTCGAACCTGTGCAGCGAGATCACGCTGCCGACCGGCAAAGACCACCGCGACGAAGAGCGGACCGCCGTATGCTGCCTGTCGTCGCTGAACGTCGAAACGTGGGACGAATGGTGCGACGAGCCCGGATTCATCGAGGACGTGATGCGCTTCCTCGACAACGTGCTCACGCATTTCATCACCGTCGCTCCCGACGGCATGAAGCGCGCGCGCTATGCAGCGTTGCGCGAGCGCTCGGTCGGCCTCGGCATCATGGGTTTCCACTCGTTCCTCCAGGCCAAGAGCATTCCCTTCGAGAGCGCGCTGGCGAAATCCTGGAACCTGAAGATGTTCCGCAAGATCCGCCGTGATGCGGACGCCGCATCCGTGGCACTGGCGAAGGAGCGCGGCCCCTGCCCTGACGCGTTGGAGCGCAATGTAATGGCGCGCTTCAGCCACAAGCTGGCAATCGCGCCGACCGCATCGATCAGCATCATCTGCGGCGGCACCAGCGCCTGCGTCGAGCCCATCCCGGCCAACATCTACACGCACAAGACGCTGTCGGGCGCGATGTCGATCCGCAATCCGCACCTCGCCAGGCTGCTCGCAGTGAAAGGTGCCGACACGCCGGAAGTCTGGCAGTCGATCATCGCGCAAGAGGGTTCGGTCGCGCATCTCGACATGCTCAGCGAGCATGAGAAGGCGATCTTCCGCACCGCCTTCGAGATCGATCAACGCTGGGTCATTGAGCTGGCGGCGGATCGCGCGCCGTTCATCTGCCAGAGCCAGTCGATCAACGTCTACCTGCCCGCCGACATCGATAAATGGGACCTGCACATGCTGCATTGGACCGCGTGGAAGCGCGGCATCAAGAGCCTCTATTACTGCCGCTCCAAATCCATCTCGCGCGCGGCCTTTGCCGGCAAGCTCACCGAGCACGACGAGCGAGAGCAACCGCTCACAGTCGAAGCACGCACCGACTACGAGGAGTGCCTCGCATGTCAGTGACGTCTGCTTTGGCGGACTACGATCCGCGCGTCCTGATCGGCACCGGCCGAGTCGGCCTGCTCGAATCGACCGGCACCTACGACGTCGACCGCTATGCCTGGGCCTATGAGTTCTGGAAGCGCCAGCAGCAGACGCACTGGATGGGCGAAGAAGTGCCGCTCGGCTCCGATCTGAAGGACTGGGCGTCGGACCGGGTGACACCGGAAGAACGCGCCTTGCTGACGCAGATCTTCCGTTTCTTCACCCAGTCGGACATCGAGGTCGGCGACAACTATCTCAAGCGCTACATCCCGATCTTCCAGCCGCTCGCCGTGCAGATGATGATGGCCGCCTTCACCAACATGGAGACGGTGCACATCGACGCCTACGCCCTGCTGTTGAAAACGCTCGGCATGCCGAAGGCCGAGTTCGAGGCATTCCGCGACTATTCGGAGATGCGCGCGAAGGCCGACTACATGCACGAATTCGGCGTCGATACGGTCGCCGACGTGGCGCGCACGCTCGCGATGTTCGGGGCCTTCACCGAAGGCATGGCGTTGTTCGCAAGCTTCGCCATGCTGCTCAACTTCCCGCGCCATAACAAAATGAACGGGATGGGACAGATCGTGAGTTGGTCGGTGCGTGATGAAAGCCTGCATTGCGAGGGCGTCATCCGGTTGTTCCATGAATGGAATCGCGAGACGGGAGCGGTCTCGCGTGCCGTCCAGGACGACATCGTCGATGTCGCGAAGACAATGGTGGGGCTGGAGGAGCGCTTCGTCGAACTGGCCTTCGGCCTCGGGCGCATCGACGGCATGACGCCAGAGGACATCCACGCTTACGTGCGTTACGTCGCCGACTGGCGGCTGACGCAGCTCCGGTTGCCGACCGTCTTCGGATACTTCGAGGCAACCGAAGGTGGCTACAACCAGATCAAGCCGCATCCCCTGCCCTGGCTGGTCGAGATCCTCAACGGTGTCGAGCACGCCAATTTCTTCGAGCAGCGCGCCACGGAGTACTCAAAGGGCGCCAGCCGCGGCGCCTGGGACGGCGAGGATGGTGTCTGGGCGCAGTTCGAGCGGATTGGCTGATATCACGCTCGTCTCAAAACAAAAGCGCGGCCCAACAGGCCGCGCTTCGTATCTGCGGATCAGCCGAAAGGCTCAGTTGCCGATCCAGGGGTTGTCCTTGAAGGGCAGCGTCCACGGCCCTGGCAGCGGCAGTTGGTTGGAGCCGAACACCGTGTTGTCGAGGACGCCGTCCGCGCGGTGATTCGGCAGCACCACGTAATCACGATCGTTGCGCTCGCCGGGGAAGGTCTCGGTGCCCGGATCGAGGTAGGAGCGCTTCTGGACGATGATGCGCGTGCGCGTCCGTCCGTCTTCACCACGGCTGACGAACACCGTCTGGCCGTTCGAATAGACGGCCTCCTGCTGCTTTTTCTTCTTCGGCGCGGCATCGGCCGGCGCGGCCAGCAGGCCCAACGCTCCGATGGCGGCTATCGCGGCGGCTGCGGCTTTAAAACGCATGATCTGTCCTCAGATGACCCCTTGTGTCAGCAACACACTGTAAGGCGCTTCGGTTCGCCGCAACAGGCCCTAATCACAAGCAATTGTCCATGACAAAGATCAGCGCTCCGAATCGCTAATAATCTACTCGCTCTCAGGCAGGGCCCGCCGCGCGCCGGTATTCGGGAGCCTACCCCGTTCAGGTGCCGTAATTTGTTTTCAGGTAATCGGCGATGGCTTTGGCGTCGTTTTCATCGATCGGCGCACCAAAGGCCTTGATCATCTTGGTGACCTCGGCGTCCCAGCCGGCCGCGTTCAGGAAGACCGAATTCATCGGGATATACGAAAGACTATGGCAGGCTTGGCAATTGGCCTCGACCTTGTCCACCCCCGCGACCTGCTTGAGCCGCACGGGCGTCTCGTCGGCCAGGGCGGGAAGCGCCACGACCGTGGCGACGATTGCGATTGCGACTGCGCGCATGACGTCCTCCTCAGCCCGCCATCAGCGTGACGGTTTGCATCACGTTGTTATGGTAGCCGGCGGGGTTGAAGATCAGTTCTGCGGTCTGGCTCTGCCCGATTTTGTTGGTGGCATTCACCGTGACCGTGTTCTTGCCTCGCTTGGCCGGGAAATCGATGCTCCATGGACGGAAGGCGAAACGGCCGAGGTCGTCGCCCAAGGTCGCACGAGTCCACGTCCTGCCGCCGTCGCCCGACACGTCGACTGAGGTGATGCCGTAGCCTCCGTCCCAGGCAATGCCGCGGATATTGACTTTACCCTCGTTCACCTTGGCCCCGTCGCGGTGACTGGTGATCAGCGAATTGACCACCATTTCGGTGATCGGCGTATTGGCCGCGGTTTCCTGCGAGGTGAAGCGCGCGACCATCGGAAATTTGCCGAGCGGAATGCGATAGGCCGCGGCCATCCAGAAGCCGCCCTGCGGCTTCGTCAGCGCGTTGATGGTAATGAGGTGCTTCATCCAGTAGGTGCCGGTCCAACCCGGCACGATCAGGCGGGCGGGAAAGCCGTTGAGATGCGGCAGCGGCTGGCCGTTCATTTCGTAAGCGATGATCGTCGTGTCCTCGAGCGCCTTCCACAACGGGATGCTCTTGATGAAGTCCGGTGTCTTGTCGACGACGGGTCCGTCGGCCCCATTGAACCCGATTTCGATCGTCTCTTTCTTGAGACCGGCTTTGTCGAGAACGTCCTTGAGTTTGGCGCCTTTCCAGCGCGCGCAACCCATGGCGCCATAGCCCCACTCGACGCCGGCAACGTGCGGCGTCGACAGACCGCGCCGGTTGCCCGAGCATTGATTGACGGCGACCACCTCCACCGCGGGCAATGTCTTGAGATCATCGAGCGTCAGTTCGGCCTGACCCGTTGCTCCATCGCCGCCGACGGAGATCTTGTAGGTCTTGGCATCGATCTCCGGGATGTCGGCGAGATGGTAGCGCACGAAGAATTCGTCGTTCGGCGTGATCGGCGTTCGCAAATATTCGAGCGGCGACTCGTAGTTCGGCGGCCGATCGGCGAGCCGGATGAGCGGCTTCTTGCCCGGCAGCGTCTCCATCGCCGCGATGCTGCCGACGCCTCCGGGAACGCCCGGCGAAAGTTCGCCGATCGCGGCTTGAGCTTCGGAGAATTGCGCGAAATTCACTCCGGACACGGCCAGCGCGCCGGTCGCGCCTGCTGTCTTCAGCAGGTGACGCCGATTCATCATTGTTCCTCTCCCCAGAGGCTTATTGATGCCGTCCGGTCATCACCGGCGGCTTCAGGTATTGTTATGCGAATATGATCGGCCGGTTTCGGGCGAGCGTCAATCGCAGTGTCGAAGGCGGCGCGTTGCGATCAGCGGCCGATGCGGCGCGGGTCGGGCCGGTTGGGCAGCGCCTTCCATAGCGTCTTGTAGCGCGGCGTCGACGCGAGGATGGGATCGCGCTGGCCACAATAGCTGCGGTTGAGTTCGGCCTTGGCGAACAGCGCCCCGACCTTCGGATCGCTGCCCGCCGCGAGCAATGCCAGCCGATCGAGCGCGCAGGCAAGCGTGCTGCGGTCGACGAAGTCGGCACCGCCTTGGCAGAACCAGCCGGAGAGTTGCAGCCGCGGGTCGTCGTCGGTGTGCACGAAGCCCAGGCAATGGCGCGGCGTGCCCTTCGATGTGTCGAAGGTGATGATAGTGAGCGGCCCGAACTTGCTCGCCAAGGGGGCATCGGCGCGCCGCACGTCGACCGGGCCGAGAGCGGCTGCGCCTTTGGCAATAACGTCCTGCGGTTCCGCGAAACCATCGATCTCCGCGCCCGGCCGATAGATCGTTACCGTGAGGTACGGTGCCGGGGAATCCGGGTCACCCAGCGACAGAATGTCCTTGCGGCCGCCGCCTTGGACGTGCCGGCGGATGGCGTAGGTCGTGGGCGCATCGGCAGCCTCGGGGATCGACAAGGCAAAAGCCGGGAAAGGCCGTTCGATCTCGGTCCAAGCCGCCGCATCGTCGGGCGCGATGGCCTCCATCACCGATGGTGATGACAAGAATTCGGCGGCCACTATGGACAGCACGGCAAGGCCACCCAGATAAGCCACAAGGCGCAGCAGGGTGGACGGCAGTTCGTCACGCCAGGAACGCAGGGCCGGGTGCATGGCCTTGTCCTCGGCAGCATGGCGACGCATCGCCGCCGTTGTCAGCGCCTCTGTTCTCGCTTAGAAGCGCTGCCGTCCGGTGGCCGCACTATAGCACACTGCCGGGAAATTTTTTCGGAGAGATAACAATGGGTTACAAGGTCGCCGTGGTGGGTGCCACCGGCAATGTCGGGCGCGAAATGCTCGCCATCCTTGCCGAACGCAATTTCCCCGCTGACGAGGTGGTCGCTCTCGCCTCGCGCAAGAGCCAGGGCACGGAGTGCTCGTTCGGCGACAAGACCCTGAAAGTCAAAGCCCTCGACCACTACGACTTCTCGGACGTCGACATCTGCCTGATGTCGGCCGGCGGCAGCGTATCGAAGGAATGGTCGCCCAAGATCGGAGCCCAGGGCGCCGTGGTGATCGACAATTCGTCGGCCTGGCGCATGGACCCGGACGTGCCGCTGATCGTGCCGGAGGTGAATGCCGATGCGGTCGCTGGCTTCACCAAGAAGAACATCATCGCCAATCCGAACTGCTCGACGGCGCAGCTCGTCGTCGCGCTCAAGCCGCTGCACGACAAGGCCAAGATCAAGCGCGTCGTTGTCGCGACCTATCAGTCCGTATCGGGTGCCGGCAAGGATGCGATGGACGAACTGTTCTCGCAGACCAAGTCGGTGTTCACGCTCGACGAGGTCGAGTCGAAGAAGTTCCCGAAGCGGATCGCGTTCAACTGCATTCCACACATCGATGTCTTCATGGACGACGGCTACACCAAGGAAGAGTGGAAGATGGTGGTCGAGACCAAGAAGATTCTCGATCCCAAGATCAAGCTGACGGCGACTTGCGTGCGCGTGCCGGTCTTCGTCGGCCACTCGGAAGCCGTGAATATCGAGTTCGAGGAGCCGATATCGGCGGACGAGGCGCGCGAGATCCTGCGCAGCGCGCCCGGCTGTCTCGTCATCGACAAGCGCGAGCCCGGCGGTTACGTGACGCCGTATGAGTGCGTCGGAGAGGATGCGACCTATATCAGCCGCATCCGCGAGGATGCGACCATCGATAACGGCCTGGAAATGTGGGTTGTCTCCGACAACCTGCGCAAAGGCGCGGCGCTCAACGCCGTGCAGATCGCCGAGTGCCTGATCAACCGCAAGCTGATCAGCGCGAAAAAGAAGGCGGCGTAAGGCAGCGCTGTCTCTTCAGTCAGGTCGGAAGGCCTCGATCCATCATCCCGAGGTGCCCGCGCGTAGCGCGGGCCTCGAAGGATGAGCGGCCACTTTTGTCCCGTCGCCTTTCGAGGCTCGCGATCTCCGGTCGCTCGCACCTCGAGGTGACTAGACAAAAACAGCGCACACCACCTCTTCCGCCCGCTCCGATGCCTCGGCCCGGAGCGGCGCGTTGCACATGCTCTGCGCGACCTCGTTACATTCTTTCCAAAAATGACGCCGAACTTTGCTGAAATGCCCGGATTGAGGGCCGGCATCCGCGGCATTAAACTTCGCTTCCTGCGTAAGTCCTGGAATTTCCTTCTTCGCAGCCAGCAACTTTACGTCGACAGCGATGTTAGGCATGGGGACGGCGCTTAGTCTCTGATCGGCGTCCAAGGGATTTGTCGAAGATCAGTAGCCCGTAGGGACGCGACTCAAGCGCATTCGGCGGCGGCCCTATTGCCGATTTTTGAAGCATCTTGCGCGTAAAGCAGCCCCAAGCGTTCAGGGGAGTCAGTCCACGTGCTTGCTCCTGTCTTACGTCCGAATGGCGCGCGAGTAAGGCTTGTCACCATAGCAGGCTCTGGACTGTTTCTCCTGCTGCTCACGGGGTGTTCCGGAGGTGTGCTCGACCCGCGAGGGCCGATCGGCGAGGCGAACCGCAAGATCCTGCTCAATTCGCTTTCGATCATGTTGGTGATCGTAGTTCCCACGATCATTGCAGTCCTCGCCTTCGCCTGGTGGTATCGGGCGTCCAATTCCAGAGCCCGCTATCAACCGGGCTTCGTCTATTCCGGCCGCATCGAAATCCTCGTCTGGTCCATTCCTCTCCTTGTCATCCTGTTTCTGAGCGGCGTCATCTGGATCGGCTCGCACCAGCTCGATCCATTTGAACCGCTCGCTTCGCCGGACAAGCCGATCAGGGTGCAGGTCGTCTCACTCGATTGGAAATGGCTGTTCATCTACCCGGACGACGGAGTCGCAAGCGTCAACGATCTCGTCATTCCGGCCGGCGTTCCCGTGCATTTCTCGCTCACGTCGGCGAGTGTGATGAACAATTTCTTCGTGCCGCAGCTCGGCAGCATGATTGCGACGATGAACGGAATGGTGACGCAGCTCTACCTCAAGGCCGATACGCCCGGCGAGTATCTCGGACTATCGACCCAATTGAGCGGCGATGGCTTTTCCGGCATGGGCTTCACGGTGCGCGCTGTCCCGCGTGAGGCCTTCGCGCAATGGGCCGCCGCCGCGCGTCAGAGCCAATCCGCGCTGAATCGCGGCAGTTATGCCGCGTTATCGCAACAGAGCCAGAACGTGCGTCCGTTCACGTATCGGGCGACCGATCGAGGCTTGTTCGATGCCATCGTAACGCAAGAGATTCCACCCGGACCAGGGCCGCAAACCGGCTTCGGCGGTCCGCGGGTGCGGCCGATCGGGGGACGCTGAATGTTCGGCAAGCTCACCTGGGACGCCATTCCATGGGACC
>Ga0310811_10001857_pt1 | contig 26241 bp, 30 predicted proteins | sample YCmetagenome_FD_207642 | JGI IMG/M metagenome (GOLD analysis project Ga0310811, IMG submission 207642) | Soil microbial communities from experimental microcosm in Duke University, North Carolina, United States - YC | ecosystem: Engineered > Artificial ecosystem > Soil microcosm > Unclassified ... | reverse complement strand
TGGGCGACTCCGGCTCGATGCTGATCGGGGTGATGCTCGCGGCGGCGACGACCACGGCCTCGGGTCGCATCCCGTTCGCCAGCGCCGACGGCCGCGACGTCGTGGGTCTGCTCGCGCCGCTGATCGTCCTCATGGCGGTGGTGTTCGTACCGTTGCTGGACCTCGTGCTGGCGGTGGTGCGCCGGACCAGGGCCGGGGCCAGCCCGTTCTCCCCGGACAAGATGCACCTGCACCACCGGCTGCTGGAGATCGGCCACTCACACAGACGGGCGGTTCTGCTCATCTATCTGTGGTCGGCGGTGCTGGCATTCGGAGCCGTCGCGTTGGCCCTGGCCAATGACACGGTGGTGGTTCTGGTGGGAGTCGGGTTCGGGTTGTTGCTGGCTGTGCTCGCGTCGGCGGTGCCTAGGCTGCCCGGGCGACTGCCCACCCCGGTCGGCGGTCATCAGAATTAGTCTTGTGAAAAAATGCACAACCGGACTTATTAGAGGTCAGGGGGTGTGTGGGACCCCTGAGAGGCTGTGGTACGGTCCCGGTCAACGGCCGATTACGGCCCGTGTTGTCAAGTCGGTCCCAACGTGGCGTTCGAGTCACCGGAACCGTACGGGGACTTCACTGAGAACGAGACGGCTCGACGCGAGGAGTTCACTGCATGGACATCGATGTCCTGGCCGTAGAACGCCGGGCATCGAGCGGTTGAGGCTACGGTGGACAGCGGCCCAGGCCTGGGTGATCTTCTCTCGCTCGGCGCCACGCTGGCTACCTGCCTGGTGTTGGGATTCGGTGCCGGCTGGCTCGCGGACCGAATCGGGGGCACGTTCCCGATCTTCGCGCTGGTAGGTCTCGCACTGGGTGTGGTCGCCGCTTGTTTTTCGTTCTACAAGACGTTCAAGAAGTATTCAGGAGGGGGGTGATGGGCAGGTGCTGACGGTTCCCGGATACACACCGCCGGTCACCCGGGCGACCTTCCGGCGGTCCGCCATGGCCACCGCCGTGGTGGCCGCGGTCGCGATCGCGGTACTCGTACCGATGGGCCTGGGCGGCTACGCGCTGTTCGGTTGCGTGGGCCTCGCACTCGGGTTGCTCAACAACTACCTGACGATGCGCGCGGTGCTGAAGTTCGCGCAGACCCAGCCCTCTCGGGCCCAGTTCTCCGGGGCGGTACTCGGCCGGCTGGCACTCATCACGGTGCTCGCGCTGGCCTGTGCCCTGCTCTTCCAACCGACCGCCATCGCTGTCTTCGGCGGCCTCATCGTGTTCCAGTTCCTCGGCATCGCGAGTTCTCTGCTGCCGCTGATCAAGGAGATCCGACAGAAATGATCGACGGAGAGATGGTCGCCGGTGTGCGAGGCACCGTCGTCCTCGCGGAAGGTGGCATCCAACCGGGTGTCCACAAGACCATCGAGATCCTCGGCATCACGCTCAACATCGACACCATCCTGGCCACCGTGCTCGCGGCCGCCATCGTGTGCGGGCTGGGCCTGTACATGGCGCGCGGCGCGACCAAGGGTCGCCCGTCGAAGCTGCAGCTGGCCTTCGAGGCGCTGACCGGCTGGGTCCAGGGCCAGATCAAGGAGGGCATGGGCGTCCGCCCGCCCGCCGGGGTGACCGGGCTGGGGGTCGCGCTGTTCGCTTTCATCCTGATCTGCAACTGGATTGCCCAGCTGCCCGGACACGCGATCGGACTGCTGCCGCCCACCGCGGACGTCAACCTGGTCTACCCGATGGCCATCGTGGTGATCATCTGGGTGAACGTGGCCGGCATCAGGCGGCGGGGTGTCGCCAAGTACTTCGGTCACATGAAGGAGCCTTACGTGGCTCTGGCCCCGATCGAGGTCATCACCCAGTACATCGCGCGGCCGGCCTCGCTGGCCCTGCGGCTGTGGGGCAACATTTTCGCCGGCGGGATCATGATCTCGCTGATCGGGTTGTTCCCGTTCTACCTCAGCTGGGCCCCCACCGGTCTGTGGAAGGCCTTCGAGCTGTTCATCGGCCTGCTCCAGGCCCTGATCTTCACGCTGCTCACCATCATCTACTTCAGCGAAGCGGTGGGCAGTGACGAAGAGGGAGCGGCGCACTAGTCGCGCTGCCCCTGACTCCCCCTGACTGCTTCATGAGAACGCGTGCCGCCCGGAGAGGCCGTGCGGCACGGGAAACACGAGGAGAACAATGAGCACCACTCAGATTCTTGCCCAGGGAGCGGCCGGCGGCGGCGCTGACCTCAAGCTCGGCCTCGCCATGGTCGGTGGCGGTATCGCCCTCGCCGGTGGTGCGATCGGTGCGGCGGTCGGTGACGGTCTGGCCGGCGCCGCGGTCATCAACGGTGTCGCCCGTCAGCCCGAGGCCGCCGGTCGCCTGAACACCACGATGTTCCTGATCATCGGTCTGGTCGAGGGTATGTACTTCATCAACCTGGCCTTCATGGCGCTGTTCGTGTTCGTCACGGGTGCTAGCTGAGTCTGGAAAGTTGACCGCCATGATGACGTCCGTACTACTGGCGGCCGCGCCGGCTGCTGAAGGCGGCGGGAAGGCCAGTAACAACTTCCTGCTGCCCAACGCAACCATCTTCGTCGAGCTGCTGATCTTCGTGATCGTCTTCGCGGTCTTCGCCAAGTTCATCGTCCCGCCGTTGGCGAAGGCGATGCGCGAGCGCGAGGAGATGGTCCGCAAGCAGATCGAGGACCGCGAGGAGGCCGCGCGCAAGCTCAAGCTGGCCGAGCAGCGGTTCGAGGAATCGCTGGCCGAGGCGCGAGCCGAGGCCGGGAAGATCCGCGACGAAGCCAGGGCGGACGCTCAGCGGGTGCGCGAGGACCTTCGCCGGGATGCCGACCAAGAGGTCGACAGGATCCGTGAACAGGGCCGCAGGCAGCTCGACGAACAGCGCGAGCAGGCTGTGCAGCAGCTGCGCGGCGAGATCGAGGGGATGTCGGGCCAGCTGGCCGAGCGCATCCTCGGTGAGCCGGCTTCCGCCGGCGGAGCCGGAAGCTCAGCCCGAGTGGGCGGAGGGATTGGCTGATGGAGGAGATCCTGCATTTCGCGGCCGAGCTGGTCGCGTTCCTCCTGGTCGCGTTCCTGGTCTTCAAGTTCGTCTGGCCGGCGCTGAGCAAGATGATGAACGAGCGCCAGGATGCGGTCCAGCGGCAGGTCGAAGAGGCCGAAGAGGCCGCGCGCAACCTGGAGGCGGCGCAGCTGCGCTTCGACCAGGCCGTCGCGGAGGCTCGCTTCGAGGCTGCCCGCATCCGTGACGACGCCAGGGCGGATGCCGCCCAGATCCGCGAGGAGCTGCGCGAGCAGGCCGAGCGGGAGGTCGAGCGGATCAAGCAGCGCGGTGCCGAGGAGTTGGCGGCGCAGCGCGACCAGATCGTCCGGCAGCTGCGCGCCGAGATCGGCGCACTGTCGTTCGACACCGCCGAGCGTCTGGTCACCGACGCGCTCGGGGACAAGGGCCGCCAGAGCAGCACGGTCGACCGCTTCCTCGGAGAGCTCGACCAGATGGGCGGCGCCGCGTCCCAGCAGGGGACCAGGTCACAGGCAACGGCGGAGCTCGGAGGACGTAACTGATGGCGGTCTTGCTGCAGCCGGCCAGCCGGGAGGCACTCGCCGACGCCGAGAGCCGGCTCGACTCACTGGTGGACGGCGCGTCGGCCGCCGACCTGGAACGACTCGGGGACGATCTGTTCTCCGTGCTGCACCTGCTGATCGCCGAGCCGGCGTTGCGTCGTGCACTGGGAGACAGCTCGGCGTCGGCTCAGGCCCGCTCCGCGCTGGCCGACCAGCTGCTCGCAGGCAAGATCGGTCGCGCCGCGATGGACGTGGTCTCCGAGCTGGTCACCGCGCGGTGGTCACGCTCGCTCGACCTCGTCGAGGCGCTGGAGGTGCTCGCACGGCGGGCCACCCTCGGTATCGCGGAGAAGGACGGGAGCCTCTCCGAGGTCGAGGACGAGCTGTTCCGGTTCGGCCGGATCCTCGACCGTGAGCCCCGCCTGGCCGGACTGCTGGCCGACCCCGCCACCCCGGTGGAGGGACGGGTCAAGCTGCTGCGTGACCTGCTCGGGCAGAAGGTCCACCCCGTCACCTCCAAGCTGCTCACCCAGGCGGTCAACGCGCCGCGCGGGCGCAGCCTGGACCGGGTGGCCGAGGAGCTCGCCGATCTGGCGGCCGCGCGCCGTGACCGTTACGTGGCGCACGTGCGCACCCCGGTCGCGCTCTCGCCCCAGCAGGAGCAGCGCCTCACCGACACGCTCAGCAGGCTCTACGGCCGGGCGATGTCGTTGCAGGTCGAACAGGACGCCTCGCTGCTCGGCGGGCTGGTCGTCCGCGTCGGCGGTGAGGTCATCGACGGAAGCATCGCCGGCAAGCTGGCCAGCGCCCGTCGTCAACTCCCGCACTGATCCATCGGCGCCGAGTTCACACCAACCCGCCGCTCCCGACGAGACAGACATTCGCAGAGAAGGAACCAACAACATGGCAGAGCTGACGATCTCCTCGGACGAGATCCGGAGCGCGATCGCGAGCTACGTCTCGTCGCTGGAGACCGAGACCTCGCGTGAAGAGGTGGGCACCGTCGCCGACACCGGTGACGGCATCGCCCACGTCGAGGGCCTTCCCTCGGCAATGACGAACGAGCTGCTCGAGTTCGACGGTGGCGTGCTCGGCGTAGCACTGAACCTCGACGTGCGTGAGATCGGCGCCGTCATCCTGGGCCCGTACGGCGGTATCGCCGAGGGCCAGCAGGTCAAGCGGACCGGTGAGGTGCTCTCGGTACCCGTCGGCGACAACTTCCTCGGCCGCGTGGTCGACCCTCTGGGTACCCCGATCGATGGTCTCGGTGACATCGAGAAGGAGGAGGACCGCATCCTGGAGCTGCAGGCCGCCTCGGTGGTCGAGCGCCAGTCGGTGAGCGAGCCGCTGCAGACCGGCATCAAGGCCATCGACGCCATGACGCCGATCGGCCGGGGCCAGCGCCAGCTGATCATCGGCGACCGTAAGACGGGCAAGACCGCCGTCTGCGTCGACACGATCATCAACCAGAAGCAGAACTGGGAGAGCGGCGACCCCGACAAGCAGGTCCGCTGCATCTACGTGGCGATCGGCCAGAAGGGCTCCACGATCGCCGGTGTGCGGCAGTCGCTGGAGGACGCCGGCGCGCTGGAGTACACGACCATCGTCGCGGCCCCCGCCTCCGACCCGGCCGGCTTCAAGTGGCTCGCGCCCTACACCGGTTCGGCCATCGGTCAGCACTGGATGTACCAGGGCAAGCACGTTCTGATCATCTTCGACGACCTGTCGAAGCAGGCCGAGGCCTACCGCGCGATCTCGCTGCTGCTGCGCCGCCCGCCGGGCCGCGAGGCCTACCCGGGTGACGTCTTCTACTTGCACTCCCGGCTGCTCGAGCGTTGCGCGAAGCTGTCCGACGAGCTGGGCGCCGGTTCGATGACCGGTCTGCCGATCATCGAGACCAAGGCCAACGACGTGTCGGCCTACATCCCGACGAACGTCATCTCGATCACCGACGGCCAGGTCTTCCTGGAGTCCGACCTCTTCAACCAGGGTGTCCGGCCGGCGATCAACGTCGGTATCTCGGTCTCCCGGGTCGGTGGAGCCGCGCAGGTCAAGGCCATGAAGCAGGTCTCGGGCTCGCTGCGGCTGGATCTGTCCCAGTACCGGGAGCTGGAGGCGTTCGCCGCCTTCGGTTCCGACCTGGACGACGCCTCGGCACGCGCCCTGGGCCGCGGTGGCCGGCTGGTCGAGCTGCTCAAGCAGGGCCAGTACGCCCCGTTCCCGGTGGAGGACCAGGTGGTGTCGATCTTCCTGGGCACCCAGGGTCACCTGGACTCGGTCCCGGTGGGCGACATCGGCCGGTTCGAGTCGGAGTTCCTCGACCACATGCGGCGCAACGCCGAGGGTGTGCTCGCCGAGATCCGCGACACCGGCAAGCTCTCCGACGAGCTGTCCGAGCGCATCGTCGACACGGTGAAGGAGTTCAAGAAGGGCTTCACCACCTCCGACGGATCCTCGGTCGTTCCCAAGGACGAGGGCCACGCCATGGACGAGGCCGACGAGACCCGCGAGTCGGTCAAGGTCAACAAGTCCGCTCCGGCGAAGAGCTGAACGGGTAGCTCATGGCGGCACAGATTCGAGTCCTGCGGCGGCGGATCCGCTCGACGCAGTCGATCAAGAAGATCACGCGGGCGATGGAGCTCATCGCCACCTCGCGGATCGCCAAGGCCCGTGCCCGGGTGGAGGCCTCCAAGCCTTACGCCGAGGAGATGACCCGCGTCCTCACGGAGCTGGCCAACAACTCGGCGCTGGACCACCCGTTGCTCGTCGAGCGGGAGAACCCCCGCCGGGCGGCGATCCTCGTGGTCACGAGCGACCGGGGGCAGTGCGGCGGCTACAACGCCAACGTGCTCAAGGCCGCCCGTGAGCTCGAGGCCCTGCTCGCCGAGCAGGGTAAGGACGTCGTCCGCTACGTCATCGGGCGCAAGGGCGTGGGCTACTACCGGTTCCGCAAGAAGCCGGTCGAGGCGTCCTGGACGGGCTTCTCCGAGCAGCCGACCTACGAGAACGCTAAGGAGGCCGCCGACACGCTGGTGGCGACCTTCATGGCCGGCGGCGACGACACCGCCGACGGCGGGGCCGGCGAGGACGGGATCCTCGGGGTGGACGAGCTGCACCTGGTGTACACCGAGTTCAAGAACATGGTGACCCAGATTCCTCGGGCCCGGCGGATGGCCCCGATGGAGGTCGAGTACGCGGAGGAGTCCGAGAAGTCATCGTCGGACTCGCCGACCATCCAGGCGCTCTACTCGTTCGAGCCGGATGCTGAGACACTGTTCGACGCACTTCTGCCGAAATACCTGAGCGCCCGGCTGTTCTCGGCGCTGCTGGAATCGGCGGCGTCGGAGTCGGCGAACCGTCAGCGGGCCATGAAGGCCGCGACCGACAACGCGAACGACCTCATCAAGAGCCTTACCCTGGAGGCCAACCAGGCCCGCCAGGCCCAGATCACCCAGGAGATCAGCGAGATCGTCGGCGGCGCCGACGCGCTCGTAGCCGCAGGAAGTGAGAACTGAGAGATGACTATCACCTCTGAAAACACCGCTACCGCTTCCGGCGGCACCTCCACCGAGAGCGGCCGCGTCGTCCGGGTGACCGGGCCCGTCGTGGACGTGGAGTTCCCGCGCAACAGCGTGCCGGCGCTCTACAACTCGCTCTGGGTCGAGGTGACCCTGGCCGGTGAGACCAAGAAGCTGACCCTCGAGGTCGCCCAGCACCTCGGCGACAACCTCATCCGGGCCATCTCCATGCAGCCCACCGACGGCCTGGTCCGTAGCGCCCCGGTGCACGACTCGGGTGGCCCCATCTCGGTGCCGGTCGGCGACCAGGTCAAGGGCCACGTGTTCAACGCCCTGGGCCAGTGCCTGGACAAGCCGGACCTGGAGATCACGGGCGAGCGCTGGGGCATCCACCGCAAGGCCCCGTCCTTCGACCAGCTCGAGGGCAAGACCGAGATGCTGGAGACCGGCATCAAGGTCATCGACCTGCTCACCCCGTACGTGCAGGGTGGCAAGATCGGCCTGTTCGGCGGTGCCGGCGTGGGCAAGACGGTGCTCATCCAGGAGATGATCACCCGTGTCGCCAAGAACTTCGGTGGCACCTCGGTGTTCGCCGGTGTGGGTGAGCGCACCCGTGAGGGCAACGACCTCATCACGGAGATGACCGAGGCCGACGTCATCAAGGACACCGCACTGGTGTTCGGCCAGATGGACGAGCCGCCGGGCACGCGTATGCGGGTCGGGCTGTCCGCGCTGACGATGGCGGAGTACTTCCGCGACGTTCAGAACCAGGACGTGCTGCTGTTCATCGACAACATCTTCCGGTTCACCCAGGCCGGATCCGAGGTCTCCACCCTGCTGGGCCGGATGCCTTCGGCGGTGGGTTACCAGCCCACGCTGGCCGACGAGATGGGCGAGCTGCAGGAGCGGATCACCTCCACCCGGGGTAACTCCATCACCTCGATGCAGGCGATCTACGTGCCCGCGGACGACTACACCGACCCGGCCCCGGCGACCACGTTCGCCCACCTGGACGCGACGACGGAGCTTTCCCGTCCGATCTCCCAGAAGGGCATCTACCCGGCGGTGGACCCGCTGACCTCGACCTCGCGGATCCTGGACCCGCAGTACATCGGTGACGAGCACTTCCGCGTCGCCAACGAGGTCAAGCGGATCCTGCAGAAGTACTCCGACCTGCAGGACATCATCGCCATCCTCGGTATCGACGAGCTGTCCGAAGAGGACAAGCAGCTGGTCGGCCGGGCGCGGCGCATCGAGCGTTTCCTCTCGCAGAACCTGCTGGTGGCCGAGCAGTTCACCGGTCAGCCGGGCTCGACGGTTCCGCTGAAGGAGACCATCGAGTCGTTCGACAAGATCGCCAAGGGCGAGTTCGACGACGTGCCCGAGCAGGCCTTCTTCCTCTGCGGTGGACTCGAGGACCTGGAGAAGAACCGCAAGAAGCTGGAGTCCTGAGCCGATGGCCGAAATGACCGTCGAGCTGGTCGCCGTGGAGCGGCGGCTGTGGTCCGGGAAGGCGTCCTTCGTCTTCGCCCGGACCACCGAGGGTGAGATCGGTGTGCTGCCCGGCCACGAGCCGACGCTGGCCCAGCTGGAGACCGCCGGCCTGGTGCGGATCGACAGCGTGGACGGTGAGTCGATCACGGCGGCGGTGCACGGTGGGTTCCTGTCGATCACCCCGGAGGGTGTGACGGTGCTCGCCGAGAACGCCGAGCTGTCGACGGAGATCGACGTGGACCGCGCCCGCGCGGCCGCGTCGGGCGCCGACGCCGGCTCGGCCGAGGGTGAAGCCGCGAAGGCCCGCGCCGAAGCGCGGCTGAAAGCCGCCGGCCAGGCCGGCTAGAGCGTCCGGGTAGCGGGGCGACGATGACGGTGGGACATATCGTCGCTGTCGCCCTGCTTCTCGTTGTGCTGGTCGTCGTCACGTTGGGATTCCGCCGGTTGCGGCTCATCCGCGCCGGTGGGGTCGACGTCTGGCAACGGCGGGTCCGTGCATCCGCGCCCACCTCCACCCGCGGCTGGAACCTCGGGGTGCTGCGCTACCGGGGCGAGGAGATCGCCTGGTTCCGGGTGATCAGCCTCAGCAGTGGCCCCGAGCTACGGCTGAGCCGGCGCCAGATCGAGATCACCGATCGGCGTCGCCCCGGGCCGTCCGAGGAGGTCGTGCTGCCCCCGGACGCCACCGTGCTGCGCTGCCGCGACGGGGGCCGCATGGTGGAGCTGGCGATGTCGCAGGACGTGCTGACGGGTTTCCTGTCCTGGCTGGAGGCGACCCCGCCCGGGAACTTCAACCACCGCCAGGCCTCCTGACCGGCGGATCCGGAGTCGGCAAGCCTCAGGCGCCGCCTCCCGGGCGCCACTTCACGTCGCCGTCCGGGTTGGCCACCCGGCCGAGGATGAACAGCAGGTCGGACAGCCGGTTCAGATACTTCGCGGTCAGCGGGTTCGTCCGCTCCGCGTCCTGCTCCAGCAGCGCCCACACCGAGCGCTCGGCACGGCGGGCGACGGTGCGCGCCACGTGCAGGTGGGCCGCCGCCGGTGTGCCGCCGGGCAGGATGAACGAGTCCAGCTTCTCCAGACGGGCGTTGAACTCGTCGCAGGCCGCCTCCAGCCGGTCGACGTAGGCCTCGGTGATCCGCAGGGGCGGGTACTCCGGGTTCTCCACGATCGGCGTGCACAGGTCGGCACCGACGTCGAAGAGGTCGTTCTGGACCGCGCGCAGCACCTCGGCCACGTCGTCGGCGGGCGCGGCGGTGTACAGCACCACGCCGATCGCGGCGTTGCACTCGTCCACGTCGGCGTATGCGGCCAGCCGGACATCGGTCTTGGGTACGCGGGAGAAGTCACCCAGACCGGTGGTCCCGTCGTCCCCGGTCCGGGTGTAGATCTTCGTCAGGTGCACGGCCATGACATCACCCTACGGCCGAGCACCCGGATGACGCGCCTCGTGACCCCACGTCGGGGGTGCGGCGTGCGCTGATCGATCCTGAGGGGATAGCGTGGCCAGCCGTGGCAGAGCACTTCCGGGTGAATGGCGGCTCGCGGCTGACCGGTGAGGTCCAGGTCGTGGGCGCGAAGAACAGCGTGCTCAAGCTGATGGCGGCGGCGTTGCTGGCCGAGGGCACCACGACGCTCACCAACTGTCCGGAGATCCTCGACGTGCCGCTGATGGCGGAGGTGCTGCGCAGCCTCGGCTGCGAGGTCGAGGTCGAGGGTGCGACCGTGCGGATCACCAGCCCGGCCGAGCCCCGTGACGAGGCCGACTACCGGTCGGTGTCCAAGCTTCGCGCGTCGGTGTGTGTGCTGGGCCCGCTGGTGGCCCGTTGCCGCCGTGCGGTCGTCCCGCTGCCCGGTGGTGACGCGATCGGCTCGCGCCCCCTGGACATGCATCAGAGCGGCCTGCGCAAGCTCGGGGCGACCACCGAGATCACCCACGGCCGGGTGGTGGCGCACGCGGAGAACCTGCGCGGGGCGCAGATCTGGCTCGACTTCCCGAGCGTGGGCGCCACCGAGAACATCCTGATGGCCGCGGTGCTCGCCGAGGGCACGACCGTCATCGACAACGCCGCCCGCGAGCCCGAGATCGTCGACCTGTGCACGATGCTGCAGCAGATGGGCGCGAAGATCGAGGGCAGCGGGACCTCCACCCTCACGGTGCACGGCGTGCAGGCCCTGCAGCCCACCGAGCACCGGGTGATCGGCGACCGGATCGTCGGGGCCACCTGGGCCTTCGCCGCGGTCATGACCCGGGGTTCGGTGAGCGTCCGCGGCGTCGATCCGCATCACCTCGACCTGGTCCTGGACAAGCTGCGCACCGCCGGCGCGATCACCACCACCCAGGAGGACGGCTTCACCGTGGCCATGCACGGGCGGCCCCGGGCGGTGGACTTCGTGACGCTGCCCTACCCGGGCTTCGCCACCGACCTGCAGCCGATGGCGATCGCCCTGTCGGCGGTGGCCGACGGCACGTCGATGATCACCGAGAACGTGTTCGAGGCCCGTTTCCGGTTCGTCGACGAGATGGTCCGGCTCGGCGCCGACGCCCGCACCGACGGCCACCACGCGGTCGTGCGCGGGGTGGATCGGCTGTCCAGCGCGCCGGTGTGGGCCTCCGACATCCGCGCGGGCGCCGGACTGGTGCTGGCCGGTCTGTGCGCCGACGGGGCCACCGAGGTCTGGGACGTCGACCACATCGACCGCGGTTACCCCCGCTTCGTGGAGAACCTGCGCTCGTTGGGCGCCGACATCGTCCGGGTCGAGGCCGAGCCCGATCGCTGAGCGTTGTGCTCGGAACCCGGCCAGGGGGGACCGATGAGAGGCGAGGTCGACTCCGATCCGCTGCGCTGGGCCACCCGTGCGGGACTCGCCGCGAACGGTCTCATCCACCTGCTGGTGGCCTGGCTCGCGGTCCGCGTGGCGTTCGGGTTCGGGTCGCGGGACCGTGCGGACCAGGCCGGCGCGCTGCAGGCCATCGCCGCCGAACCCTTCGGACGGCTGCTGCTGTGGCTGGTCGTGGCCGGGTTCGCGGCGGTCGTCGCCTGGCGGATCCGCGAGGCACTCTGGGGTTTCCGTTACGTGCGGGACGAGGGTGACCGCGTCAAGAAGCGGCTCTTCTCGGCCGTGCAGGCGGTCGTGTTCGCCGCGCTCGCCTCATTGGGTTCCCGGGCCGCGGCCGGCTCGTCGACCGGCGACGGCGGCCAGGGCATCACCGCGGTCGCCCTGCGCATCCCCGCCGGCCGGGTTCTCGTGGTGGCGGTCGGGGTGGGGGTGGTCGTCACCGGGGTCGTCATGGGTGTCCGGGGTGTCAAGAAGGCGTTCACCGAGGACATGGACCTCGGTCCGGCCTCCGCACGGACGCGCGCGGTGGCTGAACGCGCCGGTCAGATCGGGGCCGTGGCCAAAGGGGTGGCGTTCACGATCATCGGAGTGCTGGTCGTGGTGGCGGCCGTGGAGTACCAGCCGCAGCGGGCGGAGGGGCTGGACGCGGCGCTGAAGACCCTGGCGATCCAGCCTTTCGGACCGGTGCTGCTGGTCGTGGTGGCCGCCGGACTGGCCAGCTTCGGACTGTTCTGCTTCTTCGACGCCCGCTACCACCGGGTGTGAGCTCGAACTGTGAGCGATCCGACCGCTGCCTCTACCCGCGGGTAACCGTAGGATCAGGAGGTTCACCGCCGAGCGGAAGGTCCTTGCCGTGCCGTACCCGAGCGACCGTGAGGTCGACCGACCCTGGGTGATGCGTACCTACGGCGGCCACTCGTCCGCCGTCGCGTCCAACGAGCTCTACCGTCGCAACCTGAGCAAGGGCCAGACCGGGCTCTCGGTCGCCTTCGACCTGCCGACGCAGACCGGCTACGACCCGGACGACGAGCTCGCGCGCGGCGAGGTGGGCAAGGTCGGTGTGCCGGTCAGCCACATCGGTGACATGCGCCAGCTGTTCGACTCCATCCCGCTGGCCGAGGCGAACACGTCGATGACGATCAACGCGCCGGCCATGTGGCTGCTCGCGCTGTACGTCGCGGTGGCCGAGGAGCAGGGCGCCGACATCAGCAAGCTGGCCGGCACCACACAGAACGACATCGTCAAGGAGTACCTGTCCCGGGGTACCTACGCCTTCCCTCCGGACCCCAGCCTGCGGCTGACCACCGATCTGGTCACCTGGACGGTCACCAACGTCCCCAAGTGGAACCCGATCAACATCTGCCCGTACCACCTGCAGGAGGCGGGCGGCACCCCGGTCCAGGAGATCGCGTACTCACTGGTCACCGCGATCACCGTGCTGGACGCGGTCCGCGACTCCGGCCAGGTGCCACCCGAGCGCTTCGGCGACGTGGTCGGCCGGATCTCCTTCTTCGTCAACGCCGGTCTCCGGTTCATCGAGGAGACCTGCAAGATGCGCGCGTTCGTGGCGCTGTGGGACGAGATCACCCGCGAGCGCTACGGCATCGAGGATCCCAAGCAGCGCCGGTTCCGTTACGGCGTGCAGGTCAACTCGCTCGGGCTGACCGAGGCACAGCCTGAGAACAACGCACAGCGGGTCGTGCTCGAGATGCTCGCGGTGACCCTGTCCCGCGACGCCAGGGCCCGCTCGCTGCAGCTGCCGGCCTGGAACGAGGCGCTGGGACTGCCCCGCCCGTGGGACCAGCAGTGGGCCCTGCGGATGCAGCAGGTGCTCGCGTTCGAGACCGACCTGCTCGAGTACGACGACATCTTCGCCGGCTCCACGGTCATCGAGGCCAAGACCGACGAGCTGGTCACCGGGGCCCGCGCGGAGATCGAGAAGGTGCTGGCCATGGGCGGGTCGGTGGCCGCCGTCGAGTCCGGCTACATGAAGGGCCAGCTGGTCTCCTCGCACGCCGAGCGGCGTCGCAGCATCGAGTCCGGTGAGGCGGTCGTGGTCGGGGTGAACCGCTTCGACACCACCGAGCCCAGCCCGCTGCAGGCCGAGGGCGCGGCGTCGATCGAGGTCGTCGACCAGGCCGTCGAGCAGGCCGCGATCGATGCCATCCGGCGCTGGCGGGCCGAGCGCGACAACGCCGCCGTCGAGAGCGCGCTGCTCACGCTGCGCGATGCGGCCAAGACCGACGTCAACCTGATGGAGGCGACGATCGCCTGCGCCAAGGCGGGCGTGACCACCGGCGAGTGGGCCGCGGCGCTGCGTGGGGTCTTCGGCGAGTACCGCGCCCCCACCGGGGTGGCCGCCGCCGCCGGCGGAGGTGTGGTCACCCAGCGGCTCACCGAGGTCCGGGAACGTGTCCGGGCCACCGGGGAGGAGCTGGGCACCAGGCTGCGGGTCCTGATCGGCAAGCCGGGGCTCGACGGGCACTCCAACGGCGCCGAGCAGATCGCCGTCCGGGCCCGGGACGCCGGGTTCGAGGTCATCTACCAGGGCATCCGGCTCACGCCGGCGCAGATCGTGGCCGCCGCGGTGCAGGAGGGAGTGCACCTGGTGGGGCTGTCGGTGCTGTCCGGTTCGCACCTGTCGGTGGTGCCCGACGTGGTACGCGGGCTACGTGAGGCCGGCGTGGACGACGTGCCGGTGATCGTCGGCGGGATCATCCCCGCCGAGGACGTCCCGCAGCTCACCGCGTGCGGGGTCGCCGGCGTGTTCACCCCCAAGGACTACGAGCTCACCGAGATCATGAACGAGATGGTCACGCTGATCCGTCGGGCCAACGACCTGGGCGACTGAGGCCACCTCACCCCTGGGCCGGATCCGGCTTGTCCGGCTCCGGCGGGGAGCTGTTCCAGCGCCGCAGCATGGTCACACCCGGGACCACGTCCATCGCCTTACGCAGCTCCTTGGCCACCTTGAGCAGCTCGTTGATGTCCGGGCCGACGTGGTCCAGGGTGCTCAGGATCGGCATGATGTGGGCTTCCAGGTGCGTGGCCAGCGCGGGTAGCTGGTCGACGAGCCGGACGGCCGCGATGATCTCCCCCTCGGAGAGCTCCTCGACGAACCTCCGGGCCAGCGGCGCGGCCTCGGTGGCCAGGGGCTGGTAGATGGTGAGCAGGTCACCGGCGCTGCGGCTGAGGTCCCCGGCCTCGGCGACCAGACTGCCGGCCCTCCCGGCCACCTGGTTCGCGGCGGTGGCGACGGCGTCGACCTTCTCCACCAGCCGGTCGGCGCGGTCGGCCACGTCGTTGATGTGCCCCAGCAACCGCTCGACCTCGTCGAGCAGCTTGGACGCCCGGCCGGGCAGCCCCGCGATCAGCTCGGTCGTCTCGACGCCCCAACCGGTGACGGCGCGAACCGCGTCGAGCAGGTCCGTCGGTCCCGGCAGCGAGACACCGGCGATGTTAATGGCCATGCGCGGATCATCCCGCCCGCCCCGGGTCGCCACCCGCCCGGGGCGGGCGGGCGCTCAACCCATGCTCTTCTGACCGTCCAGGGCTTCGCGGATGATGTCCGCGTGCCCGGCGTGCTGGGAGGTCTCGGCGACCAGGTGCATGAAGACCCGCCGTGCCGAGCGGCGCTCGCCGGGGTTGAACCACGGGGCCTTCGGAAGCTCGTGGGTCAGGTCCAGGTCGACGGTGCCGATCAGGTCGTCCGTGCGGGCCGCCACACGCTCGTACTCGGCCAGCATCTCGGCCAGGGTCTCATCTTCCAGCAACCGGTGCCCGTCGGCCCACCGGCGCATCATCTCCTCGTCGATCTGCGACATGTCCACGTCGGGCATCGCGGACGTGCCCTCCAGGACGAAATCCACCCAGCCGCGCTCGACCGTCGCCACGTGCTTGATCAGCCCGCCCAGGGTCAGCTCGCTGACGGTGGTGCGCAGCCTGGCCTGCTCGTCGGTGATGCCCTGGACGGTATTGCGCAGGAAGTACCGGGAGAACGCGAGCTGGGCGAGGATGTCGGCGCGTTCTCCGCTACGCACGTCGGTCGCGGGGGCGGTGGGGTCGGTCATCTGATGTCCTCTCGGCTGATCGGGTTGGGGCTGGTCGGGTTGGGGCTGGTCGGGTTGGGGCTGGTCGGGTTGGGGCTGGTCGGGTTGGAGCTGAACGGTCGGGGGCTGGTCGGCGGGCTGGTTCGGCTGCTCAGGCCATTGTCTTCTGACCGTCGAGGGCTTCGCGGATGATGTCGGCGTGCCCGGCGTGCTGGGCGGTCTCGGCGATCAGGTGCAGCAGCACCGAACGCACCGACCAGCTCGCGCCGGCCGGGAACCAGGGCGCCTCGGGCAACGGGTGCGACGTGTTCAGGTCGAGGGTGGCGACGAGTTCGTCGGTGCGGCGAGCGGTCCGCTCGTAGTCGGCGAGTGCGCCGGCCAGCGTCTCGTCGGCGGTCAGCCGGAAGCCGTCGCTGTAGCGCGCGTAGTCGGACGCGTCCCACTCGCTCCACGGCTTCGTGCCGCTGAACATCGCGGCCGCGCCCCCGACCGCGAAGGCCATCCACTGGCGCTCCCCGTGGGTCAGGTGCTTGACGAGCCCACCCAGGGTCAGCGCGCTCACGGTGGTGCGCAGCCCGGCCTGCTCGTCGGTCAGACCGCGCACGGTGTGCCGCAGGTTGTCCCGGTTGGTCCGCAGCGCGGTGATCAGGTCGGCCCGCTCGCCGGTCACGGTCATCTCGTCGGTCGTTGCTCCGGTGGTCATCCCCGGCTCCTCCGTTGTGGTGTTGTTCCCCAAGCTAGAAGCCATAAGTGCCACTTTCTGTCCTCAATGGCCGGAGAATCGTCGGCATGGCCAACACCAGCTCGCGTACCCTCCGGCTGTTGTCGCTGCTCCAGTCCCACCGGCACTGGTCCGGCGAGGAACTGTCGGCCCGGCTCGAGGTGTCCATCCGCACCCTGCGCCGGGACGTCGACCGCCTGCGTGAGCTCGGCTACCCGGTGCGGGCCACTCGGGGAGTGGACGGTGGCTACCAGCTCGCGCCGGGCGCGGTGCTGCCACCGCTGGTGCTCGACGACGAGGAAGCGGTCGCGCTGGCCGTCGGGTTGCAGGCCGCCGCCCAGGGCTCGGTGGCAGGCATCGCGGAGTCCTCGGTGCGGGCGCTGGCCAAGCTGGTCCGTGTGATGCCGCCCGCCCTGCGCCGCCGGGTCGAGGCCGTGCGCACGATGACCGAACGTCCGAGCTGGGGTGCGGGCGTGGGAGCGGAGGCCGACCCGGCGGCGCTGGTCGCGGTGGCGCAGGCCTGCCGGGACACCGAGCGGATGCGGTTCGACTACATCGCCGCCTCCGGGGAGCGCACCGAACGGCACGTCGAGCCGTTGCGGCTGGTCTCGCTGGGCCGGCGCTGGTACGTCGTGGCCTACGACCTGGACCGGCACGACTGGCGCAGCTTCCGGCTCGACCGGTTGGCCCGGCCGGCCACCACCGGGGCCCGGTTCCGCCCGAGGGAGCTACCGGCCGAGGACGCGGCCTCGTTCGTCCGGGCCGGCATCGGCGGCCTGCCCACGCCATACGAGGTGGAGGCCGTCGTGCGGGCACCGGCCGAGCGGGTTCGCGCGGCGATCGGCCGCTGGTCGGAGGTGAGTGCGACCGACAGCGGGGACGCGCTGGTCCGGATGCGGACCGACTCGCTGGACTGGCCGGCGATGGCGCTGGGCAGCGTCGGCGCGGAGTTCACGGTGCTGGGCCCGCCGGCCATGCGTGAGCACCTGCGTGACTGGGGCGCCCGATTCACCCGGGCGGTCGGCTGAACCGGCCGGTCGGAGGACCGGCTGAACCAGGGGACCAGCCGATCGCGCCAGACCGAAACTCGGTGGAGCGGTATCGCCGGTCCACCTAACCTGGATCCACACCCACCGAGACAACCCCTGGACCACCCATGCCTGAGGGGGCGCACAGCCATGCCGTCAGATCCACCCCGGGCCGTACCCATGACCCGGGTCCTGCGCTTCCACGCCGCCGCGGCCTGGCGTTACCCCGCTCTGGTCGTGTGCTGCCTGCTGGCATCGCCGCTGACCGTCCTGGTCGACACGATCGCCCCGCCACTGATCGTCGCGCACGTGCTCAACCGGCTGACCAGCGGTGACTACCAGCCGAACCGACTGTGGGCGAGCTTCCAGGTCGAGCTGGTCAGCTACGCGCTGGTGGTGCTGCTCGGCTTCGTCGTCACCTGGCGGCTGGTCGACTTCGTACTCTGGCGGCTCGAGGCGCGCGTGCAGCGGGACCTGGCCCAGCGCTGTTTCGGGCACCTCATCGGGCAGTCGGCGGACTTCCACGCGAACAACTTCGGCGGCTCGCTGGTATCCCAGACCAGCAAGCTGCTGGGCAGCTACGTCCGGATCGCCGACACCACGGTGTTCCAGCTGATCCCGCTCACCTGCATGATCGGTTCGATCGTGGCGATCATGTCGGTGCAGGCGCCGCTGTTCGCGGTCGTCCTGGCGCTGTTCTCGGTGGCGTTCGTGGGCATCGCCGGGTTCGTGTCCCGTCCGGTCCGCCGGTTCGGGGCCGATCACGCGGCGACCGACAGCGCACAGACCGGCAACCTGGCCGACGCGGTGTCCAACGTGATGGCGGTCAAGGCGTTCGCCCGGGAGCGGCACGAGCGTGAGCGCTTCGCGGAGGCCACCGAGCGCACCCGGGAGTCGCTGCTGCGGCTGTCCCGGGCGCACTTCCGGCAGATGACCTGGTTCGGCAGCCTGACCAGCGTCATCTCGATCGGCGCGTTCATGCTGGCCACCGACGGTGTGGTGTCCGGAGGCGCGCGGGTCGGGACGATGTTCCTGATCGTGAACTACACCATCTCGGCGGTGCAGCAGCTGTTCGACTTCAGCAGTTCGGGCTTGCGCACCTACAACCGGGCCTTCGGGGACGCGGCCGACATGTTGCGGATCCTGGAGCGGGAGCCGGAGATCCAGGACCCGCCTCAGCCCGAGCGGTCGCGGATCGGCGCCGGTGAGGTCCGGTTCGACGACGTGACCTTCCGGCACGCCGGTTCGCCGGAGCCACTGTTCGACGGACTCGACCTGCGCATCGAGCCAGGGGAGCGGGTCGGGCTGGTCGGCCACTCGGGGGCGGGCAAGACCAGCTTCACCCGGTTGCTGCTGAGGTTCTCCGACCTGGACTCCGGCGCGATCCGGCTCGACGGCCAGGACATCGCCACGATCACCCAGGCCGACCTGCGGGAGGCGATCGCCCACGTCCCGCAGGAACCGCTGCTGTTCCACCGCTCGATCGCCGAGAACATCGCCTACGGGCGGCTCGACGCCGACCGGATGGAGGTCGAGCTGGCCGCCTCGCGGGCGAACGTGACGCAGTTCGTCGCCGGTCTGCCCGACGGCTTCGACACGCTGGTGGGGGAGCGCGGAGTGAAGCTGTCGGGCGGGCAGCGCCAGCGCATCGCCATCGCCAGGGCGATGCTCAAGGATGCGCCCGTGCTGCTGCTGGACGAGGCGACCTCGGCCCTGGACAGCGAGAGCGAGGCGCTCATCCAGGACGCGCTGTGGGCGCTGATGGAGGGCCGCACGGCCATCGTCATCGCCCACCGGCTGAGCACCGTTCAGCGGATGGACCGCATCATCGTGCTGGACGAGGGCCGGATCGCCGAGACCGGTTCGCACGACGAGCTGCTGGCGGACCCGGGCGGCATCTACGCGTCGTTCTGGGCCCGGCAGTCCGGCGGGTTCCTGGAGGGCGGGCAGCTGACCCGGGCCTGATCGGCCGGCGCGGGCCCGTCACGGCGCCCGGCTCCGCTGTGATGCGTATCGCAGCGGAGCCGGACGTTTCCGCGCAGTAACAATTGATGACATTCGTGACATCGTCGTTATGAATGCTCTCGGTGATCGGCCACTCCCGCCCATTGCGCCGATCCCTTGATATACTCGTGGAGCGCTGGATCGTGTGTTCAGTTGTCGTATCGGCAATGGGGCCCATTCCGCCCGTTAGTGGGTTTTGCCTGCTGACGCCGTGTCTGAGGGGTAGGTGGTCTCGTGTACGCGGCCACCGAATTCCGCTCGGGCAAGATCGAATCCGGAGGACCGGGAAATGGTTGAGCGCAAGCGAGCCGCATTGAGTGCCGCAATCGGGCTTATCACAGCCAGCCGCTACGACATCGATATGCCGCCCGTCGAGCCGAGGGAACCGGTCAGCGACGGCGAGCTGTTCGAGGCGGTCACCAAGGTCGCGGGTTGGTTGGCCCGCCACACCTCGGAGGGTGACTTCCTGCTGGCCCAGATCGGGCAGTACGTCAGCCAGATCGAGGGCAACCCGGCCGCCTGATCCCGCTTCTAGTCCGGCCAGACCGGGTGGCGCTTCTCCAGGAAGGCCGCCATACCCTCCTTGGCTCCCTCGGTCTGTGAGACCGACGCCATGACCTCGACGGCGATGCCGTACGCATCGGCCTCCGGCCGGTCCAGCTGGGCGTAGAGGGTCTGCTTGCCGATCGCCTTGCCCAGGCGGCTGCCCCGGGTCGCGCGCGCCAGCAGCTCGTCCACCCGGGCGTCCAGCTCGTCGTCCGGCACGGTGTAGTTGACCAGGCCCCACTCGGCCGCCGTCCGGGCGTCGACGACGTCCCCGGTCAGCGCCAGCTCCATCAGCCGCTTGCGCCCGATGTTGCGGGCCACCGGCACCGCCGGGGTGTGGCAGAACCAGCCTCCCTTGCCACCGGGCAGCGCGAACCCCGCCGACTCGGCCGCCACCGCCAGGTCACACGACGCCACGAGCTGGCACCCGGCCGCCGTGGCCAGCGCGTGCACCCTGGCGATGACCACCTGCGGCACGGACTGGATGAGCCGCATCACCGAGGTGCACTGCCGCAGCAGCTCACGGACACCGGCGAGGTCGCGGGAGGCCACATCGCCGAAGTCGTGACCGGCGGAGAACACCGGTCCCTCGCCCGCCAGCACGATCCCGGTGGCGTCCGTGCGCCCGGCCGCCTCGAACGCGGCGTGCAGCTCGGCGAGGTGCTCGCCCGAGAGCGAGTTGCGCCGCTGCGGACGGTTCATGGTGATACGGACGGTGTCGCCGTCATGCTTGACGAGCAGGTGCTGGTACTCCGACATGCCTCGACCGTAGCCCGCGGCGGGGCTCCGGCGGAAGCTAGGCGTAGCAGTCCTGGCCGGCCAGCTCGAGGGTCAGCGCGGAGACCCGGCCACCCGGGTCGAAGCCCACCCGGTAACGGGCCCTGGGGTTCTTCTGCACCGGGACGAATCGCACGTTCTCGCCCTGGGCGGCGGCCGACACGGCGGGGTAGGTGCGCGTCACCTGGTCCACGGTCCAGCCCAGCGTCATCCCTTCAGGGGTCTGTACGTCCCCTCCCGACGCCGCGGTGATCGCCGCCACCCCGAGCCGCCGGCTGACCAGGACGGTGCCGACGGCGTCGGAGCGCTTCGTCGACCACTGCTGGCAGGGCGTCGGTGGCCCGATCCGCCCGGCGAGCAGCCCGGTGGTGATCGCTCTCGCCTGGGTCATTCCCAGGTTGAGCCCACGCCAGCCGATCGGCCCCAGCACATCGGTGCCGGGTCGGGTGGTGACGGCGAGGCGTTCCTGAGCGGCCGCGGCACCGCCTCCGCCCGCCGGTACCGAGTCGGTGCCGCAGCCGGTGAGGACAGCGGTTGCGAGCAACAGCGACATCGTGCTGAGCGGTGGCATGGCCCACCCCCTGACCTGCGAGAGCGTGACCGTTCCAGGTTACCGCCGGCTCGACTCAGTCGCCGATCTTTCTGCGCTGGGGGTACACGGTCTCGCCGCGGGCCAGCATCTCGACGAACTGGGTGATCCGGCGTTCTCGGGTGTCGGCGCGCTTCGCGGAGTGGACGCGCAGGAGCACCGCGTACCGGTTCTGCTTGGTCAGGATCTCGAACATCGCGGCCGCCCGGGGGTCGGAGCCCAGCGCCGCCGCCAGGTCGTCGGGAACCTCGATGTCGGCCTGACCGGGGTAGGCGGCCTCCCAGCGGCCGTCGCCCTTCGCCCGCTCGACCTCGGCCAGCCCGGCGGGGTGCATCCTGCCCTCACCGGTGAGCCGGGCGATGATCTCGACGTTGCGCTGCGACCAGGGACTCCGGGACCGCCTCGGGGTGTAGCGCTGGCGGAACGTACCCGCGTCCCGCCGCCGCACCTGGCCGTCGATCCAGCCGTGGCACAGCGCCTCCTCCAGCGCCTGGTCGTAGGTCAGCGAGGTCGGGTGGGTGGTGCCCTTCCTGGCCAGCACCAGCCAGACACCGGCCGGATCGGTGTGGTTCTCGCTCAGCCAGTCGTGCCAGGCCGCGGCGTCGGCCACCACGAGCTCGGGAGGATCGTCCATCGGAGCCCAGTATGGGGTGGAGGGCCTAGTACGACTTGGGCAGGCCGAGGGTGTGCTGGGCGACGAAGTTCAGGATCATCTCCCGGCTCACCGGGGCGATCCGGGCCGTGCGCACCGCCGCGATCAGCGGGCCCACGCCGTACTCCACCGACATGCCGTTGCCGCCGTGCGCCTGCACCGCCGCGTCCACGGCGTTGATCGCGGCCTCGGCGGCGGCGTACTTGGCCACGTTGGCCGCCTCCCCGGCCGTATGGTCGCCGGTGTCGTAGAGCCAGGCGGCCCGGGTGGTGGCCAGGCGCGCGAGGTCGACCTCGATGTGGGCCTTGGCCAGCGGGTGGGCGATGGCCTGGTGGCTGCCGATCGGGGCGTTCCAGACCTGGCGGTCCCTGGCGTACGCGGTGCCCTTGGCCAGGGCGAACCGGGCGAGCCCGTTGGAGTAGGCCGCGACCGTGATGCGCTCGGGGTTGAGCCCGGCGAACAGGGCGGCCAACCCGGCCTCCTCGCCGCCGATCAGCGCGTCGTCGGGCAGCGCGACGTCGTCGAAGAACACCGTGAACTGGCGCTCGGCGGCGGTGAAGGCCATCTCGATCGGCTGGTAGCGGTACCCGGGGGCGTCGGTGGGCACGATGAACATGGCCGGACGCAGCGTGCCCTTGCTGTCCTGCATGCGGGCCACGACCAGGGTCGCATCGGTCTCGTCGACCCCGGAGATGTAGTACTTCTGCCCGGACAGCAGCCAGCCGTCCCCGTCGGGGTTCCGCCGCGCGGTGGTGGTGATCCGGTGGGCGTTGGAGCCCGCGTCCGGCTCGGTGATGGCGAACGACATCTTCACGCTGCCGTCGGCGAACCCGGGCAGCCAGCGGTCGCGTTGCTCCTGTGAACCCGAGGTGGCGATGACGGTCGCGGCGATGGCGGGGGAGACCACGATCAGCAGCAGCGGGCAGCCCGCGGCCGCGATCTCCTCGGCGACGATGGCCAGCTCGACCATGCCGCCACCCCCGCCGCCGTACTCCTCGGGCACCGCGACCCCCAGGTACCCGGCCCGGCCCGCCTCGGCCCACAGCTCGTGGGTCTTCTCGCCGGCCTTCGCCTTGGCCTGCATGTAGTCGTGCCCGTACCCGGCGGCCATCTTGGCCACCGAGGCTCGCAGCATCCGTTGCTCGTCGGTCTCGGCGAAGTCCATCAGGCACCTCCGGGTCGGCTCGGTCCCAGTCTCGCCCGAACCACGCCTGAAACGCAAACAAACCGGCGCGCCGGTCGGTATCTGAGGGCCGGAGTCGGCTCAGGGGTTCTCGTGCAGGAGCAGCAGGGCGTAGGCGGCGATCGTCTGCGAGTCGGTGATGCGACCGTCGCGCATCATGGCGGTCACCTCGTCGCGAGCGAACCAGGCCGTCCGCATGTCCTGCTCGGTGTGCTCCCGCATCGGCCGGTGGCCAGGAAGACCCGCCCCCGCTGCGAGGACATGCCGGGGGCGGTGTCCATCAGCCCCAGCGGCGTCATCGTCTCGGCGCGCAGGCCGGTCTCCTCGGTGAGCTCCCGGTGGGCCAGCTCGATCGGGTCGACCTCGGCCCGGTCGGGGGCCGTGCCCTGCGGGAACTCCCAGCGCCGCATCCCCAGGGGGTACCGGAACTGCTCGACGAGGTGCAGGCGGTCACCGTCGAGCGGGATCACCAGCGCGTAGCCGGGCTTGTCCACGACGCCGAAGATGCCCTCCGAGCCGTCGGACCGTCGGATCCGGTCCTCGCGTACGACCATCCACGGGTTGGCGTACATCTGCCGGGTGCTCAGGCGCTCCACGAGGACCGACGGTATAACGTACCGCCCGTGCGTCTCGTCATCGCCCGTTGTCAGGTCGACTACCTGGGCCGGCTCACAGCTCATCTGCCGATGGCTCCCCGGCTGCTGTTGATCAAGGCGGACGGTTCGGTGAGCATCCACGCCGACGACCGGGCCTACAAGCCGCTGAACTGGATGAGCCCACCGTGCTGGCTGGAGGAGCAGCCCGGTGTGTGGACGGTGCGCAACAAGGCAGACGAGTCCCTGGTGATCACCATCGAGGAGATCCTGCACGACTCGTCCCATGAGCTCGGGGTGGACCCGGGCCTGATCAAGGACGGCGTCGAGGCGCATCTGCAGGAGCTGCTGGCCGAGCACCCGGGCACCCTCGGCGAGGGGCTGACGCTCATCCGGCGCGAGTACATGACCGCCATCGGGCCGGTCGACCTGCTGTGCCGCGACCCCTTCGGCGGCACCGTGGCCATCGAGGTCAAGCGGCGGGGCGACATCGACGGCGTCGAGCAGCTGACCCGGTACCTGGAGCTGCTCGGGCGCGATCCGCTCCTCACCCCGGTGACCGGCGTCTTCGCGGCCCAGCAGATCAAACCGCAGGCCCGCACGCTGGCCGTCGACCGGGGGATCCGCTGCGTGGTCGTGGACTACGACGGCCTGCGGGGCATCGAGCCGGGCGGTCTGAGGCTGTTCTAGGTTCGGCGGTGACGGGCTTCGGAGGGCCTGTGACGAGAGCATCGACACAGTCCCCGGGCTGACGGCGGGACGTACGCTCGTCGCACCGTTCACCCGAGCAGCCACCACTGCGCGTCGAAGCGCCTGGAGGTCGACGTTGACCCACGCCGAGGCCACCGCGAGCGACTCCGCCACCGATGACGTCGGGCCCGGGCCGGCGATGTTCGACTCGATCGATCCCCGTACCGGTGAGGTGGTGGGCCGTCACCGGGTGAACGGGCCCTCGGACGTGGACCGGGCCGTCGCCAGCGCCCGGGGCGCGGCCCAGTGGTGGGCGGACCTCGGGTTCGCGGAGCGCCGCAAGTCGCTCACCGCCTGGCGAAGGCTGCTGGTGTCCCGGATGGAGGAGATCGCCGAGCTGATGTCGGCCGAGACCGGGAAACCGGCCGACGACGCCCGGATGGAGCTGGTGGTGGCGGTCGACCACCTGGCCTGGGCCACCAAGAACGCCGAGCGGGTGCTGGGCCGCCGCCGGGTGCACGCCGGCATGCTGATGGGCAACCAGACCGCCACGGTGGCCTACCCGCCCTTCGGCGTCGTCGGTGTGATCGGCCCGTGGAACTACCCGGTCTTCACACCGATGGGTTCGATCGCCTACGCGCTCGCGGCCGGGAACGCCGTGGTCTTCAAACCCAGCGAGTACACCCCGGGCGTGGGGCGGCTGCTGGGCGAGACCTTCGAGCAGTCTCTCGGTGCGGGCCGGCCGGTGCTCCAGGTGCTGACGGGGTTCGGGGAGACCGGGGCCGCGCTGTGCCGGTCGGGCGTGGACAAGCTGGCCTTCACCGGGGCGACCGCCACCGCCAGGCGGGTGCTGGCCGCGTGCGCGGAGAACCTCACTCCGACGCTCATCGAGTGCGGCGGCAAGGACCCGATGATCGTCGACGTGGACGCCGACCTGGACGCGGCGGCCGACGCGGCCGTCTGGGGCGCGATGGCCAACGCCGGGCAGACGTGCGTCGGCGTGGAGCGGGTCTACGTTCTCGAGCCCGTGGCCGACGAGTTCCTCGAGCGGGTGGTGGAGCGGGCCAGGGCGATCCGCCCCGGTGCCGAGCCGACCGCCGACTTCGGCCCCATGACCATGGTCGAGCAGGCCGACGTGGTGGCCGACCAGCTGCGCGATGCCCTCGATCGCGGTGCACGTCCGCTGGTGGGCGGGACCGCATCGGTCCGGCCCCCGTTCGTCGAGCCGCTGGTGCTCGCCGAGGTGCCGGAGGACTCTAGGGCGATGACCGACGAGACGTTCGGGCCGATGCTCACGGTGAACCGGGTTCCGGATCTCGAGGAGGCGGTCCGGCGGGCGAACGCCACCTCCTACGGACTGGGGGCGTCGGTGTTCTCCGCCCGGCGCGGCGAGGACATCGCCGCGCGGCTGCGATGTGGGATGGTGGCGGTGAACGGGGTGGTGACGTTCGCCGCCGTTCCGTCGCTGCCGTTCGGTGGCGTCGGGGATTCCGGTTTCGGGCGTATCCACGGTGAGGACGGACTGCGCGAGTTCACGCGGGCACAGGCGGTCACCAAGCAGCGTTTCGCGACGCCGATGCCGGTGATGAGCTTCTCGCGGAGCGCCCGCGCAATGCGTGCCCTGGTCGGATTGGCACGTGCCCGGCACGGCTGATGGTGCTACCAGGCAGTAAGGTTACTAGTCAGTAATCACGCGATCGCCGACACGGCGTAACGAGGAGGTGGCGGCGTGACTCGAGAGTTCGAGTCTGTCGGAGTGGTGGGTCTGGGCACGATGGGTGCGGGGATCGCGGAGGTGTTCGCCCGTAACGGCCTGCGGGTCGTCGGGGTGGAGCAGGACGCCTCCGGGGCCGCGCGAGGCAAGGCGCACCTGGAGAACTCCACGGCGCGGGCGCAGGCCCGGGGCAAGCTGACCGAGGACGACGCCGCCGCCCTGCTGGGCCGGATCACCATCACCACCGAGCTGGCCGACCTGGCCGACGTGGATCTGGTGGT
>Ga0310811_10001856_pt1 | contig 26248 bp, 20 predicted proteins | sample YCmetagenome_FD_207642 | JGI IMG/M metagenome (GOLD analysis project Ga0310811, IMG submission 207642) | Soil microbial communities from experimental microcosm in Duke University, North Carolina, United States - YC | ecosystem: Engineered > Artificial ecosystem > Soil microcosm > Unclassified ... | reverse complement strand
CGGGGTTTCGAAGATCCAGACCGCGCAAGGCCGCGCCACTGGCGTCGTCCTCGATAACGGCGACGAGATCGCGGCGAAGGTCGTCGTCACCTCCCTGCACCCCAAGACCGCCTTCCTCGACCATGTGGGCACGGAGAATCTCCCCAACGACTTCGTCGCGGACGTCAAGCGCTGGAAGACCCGCTCCGGCGTCGTGAAGATCAACCTCGCGCTGGGCGAGCTGCCCGACTTCACCGCCAACCCCGGCACGCACCTGCAGGAGCACCACACCGGCTCGGTCGAGATGGCGCCGTCCATGGAGTACATCGAGCGCGCGTTTATCGACGCCCGCGAGGGCCGCCCTGCCGCCCGCCCCTTCTCCGACGGCGTGATCCCCTCGGCCTTCGACAAGACTCTCGCGCCCGAGGGGTACCACATCATGTCCCTGTTCACCCAGTGGGTCCCGGCTACCTGGAACGAAGAACCGCACCGCGACGAACTGGAGAAGTACGCCGACCGGGTGATCGACACCTACAACGAGGTCGCCCCCAACTTCAAGTCAGCGATCCTGCACCGCGACGTCGTCGGCCCCTACGACATGGAGCACGACTACGGCCTGATCGGTGGCAACATCTTCCACGGCGAGCTGTCCCTGGAGCAGCTCTTCCACCTCCGCCCGGCCCCCGGCTTCGCGGACTACCGCACCCCGGTCCAGGGCCTGTACTACGCGAGCAGCGCCACCCATGCGGGCGGCGGCGTCTGCGGTATCCCTGGCATGCAGGCGGCCAAGGCCGCGATCGCCGACCGCCGCAAGTCCCGCGCCCGCCGTGCCTGAGGACCTGGCACCCCTCACTGCCATGCTGGAGGCCCGGTCGGTCGCGCTCGTTGGCGCGTCACCCCGGGCGGGCAGCCTCGGCGCGCGGATGATCGAAGAAGTCGCCAAGTCGGCCCGGCGGCCGCGCACTTACCTGGTCAACCCCCGGTACCGCGAGATCGGCGACATGGCCTGCTACCGGTCGCTCGACGCACTCCCCGAGCCCGTGGACCTGGTGCTGCTCGCAGTCCCGGACACCGCCCTTGAAGACCAGGTACGCGCGGCGGCGGGGAGCGGAGCGCGCTCGGCGGTGATCTTCGGTTCCGCCGTGGACGCCAGTGACGCGCGTACCGGGCCGGGGCTGCGCGAGCGGATTACGCGCGTCGCCCTAGATGCCGGGATGGCCGTGTGCGGGGCCGGGTGCATGGGGTTCGTGAACGTGGCGCGGGGGCTGCGCGCGATCGGGTACACCGAGCCGGATCCGCTCCCGGCAGGGCCGGTCGCGCTGGTCACGCACTCCGGGTCGGTGTTCTCGGCGCTGCTGCGTACCCGGCGCGCGTTCGGGTTCACGCTCGCCGTCTCGTCTGGGCAGGAGCTCGTCACCCCGGCCGCTGCGTACGCGCGATACGCACTTGCGCTTCCGGAGACCAAAGTCCTCGCGCTTGTCCTTGAGGCCATCCGCGACGCGCCGGCGCTGCGAGCGGTTCTGGCGGACGCGGCGGCCCGCGACCTGCCGGTTTTCCTGCTCGCAGCAGGCACGTCGGCGGCGAGCCGGTCCCTGGTCGCGGCGCACTCGGGTGCCCTGGCGGCGGGCGACGGTGCCTGGCAGGCCCTGGCCGCGGCCTACGGCGTCCACCGTGTCGGCGACCTCGCGGAACTGGCCGACACTTTGGAGCTGTTCACCCTGGCCAAGCGGGGTCGCAGGCCCGTGGCCAGCGCCGGCCTGGATGCTAGCGGACGGAGCGCCCAGGGAGGCGGCGCCCTGCCGTCTGGCTGGGGGCTCGCGACCGTGCACGACTCGGGCTTCGAGCGGGCGCACGTGGCGGACGTGGCGGCCGCCGTCGGCGTGCCGTTCGCGCCGGTCAGCGAGGACACGAAGCAGCGGCTCGCCGCGGTCCTCGATCCCGGCCTGGAACCCGGCAACCCGCTGGACGTGTGGGGGACTGGCCGCGACGCGGAAGCCCTGTTCACCGAGGCACTGTCTACCCTCGCCGCTGACCCGTGCGTCGGCGCGGTGGCGCTCGCCGTCGACCTAGTCCCCGAATACGACGGCGACGACTCCTACCGGACGGCCCTGCTCGCCGCCGCGGCGAAGACCGACAAGCCGCTGGCGGTCCTCGCCTCCATCCCCGCCGCGATCGACACCGACGCTGCCGCCCGCCTCCGCGGTTCCGGCATCCCGGTCCTCGAATCAACCCGCACCGGCCTCCTGGCCCTGGCTCACCTGCTGGCGCGCCCAGTCGCCCCATCCGAGCAGGGGCGTGGATGTGGGTTTGGTGTCGCTACAGCGACACCAAACCCACATCCACGCGATTCCGCGCCGGGGAGTGCGGCGCTGCTGGGGCGCGCACTTTCCCCGTCGGCCCCAGGTGACTCAGCATTCGCTGCCGCGCGCTGCGCCCGGTGGTCGGCCGCCCTCGCGGCGGGACCGCTGCCAGCCGCAGGCCTCTTCGCCATGCTCCGCGATTATGGCATCCCGGCCGTATCGGCCCGCTCGGCCGCGACCCGCGAGGAGGCGCTGGAAGCCGCGGCCGCTATCGGCTACCCGGTTGCCCTCAAAACCGATATGTCCGGCATTTCGCATAAATCCGATGTAGGCGGCGTCCGCCTCGGCATCGACGGCCCAGCCGAACTGGCCGAGGCCTACGCCGACGTGTCCGCCCGCCTTGGCCCCCGGGTCACCGTCACCGAAATGGCCGCCCCAGGTCAGGAACTCATCCTGGGCATGGCCCGCGACCCGGCCCTAGGCCCGCTGATCGTCGTCGGTGCCGGGGGAGTCCTCACCGAGCACCTCGCCGAACGCGCCGTCGCCCTGCCGCCGGTCACCAGTCAGGCAGCCAGCACGATGCTCGGCGGTTTGCGCGTCTCCAAGCTCCTCAACGGCGTCCGCGGCCGGCCCCCGTGCGACCAGGAAGCTGTCATCAGCGCGATCGTCGCCTTCTCCGCCCTGATAACGGACATAGGCGAGTACCTCGGGGCTTTCGACATCAACCCGCTGATCTGCTCTCCGTCCGGCGTCCTAGCCGTTGACGCCCTCGCGATCCCGGCCAGGTAATCCGAGGGCGCGGCGGCACCGGGCGGGCTGCGCCACCGTTGGCCGCCTGCTGACTGCGCCCGTCAGACAAAGATCGTGGAACATTTTCACTACACGGAAAGAAAACACGTGTAGCACGTGCGAATCTTCCGTCTACTGAAAAGGATCCACGCTAAAGTCGCAGGTCCAAACACGGCATCCAGGTCAAGCCGGACATACGGACGGTTCCGAGTCGCGGCGGGGGCGCTTTCGATGATCGGGCGTGGCGGTTAGCCGCTTAGCGCGCCCAGTTCGGTTAGCTTGCGGACCGCCTCGGCCCGGGTTCGGCAGCCCAGCTTGAGCAAAGTCCCCTGGACGTGCATCTCGACCGTACGTGGGCTGATGAACAGCGCTGCGCCCACTTCCCGCGAGGTGTTGCCGCCCGCGACGAGCGCCATGACGTCGAGCTCGCGGGCGGTGAGCCCGGCGAGGTCCCTGGACTTCCGGCGCAGTTGCTGGCGGTCGTCGCGGGTCTCGCCGCCAGGGGCCGTCTCGGCGGACTCCGCCAGCTCAGCGAGTGCCTGCGCGCACTGCTGGAGCAGCGGCCCCGCGTCGAGCCTGGTTACCGTCCGCCGTGCGTTGGTCAGCAGTTCCCGCGCGGTCGGCGGCTTGCCCACGACTACGTCTGGTGATCCGTTCGCGGCGTCGGCATCGCCCGCCCCGGCGACAGCGGGGGCACCCGAGGCACCCGAGGTAGTCAAGGCAGCTGAGCCAGCCGGAGCCATCGAAGCGACCTGGGCATCCGCCTGCGCCGCTCGCAGCTGTGCCTGTGCCTGCGCGAACGGCAGCCCGAGCGCGCCGAACATCCCCGCCGCCCGCCGTAGCTCCCGCCCGGCCGCTACCGGGTCGGCCGCCAGCAGGGTCTCCCCGAGCACGTGGGCGAGGGTGGCGATCGCTTCCGGCTGCCCGGTCGCCTCGCAGATCGACGTCAACGCGGCAGCGCATGCCCGCGCGTCGTCCGCGAGCCCCGCCCCGATGAAGAACGTGGCCGCCCACTGCAGCATCGGCACGCAGTAGTGCCGCTCCTGCGTCCTGGTGACCAGCGCGAGCGCCGCGCGCAGCCGGTCGGCGGCGGCCGCCACGGCCCCCGCGTCCGCGTCGAGCACCGCGAGCCCCCACGCCGACAGCAACTCGACGGCGGCGAGCTCGATCCGTGCGCTGAGCGCGGCGGCGGAAAGCAGGTGGGGCCGGGCGTCGGCGGCCGCACCGCGCAGCGCGGTGATGAGCCCGAGCAGGCAGCCGCTCACCGCGCGCGGGTGCACCGCCGTGCCCGGTTCGGCGAGCACCTCGGTGCACACGGCCACGGCGAGGTCCCATTCGCCCCTGTTGAACAGCACCGCCGAGGCGCACGCGCGACACAGGTGCCCGACACCGTCCGCGCCGTGCATGTCGCAGTACTGGTAGGCCGCGCCATACGCCTCGGTCGCGCCGTGGTAGTCGCCGGCGTGCTCCAGCGAGTCGGCGAGTCGCTGCTGCAGCTCGGCGGCCACTACCGGGAGTTCAAGGCGCAGCGCCGTCCCGAGGGCGGCACGGACGTCCGCGAGGCCAGCGGCTGGGTCACCGAGACGGGCGATCACGTTGCCCCGCAGCCCGGCGACGCGCAGCGTGAGGTCGTCCCGCCCGCTCGCCGCCGCGTCCGCCGCCGCCAGGGAAAGCGTGGCCAGGGCGGTAGAGTAGCTCGCCGCGCTCCGCTGGTGCGCGGCGACGGCCAGCCGGTCGATCGCCGCCTCGCCCGGCATTCCCGCCTGGTTGAAGGCGAGCGCCGCGCGCTCTCGCGCCGCGAGCGCCGCCGGCCAGTCACCGCGAACCTCCTGCACGGTGGCGAGCCGCCGCGCGGCGGACGCTAGCCCGGCGATGTCACCGGACCGCGCCCGGTTGTCGGCGAGTTCCGCGAGGAGGGCGGCTGCCTCCGCGTGCTCGGAGCACAGCTCGGCGCACCGGGCCAGCCGGTCAAGCACGTCAAGGCGTCGCCTGGTGTCAACCGCCTCGGCTGGCCAGTAAGCCAGCGCGGTGCGCAGCGTTCGCGCGGCGTCAGCGTAGGCGTGCAGGTCGCAGAGCGCGTCCGCGGCCGCGATGAGCGCATCGCTCGCGCGTTCGAGCGCGGTCGCCCGGCCGCCTTCCGGTGCCGCCCCCTCCGGCGGCACCGGGCTGGCGATCGTGCCCCCCTCAACGTCGACGTGCTCGCCCATGCGTCAAGCCTCTCAGGGCTTAGCCTCGTAGACCAGGTTGAACGGCGTCTGGGCCGCCCGCCGGAAGGACGAGAACCCGGCGGAGAGCACGACTGAGCGGATCGCCGCTTCCCCGGCCTGCGCGCCGAGCATCGCTCCGCCGGCGCCGTTGGCAGCCGAGTTCTGTGACCGTGCGTTCGGCAGGCACAGCAGCGTCGAGAAGTTGTAGTACACCCGCCCGACCGGGTTCAGGTTCCCCTCGATGGTGTCCGCGGCCATCGGCTCCACGATCAGCCACGACCCGTCCGCTGCCAGCGCCGAGCGGATGTGCCGCGCCGCCCCCGCGGGGTCGCCCATGTCATGCAGGCAGTCGAACGTCGTCACCAGGTCGTACCCGGTGCCGGAGAACGAGGTCGCGGTCGCGGTCTCGAACGTCACCCGGTCCGCGACCCCCGCGTCGGCGGCTCGCTTGGTCGCCAGCGCGATCGACCCCGCGTGATAGTCGGAGCCGGAGAAGCGCGCCGCCGGGAACGCGGACGCGAGCAGCACGCTCGACGCCCCGAGCCCGCACCCGACGTCCGCGACGCTGCCGCCGGCGGACAGCCGCGAGACGATCCCCGGCAGGGCGGGCAGCCAGTCCTGCACCAGGTGCGCCGCATACCCCGCACGGAAGAACCGCTCGCATCCCGTGAAGACGTCCGCCGCCTGCTCGTGCCAGCCGACCCCCTCCCCGGTGCGGAACGCCGAGGCGACGGCGGGCACCGCCGCGAGCGCACCGAGCGCGAGCGTGAACGCCCCGGCGACGTCAACCGGGCCAGCCGGGTCGGCCAGCGCGAGCGCCTGCTCGGCGTTGAGCGAGAACCGCCCGTCGGCGTACTCGACGTACCCGCCGGCCGCTTGCCCCGCGAGCCACTCCGCCACGTACCGCGCGTCGGTGCCGGTCAGCGCGGCGAGTTCCTCTGGCGTCGACGGCCCCTCGACGGCCAGCCCGCGGTAGAGCCCGAGCTGGTCCCCGATGACCACGTTCCCGGCGGCGACCACCGCCCCGAGATCCCCCGCGAACTTCCCCACGAACGCCATGAACGCGTCCATGTCCATGTTGATCATCCCTTCTCGAACCTTGGGTTGATCACACGCTAGGACCCCGCTGACCAGCGCGGATACCGTAGGACTACGGTATCCGCGGAGAAATCCGCCCCCTTCAGCCGCCGGGATCGCTCGCGTGGTCGCCGGCCGCGAGCAGCCGCCTGCCCAGTTCGGCGAGCGCGTCCCGCAAGGGCGGCGACTCCGTCACCCAGAACGCGTACGGCAGCGCCGCGAGCCGGCCCGCGTACCAGTCGGGCTCGCTCGTGGACGCGACAAGCCTGGTCTGCCCGTCGCCAGCCGGCGACAGCAAGCCGAGCGACCGGGGCAAGAACCAGGCCACGTCGGCAGGCGCGGCGTCGATCAGTACGTCGACGGGGAACTTCCACCCCTGCGACAGGTGCTCTTCAAGCACGCGCAGCGGGTCGAGGTCGGCCGGCGGGGTGAAGGTCTCAGCGAGGGGAGTGGCAGCGGCCATCCGGTCGACGCGCAGTACCCGCTGGGCGTCGCGCGTGTGCGACCAGCACAGCAGGTACCAGCGGCCATGCCGCAGGATCACCGCCCACGGGTCGACGACCATCTCCACCGGCGCGGTACGTTCGGGCCGGCCCGACAGCTGGTAGCCCAGCCGCAGCCGCCGCCCGGCCGCGCACGCTTCGAACAGCGCGGTGGTCAGCTCGGGACTCACGCGCGCCCAGGCGACCACGTGGTCGGCGGGCGGGGCCGTGACGTCGCGGATGGGCCGGACCAGTGCGGACACCCGCACGGGCAGCACCCGGATGATCTTCTCGAGGGCCCCGCCGACGAGGTCCACCGGGTCGGCGGCGGCCCGGTGCCCCTCAAGCACGGCCATGACAAGGCCCGCCGCCTCCGCGGCGCTAAATGTCAGCGGCGGCAGCCGCATCCCGCGCCCGACCTGGTAGCCCCCGTACGGGCCGCTGACCGAGTCGATCGGCAGCCCCGCTTCCCGCAGGATCGCGACGTAGCGCCGGGCGGCCCGCTCGGTAACGCCCAGGCGCTCGCCGAGCCGCTGCGCGGTGATGCCCGGGGTGTTCTGGATCGCCTCAAGGGCGAGCAGCGCCCGCGCTGTCGGGCTGACCTCATGCGCCACCGCAGCCCTCCCGCAAGATGCCAGCCGCGCGATCACGGAAGCAGAACGTCCGTGATCAACGCTACCGTGACCGTCGCGCGGCCGTGCGCATCGAATGAGGGACGGGGAGAAACAACCGGCCGTTCTGAATAACTTCACGAGGTTTTCTCGGGAAAGGGAAGCGCGATCGGGTCGGCGGCGAGCCGGCTGCGGCCGCTCGCGTCGAAGCGGTCGAGGCCCAGGTCAGTGGTGTCGACGACCGGCGTCGTCCCGGCGAGGGAGACGTCCGCGACGGCACGGCCGACCGCCGGGCCCCACATCATGCCCGCGCCGCCCGCCGACGCGACGAACACGGTGTCGTAGCCCGGCGCGGGGCCGATGATCGGCAGGTGGTCCGGGGTGAAGTCGATGGTGGCGGCCCACGCGCGCCGCACCCCGAGCCCGGCGGTCAGCGGCACGAGCGCGGCCAGCTTCGTCCGCATCAGGGCCAGGTAGTCGAAGTCGATGAGCCGGTTCTCGCCTGGCGGCTCGTCGGGATCGCTCATGCCGAAGAGCAGCCCGCCCTCTTCCGGCCGCCAGTACAGCCCGGACGGCACGTCGAACACCATCGGCGTGTCCGCGAACGCCGGGTGCTCCTCGGTGACCGCGACATGGTGCCGCACGCCGCCCGCCGGAATCGCGATCCCGGCCAGGGCGCCAAGGGCGGCGAGCTGCGGCCCGCCCGCCAGGATCACCCGCCCGGCCGCGATATCGCCGCGCGAGGTACGGACCGTCCGGCCGTCGGGCGACAGCCCGGTGAACCTGGTCCGCTCCGCGATGGCCACGCCGCTGGCGACCAGCGCGGCCGTGTAGGCGGAGACGTTGCGCGGCGGCGTGATGTAGCCGTCTTCGTCGCAGTAGGACGCGCCGAGGGTTGCCCCGGGAGCGAGGGTCGGGTTGACCGCGTCGACCTCTTCCGAGTCCAGCCAGCGGGCCGGCAAGCCGAGCGACCGCTGCATCGCGAGGCGCGCCTGCGCGGCCTCGACCTCATGCGGGGTGAAGGCGGGCAGCAGGTAGCCCTGCTGGGTGAACCCGGAATCGGTGCCAAGCTCGTCGCGCTGACGCAGGTAGAAGGCGCGCGACCACTGCCCGAGCCGGACCGCCCCCGGCGTGCCGCCCTGGACGCGCACGACGCCGGCGGCGCGGCTTGACGCGCCCTGGCCGAGCATGCCCTTCTCGATGAGCGCGACGTTCTCCACGCCGGCCTGACGCAGGAAATAGGCGCACCAGGCGCCCACGGTCCCGCCGCCGACTACGACGGCGTCCGCGGTCTTCGGCAGTGCGGCAAAGCTCATTGGCATGGCTCGATGCTAGGCTTAAACTGAACGTTCAGTCAATGCTTCGCGCGCGAGCGAGCGAGAGCGCGCAAGCGAACGAGCCAGCCAGCCGGTGAGGTGCCAGCGTTCATGTACGGCCTGTCAGCAGCAGACGAGGACATCCAGGCGCGCGCCCGCGCCTTCGCCGACGAACTCATCCCCTTCGAGGTCGAGGCCGAGCTAGCCGGCGGCCTCCCCGACGACGTCACCGCGGCGCACAAGAAGCGCGCGATCGAACTCGGCCTCTTCGCCACGAACCTGCCGCGCGACCTCGGCGGCGGCGGGTGCACGACGCTGCAGCAGGTCCTCGTCCAGGAGCAGGTCGGCCGGGTGACCAACGCCCTCGGCTGGGTCGCGGCCACGCCGCCGTCCTGGTTCCCGCCGGTCGCCACCCGCGACCAGCTCGCGCGCTACCTGCTGCCGACGACCCGCGGCGAGCGCGAGGAGTGCTACGCCATCACCGAGGAAGGCGCGGGCTCCGACGTCGACGCGATCGAGGCGACCGCCTACCACGACGGCGACTCCTGGGTGCTAAACGGCGTGAAATGGCATGTCACTAGCTTTAATACCGCCGATTACTGCTTTTTCCAGGCGAAGAAGACAAGTTATTCGCAGCGGCCGCACGGTTCCATCGGCGGCGAGCACTTGCTTTTCCTCGTCGACCTGCCCAGCCCCGGCGTCTCCGTCGTCCGCACGCCCGCTTACTCGCACACGATCAGCCACCATCACCCGATCGTTGCCTTCGAGGACGTCCGGGTGCCCGCGGCGAACCTGGTCGGGGCGGAGGGCGACGGCATGCTCTACTCCCGCGAGTGGTTCCGCTTCGAGCGGCTGATGGTCGCGGCCCGCTGCGCCGGCGCGGCGGAGCGCCTGTGCGCGGAGATGAGCGCGTTCGCCGCCGGGCGCGTTGCCGGGAGAGTCCCGATCGCCGCGCACGGCCTGGTCGCGGGCATGCTCGCCGACAGCGTCACGGAACTGTTCGCGGCCCGGTCGCTGCTGTACGAGACGGCGCGTGCGATCGACCGCGACCAGGCTGACGTGAAGACCGCGCACGCGCAGTGCTCGATGGCCAAGCTGTACTGCTCGGAGATGGCAGGCCGGGTCGCCGACCGTGCCGTCCAGGTCTTCGGCGGCCGCGGCTACATGCGCGAGAACGTGGCCGAGCGCTTCTTCCGCGAACTGCGCGTGGAACGCATCTGGGAAGGCACCAGCGAGATCCAGCGCATGATCATCGCCCGCCAGCTGACCACCCGGGGCGTCAGCGCGCTGGCGTGACCGGCCGCGCGGGCCATTCGCCGACCCGCTCGCCGCGGTAGCCGCGCGCCACCGTCGTGACAAAGGAGTACACCGCGTCCTCATCCGGCGACAGCGGCCCAGGGGAGGCGAACGGCGACCCGAGCCCGCGCTGCACGGACTCGCACGCCGACCAGTCCTGCCGGTTGGTCAGGTCCCAGAAGTCCACGGCGTACGACGGGTCGAACCCGGGCGCGGACACCGCCTCAGGTGCGAACGCCCACGAGCACTCGATCATGGTCCGGTCGGCGGCCTGCGGCACCAGCACGTGCGTCATGACGTAGTCGGGGTGCAGGCTCAGCAGCACGTTCGGGAAGATCCCCACGTAGATCACCGTCCGCAGCCCGTCGCCTGACAGGCCGCGCAACGGCACGCCGCCGCTGTGCCCGTCCAGCGACATGGTGACGGCCCCCTCGCGCAGCTCCATCCAGCCGCCGATCCAGGCGCCGGATGACGCGTAGTTCTCCCCGCTGTGCGGCGGCGACACGCTGCAGAGCTCCGGGTGGATGGTGGGGCAGTGGTAGCACTCGTGGTAGTTCTCCGAGAGGATCTTCCAGTTCGCCGCCGCGTCGTACGTATGCGTGGCCGCGACCACAAGCCGCGACGGCTCATATGGCGCGACGAGCGGGTCGAGCTTGGCGAGCGGCAGCGGTCCCGCCGCGCCCCCGGACCCGTCGACGAACACCAGCCCGTGCCACTCGACGGCGGGCAGCTCCCGCAGCGACCAGTCCTTGGCTGCGAGGTCGCGGTACCCCGGCGCCCCGCGCAGTTCCCCGGACAGCGAGTACACCCACGAGTGGTACGGGCAGACGATGGCCTTCGCGTGCACGGTGCCGCTCCGGTTCGCGGCCCCGTGGTTGGCGACACCGCCGCAGGGCAGCAGCTCGTGGCCCCGGTGCCGGCAGGTGTTCGCGAAGGCCCTGATGGTCCCGTCCTCGCCGCGCACGATGACCGCGCCGCCGGCCCCGGTCTCGACGGCTAGCTGGTCGCCGGCCGCGGGCAGCCGCGCGGAATGCCCCGCGCACGTCCACCCGCCGCCGAAGAAGTGCCGCCGCTCCCACGCGAACACCTCGGCCGACGTGTACGCGGCCGGCGGCAGCATCCGGCTCTCCCCGAACGGCCGCAAGGCGGCCGCTAGCTGACCGCCATCCAGCGGGGCAGGCGGAAAAGCGCCAGAACCATCCCGAACGGCCGTGTGCTCCGCAAAATCCTGACTGACCATACAGTCAAGGCTAGGGAACGTTTCGGCAACTGTCTATGGGGTTCGCTCGTCGGGCAGGTCGGCCGCGCCGGACAGCACGTTGTCGAGCCAGGACTGCGCGGCCTTGATCGACTCGGGACGGAGCCGGAAGACCCGGGCCCGCGCATCCTCCGCCAGCCGTTCGTCCGCGATCACCGCGGCCGTCAGGAGCACGCGCAGGTGCCGGCTGATCGCCGGCGCCGACATGCCGACCTCGGCCGCGAGCTCGCCCGCCCGCTTAGGGCCGCCGCCCAGCAGCATGACGATCTGCCGCCGGGCCGGGTCGGACAGGGCGTCGATGACGGTTCCCGCGGTCATGTCCACGTTCTGCCTCACGCCAGTAATAGTTAACGGTATCGTTAACTATTGTCAAGGGGACTGTGTGGAATCACTCACCGAAATTCTCCGAAAATACTGATGCTTAACCAGGCCGTCGATTTTCCTGATGCCCCTGACTCGGCGCACCCCAGACGTTAATGACAGTTAAAAAGAAGGTTCATTAGCGATCTTGGGCTGCTGAGGGTTGCGGACGTAGGCCACTGCTGTCGATACTTGCGGGATGGGCGATCGGAACGTGCTCGGCGGAGAGCTTGAGCCTTGTGGAACTGACCCGCTCACCGGCTTCTACCGGGACGGCTGCTGCACAACGGGACCAGAAGACCAGGGCAGCCACACCGTTTGCGCGGTGGTGACGAGTGAGTTCCTCGAGCACCAGCGGAGCATCGGCAACGACCTGAGCACGCCGATGCCGCAGTTCCGCTTCCCCGGCCTGGTGCCGGGAGACCGGTGGTGCGTCACGGCGGCGAACTGGCTGCGCGCCTACCACGACGGCCTGGCCGCACCCGTTGTGCTCGCGTCCACGCACGAGCGCGCCCTGGACATCGTCCCCCTCGCCGCGCTCAAGCAGCATTCGGTTGACGTCCCCGAAGACGCGAGCGCCCTCGACAGCGACCGCTAGGCACCGCACCGGTTCGGAATTCGCAGTCCGCGGTGAAGAGTCCGTTCAGATAGCCCTGTACTTGCCCGCAGCCGGATTTCACCGTCCGCAGGCCAGAAATGCCGGCCCGGCCTGACATTCCAGCGGCCTGGGATGCCGGGATAGCGTAAAGACATGGCGATCATGACACGGGCTCTCGGGCGCACTGGCGCGGACGTGACCATCCTCGGCTACGGGGCCATGGAACTGCGCGGGCTGCCCAGGGGGCCGGAGATCACGGACGAGGACGCGGGCCGCCTGCTCAACGCGGTCCTGGACGGCGGCATCAACCTGATCGACACCTCACCCGACTACGGGCGCAGCGAGGAGCTCATCGGCACGTACCTCGGCCACCGCAGGGACGAGTACTTCCTCGCCTCCAAGTGCGGCTGCCCGGTCGAGTTCCCAGCCGACGTGCCACCGCCGTACCCGCATGATTACAGCCCGAAGAACGTCCGCGCCGACGTCGAGCAGTCGCTGCGCCGGCTCCGCACCGACCACCTCGACCTGGTCCAGGTGCACATGTCCCCGAGCCAGGCGACGCTCGAAGAGAACCAGACGGTCGAGACCCTGAAGGAACTCCAGGCCGAAGGCAAGCTCCGCTTCATCGGCATGTCGGGCATCCTCCCCAACCTGCCCGACCACCTCGCGATGGGCGTCTTCGACGCGTTCCAGATTCCGTACTCGGCCGTGCAGCGCGACCACGAGCAGCTCATCACCGACGCCGCGGCCAAGGGCGCCGGCACCCTGATCCGCGGCGGCGCGGCGCGGGGCGCGGCGTCGGAGGAGAAGAACTGGACCGTCGGCCCGCTCACCCAGCAGCCCGGCGTCGGGCAGCGCAACTGGGAGACCTCGGGCGTCGCGGACCTGATCAGCGAGGCGGGCATCGACCGGCAGGAGTTCATCCTGCGCTTCACGCTCAGCCACCCGGGGCTCTCCACCACGATCGTCGGCACGGCCAACCCGGCCCACCTCGCCGGCAACCTGGCGGTGGCGGAAAAGGGCCCGCTCCCGCAAGACCTCTACGAGGAGGCGAAGAAGCGCCTTCCAGGGTAAGACTGCACCTGTGAGCCAGTGGGTGCTGCACGTCGACATGGACCAGTTCCTTGCGGCAGTCGAACAACTGCGCAACCCCGAACTGCGCGGGAAGCCCGTTGTCGTCGGGGGAGACGGTGACCCGACGAAACGCGGCGTGGTCTCCACCGCCTCCTACGAGGCCCGCGAGTTCGGAGTGCACTCAGGCATGCCGCTGCGCACCGCCGCGAAGCGCTGCCCGGACTGCGTGTTCCTGCCCGTGGACGCCGACGTCTATAACACGGTCTCGGAGCGGGTCATGACCGTGCTGCGCGAGGCCGGCGGCCCGGTCGAGGTTCTCGGCTGGGACGAGGCGTTCGTCGGCGCTGAGACTGACGACCCGGAGCAGTACGCGCGTGGCCTCATCGCCGACGTGAAGGCGGCCACGGAACTGGACTGCTCGGTCGGCATCGGGAACAACAAGCTGCAGGCGAAGATCGCGACCAGCTTCGGCAAGCCGGCCGGCGTCGGCCGGCTCACGACGGCGACGTGGTTCCCGACACTCGGTGACCGGGCGCCCGACGCGATCTGGGGGATCGGCGCGAAGACCACCGCGAAGCTCGCGGCCCTCGGCATCACGACGGTCCGGCAGCTCGCGGACGCCGATCCGCAGCGTCTGGCCAAGGAGTTCGGCCCCACCACCGGCCCGTGGCTGGTCCTGCTCGGGAACGGCGTCGGCGAGCGCGAGGTCGACCCGACCCCGTACGTCCCGCGCTCGCACGGCCGCGAGGTCACCTTCCAGCGCAACCTCACCGACTGGGCCGAGGTGGCCGAAGAGATAGCCCGCCTGGCCAGGCAGGTCGCCGCCGAGGTCACCGACCGGCCGGTGGCCCGCGTGGTGGTCAAGGTGCGCTACGCCCCGTTCGTCACGATCACCCACGGCACCACCCTGCCCCCAAGCCAGCGATGGCCCCCGGGAGCGCAGCCCGTCGCTGAGCCGCTGCCGCTGGATGAACCCAGCCCAACGGCCGGCTCCTGGGCCGTCGTGTTCGAACAGGCCGCGGCGGCCGCGCTGACGCAGTTCACCCCGGGCCGCGCGGTCCGCCTGCTGGGCGTGCGCGCCGAGTTCGCCGACAAGCCCGAATAGCCGGGCGGGCCGCGCTAGAGCGCCCGGCTCATCTGAATCTCAGGCTGCGACGGGTCCGACGGCAGCGGCTGGCTCTCTCCGGTCGGCGTGAACCCGCAGCGCGCGTACAGCCGCCGCGCGGGCGCGTTGGACTCCGTCACCCACAAGAACAGGGTCGGGAACGAATGCGACTTCGCCCAGGAGGTCGTCGCTTCGATGAGCGCCTCCCCGATGCCGTGCCCGCGGAAACCGGGCCGTACCCACATCGACACGACGTCCGCGGCGCCGTCCTCGACGTAGACCCCCGCGAGGCCGGCGGGCATCACGTCGTCCTCCTCGTCGTAGGCGAAGAACGTGACCGAACGGTCGCTGATCCGTCCGCGCCACTGAGCTTCCGTGAAGCCGGACTCCCGCGCGTACGACGAGCCGAAGGCAGACGGTGCCTCGGCGAGCGCCGCCAGCCGCACGTCCCTCATCAGTTCCCAGTCATCAACCGACACTTCGCGCACCAAGACCATGCCGCCCATGGTCTCGCACCAGGATGGCGGACCGCGAGCGAATAACTCCCCGACGTGCGAGGTGAGCCAGTCGCAGAACTCCGCGGAACCCCGGAAGAACTCCTGGACCTTGCCCAAGGCGGCGGGCGATGAGAGCCAGGGCGACGGGTTCCAGTGCTGCCACGTGGTCAGGCCCTTGTGCCGCAGCAACTCGATCCGCGGGTGGTCGGCGGTGTAGCCGCGCGGCGCGGACTTCAGCGTTCCGTGGCCGTGGACCTCCACGCCCGCCGCCCGCAGTGACTCGACGACCGCCGCGAGTTCCGCCCCGTCGGGCCCGGCGACCGCGGCCCGGTACTGTGTGAGCTCGGCCGGCTCCAGGTGCCACCGCCCGGCCCCGGCGGACAGCCCGTCCGCCGACAGCTGCACGTAAAAGGTTGGCCCAACCGTTGCCCCGATATGTGTCTTATAGGGCGTTTTGTCATGACTAAAGCGGATATCCCGGTACGGCCGGAAGATCTTCGGCTCGCCGAACTCGGGCGCCAGTTCGTCTAGGAGTTCCTCCATCGGGCGCAGTACCTGCGCCTGGTACACGGCCTTGCGCTTGGTCCAGTACTCCTTGGAGTTGTCATCCTCAAGGCCCGCGTAAAACGCCAGCGCCTCCGCCGACCAGCCACCGAACGCCATCGTCCCAGCTTACGCCCGAGGCCATGAGGAAGAACCGGAACTGGGCGGCTTACCCTCCGTCCAGCGCCAATCGCACTATGTCGCGATGACGTATACGGTACGTCCCAGATCGACGGCCATTGGGCGATTTCTTGCGTTAAACGGGACCGGCGGCCTTACACTTTCCCGGTACTCCGGCGACGATAGGAGTTTCTGAACGTGCATCACGATGAGCTATCCGCCAGGGAACGGGCGGCACTATTCGCTCTGCTCGCTGCGGCGCGAAAGCTCTCCAACAGCGAACTCGAGGCGCAGATCGGAATGCGCCTTGAGGGCAAGGAGCGGCGCAAGCTCAACGACTTGAAGCTCGTCGAATCGGAAAAGCCCGGCCGTCAGTTCGTGCACGAACTTTCCGACGCGGGCTGGCGGTGGTGCGCCGACGAGCTGGCCTCCGGCCTCACCGGCCGCGGCACCATCCTTGAGCGCTCCCTCTACCTGACGCTTGGCATGTTCGAGCGCTACACGACCGCGGCCCGGCTCAGCCTCGCCGATGTGGCTACCCTCGACGTCAAGGCACGCCCCAGGGGCCGGCATAAGCGCCGGGACACCGCCGAAGGCGACGGCGACCTGACCGCGCGCGTCGCGGCCGCGTACGCCGTGCTGACGCCCGGTCCTGGCGAGTTCATCAAGCTCCGCGAGCTCCGCGAGCACTTGGTGGACATCCCCAGGCCCGCGCTCGACAGCGCGCTCGCGTCGATGTTCACCGGGCGCCGCGTCAACCTCATCCCGCAGGCCAACCAGTCCATGCTGACGGCTGAGGACCACGAAGCGGCGCTCCGCCTCGGCGGCGAGCACAAGCACCTCATCTCGATCGAATAGCGAACCGGGTCAAGCATGAGCACCGACGAGTTTGCCGCACTCGCGGCGCTCAGGTTCAACTGGACGCGCACGCTCAACGACGTCTGGGCACCCGCCCCGTTCCACGTCGACGGCCTGCACGCCGAGGTGTCACAGGACATCACCCGGGCCATCGACGAAGCGGCCGGCGGCGCCGCGAACCCCCTGGGCATCGTGATCCAGGGGGAGCGCGGCGTCGGCAAGACCCACCTGCTCGGCTGGACCAGGGAGCAGGTGCAGCGCGCTGGCGGCTACTTCTTCCTGGTCGGCGACTTGTCGGCCAAGGCGTTCTGGGAGGAGCTGCTTGGCTGCGTCGTCGAGCAGCTGCTGCCGCTGCCCGACGGCAGCCGCGACCAGCTCCGCGCCCTGCTGGCGGCCCTCGCGGACCGGGTCGCCCTTGAGCCGGTTATCCGTGACTCCGTGACGGGGGAGACGCCACCCAACCCGGTCACGCTGCGCGTCTTCATCAGGGAGCTGCGCCGGGTCGACCCGCGCATCGGCCTGATCTGCCAAGACACCGCACGGGCGCTCGTCCTGCTCGCCTCGCCCGACCAGGATGACCAGGACGTCGGCTACTACTTCATGACCGGCAACGAGGTTAACCTCGACGACCGCCGCCGCTGGGGGATCCACGCCACCCGCAGCGTGCCGCGCCTCCTGATTACCGAACTGTCCCGGCTGCTTGCCCTGACTGGCCCCACGGTCATCGCGATCGACCAGATCGACGCGCTCGTCGACGAACTCGTCGGCCGGCCAGGCGAGCCGGTTCAGTTCCAGGCGCTCGCCGACATGGCCACCGGCCTGATGACGCTGCGCGACCGCAGCTTCCGCACCTTGACGATCGTGTCTAGCCTGCCCGATAGCTGGAAAGCGATCCGCGGCTATGGCACCAACACGGTCGCGGATCGCTTTCGCGCTCCCCGCCAGCTGCAGAACATCCCGAGCGCCGACATCGGCCGCCGCATGATCGAGAAGCGATTCCGCGCGGACTACGCCCGCGCCGGGTTCGAGCCGCCGTATCCGACGTGGCCGATCAGGCCCGAGGCGTTCGAAGACGCCGGCCACTACAGCGCCCGCGGCCTGCTCAAGCGCGTAGAGGAGCACGTCAGCGCCTGCCTGCGCGACCGGGCCGTCACCGAGTTGACGCGGCTGGACGTGACTGGCTTTGCCGCCCAGGCAGACAGCGCGGCCGCCGACGGCGCCGCGCGCACCGGCGTGCCGGACCCGGGCGACACCGGCCCGGGCGACGCCAGCGTCGGCGCGGCTGCCTCGTCTGCCGACTCGTCCGCTGCCCCGGGTGCGCCCGTCACGGACGAGTTCGCCGTCCTGGACGCAAGGTTCGCCGTGTTGCGCGCCGACCCCGCGGTGACCGCGCGGGCAGCCGCCGCGCTCGACCCGAAGACCGAGGACACGGCCATGCCCGTCCTGCTCGACGCCGGCTTCGAGGCCTGGGTCAGAGAACTCGGGATCGGCGTGGACCATCCGTTCGCCCAGGACCCGCCGCCAGGCAAGAACCCGAGGCTGCACGCCTCGCTGCGCCTCGTGCTCGACCCGAGGACCGAGCGGCACCGCCGCTGGGCGTTCCGCGCGATCGCGGCGGGCCATCCAACTGCGGTCCAGAGCCGCCTGCGGAAGGCGGCCGAAGCGTCCGGCTTGGACGCAGGGCGTCCCGACCGGCACCTGTTCGTGCTCCGCAACGACCCGTGGCCGACCGGGAAGGTGACAGAGCAAGAAGTCGCGAACTTCGCGGCGAAGGGCGGCGTGGTACTGCCCGCCGCCCCCGAGGACCTGGTGACGTGCGCCGCCCTCGCCGTGCTCACCACCGAGCACCACCCGGCGCTGAACGCCTGGCTCGCTGACCGCAAGCCCGCGCATTCTGTGCAACTGCTCGCCGTCGCCCTGTGGGACGCGGCCGAAGCCTCCGGGCTCGGCTCAACCGTCCCCGGGCCGCCCAACGCCCCCGAAGCTGACACCGCGCCCGGGCCGTCATCCGCTCCAGCAGCCACGGCCGCCCCCGAGCCGGCGCCCGCCCCCGAGCCGACCGCGGTGGTTCCCGGGCCGGCCGCTCCGGCGGTCGGTGTCGGCCTGCCTGTCGCCGGCCGCCCCGGTGCCAGCCTGGCGCTCGCGTCCCTACGCCGGCACCTGGCGATCTTCGCCGGGTCCGGCTCAGGCAAGACAGTCCTGCTGCGCCGGGTGATCGAGGAGTGCGCCCTGCACGGTGTCTCGTCGATCGTCCTTGACCCCAACAACGACCTGGCCAGGCTCGGCGAGGAGTGGCCGTCCGCCCCAGACCCCTGGCTTGCCGGGGACGCCGAACGCGCGCGCCGCTACCTTGAGGACACCGACGTCGTCATCTGGACCCCGCGCCGCGAGGGCGGCCGGCCCCTCACCTTCCAGCCGCTGCCGGACTTCGGCGCGGTCCTCGACGAAGTCGACGAGTTCAACGCCGCCGTGGACGCCGCGGTCGAGGCCCTTGCCCCTCGGGTCGGCGTAGCGCGCCAGAGCGGGCGCGCACCGCAGGAGAAGGCGGTGCTAACCGAGGCGATGCGCTATTTCGCGCGCGGTGCCGGGCGTGATCTCGGCGTGTTCATCGACATCCTCGCCAACCTTCCCGAGCACGTGTCCGAGCAGACCAGGGCGTCGCAGATCGCCGCCGAGCTCGCCGACCGGCTGCGTGCCGCCCGCACTACCGACCCGCTGTTCGGCGGGGCGGGCGAGGCCGCCGATCCCGGGCTGCTGCTCGCGCCGCCGCCGGGCAAGCGCGCCCGCGTCAGCGTGATCAGCAGGGTCGGCATGGCCAGCCTCGAGCAGTGGCAGGGCTTCGTCAACCAGCTGCAGATGGCCCTCTTCTCCTGGGTCAAGCGGAACCCGGCGCAGGACAAGCCCCTGGCCGGACTGCTTGTCATGGACGAGGCCCAGGACCTGGTGCCGTCGACGGGCACGACCGCGTGCAGTGAGTCCACCAGGCGGCTGGCATCACAGGCCCGCAAGTACGGCCTTGGCCTGCTCTTCGCCACCCAGTCACCGAAGGCCCTGCACAACTCCATTCCCGGCAACGCGACGACGCAGTTCTTCGGCCTGCTCAACGCCCCCGCGCAGATCGACGCCGCCAGGGAGCTCGCCAAGGCGAAGGGCGGTGACGTCCCGAGCATCGGCCGCCTGTCCGCCGGCGAGTTCTACCTCGCCCTGGAAGGCAGCGCCTTCCAGCGGATCCGCACCCCGATGTGCCTGAGCTACCACCCGTCCAGCCCGCTCACCGAGGACGAGGTCCTGGCCAAGGCGGCTGAGTGAGCGCCTGGTCCAGCGGGACCAGGTGGCGCTGCAGGGCGAAGATGGCCGCCTGCGTGCGGTCGGCGAGGCCAAGCTTGGCGAGGACGCTGGACACGTGGCTTTTCACGGTCTCTTCCGAGACGGAAAGCGACCGTGCGATCTCCCGGTTGGACCGCCCCTGCGCGAGTCCCTTCAGCACGTCGGTCTCCCGTGCCGTCAGCTGCGCGAGCGGATCGGCGGGCTGCCGGAGCTCGCGGAGCAGCCGGGCGGTGGCGGTCGGCTGCAGCACGCTTTCGCCGCGGGCGGCGGCCCGCACCGCCTCGATGACCTGGTCCACGCCTGCCGTCTTGGGCAGGTAGGACAGCGCGCCGGCCTTCAGCGCCTGGATCAGGTGCTGGTCGTCAGCGGACGAGGTCAGCACCAGGACGGCGGCGGCCAGCTCCTCTTCGCGCATCGCGGCGAGCACGCCGAGGCCGTCAAGCCGGGGCATGAGCAGGTCGAGCAGGACGACGTCCGGGTGCAGCGCGCGGATCGCGTCAAGCGCGGCGGTGCCGTCGGCGGCCTCGCCCGCGACCTCGATTCCCGGCTCGGAGGACAGCAGGAAGCGCAGGCCCTGCCGGACCACCTGATGGTCGTCGGCGATGAGCACCCGGATCATCGGGTCGCCTCCAGGTCCGTCGGCGCCGGAACTGCGGCCGCCGCGGTGTCAGCCGCCCCCGTGTTAGCTGGCCCGGGGCCGCCCGCCCGCAGCGGGAATGACGCCCTGACCCGGGTGCCGTCGCCTGGCGCGCTGTCGATGGTGAGCGAGCCGCCGAGCTCGGTGACCCGGTCGTGCATCGTGCGCAGGCCAAGGCCGCTGGCGTGCGCGCGCCGGTCGGCCACGTCGAAGCCGTGCCCGTCGTCGGCGACCTCCAGCTGGACCTGCCCAGCGGCAGCCTGGAGCCGGACGGTGATCTGGCCAGGGTCGGCGTGCCTGGCGGCGTTCGCGACCGCCTCCTGCGTCACCCGGAGCACCGCGTGCTCGACCGCCGGCGGCAGGGCGGCCGTGCCCGGGCCGGCCAGCCCGGCCTCGGCGCGGACCGGGATGCCGAGCCGCTCGCTGTAGGCGTGGCAGACGCCTTCGATGGCGCCGACGAGGTCTGCCTCCTCAAGCGCCGCCGGGCGCAGGGCGAGCAGCAGCGACCGCATCTCCCGCATCGCGCCGCCGGCGGTCCGTTCCATGGTTTCCACCTCGGGCAGGACCACAGACCCGGCGGGCAGCGCCCGGCGCAGCCCGCCGGCCAGGACGCTGAGCGAGAACAGCTCCTGTGAGATGGAGTCGTGCAGTTCGCGGGCGATCCGCGACCGTTCCTCTTGCCGGGCGCTCGCCTCGGCGAACCGCCGGTTGGCGTCGAGCGACGCCTGCAGCTGGCTCGCCATCCGGTTGAAGTTCTCCTCAAGCAGCGACACCTCGTCGTGCCCCGACACCAGGACCCGCCGCTGGAAGTCACCGTCGGCCACGGAAAGGGTCAGCATGGCCAGCCGCTTCAGCCGCCGCGTCAGCCGCCTGGTGGACAGCAGCCCGAACGCGAGCCCGACAGGGACCGCCGCCAGGAGGACGATGACGCCGGTCCAGGCGAGCGTCGACGGGACGCGCACCCCCTGCGGGTTCGGCGCGGTGGCGGGCACCTCCACGTAGAGCATGCCGACGATCTTGCCTGACCCGGTGCCGTCCTGCCCGGGCGCGGCTCCCTTACTAGGGGAGACGCTCGTCTTGGGCGGCGGGCCAAAGCGCACTGGCGCGGTCGCCCAGGCCACAGTGGTGCCTTGCAGCGGAGCGAGCCCGCTTCCGGAAACGGGCCAGCGGACGAACGTCAGCATCTTGCGCGGCGCGCCCGCCTGCGCATCAGCGCCTTGGCTGCCCAGCGGATAGCACGCCGGGTAAGACGTCGCGAGCACGGTGCCGTCGTGGGCGACGATGACGGCGAGCGACGCGGGGGCGAGGTCGCACTGGGGACCTTCGGTCTGCGGGATGTTCAGGTTCCCGCTGCCGTCCGGCTGCGCCTGGCCAGGGCTCAGCGGGATGCCGGGCAGGCCGAGATGCGTGCTCGGCAGCGCGCCGTCAGTGCTCACGCTCGGGCCGAGCTTCGTCGCCAGCCACGTCGCGGTCGACTGGGCGAGTCCTTGCACCTGAGCTGTGGACAGCGGTGCCTGCGAGCTGAGCGCCGCCATCCCGAAGATCACCAGCTCGGTGAGCAGCACGACCCCCGCGGTGACCGCGACGTAAGTCGTGGTCATCGTGGACTGCAGTCCCCAGCGCTTCTTCATGACCGACCCTCCATGGCCGAACAGTAACGCGCTGGTCAGTGCCATTCCACCCGCCGACGGGGGAGAAGCGGCTGCCCGAAATGGGGGAGGCGGATTCGCTCGGCGCCGCGATGCCCCGGTGGTGCCCGCGGCGCCACTCTCGGAGGCAACGGAACCGCTGCCCGTTCGGTGGACCTCAGGGTCAGCAGAACGGGCGCTCGCTGACCCAGGAGGCACGACATGTCCAAGATCACGCGCGCGAGGCGCGGCCCGGCGTTGCTCGCGTCCGGTGTCATGCTGGCGGCTGGGGCGCTGCTGGCCGGCTGCGGCACGAGCGCCAGCGCTGGCAGCGCGCCGAGCAGCCCGGCGAACGGCAGTACACCAGACCAGGAGACCGCCGCGATCGTCGCCTGCTACCGAGCGCACGGCGACCCCTCGTTCCCCGATCCGGTCTACGACCCGAGCGACGGCCGGTGGCACTTCGCGATCTCGCCAGGCACCGCCCCGGAGAGCACCCAGCAGGCGTGCCAGCACCTGTTCCCGTCAGGCAACGCCTCACCGCCCGTGCCGCAGGCACGATTCCAGGCACTGGTCAGGCTGGCCGAGTGCCTCCGGCAGCATGGCGTGCCGAACTGGCCCGACCCCGACCCGGACGGCTCTTACCCGCTGCCGCCCGCGCTGCAGACCAAGACCCCCGCCTATGCGCGGGCGGCCAGCGCGTGCCAGCACCTGTGGCCGAGCGGAGGAATCGATGTCCATGCGACACGCTGACCGGCCGCGGGCCGTCCCGCTGCTAGCGGCGGCTGGCGTCGCCGCCGCGGCCGCCGCGGCCGGCTTCGGAGCCCACGGGCTGTGGGGCGGCGGTGCGCACCCCGTCGTGACGACCGCCGTCCCGGTCTCGGCCGCCCCAGTGGTCCGCACTGACCTGTCCTCCCGGCAGCAAGTGCCCGGCACCCTCGGCTACCAGGGCTTCTACACCGTGGCCAGCGAACTCGACGGGGGCATCCTCACCTGGCTGCCCAGTCCTGGCACCACCGTGCGCCGGGGCCAGCCCCTGTTCGCCGTCTCCGGCCAGCCGGCGGTCCTGCTCTACGGTGCGCTTCCCGCCTGGCGGGCCTTCGGACCGGGAATGACCCCCGGGCCCGACGTCCAGCAGCTGCAGCGGAACCTCACCGCCCTCGGGTTCGCCCCAGGGCCAGCCGACGGTCAGTTCGGCTGGTCCACCGAGGTCGCCATTGACCACTGGCAGCAGGCCCGCGGCATGACCGTCACGGGGACGCTCCCGCTCGGCACTGTCGCGTTCCTGCCCGGTCCGCTGCGGGTCACCGTGCTCGCGCAGCCGCTGAGCGCGGCGGTCCAGGCCGGGGCCAGCGTGCTCTCGGGAACGTCGCTGACCCCGGGTGTCCAGGTCTGGCTGCCGGTCGGCGGGACCCCCGTCCGGCGCGGCGACCGGGTGCTCGTCACCATGCCGGACGGGGTCACCACCGTGCCAGGCACGGTCACCGCCGTCGGCACTGTGGCCGGGCCGTCCGGCGGCCAGGGCGGCGGCAGTTCGTCGGGCGGAAGCAGCGCTAGCAGCGGCGGCACGAGCGATACCGGGGGAGGCAGCGGCACCGGGGCCACCGTCCCGGTCACGATCACCGTCAGCGGTGCGCTTCCTGCCGGGCTCGACCAGGCCCCCGTGCAGGTGGCGATCACCGAGCAACGGGCGGACAACGTCCTCGCGGTCCCGGTGACCGCGCTGCTCGCTACGCCGGGCGGCGGCTACGCGGTCCAGGCCGCCGGGCCGCACGGCCGGCTGATCCCGGTGACCACCGGGCTGTTCGACGACGCTTCCGGGATGGTCGCGGTGACCGGCGCCGGGCTGGTACCGGGCTTTTCGGTGGAGGTCGCGCAGGGATGAGCGACGCGGCCGTCATTTCCTCGCGCACGCCCCCGGCGCTCAGCCTGCGTGAGCTCCGCAAGACCTACCCAGGATCGCCGCCCGTCGCGTCCGTGCGCGGCGTGACCCTGGACGTGCTGCCCGGTGAGCTCGCCGCCATCGTCGGGCCGTCAGGCTCGGGCAAGAGCACCCTGCTGCACCTGGCCGCCGGGCTCGAACGGCCCACTTCAGGCACCGTCCAGATCGCCGGCCAGGACCTGTCCGTGCTGTCCGATCGCGAGCTCGCCGGGCTCCGCGCCTGGCAGGTTGGCGTCATCTTCCAGCAGTTCTTCCTCCTCGACGCGCTGAGCGCGCTCGACAACGTGGCCGCCGCCCTGCTCTACCAGGGAATCCCGGCCAGGCGCCGGCGGGAGACCGCCGCCGCGGTGCTCGACCTGGTAGGCCTGGGCCGCCGGCTCGCCCACCGGCCGCGCCAGTTGTCCGGCGGGGAGCAGCAGCGCGTCGCCATCGCCCGGGCGCTGGCGGCGAACCCGGCCATCGTCCTGGCCGACGAGCCAACCGGCAACCTCGACCAGGCCACCGGCCAGGACATCATGGCCCTGCTCCGCGACCTTAACGCCGGCCACGGCGTGACCATCGTCGTCATCACCCACGACCCGGCGATCGCGGCGGCGGCACCGCGCCGCATCGAGCTACGCGACGGGCGCGTCGTCGCTGACAGCGCACCGCACGCGCCAGTCCAGGAAGCCACTGTCCAGGGAACCGCCGCCAGCACCACAGTCGGCGCCCCCGCCAGTTCCAACCGCGCTGAGGAAGGACAACCGCCCGCATGACCTCGCCAGTGACTCAGCAGGCCCGCCCGCCCCGCTTCGGGCGCTCCGTGATGCGGCCCGGTGACATCCTGCGGACCGGCCTGGCAGGCCTGCGCTACCGCCGCACCAGGGCCGCGCTGTCCGCGCTCGGCATCGCTATCGGGATCGCCGCGCTGGTCGCCGTGCTCGGCATCACGCGGTCCAGCCAGTCCGCGCTGCTCGCCGAGATCGACCAGCTTGGCACCAACTTGCTCACGGTGGCCAACGGCCAGACGCTGAGCGGGCAGGAAGCGGAGCTGCCCGTCACGGCGACCGCGATGATCCGCCGCGTCGCCGGCGTGGAGCAGGCGGCCCCGACGGCGATCCTGACGAGCGCCCGCGTCTACCGCACGGACAAGGTCCCGGTCTACGACACGGGCGGCCTGGCCGCGCGGGCGGCGGACCCGTCGCTGCTCGCCGTCCTCGGCGGCACGCTCCGCCAGGGTGCGTTCCTCAACGCGGCCACCAGCAGGTACCCGGTGACGGTGCTCGGCCATCAGGCCGCGCGGTCGCTTGGCATCGCCACTGTCGACACAGGCGGGGCGCCAGCCCGCGTCCTCATCGGCGGCCAGTGGTTCACGGTCGCCGGCATCCTCAACCCGCTGCCGCTCGCCCCGGAGATCGACCGCTCCGCGCTGATCGGCTTCCCGGTCGCCGCGGCGCTGTTCGGCTACGACGGTCACCCGAGCCGGATCTACGTCCGCACCGACGTGGCCGCGACCGACCAGGTCGCCGCCCTCCTCGGCCCGACGGCGAGCCCGGAGACGCCGGGCGGCGCGGCGGTCAGCCAGCCCTCGGCCGCGCTGACCGCCCGGCTCGCGGTCGCCCAGTCGGCCACCACCTTGTTCCTCGGCCTCGGCGCGGTCGCCCTGCTCGTCGGCGGCATCGGGATCGCCAACGTCATGGTCATCGCCGTCCTCGAACGGCGCTCCGAGATCGGCTTGCGCCGGGCGCTCGGCGCGGCCAGGGCGCACATCGCCGCCCAGTTCCTCACCGAGGCCGTGCTCCTCGGCGCCCTCGGCGGCACCGCCGGCCTGCTGTGCGGCACCGTGGTCACCGAGGCCCTGGCCCACGCCAGGCACTGGACCCCGTTGATCCCCGCGCAGGCGCTCTGGGGCGGCCTCGCGGTCGCGATCACAACCGCCGCCCTAGCCGGCCTTTACCCCGCCGTCCGCGCAGCCCGCCTCCCCCCAGCCGAGGCCCTCCGCACAACCTAAGAGCCCCCGCCTAGCCGCCCCCGCGTTTCGTCGCGCTGCCCCACAGCGCCAGTTTCGCGTCAATTGCGCGCTGTGCCCCCGTGCCTTCGCGTACCCGCGACCCCGCCTAACCGCGGCGACGGCGGCGGCCTATCCGTGGCGGGGTTGGTCGCTGGCGGGTTATGTCCCTGTGGCACTCAAGGCCCGAATGTTCTGTCCCCGAGTCCCTCAGGGCCACTAGATGCGCTCCTGAGTGCCACAGGACCACAACGGTG
>Ga0310811_10001855_pt1 | contig 26260 bp, 29 predicted proteins | sample YCmetagenome_FD_207642 | JGI IMG/M metagenome (GOLD analysis project Ga0310811, IMG submission 207642) | Soil microbial communities from experimental microcosm in Duke University, North Carolina, United States - YC | ecosystem: Engineered > Artificial ecosystem > Soil microcosm > Unclassified ... | reverse complement strand
CCGAGGGCCATACGCTTGGCCATCACAGCTATTCCCACCCGCTTCTCAGCCGCATGGCATTGCTGCGGGCGGAAGCTGAGATCGACCGGGGCATCGCGGCGGACGAAATTGCCATTTACGGGAGCCACCGGCCTGGTCCGGCGACGCCGTTCTTCCGCTTCCCCGGATTTGCCTCAAGCCAGGCCCTGCTCGATCGCCTGGCGGCGCGTGGGATCGTGGTTTTTGGCGCCGATGTCTGGGCGAGCGACTGGCTGTCCATGAGCCCGGAGCAGGAGTTGCGCCTGATCCTGTCGCGCGTCGAGCACACCGGACGTGGCATCGTTCTCTTTCACGATACCAAAGCACAGACGGCCCGGATGCTCCCGGCCTTCCTGCGCGAGCTCAAACGCCGGGGTTTTCGCATAGTCCATGTCGTCCCCGAGGAAGCCGGCGGCAATTCACAGTAAATGTGTCGCCCATTTACCCCGCCCCAAGAAAAAACCGCTGGAATAGGCCTGAAACACATTCACAACGCGTAATCCTCCGTTAATGTCACGCGCCATAATGTCGGGGCCTCCCGCCGGAGGCAGTCCGCGCGAGGTCGGGGGGCCTGATGCGTAGCGTATTGATCGTTGTATTTTGTCTTTTCGGAAGTGTTGCCGCGTCCGCCACAGAACTGTGCCCCGGCAATCCGGATGCGCTTGGCACCAGCCGGGTTCTGACCATCGAGCCGGCCGACTTCGCCCGCATCGGCAGCATGCAATATCCCAAAACGTTGCCGCTCGAGGACCATGAAGTCGTCATCACCTTCGACGATGGCCCGATCCCGCCCTTCACCAACGCTGTCCTCGATACACTGGCATCGGAATGCGTGAAGGCGACCTACTTCCTCGTCGGTGAAATGGCGCGCGCCTATCCCTCCATCGTCCGGCGCATCTACAATGCCGGGCATACGATCGGGACCCACAGCCAAAACCATCCGTACCGCTTCCAGCGTTTGAGTCTGGAGAAAGCTGAAAGCCAGGTCGACAGCGGCATTGCGTCGGTCGATGCGGCGCTCGGCGATCCAAAGGCGCTGTCCCCGTTCTTCCGTATTCCCGGACTGGGTCGGACCGATGCACTCGAGGGCTATCTCGCTTCCAAATCGCTTACCACCTGGAGCGCGGACGTCGTCGCCGACGATTGGAAGCACATCAGCGCCAGCGAGATTGTCCGCCGCGCGATGCGACGACTCGAGGAAAAGGGTCGCGGCATTCTGCTGCTGCATGACATCCATCCAGCGACGGCGCTTGCGGTGCCCGTCCTGCTCAAGGAGCTGAAGGCACGCGGCTACCACGTCGTGCAGGTCGTCGCGGAGGGCGAGCGCCCGGTGTCGGTGCCGGAATTGCTGGGTGCGCCCGAGTACAACAAGGAAGGCTGGCCGCGCGTCGCGAAGTCCAACGCCAGCCGTGAGGCGCCGACGAAAGTCGCGCTACGGCATGGTGCGAAGAACGATGCCACCACCAAACACCGCCGCTCCGCCGCAGCGGGAAAGCACGAGTCGAACGGCATGGACTCCTGGAAGCAGAACCAGTCTAACTGGTTCGCCCAGCCGCGTGGTCTCGCAACGTCCTTTTAGCTCGCTGAGCTGAAGATCAACTCGACCTACGCTTCTTGTCGTGGCTGACTTTCGCCAAGCTGCGCCGGCTCGGTCCAGCGGTACACGACCCAAAAGCCGATCAGCAGACCGGATGCCAGAAACAGCAGCGTGGCTCCTATCGAGAGACCGAACAGACTCCATCTGTTTGAGTCTGGAAAACTCATGAACACGGAAAATGCCGTGGTTCCCAGAAGAAAGGCGCCGGCAAGTGCCCCGCCTGCGCAAAGCCATACGCGCGCGGCATGAGGGGAGAATTTCAGCAAGCCGAGATAGACCAGGGCAGCGGCTACCAATCTGACCAGAATTTCTTCATCATGGATCGCCAGCCAAACGGCGCAATGCGCCACAATACCAAGCGCCACCCACATGGCCGCCCTGCTTCGCATTCTGATGGAAAGCGCCACGCAGCCAATCAGAACGGCCATCTCCAGCCAGAATAAGGACGTGCTGTAGTTCATCAGGCCCTGGTCGCCGGGACGGCCAGACTTTACCCGAGCCCTGCTTTCAATAGCTTTAAGATCGAATTCAAATTTTGGGGGTGACTGTTCTTCAATGTGGTGCGGCCGAGAGGACTCGAACCTCCACGGGTTGCCCCGCTAGCACCTCAAGCTAGTGCGTCTACCAATTCCGCCACGGCCGCATTTTGTCGAGCACGATCTAGTCCGTACGCCGGTTCCCGCCTTTCGGCATCATGCTCATGGGGAAAAGGACGAAAGGCTCGAAAACCCGCCATCCTGATGACGGCGGTCCATGTAACAAATAGGCTGTAGAGGGACAAGGCCCGGGCATCCTCGCCGCAGGCCTGATTTTGCTGCGGCTAGCGCATATCCGGCGGGCGCGGCAGCAGCTCCGCGACGTTGACGGCAATGCGATTGCCGTTCACGACGACGGTGCCCTTGGCCACCGGCAGATTATTGGCAAGGATGCTCACCGCGTCTGCTTCCGAGGCGTCGAGCTCGATGATGGCCCCGCGACCCAGTCGCAGAACCTGATGGATAGGCATAGATGTGGTGCCAAGCACCACGGTGATGTCGACGGCAACCTTGTCCAGTGTGGCCACGCTTGTTTCCTTGTTGTCGTTCCGCGCGTCCGGCGGGGCAAGTGTCAGGTCACCACGGTATGGTGAATGAGTGGTTAACGCACGAAACGCATTGATTGTCGGGCTTCCTTCGCCGGCGGGATCAGCCTCGGCCGAATGGCGCGTAAGCGATTCCCCTGTTTCCTACGAAGATGCAGTCGCCGCCATGGACGCACGCGCGACCGCCATTGCCGCGGGGAGCGCCCAGGAGCTGGTCTGGCTGCTCGAGCACCCGCCGCTTTACACGGCAGGCACGAGCGCAAACGCGGGCGACGTCCTCGACGCGCGGTTTCCAGTCCACGAAAGCGGGCGCGGCGGGCAGCTGACCTATCACGGCCCCGGACAGCGGGTGGTCTACGTGATGATCGATCTCAAGCGCCGCAATCCCGACGTACGCCGTTTCGTCGCCAGCCTGGAGGAATGGATCATTCGCACGCTTGCCTCCTTCGACATCGTGGGAGAGCGGCGTGAGGACCGGATCGGCGTATGGGTGCGCCGGCCTGACAAGGGCGACGGTTACGAGGACAAGATTGCCGCGATCGGAATCCGCGTGAAGCAGTGGGTGACATTGCACGGTATGGCGCTTAACGTCGCGCCGGACCTGTCGCATTTCTCCGGCATCGTGCCCTGCGGCGTCAACGAAACACACTATGGCGTAACCAGCCTCGCCGACCTCAAAGTTCGCGCGTCCATGGCCGATGTGGATGCCGTTTTGCGGCGCGAGTTCGACAGGCTGTTCGGCCCAATGGCCGGTCAGACGGTCGGCAGCACGGAAAAGCCGCCTCGAGCCGCGAGATCGGCCTCGGTCCCTTCACGCTGAACGAGGGCACTCACTTGCGCGGAAAAAGGCCCGCGCCGGCATGCTGCGACCGCGGCCTCGACCTCGACAGCAGGGCCAGCAAACACGGCCTCGACTGAGCCATCACGGCGATTGCGCACCCAGCCCTGCAGGCCACGTTGATGCGCTTCATCCTCGACAAAAGCGCGATAGCCCACGCCCTGGACACGGCCACGGACGATGATGTGGAAGATCACGCGATCGCTCACGTTCGCCCTCCCGTGCCGATGACACGCGCACCGGTCCAGCGCGATGCTGACCATCGCTCGACCGATCTGATGTAGGGCTCGGGCAGATTCCACCCGCGTCCGGCCGCGGCGATCATCTCGACATAACCCGGTCGCGGCTTGCCGGACGCACGCCGCCGCAAAAGGTAGATCATCGCTCGCACGCGCCGCGTGGCAGTGCGTACTGCCAGATGGCGGACGTCATAAAGGCCCTGATGGAGCAGCTCGTAGGCATGCAGCGCCGCGATATCGCGCGGCGTCAGACGCCAGAGGACACCGTGCACAACATCGCCCGCGCTCGGCGCGACTGAACCCCACCCTTCGAGACCAACAAAGAAACGGTATCCCTCAAGAACGGCCAGCCCGATTGCGCGCGCGTCGGGACATCGGCGCTTCATCGCCGGCCGGTTCATATTGGAGCCATAGGCGAAGTAGAGTGTCATCGCCCCGGCATACCAGAACTTTGTTCGCCATGTCAGCGCGCCCGGGTGGTGGCGTCCAGCCGGTCGATCTCGCGTTCGTAATCGTCGGACGTTGCGTCCTCCTGATCCTCGTCGTGGATCGGATGCTGCTCGTTGCCGCCGTCAGGCATCGGGGTGAAGCCGCCGCCGGCCGGTACTTCGCCCGGCCGCTCATCGTCGCGCGGCGGCATTGAATCGGGCGGGGTTTCGCGTTGATCGCGCCGCCGCAAATCGTCACGCAGCGCGTCCGGCGCGATGTTGGTTTCCAGGTCGGTTTGGTCAGGCGATTGTCCCCGCCGTCGCGGTTTGGTCGGCATGGCCTGGCTCCCTCTTGTGATCACGGGAACCAACGCGGCCCGCTGGTGAGGGTTCCTGGCCGAGCCCTATCGACGACAATGTGCCGTTGATACGGTCTTTATGCGGGACGCCGCATAACGCCAGTGTGAATTGGCACATCGAAAAGCCTGTGATGTGCTTCGCCCGCTCGCCGGTGAGCAATGCGTCCGGCCAACCTGAAGGGAAGTATAAGTGAGCACAAATGACCGAAACATTTTTTCACGTCGTACATTGCTTGCGCTCGCAGCCGCCACTGCCGCGGGCGCACTCGCGACACCCGCCCACCGCGCACTGGCGCGGAATAGCCCACTGAAGATCGGCGTGATCGGTTCCGGCCGCCTCGGTGGCGGGATTGGAACGTTGCTCGCCAAAGCGGGGCACCCCGTCATGTTCTCGTCACGTCACCCGGAAGAACTCAAGAAACTAGTCGAGGATGCGGGACCCAATGCCAAAGCCGGCACGGTCGAAGAGGCCGCGGCCTTCGGCGACGTTATCCTGATCGCAGTGCCCTACTCGGCCCTGCTGCAGGTCGGCCGCGACAATGCGAAAGCGCTCGCAGGGAAGGTCGTGCTGAACGCTTCGAATCCGATACCGTCGCGTGACGGTGACGTCGCCAGAGCAGCGCAGGAAAAAGGTGTCGGCGAAGCCGATGCCGAACTTCTGCCCGGTACGCGCCTGGTGCGCGCGTTCAACTCGACCGGCGCTGGCAAATTCACCAGCGAAGCACATCGGTCCGGCGAGAAACTCGGCGTGGCGATTGCCGGTGACGATGCGGGCGCAATGAAGATCGCGGCGCAAATCGTGCGCGATGCGGGCTTCGAACCCGTCGAAGTGCCGCTCGCACGCGCCAAGGAATTTGCCCCGCCCAGCCCGCTGTTCGGCAAGGCAATGTCGGTGTCCGAGCTGCGCAAGGCACTCGGGGTCAATCAATGACACAAGGGACGGAAGCCGCCGGCGCCGAAACAAGCGCCGGCGGCTTTTTCAACACGTTCCTCGGCCGGCTGGCGCAAGTCAGACCCGGCGAAGCCCCGGCATTGGGCTGGGCCTGGCTCTACATTTTCTCAGTCCTGTCGTCCTATTACATCATGCGTCCGATCCGCGATCAGATGGGGGTCGCCGGCGGCGTCAACAATCTGCAGTGGCTCTTCACCGGCACGCTGATCGGCATGCTGCTGCTTAACATCCCCTATGCCTATCTCGTGAAGACGCTGCCGCGCACGCGGTTCATCGCCATCACATACCGGTTCTTCGCCGCCAACATTCTATTGTTCGCAATTGCGCTGCATTTCGCCGATGCCGAGCAGACGATCTGGATCGGGCGGGCGTTTTTCATCTGGATCTCGATTTTCAATCTGTTCGTCGTTTCGGTGTTCTGGGCGCTGATCGTCGACACCTTCAATTCCGAACAAGGCAAGCGTCTGTTTGGATTCATTGCCGCGGGAGCGACTATCGGGGCGATTACGGGATCGAGCATCACCGCAACCTTCGCGCGACACGTACCGACGCCGTTGCTGCTGGTCGGCGCAATCATCCTGCTTGAGGTCGCGGTCTTCAGCGTACGGCATTTGTCACGGCTGTCGGAGGCCCTTAACGCGCGCCCGCAGGAAGCGGCCAGCCAGCCGATTGGCGGCGGCGTGCTTGCCGGCATTACGCATCCCTTCAAGTCGGCTTATCTCGCGAATGTCAGCCTATTCATTCTGCTGTTCGCGATCACCGCGACGTTCCTTTATTTTCAGCAGGCCAGCCTTGTGCGCGATAATTTTCATGATCGCGGCGCGCAGACCGCGTTCTTTGCGCAAATCGACCTCGTGGTGAACGTTATTACACTGGTCGTGCAGCTGTTTTTCACCGGCCGTATCGTCGGCATCTTCGGGGTGGGACTGACGCTCGCAATATTGCCCGCACTCACTTTGCTGGGCTTCGGTGCTTTGGCAGCTTTGCCAGCCGTGTCGACGCTGGTCGTGTTCCAGGTGTTGCGCCGATCGAGCGACTACGCCATCGCGCGGCCGACCCGCGAGGTGCTCTATACAGTACTGCCACGCGAGGACCGCTACAAGGCAAAGAGTTTTATCGACACCGTCGTGTATCGCGGCGGCGATCAGGTTGGCGCCTGGGCTTACGCGCTGATCGCCATGACCGGTTTTGGCTCCACTCTTATGGCTGCGATCGCGATTGGACTGGCCGCGATCTGGCTGATCAACGGCCTGTGGCTCGGCCGGCGGCAGGAGTTACTGGCGGCGCGCGCGGAGTGAGAGCAAAAGCCTCAAACAAGTGCGGTTTCAGGCAAATTCCAGAATGACGGCGTCCACCGCCAGGCTGTCGCCCGGCTTCGCGTTGATCTTCTTGACTGTTCCGTCGATCTCGGCGCGCAGCACATTTTCCATCTTCATCGCTTCGACAACCGCGACTGTCTCCCCAGCCTTGACCTCCTGCCCTTCCTTGACGGCAATGGTGACCACCAGCCCCGGCATTGGGCACACGACCTGCTTGCCGGTGTCGCCCGCCTTTCTCACCGGCATCAGCCGCGCATAGCTGGCCTCGCGCTCGGTGTAGACATAGGCGCGGGTCTCCACGCCGCGGTATGACAACGCAAAACCGTTCGCGATTGCGCGCACCTGAACGGTTGCCGGATGGCCGTCAACCGTACCGCTCCAGACCGACGCACCCGGCTTCCAGTCCGACACGACACGGGACGCGCGAGCCTCGCCGTCATGAATCCGGACTTCAATCGCGCCATCCTCACGTTTCACGGTCAGTCGCACTTCATTTTCGCCAAGCCACACCGCACGCTCGCTCTCCCGCGTCACGGTTTTGCCGCCCAATTGTCCCGAAATGCGCCGTTTACGCTCGCCGAGCACGTGGTCGATGGCAGCAGCGACCGCTGCAAGAACTTTTGCCGTTTCGCCCTGCGGCACGGCCGCGTGAAAGCCGCCCGGGAACTCCTCGGTGATGAAGCCGGTCGAAAGCTTCCCGGCCTGCCAGCGCGGATGCGCCATCAGCGCGGCAAGAAACGGCACGTTGTGGCGGATGCCGTCGATCACGAAGGCATCGAGGGCATCGCTTTGCGCGGCGATTGCCTCCGCCCTGGTCGGCGCGTGTGTCACGAGCTTGGCGATCATCGGATCGTAGTAGAGCGAAATCTCGCCCCCCTCGTAGACGCCGGTATCGTTACGCACCGTCACGTTGTTGGCGGTTTGCTCTTCTGGAGGCCGATAGCGAGTCAGGCGGCCCGTGGACGGAAGAAAATTCCGATATGGGTCTTCGGCATAGACGCGGCTTTCGACCGCCCATCCGTCAAATTTGACGTCGCTCTGCTTGATCGCAAGCTTCTCACCCGCGGCAATCCGGATCATCTGCTCGACCAGATCGATCCCGGTCACTAGCTCGGTCACCGGATGCTCGACCTGCAGTCGCGTATTCATTTCCAGGAAATAGAAGCTCTTGTCCTGTCCGGCCACAAATTCAACCGTGCCGGCGCTGTCGTAACCGACCGCCTTCGCGAGCGCGACCGCCTGCTCTCCCATTTTTTTGCGGGTCGCGGCATCGAGCAGCGGCGATGGCGCCTCCTCGATGACTTTCTGGTTGCGGCGCTGGATCGAGCACTCGCGCTCGCCGAGGTGGATGACATTGCCGTGCTTGTCGCCAAGCACTTGAATTTCGACGTGACGCGGATCCGTGATGAATTTCTCGATGAAGACACGCTCATCTCCGAACGATGACTTCGCCTCAGACCGCGCGCGCGTAAATCCTTCTTTCACGTCTGCTTTGCTGTGGGCGATGCGCATACCCTTGCCGCCACCGCCTGCGCTTGCCTTGATCATGACGGGATAGCCGATCTGCTCCGCGATCTTCACGGCCTCCGTTTCACTTTCGATGACTCCGAGATGACCCGGGACGGTCGACACCTTGGCGGCGGCCGCGGCTTTCTTGGATTCGATCTTGTCGCCCATCGCGGCGATCGCCTTCGGGTTCGGCCCGATAAAGACGATGCCGGCGGCAGACAGCGCCTTGGGAAAGGCTTCGCGCTCGGAAAGAAAACCGTAGCCCGGATGCACGGCCTTCGCCCCGCTCTGCTTGCAGGCGGCGACGATTTTCTCGATCACCAGGTAGCTTTCCGAGGCCGGCGGCGGACCGATCGCGATTGCGCTATCCGCCATGGCAACGTGGAGTGCGTCGCGGTCGGCCTCGGAGTAGACCGCAACCGTTTCGATGCCCAGTCTGCGCGCGGTCTTGATGATCCGGCATGCGATTTCGCCGCGATTGGCGATCAGGATACGCTTGAACATGAAGTGCCAGTGGCCCCAGGTGCCTGATATTTGGCTTGCTGCGTCAATTTGGAAAAGTCAATCACTGCCACCGCGCCGGGTGGAAAATGCTTTTCCACCCGGTGCCTTAGCGCGAAAGCGTTTGTTCTCCCTATCCGCGTATGGCCGCGCGTTGATGCTCTTTGGCACGCGCCCTATTCCACCGCAGGCACGGTCGACTATATTAGGGCGACTTCATAGCAATTTGAGTGGAGGTTGGTCATGGCGTTGGCGATTGGCGATACCGCACCCGATTTCGAAGCGGATACCACTGAAGGCAAAATCCGATTTCACGAATGGCTGGGCAGTTCCTGGGGCATTTTGTTCTCACATCCGAAGGATTTCACACCCGTTTGCACCACCGAGCTCGGCACTATGGCCCGGCTTAAGCCTGAATTCGACAAGCGCAACACAAAAATCATCGGCATCTCGGTTGACCCGGTCGACAACCACAAGAAGTGGGCGGTCGACATCAAAGAGGTCGTCGGCTTTGCACCGAACTACCCGATGATCGGCGATCCCGAACTGAAGATCTCGAAGGCCTACGGCATGTTGCCGGCGGCCACCGGTGGCACGTCGGAAGGCCGTACGCCGGCCGACAACCAGACCGTCCGCAATGTCTTCATCATCGGCCCGGACAAGAAGATCAAGTTGATTCTGGTCTATCCAATGACAACCGGCCGCAACTTCGACGAAGTCGTGCGCGTGCTCGACTCGCTGCAACTGACGGCCAAGCATCGTGTGTCGACGCCCGCCAACTGGAAACAGGGCGAGGACGTGATCATTGCCGGATCGGTCAGCGATGAAGAGGCCAAAAAGATTTGGCCGCAGGGGTTCAAGGCGCCGCGGCCTTATATCCGCATCGTGCCGCAGCCGCGCGGCTAGCGGGACCGAGATTGCACACAAAGGGCGCGGACGATAACGTCCGCGCCCTTATTATTTGTGTTCGCCCGGGAGAATTGAATGAACGAAGCGGCCAATAAGCAACCGCCTTTTGCCGAGTTTCTGGGCCTCAAGGTCACCCATGTTTCTCCGGAGCGGGTCACAGCGGAACTGGCGGCGCGCGACGACCTCAACAACCGCTTCGGCATCATGCATGGCGGCGCGCTGATGGCGCTTGCCGACAATCTCGGCGGCACGGCAACGACCGCCAACCTCAAGCCCGGCCAATCCACCACGACGATCGAAAGCAAGACGAATTTTTTCGCGGCGGTGCCGATCGGCGACGTCGCCAAGGCAGAATGCACCCCGTTGCATCGCGGGCGCACGACCATGGTCTGGCAGACGCGCATCACGCGCGGCGACGGAAAATTATGCGCGTTGGTGACGCAGACCCAGCTCGTTCTCGAACGCGGAAAGTAACACTCAGCGGTTCACCGGTTTCGCCGCGCCACGGTTGGCCAATACAACGCCGACGGCGCAAACCAGCATGCCGAAAACCGACAGGGAATCGAGCCGCTCGCCAAATAGGCCATAGGCGAACAGCGCCGTGACAGCGGGCACCAGATAGAAAAGACTCGCAAAGCCGGTCGCAGCTGAGCGCCGGATGAGCCAGTACATCAGACCCACCGCTGCAATCGAGAGAACCAGCACCAGCCACGCAAGTGCGAAGATGAGCTCGCCGCTCCAGTGGATGACGCGCGTCTCAAATGCAAAGGCGCCGATCGCGAACAGGATGCCGGCGCCGAAATACTGAACGAGATTGCCGGTACGCCAGTCGATGCCGCCGCAGTAGCGTTTCTGATAGAGCGTGCCGAGCGTGATGCCGATCAGCGAGAGAAAGCTGGCGAGCCAGCCCAACGGAGACCCCGCCATCACGATGTCCCGGTCGTGCAGCACGAGGATGACACCCACGAGACCAAGCACAAGGCCAAGCCATTGAATGCGGGTCACCGTCTCACCCATGAAACGGTTGGCGATTGTCGATATCAGAATTGGCTGCAACCCGGGGATCAATGCCGATATCCCGGCCGGCACGCCCTGACTGATCGCGATGAACACGCCGCCAAGGTAAAGCCCGTGCACCAGCGCCCCGGCCGCGAGGCTATGCGCAATGTCCAGCTGGCTGGGGAAGCGCGCGCCTCCGATGGCCGCGATTACCGCCATCAGAACGACGACAAAGACCATGCGCACGGCCAGAAACGTCAGCGGCTCGATGTAAGGCAGGCCATAACGCGCGCCTATGAAGCCGGTGCTCCAAAGCAACACGAAAACGACCGGGGCGGTCGTAATCGCCAATTGCGTGAGGCGCGATGATTGTTGCGGCACAGGAGGCTTTGCTGACGGCGGGGCGGCACGCCTATACCATTTTTTACGCGGCGTTTCCTTGCTCCCCGCTTCCAGATAGGCCCCTATGCACATGCCGCATGGGCGCCGCTGCATTGGGGCTTCACAAGATATGAGATTACTGGTGGTTTACATCGTTTTTGTCGCTATCGGCCAAGCCATCGCTTACGCCGCCGGCCGCGCCGTCGAGATTTGGTCGCCGGCAACGAGTCTGCCGGTATTCCTCAGCCTGTTTTTCTTCGTGCTGTGGGCCGCATGGCGGGCCGCCGTGAAGGTCGCCTGAGGGCGGGTTCCACACTTCACGCGCTTGTTAAAGGAACCGCCGGCGTAGCCCGCGGGTTTCTTCCATTCGACACGAAAAAATACGTTGAATGGAAGGAGAACGTCATGACAGATCCGCGTTTTACCGATCCGCGGTATAACGATCCACGGCTGAGTGATCCGGTCCTTCGGCGGGACGACAGTGCTGCCGGCGGCATGTGGGGCTGGATTGCAGGCGTCGCGGTTCTGCTGCTGATCGGATTTCTGATCATCGCTGGCTGGAACAACAACACCAATACGGCAAGCACTGGCTCGTCGCCAACGGCGACCAGCGGTGCGCCAATGAGCACGCCGAGCACGACGGGTTCGGGCTCGACATCGCCGAAACCGGCGACGCCCGCGGCACCAACGGCTCCGGCTCCGGCCCCGTCGCAAAGCGGCGCCAAATAAATTGCATCAATAATTGACGAGTCACTCCGGCGCCGGTTCGGCGCCGGAGTGCGCTATCCCAAAATCGACGAGATGCCGAAGCCGAGAGTCGCGCTGACGACGGCCTCGATCGCCTGAAACTGAATTCCCGTCAATTCGTGGCTTACATACGGAAACAGCAGCCGGCCGAGCGGCAGCATGAGCGCCGCTACGAACGCAACGCAAAGCAATCGTGTGAGCATAGCCTTGTCGAGCATGAATCCCCCCCTGCTCTTTTTTTCTGATTGTGCACGCCGGATGCGCCCGCGGCAACCTCAGATCTTCAGCGCGTCGTCGATCGGAACCCGGTAGCCATTGGCGAGCCTGTTCGTTTCGTTTGCCATGCCAACGACCGCCATCAACTCGCCGAACATGGCCTCGCTCATCCCCGCCCTGCGCGCAGCTTCCGTGTGCGTTGCAATACAATAGGCGCACCCATTGGTGACCGACACCGCCACATAGATCATTTCCTTGACGAGTGGATCGAGGGCGCCAGGCGCCATCACCTCTTTCACGCTTTCCCACGTTCGCTTGAGCGTCCTGGGGTCGTGCGCGAGATATTTCCAGAAATTGTTCACGTCGGATACGTTGCGGGCTTTCTTGATGTCGTCAAAGACCGCGCGCACCTCAGGTGAAGCGTCGGAATATTGCACTGGCGGGGGCGTCGGCATCAGGCACTCCTTCAACGCGCGAATGTATTGGCCCCGATATTGTCATTGCCGGGGTCAATCGGGCAATCCATGATGAACTCCGCCAACGCCCGGAGAAAAATATGCCAAAGACACCCGACTATTTTGCCGGAAAAACCATCATCATCACCGGAGCCGGCAGCGGGATCGGCCGGGCCACGGCGCTCATTTTTGCACGCGAGAAGGCAAACGTCGTATGCGCCGATATCAACGAAAGCGGCGTCAAGGAAACGGCGGAAAAGATCAACGCCATCGGCAGCCAGGCGCTGGCGCTCACTATTGACGTCACCAAGCGCGGCGCCGTCAAGGATATGGTCCAGCTCGCCCTCGATGGTTTCGGCACCATCCATTTTCTTTTTAATTCGGCCGGCGCCGCCATCAGGCGGGCCAAGTTTCTCGAAATCGACGATGATCTGTTCGACAGAACCTTCGACCTCAACGTCAAAGGAACGCTCTACCCCATGCAGGCGGTGCTGCCGCATATGCTTGCCAACAAGTTCGGCGTGATCGTCAACATGGGCAGCATGTCGCATCGCCGCGGGGGACCGGGGTCCTCGGTGCATTACGCCGCCGCTAAAGGCGCTGTGGTCACGATGACGATGGGAGTCGCGCGCGAGTTTGCGGCCCAAGGCATTCGCGCTCTATCGATCTCGCCAGGTCCCGTGCGGACGCCTTTTCAGGCCGCAGCCAGCAGCTCTCCCGATCTCGTTCAGCGATTTCTCGACGACGTTCCGATGAAGCGTTTCGGGGAGCCGGAAGAAATCGGAGAGCTGGTGCTCTTCATGTGTTCGGACGCCTGCGAATTCATGACCGCCGACACGGTTTACGTGAATGGCGGCGGCGGCTGGCGCTGAAAAGGCAAATGCGCGGGCGTGGACCCGCGCATTGCACTCGCTTTTTTCCGCCTTCCTAGGCCGCGGCGTTTAGCAGACTGGCGTTCTCCAGCTCGAGCATCGCCGCCTTCTTTGCGTTGGCCATGAACTCCGCCACAGGGACCGTCGCCATCTCGTTTTCCCGCACCAGCGGGAGGCGCAGATGCGGCGCCTCGCGGAACCACACATACTCGTAGATGTGACCGGTTTCCGCGTGCTCGACGGCAATCGTCCGGCCGTGGATCTTGATGCCGAAATCGCGGACACACCCTTCGGTCGCAAGCTTGGGCGACTGCAGGCCGAAGATCCGGTGCAGGACCGCATCAATTTCGGTCGGGAAGAACGGCTTGTGCATCACCGCCGTCGCGCCGAGTTTGAACGCTTCGCGTTCACGCGCGGCATTGTACTCGCCGGAGATCATCACGACTTTTGCTTCCGGGTTTGCCTGCATCAGCTTTGCAAGCGTCGCATAGCCGTTCAGTCCCGGCATGTTCACGTCGAGAAACACCACGTCGAACGTCTCGGCGTTGCATCGTTTGACGGCCTCGGCCCCGGAATGCGCCTCCTCGATGTTGAGGTGAAAAATCGAACTCGCCAGGACCTTGCGCATTACTTTCAAGGCAACGGCGGAATCATCGACAAGCAGCACATGCATCGGTGTCGACAGACGTTGGTAGGTCGAAAGGATCGCCGCAATATCCTTGTTGCCGAAAGGTTTGGTGAGGAATTCGTACGCCTCGAGCTGACGCGCGAGATCGATGCAGCGCCGGTTGGCCCGCCCCGAAATCAGTGTCACGAATGTCTTATTGCCGGCAATGCGTGCGGCCCACAGCGCATCCATGCCCCCCATGGTCGGCATGTGAACGTCGATGAACGCCAGATCGACACCATGGTCGAGCGCTTGCAGGCACTCCACGCCGTCAAAAGCATGGATGATGTTCGAAGCGTATTCAGGCGGCAACGCGTCGCGAATGAGCTGGTGAACCGTATTCGCATCGTCAGCGATGAGCACTTTCGTCTGTTTTTGTTGCATCAAAAAATACCCTCCATCAACACCCACCGGCATTAAAATGCGGAGCGGCCTGAAACGTTCAAGGTCGACACAAGTGCTGACGAGTTCCTGGCTAATTTGTGCTTGGATAAATGAAACGATTTTGAGTCAATTACGCCTCGACGTCGCGCCACTCCGGTGGCGCAAAGCTTCCTACGCCCGTACCTTGGATCGATGCGTTACTTCGCCGGCGTCGCCAGCGGCTTGCCTTTGCGCACGGTGTAAACCGCAAGAACCTTGGCGCCGCTCGCACCGCTTTTTGCGTCGTGAATGGCCTCAGGCGCGATTTGACAGCTCTCTTGGCCGATCAGCACGTTCGGCGCAATCTCGGCAATGCCGACCGTTTCCAATGGCGCACCCGGCGCGCCCTGGCCGGGTGAAAGGCTCCTTCTGCCGGTCGTATTCCCAAATATTTGCACGGCGCGGCGGAATATCCATTGTTCCCCGCCGTTTGTCGGGTTGAGATGAAACTCATCGTCGTGGCAAGCTGACGCCAGGGGGAGACGTCATGAAAAAAATCGCGCTCGTTGCACTCGCCGCCGTAGCTGGCCTTGCTGCGCCTGCTCTCGCACAGCAGCCGGCGCCGGCCGGCCCGCCGGTCGGACCTGACTGGTCGAAGATCGAGGTGAAGACCTTCGATCTCGGAAATCGGACCTACATGCTAGAGGGATTTGGCGGCAACACGACCATTGCGGCCGGCGACGACGGCGTCATCATGGTGGACGGTCAGTTCGCGCAGATGCACGACAAGCTCAAGGCCGCAATTGCCGCCGTCACGCAGCAACCCGTGCGCTTCCTCGTCAATACGCACTATCACCGCGATCACGTCGGCGGGAATGCCCTATTCAGCAACGACGGTGCAGTTGTCGTAGCCCAGGAGAACGTGCGCAGGCGGCTCGCCGAAGGCACCATGATGGCCGTGCCCGAGGTCAAGTACACGCCGGCACCCGAGGAATCGCTTCCGGCTATCACGCATAAAGACGGCCTGACGCTGCAGGTCAAAGGCCGCGCCGCGCAGCTCAAGCATCCACTCAACGCCCACACCGACGGCGACACTTTCGTGTACTTCGCCGATGCAAATGTCATTTCCACGGGCGATACTGTTGCCATGGGTCGCTATCCGAACATCGATGTCGCCAATGGCGGCAGCCTCAAGGGCATGATCGCTGCGTCCGACGCCTATCTTGCGCTCGCCAATGATGCGACAAAGATCGTGCCCGGACACGGGCCGCTCGGCACCAAGGCGCAGCTTGCCGAATACCGCGCGATGCTTTCGACCGTGCGTGACCGGATGCTGGCTTTGATCAAGGAGGGCAAGAGCGAAACCGACATCCTTGCCGCCAAGCCTTTCGCCGACTTCGACGCCAAGTTCAAAGCAAACGACCAGGCCAGTACGAACTGGATGCGCGTGGTCTATGCAAGCGTGAAAAGCGAGTAAGCCCGCGGCTAGAGAGGCAAATTGTCGTGCTTCCTGGCCGGCATCTCGACGTGCTTGTTACGCAACATGGCTAGCGCGCGGGCGATCCGCCGGCGCGTCGAATGCGGCATGATCACGTCGTCGATATAGCCCCGCTCCGCGGCAACGAACGGCGATAGAAACCGCTCTTCATATTCCTTTGTGCGCGCTGCGATCTTCTTCGGATCGTCCATGTCGGCACGGAAAATGATCTCTACCGCCCCCTTTGCGCCCATCACCGCGATCTGCGCCGTCGGCCATGCGTAATTCAGGTCGCCCCCGACGTGCTTGCTCGCCATCACGTCATAGGCGCCACCGAAGGCCTTTCGCGTGATCACGGTGACCAGCGGTACGGTACATTGGCTGTACGCGAACAGAAGCTTGGCGCCGTGCTTGATCAGGCCGCCATATTCCTGGTCGGTGCCGGGAAGGAATCCGGGGACGTCCACGAAGGTGACGATCGGAATGCCGAATGAATCGCAGAAGCGCACGAACCGGGCCGCCTTGCGCGAAGCATCGCTATCGAGCACCCCGGCAAGCACCATCGGCTGATTGGCGACAAAGCCGACCGTACGACCCGCAACGCGGCCAAAGCCGGTGACGATGTTCTTGGCGTAGGTCGCTGAGAGTTCGAAAAAATCGCCCTCATCCGCGACCTTGAGGATCAATTCCTTGATGTCATACGGCTTGTTCGGGTTGTCCGGCACCAGCGTGTCGAGGGATTCATCGATGCGGTCGGATTCATCCCGCGTCGGCCATTCCGGCACACCGCTTTCGTTGTTCGACGGCAGAAAGTCGATCAACCGGCGCATCTGCAGCAGGCACTCGACGTCGTTCTCGAAGGCGCCGTCCGACACGCCCGACTTGGTCGTATGCACGGACGCACCGCCGAGCTGCTCGGCGGTGACGACTTCGTTGGTCACCGTCTTCACCACATCGGGTCCGGTGACGAACATGTAGCTCGTATCCTTCACCATGAAGATGAAGTCCGTCATGGCCGGAGAATAGACGTCGCCGCCCGCGCAGGGACCCATGATGATGCTGATCTGGGGGATGACACCCGAGGCGATCACGTTTCGCTTGAAGACTTCGCCGTAGCCGCCAAGAGCAGCCACGCCCTCCTGGATGCGCGCGCCACCTGCATCGAACAGCCCAATGATCGGGCAGCGCGCCCGCATTGCCATGTCCTGAACCTTGATGATCTTCTGCGCGTGCGTCTCGGACAGCGAGCCGCCGAACACCGTGAAGTCCTTTGAGAAAAGATAGACCGTGCGGCCGTTCACGGTTCCCCAGCCGGTCACCACGCCGTCGCCCGGGATCCTGGACTTCTCCATGCCAAATTCGTTCGAGCGGTGCTCGACGAACATGTCGAATTCCTCAAATGAGCCCTTGTCGAGAACAAGCTCGATGCGCTCGCGTGCGGTGAGCTTGCCGCGCTTGTGCTGAGCCTCGATACGCGTCTTGCCGCCGCCGAGGCGGGCTTCTTCACGACGCTTCTCAAGCCTGTCGAGGATATCCTTCATTCCGCTCTCACCCCTGCCCGCCGCCGGGCCGGAATCTCGCCCGCCAGAGGCATACCATGAGAGCCCAATATCGTCATTGGAGACACTTGGCACCGCCCCCAAAGACTGCTTACAAGCCGGGCATGAGCGAGCACCTGACCGCCGCCGAGCTGATCCAGCAGGGCCTTGTGCACCATCGTGCCGGGCAGATTTCGCTTGCGATGGACCGTTATACTCAGGTGCTGCGCAACGACCCGCAGAACGCCGACGCGCTGTATTACATCGCCGTGATTGCCTGTCACGAAGGCCAGTTTCAGCAGGGCATTGATCTTGCGCGCCGGTCACTGTCCTTCCGATCGGGGCAAGCGCGTGCTCACAATCTGATCGGCCAGGCGCTGTATCGAATGGGAGATCCCAAAGAAGCGCTGGAAAGCTTCGACAAGGCACTCGAATGCGATGTCAATTTCGCCGACGCCTACGGCAATCGGGCCAACATGTTGGCCGAACTCGGTCGCCATGCGGAGGCGATATCAAGCTTCGACCGCGCCGTCGCGCTCAACCCGAAATCGGCAACAGACTGGCTCAATCGCGGCGCCACGCTGCACAGTATCGGCCGCGTCGACGATGCCATCGCGAGTTATGACAAGGCAATCGCACTCGATCCGGATTTCTGCGTGACGCACAACAATCGCGCGCACGCTTTGCTCGATGCGGGACGCAACGATGAGGCGCTTGCCGCCTATGACCGCGCGATAGCACTCGAGCCGAAAATGGCGGAAGCCTATCTCGGCCGGGCGCTTGTGATGAAAAAACTTGCACGGCTGGACGACGCCCTCGCCAGCGTCGACAAGGCAATCGGGATGAAGGGCGATGTCGCTAAGATGCACGAGGCACGCGCCTCTCTCTTGCGAGACCTTGGGCGAGACGAGGATGCGCGCGCAGCCGATGCCAGGGCGGCAGAGCTCATGGTAAGCACCGTAAAGAGCCAGGAAAAACTACATTGAATACCCCCGCGATCGAAGGCGGCCCGCCCGTTTTATTGCGCGCCGAGGGCGCGGCTCTCCTCGCCGCTGCAACCATCCTCTATGCGAAAACCGGTGCGCCGTGGTGGTTATTTGCAATCCTGTTTCTTGCCCCCGATCTCAGCTTCCTTGGGTACCTCGTAGGCCCCGGAGTCGGCGCAGTTACCTATAACGCCATGCATACGACGATCGCGCCGCTCATCCTCGCGGCCGCCGGATTGTTGTCGCGGGCCGACATACTGTTGCCACTCGCCTTGATTTGGCTCGCCCATATTGGTTTCGATCGCCTGCTCGGATACGGTCTCAAGTACGGAGCCGGCTTCGGGTTCACTCATCTCGGTCGCCTTGCGGACGCATCGAAGCGCGGCGCGCCCGACGCCTGAAGGGCCGGAAAACACAATTCGCAAAGGCGGATGGAACTTTTGCGGCTGCCTCGCCGTTTGGCCCGATAGTTCAGAAGGACATCCTCCATGAATCACGCCACCTCCCGCGGCATCGCGCCGCGCCTTGCCACTCCCACGGACCTCGGCGCCAATGCCGCCAAAGACATCGCGGGAGCCCTCAACGGCGTCCTGGCCGACACCTTTGCCCTTTATCTCAAAACCAAGAATTTCCACTGGCACATCAGCGGCCCGCATTTCCGCGACTACCACCTGCTGCTCGACGAGCAGGCCGAGCAGATCTTTGCCACGACTGACGTGCTCGCCGAGCGCGTCCGCAAGATCGGGCAGCCGACATTGCGCTCGATCGGCGATATTTCACGCCAGCAAAGGTTGTCGGATAACGATGCGCCCTATGTCGAGCCGCAGGACATGCTGGCGGAATTGCGCGACGACAACCAGCGCGTCGTCGCATCGATGCGCGAAGCGCACGACGTCTGCGACGAGCACAACGACGTCGCGAGTGCGAGCCTGCTGGAGACCTTCATTGATGACGCCGAAAAGCGTGTTTGGTTTCTTTACGAAGCAAGCCGCAAGGGCGACCCGACGGGGCACTAAAGTCAGTTAGCCCGTCAGAGCCAGCACTTTGGCCGCCGCGTGGAATTCCGCTTCGCGGAGCGCGCGGCGCTGGACCGCAATCTCGTCACGGCCCCATTGCGACATTTGCCAGTCTTCGTCGACATGCGCCGCCGACCAGACCTCGCCGGGATCGAGCGCCCGGTGAGCAAGAGCGACCGCGAGCAGACCGGATCCGGTCAGCGTGGTGATCGATGAAACGGCACCGAGCCGCCACGGCTCCATGGGAATAGCGGAACGCAAAGCCTCAACGGATTCGCGCGGCTGGGCCACGTGCATGACACCTTGCGCCAGCACAAAGCGCGCGTTGAAGCGGTCGCGTGCCCAGGCCAGGACCGGATCCCATGCGCGTGCCTGGTTTTCGACCAGACCGGCAGGCGCCTCGGCGCGGTAAAACACCAGATCGGATCGCAGATATTTCTCAATCTCATCGGCAACTGGCCGCGGCGTTTCGCAGACTGCATCGATAATCGCGTTGGCCAGCCGTGTCAGCGGCATGCGTGCAGGATCGACAACGTCGCTTGGCAAATTCCATTCGCCAGCGATTGCTTCGGCGAGTTCACGTGTCGGCGCAGTCAGCGCACGCCGCGCCGGCGTCTTGATCGGTTTTCCATCAAGCAGAACGGTTCCGCCCTCGCTGATATGCGCGGTTTCGTAGAACCGCTTACGCAAAGTCGGCCGTCCGCCGCGCCTGGCCGATTCCACCGGGTCGAGCGGCTGGTTTTCGAAGATCTCGGTAAATATGTCGCGCATCAGATGGTTGTGATTGTGCGCCGCAACAACGGCGGAACCAAGCCTATAGAGCGTCTAAACGCTATGGCCATAACCAACGCTGCTGGTACCAAAATCGCCCTGCTCCGGACATTAGACCGCCGCTTTCAGGGAGCGAAAAACCTATCTGAGACTTGCGGTTGATAGGCAGCAACCATGACGGAAGGATAGGTAGCCTTGCGGGTTGCTACCCAATATTATCCGCCCTCGGAATCGCGCCGGGAAACAAGGCCAATTGAGGACAATCGCCGCCGGGGCTGTGACGCGACACCGTTTGTATAGTGCCGAGTAACGGGGCGCGTTTCGAGGAATCAATGAAGAATACCGACATTTCTGCCCCTGATTACTTCCACAAAGTCGTGGACTGCCAATGGGCTTGCCCGGCCCACACCCCGGTTCCGGAATATATCCGGCTGATCGCGCACGGCCGTTACTCCGACGCCTACATGATCAATTGGCGCTCCAATGTGTTTCCGGGAATCCTCGGCCGCACATGCGACCGCCCTTGTGAGCCCGCCTGCCGTCGTGTCCGCGTTGAGAAGGAGCCGGTGGCGATCTGCCGCCTGAAAAGAGTGGCGGCCGATTACAAGGATGACATTCGCGAGCGTCTGCCGAAGCCGGCAGCAAAAAAGAACGGCAAACGCATCGCGCTGATCGGCGGCGGCCCAGCCTCTCTCACTGTCGCCCGCGATCTTGCCCCACTCGGCTACCACTGCGTGGTCTTCGACCAGGACCCAAAAGCCGGCGGAATGATCCGCACCCAAATTCCAAAATTCCGTCTGCCCGACTCCGTCATCGACGAGGAGTGCGGCTACATCATTGACCTCGGCGTCGAATTCCATGGCGGCAAGCGCATCGACAGCATGAAGGCGCTGCTGACCGAGAACTGGGATGCGATTTTCGTCGGCTCGGGCGCGCCGCGCGGGCGCGACCTCGACGTTCCGGGCCGCAAGGAAGCGGCCAAGAACATTCATATCGGCATTGACTGGCTTTCGTCCGTCTCGTTCGGCCACATTGACAAGATCGGCAAGCGCGTCGTCGTCCTTGGCGGCGGCAACACCGCGATGGACTGCTGCCGCTCCGCCCGCCGGCTCGGCGGCGAGCAGGTCGATGTCGTCGTCCGTTCCGGCTTCGATGAAATGAAGGCGTCGCCCTGGGAAAAGGAAGACGCCATGCACGAAGGCATCCCGATCCATAATTTTCTCGTGCCGAAGGAATTCACGCACGAGAACGGCAAGCTCACCGGCATTACCTTCGAGAAGGTAAAGGCCGAATACGATGCCAAAGGTCGGCGCAAGCTCGTTCCCGCCGGCGAGCCGGATCAGCATTTCCCGTGCGACGATGTATTGGTCGCAGTCGGTCAGGAGAACTCATTCCCCTGGATTGAGCGCGACATCGGCATCGAGTTCGATCAATGGGACATGCCGAAGGTCGACACCAAGACCATGGCATCCACGCACCCCAAAATTTTCTTCGGTGGTGACGCGGCGTTTGGCCCGAAGAACATCATCTGGGCCGTGGCGCACGGCCATGAAGCTGCAGTTTCGATCGACAAAGTGCTCAACGGTGAGGATATCACCGATCGCCCTGCTCCGGCGGTCGAGGTGATGAGCCAGAAGATGGGCATCCACGAGTGGAGCTACGACAACGAAATTGCGCTCGATAAACGGTACAAGGTGCCGCACCGCGACAAGGTGATCGCGCTCAAGGACATCAAGGCCGAAGTCGAACTCGGCTTCGACGAGAAGCTTGCCCTTGCGGAGGCCGGCCGCTGCCTGAATTGCGACATCCAGACTGTGTTTTCGGCGCAGCTCTGCATCGAATGCGATGCCTGCGTCGATATCTGCCCGATGGACTGCATCACCTTCACGCCGAACGGCGAGGAAGCTGACTTGCGCAAGCGGCTGACCGCGCCGTCGCACAACCTGACCCAGGATCTCTATGTCCAGGACGGCCTCAAGACCGGCCGCGTCATGGTCAAGGACGAGGACGTGTGCCTGCATTGCGGCCTGTGCGCCGAGCGATGCCCGACCGGCGCCTGGGACATGCAGAAATTCTTGATCGATATGACTCACGCAGGGACTTCATGCCGACCGCCACGCCGCTCAGCCGCGTAAACGACTTCGTTATACGCTTCGCCAACGTCAACGGCTCGGGCTCGGCCAGCGCGAACGAGATGTTCGCGCGTGCGGTCATGCGCATGGGCGTCCCGGTCGCGCCGCGCAACATCTTCCCGTCGAACATTCAGGGCCTGCCGACCTGGTACGAGGTCCGCGTCTCCGAAGCCGGACATCTGGGCGCGCGCGGCGGCACCGATCTGATGGTGGCGATGAATCCGCAGACCTTCGACCGGGACATCGCCGGCATCGAACCGGGCGGTTATTTGTTCTACGATTCCACGAAGCCGCTGCCGCCCTCCAAGTTTCGCGACGACATTACCGTCATCGGCGTACCGCTGACCGCAATCTGCAACCGCGAATACACCGATCCGCGCCAGCGTCAGCTGTTCAAGAACATCATCTATGTCGGTGCGCTGACCGCCCTGCTCGACATGGATGTGAAGGTCGTCGAGCAGCTCATTGGCGAGCAATACAAAGGCAAGGACAAGCTGATCGAGCCCAATCTCAAGGCGCTGCATATCGGCCGCGACTACGCGGTCCTGAACCTGCAATGCCCGCTCGGTATCAAGCTCCGGCGCGCCAATGCCGTCGGCGACCGGATTTTCATCGAGGGCAACTCCGCGGCCGCGCTCGGGGCGGTCTATGGCGGCGCGACCGTCTGCGCCTGGTACCCGATCACGCCGTCGTCCTCGCTGGCCGATGCCTTTACGCGCCACTGCGCAAAGTTGCGCGTTGACACCGAAACCAAACAAGCCAAATACGCAATCATCCAGGCCGAGGACGAGCTCGCCTCGATCGGCATCGTGATCGGCGCAGGATGGAACGGCGCGCGCGCATTTACGGCCACGTCAGGGCCCGGCATCTCGTTAATGCAGGAGTTCATCGGTCTTTCCTATTTCGCTGAGATCCCTGCGGTAATCTTCGATGTGCAGCGTGCGGGCCCCTCCACCGGCATGCCGACACGGACGCAGCAATGCGACATCACCTCCTGCGCCTATGCCTCGCATGGCGATACCAAGCACGTGCTGCTGTTTCCGGAAAATCCGACGGAAAGCTTCGAGTTCGGCGCTCAGGCCTTCGATCTGGCTGACCGGCTGCAAACGCCGATCTTCGTCATGCTCGACCTCGATATCGGCATGAACCATCACCTGTCGAAGCCGCTCGCTTGGGACGACAGCCGCAAATATGACCGCGGGAAGGTGATGACGGCGGCAGAACTCGAGGCCGGCAAGGAATTTGGCCGCTATCTCGACGTCGACGGCGACGGCATCCCCTACCGGACCTATCCGGGCACGCATCCGACCAAGGGCTCGTTCTTCACGCGCGGCACCTCGCGCGATCGCTATGCGCGCTACACCGAAGAAGGCGCACCCTATGTCGATAACATGCAGCGATTGATCCGCAAGTTCGACACCGCCAAGGATCTGGTGCCGCGGCCATTGATCGCAACCGCCGAAAAGCCAACCAAATACGGCGTGATCTATTACGGCTCCACCGCACCCGCGATGGATGAAGCCATTCACATGATCGAGGGGCGTGGACACGCGCTTGACCGCATGCGGGTGCGCGCCTTCCCGTTCCATTCCAGCGTCAACAGCTTCGTGGCCGACCATGATTTCGTGTTCGTGGTCGAACAGAACCGCGACGCGCAGCTGCGTTCGTTGATCGTCAACGAGTGCGGCATCGACCCGGTGCGGCTGGTGCCGATCCTGCACTATGACGGCACGCCCATCACCGCCCGTTTCATTGCCAAGGCAATCGGCGACCACCTCGACAAACTGAAGGTGAAGCCGATGAAGGTGACCTCATGACCTATCTCGCCAAACCGAAATTCCATCACCCGGATCTGCCGAAAAATTCGCTCGGCTACACTCACCGCGATTACGAGGGCACCGTCTCGACGCTATGCGCCGGTTGCGGGCATGACTCGATCACCGGGGCGATCATCCAGTCCTGCTTCGAGCTGTCGATCGAGCCGCATCGCGTCGCCAAGATTTCGGGCATCGGCTGCTCGTCGAAGACGCCCACCTACTTCCTCGGCAATTCGCACGGCTTCAACTCGGTGCACGGCCGCATGCCGTCGGTCCTGACCGGCGCCAACCTCGCCAACCGCGACCTGATCTATCTCGGTGTGTCCGGTGACGGCGACAGCGCCTCAATCGGCCTCGGCCAGTTCGCGCACTGCCTGCGTCGCGGCGTCAACATGGTCTATATTGTCGAGAACAACGGTGTTTACGGCCTCACCAAGGGCCAGTTCTCGGCCACGGCTGACCGCGGCTCGAAGTCCAAGCGCGGCGTCATCAACACTGATAATTCCATCGATCTCGTCGCGATGGCGCTGCAGCTGGGCGCCAGCTTTGTCGCCCGCTCCTTCTCGGGCGACAAGCAGCAGCTGGTTCCGATCATCAAGGCCGCGATCGCGCATAAGGGCGCGGCCTTCATCGACGTGATCAGCCCTTGCGTCATGTTCAACAACCATGCCGGCTCGACCAAGAGCTTCGATTTCGTGCGCGAGCACAATGAGGCGGTGAACCGGCTCGACTTTATCTCTAGCCGCATGCCGATCGAAGTTAAATATGAGCCGGGCACTGTCGAAATTGTCGAGCAGCATGACGGTTCCAAGCTGGCGCTGCGGAAGCTCGATGCCGATTACGGGCTGCACGACCGCGCCGCCGCGCTCGGATTTTTGCAGCAACACGCCGCCAAGGGACAGATCGTCACCGGCCTGCTCTATGTCGAGAAGGATCCGGAAGATCTGCACGCGCATCTTCGCACCGTCGAGGCACCGCTTAACGCGCTTGGCGAGAAAGAGCTTTGCCCCGGCCAGGCGGCGCTTGAGAAGTTCAACGCAAGCCTGCGGTAGTGGACAAACGTCGGCTCGGACAATCCGATCTGCACCTTGCGCCGCTGATGCTCGGTGGCAATGTTTTCGGCTGGAATGTCGACGAGGCGACATCGTTCGAGATCCTTGACGCCTTCGTCGACGCGGGCTTCAACGCCATCGACACGTCTGACAGCTATTCGCGCTGGGTCCCGGGCCATCCGGGGGGCGAGTCGGAAACGATCATCGGCAACTGGCTGAAGAAAAGCGGCAAGCGCGACAAGGTGCTGATCGCGACCAAGGTCGGCGAAGACATGGGCGAAGGGCGCAGCCTGCGCAAAGAATATATCCTGCGCGAATGCGAGGCGTCGCTGCGGCGTCTGCAGACCGATCACATCGATCTCTACCAGACCCATTTCGACGACGAAGTTACTCCGCCGGAAGAGACCATGCATGCTTATGAGATGCTGATCGCAGCGGGCAAGGTGCGCGCGATCGGGGCTTCCAACATGACAGCGGCGCGGCTGAAGGCTTCACTTGCCGCCAGCAGCAAGATCGGCGCACCGCGCTACGAGAGCCTGCAGCCGCTCTACAACCTCTCCGACCGCAGGGAGTTCGAAACCGAATTCGAGCCGATCTGCCGGCAAGAGAGGCTTGGCGTCATCAATTACTACTCACTCGCAGCCGGCTTCCTCACTGGCAAGTATCGCTCCGCCGAGGAAGGCGCCAAGCACCCGGGTCGCGGCGGGCGGCTTAAGCGCTATCTCGATGCCCGCGGCATGCGTATCCTCAAGGCGCTGGACAAAGTGGCCGCGCGCCATAACGCCCTTCCGGCACAGATTGCGATCGCCTGGCTGATTGCAAAGCCGTTCATCACGGCGCCGATCGCGAGCGCCACCAGCCGCAGGCAGCTCGAGGAGATCATGAAGGCGCCGGACATCAAGCTTTCAGGCGAAGAGGTCGCGGCGCTCGATGCTGCCGGGAATTGAAGGCCGGGCCCCCGCGCGGCACACGGGCGCCCGGCCTTTTCGCACGCCACTTAGCTCTTGAGTTTCATGTCTTC